>Ga0233444_10000903_pt1 | contig 35605 bp, 35 predicted proteins | sample SI_124_October20_6_FD_182792 | JGI IMG/M metagenome (GOLD analysis project Ga0233444, IMG submission 182792) | Seawater microbial communities from Saanich Inlet, British Columbia, Canada - SI_124_October2016_10_MG | ecosystem: Environmental > Aquatic > Marine > Inlet | place: Canada: British... | reverse complement strand
CTTTAAAATACTTATAAGGAACTTCATTTTTAATAAATATATCTCTTATTTTTTTACCTTTGTTAATTACATCTGGCTCATAAACTTTATTCCAATAAATAGTTACATCATCTTTTTTTTTAATGTGAGAAAGCACTTCAAGTTCATCACCTAACTGAATTTCCAACGTAATATTTAGTTTTTTTAGATCTAAGTTAAAATTCTCTAAAGATTTAGATACCCACCATTTTTGAGCCTCTCTTTTCTTATCAAAGTTTTTTGAATTATATATATAAAGAGCACTTACAGATTCATGATTTTGAGTTGCGTAAGCTAATGCTTCATTCTCCTCAATTCTAAAATCCTCCCTTATCCAAAAAATGGCTTTCTTAGTCATATTTACTTAGATTTTTTGCAATCCATCTGTTAGTAGTTTTTGATACATTGTTTTGTCCGTTAAACCTTCACAACCAAACAAAAGTACATTCGATTTTTCATTAAGTTTTAACTTATCTAAGTATTCTTTATTATTAAATGAGCTTATTAACGCAATAACACCTGGTACCGCACATTCTCCACCTATAATTTTTTCATCTGATAAACGTGCTTCTGCTAAAAGTGCAACAGCTGTAGAGATTGCTTCATCTGGTATAGTTAGACAGTAGTTAGCTGAATTTTTTAAAATTTCCCAGGCAATAGTTGATACATCACCACAGGACATACCACCCATAACTGTTTCTTTTTTAATATCAACAGTGGTTGGTTTATTATTTTTAATACTTTGAAAAACACAGTCAGCATTCTCTGGCTCTATTATAATAAACTGAGGAATATTTTTTGATAATTTTGCAAATCCTGCAATCATTGCAGCAGCCATTCCACCTACACCTGCCTGAAGAAAAACATGTGTAATTGAATTTCTATCTATTTGGTCAATAATTTCTTTTACCATAATTGTGTATCCAGCCATTATCAATTTTGGTACTTCTTTATAGCCTTCCCAAGAAACATCTTGCACAATTTCCCAATTATTTTTATTTGACTGCTCGATGCATTCTTTTAAAGAATTGTCATAATTACCCTTAACTCTGATCACTTCAGCATCTAAATTTCTCATTGCCTCAGCTCTAGACTCACTTACATTTTCGCTTATAAAAATTTTACATTTTAAACCTAGTCTTTGAGCGCCCCATGCTACAGATCTGCCATGATTACCGGCTGTTGCAGTAGCAACTGTTATGTCTTTTTTTTCATTAGCTATTTTGTATACAGCAAAAGCTCCTCCGAGTGCTTTGAAGGATTTGAGATTAAATCTTTTATCTTCATCTTTATAATAAATTTCATTGAATTTTAATTCATTGTTCAATTTATTTAATCTAATTAATGGAGTAGGTTCATATGTCTTCCAACTAGAAATAGATTTTATCGCATCATCAATAAAACTTTCTGGAAGATTATCGAGAATTATCTTTTTATCAAATTTATAATTTTTATTTTCAAGAAATGATGTAATAGACCATAGATCTTTTTTTAGAATTGTTTTCATTATGATTAACAATCAAGAGTACTATTTTTCTCCCAATCAGTAACTGGGGTTTTCTTATCAAAGCTTTCATATTTAAAAAAATCGTCAATTTCCATTTTTTTTAATTTTATATAACTGTTTATAACATCTTCTCCAAAAGCTTCTTTTAGTTCTCTACTATCTTTAAGAAATTCTAAAGCATCTTCTATTTCATCTGGAAGTTTTTTCAAGTTTGGATAATTTTTAAAATCATTATACATATTGCATGATAGTGGTTCACCTGGATCAATTTTGTTATTTAGCCCATGTAAGCCAGCTGCTATCACACCTGCCTGTAACAAATATGGATTTGAGGAGCCGTCCATCAATCTTAACTCAAATCTTCCTGGATCTGGCACTCTAATCATATGTGTTCTATTATTTCCCGTATAAGAAATACTACTTGGTGACCATGATGCTCCAGACTTTGTTGGTGGAGCATTTATTCTTCTATAACTATTTACAGTAGGATTAAAAAAAGCTGAAAGAGGCTGTGCTAACTGCATTACCCCTCCTAAGAAATTGTATGCAGTTTTAGAAAGTCCTAATCTATCACCATTATCTAAAAATTTATTTGTTTTATCAGTCCAGAGAGAGATATGAGCATGGCAACCATTACCAGTCAAATTGTTGAAAGGTTTAGGCATGAATGTTGCCCTTAAACCATGCTTTTCAGATAAAGATTTTACCATATATTTGAAAAAAACATGTCTATCTGCAGTAACTAAACAATCATCATAGTCCCAATTCATTTCAAATTGACCGTTAGCATCTTCATGGTCATTTTGGTAAGGACGCCACCCCATTTCAATCATGCTATCACAAATTTCTTTAATCAAATCATATCTTCGCATTAAAGCTGATTGGTCATAACATGGCTTTGATTGAGTGTCTCTTGGATCTGCGATACTTGATCCGTCTGGTGAAATCAAAAAATACTCACATTCTACACCTGATTTCATTTGAAAGTTTTTTTTATCCAATTTTTTTATTTGCTCTTTAAGCATAACTCTCGGAGAGGCACTGACTGGTTTTCCACCCATCCATAAATCTGACGCTAACCAACCAACCTCTTTATTCCAAGGTAATTGAATTAAACTATCAGGATCTGGAATAGCAAACATATCAGTATCTGCTGGACTCATATCTAACCAAGTTGCAAATCCTGCAAAGCCAGCCCCATTTTTTTGCATTTCACTTATAGCTTCTGCTGGAACTAATTTTGATCTTAAAACACCAAATAAATCTACAAAGCTAATTAAAAAATATTTAATTTTTTTTGACTTTGCGATTTTTTCTAAATTTTTAGTCATTATTTAAAAAATGAAAATATTGTTTCTTTATAATAAATTAAATTAACACCAATAATAATTATTATAGCTGCAATAACCCCATATTTTGCTTTAGGAAATACTACACCTATCATCTTACTTGGTCTTTGGTCTTCATTATTTTTTTCTGTCATTATAGAAACTTTATAAAAAAAGGGCGCCACAGTAAAGCAGCGCCCAAATTTTAACTTATATTACCAATCGGTAATATTGCTTTTGTGATCATTTGCACCATGTCTTTTCTTAGCTAATCTTGAAAGTTTTTCACTTTCAGACCTAGCAGTCAAAACATGCCAGCCAATCCATAAAACTATACCAATCATAACTAGTAAAGTTTCACTAGATCCAGCTCCCGGATAAACTGCTCCGACAACTTCTTCAGCACTTAAATGATCTATCCAGTTTGTTACTGTAGCCATATATTTCTCCTTTACCTAGTTGAAGAGGCGACTGCTTTTTCAGCATCTCTATCGTCCTCCATCATTTCATAGTCAAGTCCAGCTATTTCAACTTCACGAGGGATTCTTAATTTACCCATTGCACTAAGTATCTTAGCTATAACATAACCTGGTATTAGTCCAAGAACTACGAACATAATTATTGCTCCTAGAAATTGTCCTAATGGATTGATTGATGCATAAGTTGATCCATCCCACATAGCTCCAACACTGTAACCAGATGAAGGATAACCATTTAAGACAAAACCACATATAATTAAACCAACAACACCAGCATAACCATGTACTGCGACTGCTCCAACTGCATCATCAATTTTGAACTTACGCTCAACCCAGTAATGTAGTTTGTATGCAATCACAACACCGATCATACCAATGATCATTGCTTGAATTGGATGATATAAATCATTTCCAGCTGAAGCACAGATGATACCTGCTAGTCCACTTGAGTAAGTCCAGAAAGGATCGCCTTTAGCAATCACGTATCCAGCCAATAATCCACCTGATAATGACATCAGGAAGTTAAAAGTAATACCACTAAGTGTAGTAGGGGTTACATATATGTTTGTAGCTGTCCAGTATGTTACACCTTCCATGCCGTATTCAGGTCCAAGATCAAATATCGGTATATTACATGCCGCATAAAATCCCCAGAAACCAGTATAGATTAAAAATAATCCAACAGTTACTAACCAAGGATTTCTTGGTCCTATATTTCTTGGCTCACCACTTGATGAGAATTTTCCAATTCTCGGCCCCAAAACCATTAGAACACCTAAAGCAAATCCACCCGCAATAGCGTGAATTACTCCTGAAGCATAAGCATCGTGATATCCTAAAATTTTGAGCATCCATCCATCAAAGTGCCATCCCCAAGCAGCATCAATTACCCAGAAACACGAACCTATTGCAATTGCTAAAATTCCAAATGCAAAAGTTGTAATTCTTTCAATGATTGCTCCTGAAACGATAGAAGCAGCAGTCCATGAAAATAGTAAGAATGCAGCCCAGAATACTCCACTTATGTGGTCACCTAAATTGACCGCCATAAACTCTGAGTTTGGTGTATACCATTTAGAACTAAAAGTACTTTCATCAGTTATCAATGCAGTACTTTCTGTCATTATTGATGGCGCTATTCCCGGTCCTGTTGGAAACGCCCAGTAAATCCACCAACCAAAGAAAAACCAAGTAATTGTTACCAAAGGTATCAACATTGTATTTTTCATTAAAGTGTGTTGGTGATGTTTATAACGTGAGGCGCCAACTTCATACATACAGAACCCGACGTGAATTAAAAACATCAGTACTACCGTTACCCAGTAGTAAAATTCTGTAAATATAGTAGTAAGAGCACCTAATTGATCTGTCATAATCTCTCCCTATATTTGTTTTTAGAAAGCTTATGAAATTTAAGAGGGTGTGACAAACTAAACAATCAATAAAAAACTAATATGGACGTAAGGTTTTTAAGAAATAATCAACTTAAGATTGTAGTACTAAAATTTTAAGTAAGCTTTTTTAAGATCAACAAGAGGGTGCTTTGGTGACATTTGAAACTTAACTAAAAGTTCTCTTGCTATCATGTCTCTATCTTGTTGGTTGTCTGGTAGTTTAATTGATTTTGGAATAGTTACCCAACCATTTGCATTTCTACAAAATACTGCAGGTCTATCTTCTTCATAACCCATATGCACATCCTCTAACCAATTAAGATCATCCCATCCCATGGCCTCTATATATTTTTTTAAGAATGGAGTAATTCTTTTATAGTCAGGAAGCATATTAACATCATATCTGTATCCAATATGTTGACCTATTAGCTTCTCTCTAGCAGTTTCCTTAAAAGTACCTAACTTAAGTTTTTTTTCTTTTTTTACTTTTGTTTTAGTTACTTTATTTTTTTTTATTTTTTTTTTGGCCATTTTTAGTCCTTATATTTTATGATAATTATCAACACCAACTGTAAAGTTAGTTCCTGTTAATGGAACTTTTGCTAATGCCGAAGCTTCCATTGTTAGGGCAGCTAAATCTTCAGGTTCTAAAGAGTGAATATTAGTTTTACCACAAGCTCTTGCTAAAAGTTGAGCTTCTAAAGTCATTGCATGCAAGTAATTATAAACTCTTAATGCAGCATCATCTGGATTTAGTCTAGCTCTCAATTTAGGATCTTGAGTTGCAACACCAACTGGACAACGGCCAGTATGGCAGTGATAACATTCACCAGCTTTTACTCCCATTTCTTTTTCAAAGTTAGCTTCAGGGATATCTTTATTACAATTCAAAGCGATCATAGATCCTGTACCAATTGCAATTGCATCAGCACCTAATGCTAAAGCTTTTGCCATATCCGCACCATCTCTTACACCACCAGCATAAATTAAAGTAACTTTTCCAGTTTTACCAACATCATCTATAGCTCTTCTAGCCTCTCTAATTGCAGCAATTCCTGGAATACCAGTATTTGCAGCAGCAATGTGAGGACCAGCTCCAGTTGATCCTTCCATTCCATCCAAATAGATAGAGTCAGGATCACACTTTGCAGCCATACGAACATCGTCATAAACTTTAGATGCTCCAAGTTTTAATTGAATTGGCACTTTATTTTTTGTTAATTGTCTTAATTCTTGAACCTTTAAAGCTAGATCGTCAGGACCTAACCAGTCAGGGTGTCTTGCAGGAGATCTTTGATCAATACCAGATGGCAGTGATCTCATCTCAGCCACTTGATCAGTTACTTTTTGACCCATCAAGTGTCCACCCATTCCAACTTTTTGTCCTTGACCAATAAATACTTCAATTCCATCTGCAAGTTGAGCATGGTGTGGGTTAAAACCGTATCTTGATTGGATACATTGGTAGTACCATTTTTCAGAATATCTTCTTTCATCAGGTATCATTCCACCTTCACCTGAACATGTAGCACTTCCAGCCATAGTAGCTCCTCTTGCTAAAGCAGTTTTTGCTTCATAAGAAAGTGCACCAAAACTCATACCAGTAATGTAAACAGGTATATCTAACTCAATTGGGTTTTCACATCTTGGACCAATTACAGTTTTAGTTTCACATTTTTCTCTATAACCTTCTATTACAAACCTAGTAAGTGTGCCTGGTAAAAAAACTAAATCGTCAAATGTAGGAATTTTTTTCATTAAAGCCATTCCACGCATTCTGTATCTTCCTAACTGAGCTTTAATATGGATGTCGTCTATTACTTCTGGAGTAAAGATAGAATTATGACCTAGTAAACTTTTGTTTCTTTTGCCTTCTTCATGTGCATGAACGTCTGCTTTACCACCAACTCCCTTACCATTTTTTTTAGTTTTTTTCTTAGGCATTAAATTGCTCCCTTCTTTTCTGTAGGTTCTAAATTATCATAGTTCCAAAGTTTTTTACCTGCGACTATTTTTGTCATTTTACTAACATCAAATTTTTCACCTATCTCTGCAACTTTTAATTTTCTTTTTAACCAATCTTGGTCACTGGCAGTTAAATCGGCAGGGACAGCATCACTTCCAAAAGATCCTATCTTTCCACCAATAAAAATTGTACCATCATACATAGAATCTCCCAGATTTATGCCAACATCTCCCAGAATTATAATTCTTCCTCTTTGCATCATGAAACCAGTAAAAGCTCCAGCATCACCACCAATAATTATAGTTCCACCTTTCATATCAATACCAGTTCTAGCACCAACACTACCTTTACAAATTAAATCTCCACCTCTAATTGCTGCACCAAAACAAGATCCAGCATTTTTTTCTATAACAACTTTACCAGCCATTAGGTTTTCAGCACATGACCAACCAACTCTTCCATTAATTCTTACAGTAGGACCATCACATGAACCCATACCAAAATAACCAAGACTACCTTCAAATATTAAATTTAATTTGTTTAATATTCCAACACCTAAACTATGTTTTCCTTGAGGATTTTTAATGACTATAGTTCCATAACCTTGGCTCATTAAATTATCAATTTCCTTATTAGCCTCTGGAGCAGTCATATCTTTTACGTCAAGATCTGTTCTTTTATTAAAATCAACATCATATGTGCCAAAATAATAAAAATTTTCTGCCTCATCAGGATTAAAAAACTTTTGCTGTGTTCTTCCTGTTAATACTTCTGTGTGCATTCCCATTGACTGGGCTTTAGATTTTTTTTCTGTAGTTTTTAGATTTGCCATACTTTTACCTCCCCATCAAATGGATCATATGTATCAATTTCTTGTGGCAGAACTGATCTGATTGCTATTTCTTCAGAGCCCATTGCAACTAAATCATCTGATTCATATAGAACCAAAGGTTTTGCAGCCATAGTATCTTTTGCCATTCCTAAAGAATCTTTAGTGGCAACAAAATATGTAAACACTCCATCAAGGCCTGTCAGTGATGCTTTCATTCCTTCTTCAAGACTTGCACCTTCTCTCATCTTTTGAGCAATATAAACTGCAATCAATTCAGAGTCACATTCAGACATAAATCTCATACCTTTATTTTCTAACATTCTTCTGTTGTTCCAGTAGTTAGTTAATTGGCCATTGTGCACTACTGACACATCACTAAAAGGATATCCCCAAAAAGGGTGAGCAGATTTGATATCAACACCAGACTCTGTGGCCATTCTAGCGTGTCCGATTGCATGTGTTCCCACCACTTTGTCTAAATTGTATCTATCACAAACCATCTTTGCGTTACCTAAATCTTTGATTACCTCTAATGATTTTCCCATAGATAGTATTTCAACTCCAGGAATGCTTTCTATTTTTTGTGAAAAATCTAATAAATCTTTTGTATCATACTCAATTTCATATCTTAGAGAGTAGGGCAGAACTCTTTCTTCCTTAATTATTTTTGCACCCATTTCTGTTAGGTATTGATCAACAATTTTTTTTCTACCATCATAAACAGAAACATCCTCAACTATTGATGAGCTTCCTTCTCCAACATTTTCTCCAACTTTGAAACGCATGATAAAGTTTTTACCATCTGTATCTCCATATAAAGCATAACCTGTAGAGTCTTCACCTCTATGTTTTAATGCTTGAAGCATTCCTTGTAGCTCACTTCCAACGTTAGAAGATTTGCCTCTATGTATTAGCCCTGCAATTCCACACATATTTTTTCCTCTCTATAAAATTTTTGATTACGGTAGACAATCCAGATAAGTATCTAGATCCCACTGTGTTGTTGCACCTAAAAATTTTTCCCATTCATCATTTTTATACCAGTGAAAAACTTTATACATTTCATCTGGCATAGCTGATTTGATAACCTCATCTTCTGCTAGACGATTTAAAGCTTCACCAAGACTTAAAGGTAACTTTTTAACTTCTTTACCTGCAGCTTGAGCTTCATACATACTTCTAGATTCTGGCTTTCCTGGATCAATATTATTTGTTAATCCATCATCAAAACACTTTAATAATCCAGATCCCATTAGGTATGGATTATGCATAGAATCAACTGATCTATATTCAAATCTTCCTGGTGCAGAAACTCTTAATCCACAAGTTCTATTTTGATATCCCCAATCTGCATATACTGGAGCCCAAAAACCTGTATCCCATAATCTTCTATAAGAATTAACAGTAGAAGAGCCTATTGCAGTTAAAGCCCCTAAATGTTTCATTACTCCGCCAATAGCTTTTAAACCAACTTTTCCTGGTAATTGAACATCTTTAGTGTCTGGCATAAATGTATTTGTTCCACCTTCTACATAAGTGAATACATGGTCCATCCCCGGTAAAGATTTATGAGACAATTTATTAACCACATCTTTTCCACCTGTCCATAAAGACATATTTGTATGACAACCACTTGCAGAAACACCCATAAAAGGTTTTGTCATAAAACAGGCTATTAAATTAAATTCTCTAGCAACTTGTGCACAAATTTGTCTGTAAGTTGATAGTCTGTCTGCATTTCTTAAAACATCATCATACATCCAGTTTAATTCTAATTGTCCAGGTGCATCCTCATGATCACCTTGAATCATATCAAACCCCATAGCCCTAGCATATTCAAAAACCTTCATAAACACGGGTCTTAAAGACTCAAATTGATCTATGTGGTAACAATAAGGTTTAGAAAAACCCTTTCCTGTTGGTGTGCCATCTTCATTTTTAGTTAACCACATCATTTCAGGTTCAGTTCCAACTCTTAATTGGTATCCATGCTTCTTTTTAAATTCTTCAGCATGTATTCTTAAATTTCCTCTACAATCTGAGGTTAAATGAGCACCAGGGTTTTCTCTTTCTTCTCTATTTCTAAAACAAGTAACAAAAACTCTTGCAACTTTTTTATCCCATGGAAGTTGACAAAAAGTTTCAGGATCAGGAATACCAACTAATTCTTTTGCCTCTGGTCCATACCCAATATAATTACCATGACGATCTGTAAATAAATTAGCAGTTGCTCCATAAACTAATTGAAATCCTTTTTCACAAGTTCTCTCCCAATGATCTGTAGGAATACCTTTTCCAACAACTCTTCCCGTTACAGAAATAAATTGAAAAAATATATACTCAACACCTAACTCATTAATTTTGGCTCGAACTTGTTTTACTAGTTTATCTCTACCAGGTTGGTTAACGTGTTTTTCAAGATCAGTCATTAATATACCCCTTACTGAATTTTAATTTTTTTTAAACGTAACTGAAAAATTTATTGCTGTCTAGACTTGAAGTTTAACTCCAAGGGAAAGGACTATTAGAAGTTGGGTGGAGCTCACCTTTCTCGTAACGGTTGAATCTAAATGGTTTCAATAAATCGCTTTCAGTTCCAAGAATTTCTTTTGCAACAAGTTCTCCAACACCAATCATTTTATATCCGTGATTAGCATCTGCAATCATATAAACATTTTCTAAAAATCTATCAAAGATTGGAAATGAGTCTGGCGTCATACATCCCAACCCTCCAGAAGGTCCTTTTCTATATAAGTCTGATTTACCCTCAAATCTTTTTTGACAATGAGCTAAAGCAGAACACCACATATCATTAAAAGCTTCTGTCGTTTGAAATTCAGGTGAATCAATTCCATAAGGATCAACATTTACTTTATCAAAATGTTTATCGACTATGTACGGAGAAGTTCCACCTTGAACACCCAAACCTTCAATATCTGGTTTGTAATAAATTCCCCAAATTTTATCTGTAATTAATTTTTTAGTTTTATCAGAATATAATGGTGCAGTAGAGTCAACGTGAATTACTGGTGGTTGTTTACCATTGTCCATTTTTAAAAAATCAGGTTCCACTCCAATTACACCTTCTTGAAGCATCCAATATGTCCACATATCAGTCTTGTGCATTTTACCATCTTTACCTTTAATATTTGCTGTTTTAGGTAGCTCTAACATGTTCCAAAAATCTCTAGCCCATGGGCCTGCCCCAACTACAACCTGTTCACATTCAATAACACCTTTGTCAGTTTCAACACCCGTAACAGCTTTACTATTACTACCTTTTTTAAAACCAGTAACGGTAACACCTTTAATTACCTGAACGCCATTTGAAGTAGATTTTTTTTCAAGCGCCCTGATAGAGTCTTTGTTAAATGCATATCCACCTTTTTTTTCATGAAGAACTGAAGTGATACCTTGCGCTTGCCAATCTGAAAACATATTTTTCATGTAATTGGTGCAATCTTTTTCACCCTCAATAAATTCAGAGTCGTACCCAATTGCTTTTTGTTGTTCGTAAATTGTTGCAACATCTTCATGCATAACTTCGGGTGAAATTTGTAAATATCCTACAGCGTTATATTTGAATGCTTCAGGATCACTTTCCCAAACAGAAACTGAATGAGCCATTAACTCTCTCATAGCTGGTTGAAAATAATTATTTCTAACAACACCACAAGCAATACCACTTGCGCCTGCTGCAATATCTTTTTTCTCTAAAACGATAATATCTCCTGGATTTTTATAAGTTTCTGAAAGTTTCCAGGCCGTACTTAAACCGTGAATTCCACCACCGATGATTACTACTTTTGCTTTATTAGGTAATGACATATTTAAACATTATTTTTTTAATAAAAAAAAAATACAATTTTTTATAGAACTAATAATTATATATATAAAATATATATTTCGGCAGTCTCATAATTAAGTAGCTAATAACTTATCTTTTTAAGAGCGCTTAAGTATTCATTAAATTCTTTTACAAAAGATTCGCTAGGTTTTATGTTCTTTATTCGCTGATCAGTTGAAGTTTTTTCTAGAAGAAAGAATCCTTTTTCACATGCTTCATTAATTATCAGTGCAGATTTTGGTCTTGAAGTTTTAAATAATTTTGTTTTTAATTCCTCAACAGACAACTTTTCATTAAGTTTATAAGCAGACATTACTAATAGCATCATATGATAATGAGAGGGAGATTTTCTAAAAAAGTAATTACTTGAAGTGTGAGATTGCTTCATTTGATCTTCCCAAAAATTTAAAAGATCTTTTTCAGGGTTCGACATTTTATGCTCTAACTTTTGATTTTGTAGGATCATAGAAGGGAAAAGGAACTACTTTTGCGCCAATCCTTTTTTGGTGACCATCTAACTTTCCAATCTCTACTTCAGTTCCAATTTCTGAATACTTTACATCAATTCTGCAAAGAGCAATATTTTTACTCAGTTTAGGTGACAACATTGCGCTTGTTATAATACCAACTTGTCCTCTCCCTATATGAACACAATCACCATGTGCTGCTGGTTCATGACCAACCAACTCTAAACCAACTAATTTTTTTTGTGGGTTTGCTTTTCTTTTTATTAATTCTTCTTTACCTATAAAATCATCTTCTTTAGTTTTAAGTGGAACAGTAAAACCAATTCCTGCTTCAAAGGGATCTGTTTGATCGTCAAACTCATAACCATAAAAAATAAGACCAGCTTCAATACGAACCATATCTAGAGCTTCAAGACCTAAAGGAGTTATATCAAACTCTTTACCAGCTTCCCAAACTTTATCCCAAACTTCACTAGCATCTTTTGGATGGCACCATATTTCATATCCAAGCTCACCAGTGTAACCTGTTCTAGAAATCATGATTGGAGTTCCTGTTTCATGATCAATCCTTGCTATTGTAAATTTGAACCATTCAAGTTCAGTAATTGTTGGTTGAATAGGGGGCGTCCAAACAAATTTTTCTAATATTTTTCTACTGTTGGGCCCTTGAACTGCAATATTATGAATATGGTCTGTTGCTGATTTAATCCAAACTTTATAGTTTTTCTTTTTTGCCTGTTCTTTTAACCATTCACCACTGTACTCGTCTCCTCCAATCCATCTAAAATTATCCTGACCCATTTTAAATAGAGTTCCATCATCGAGCATAGATCCATTTTCGTAACACATAGCTGTATATACCACTTGGCCTACTGATAATTTTTTAACATTTCTAGTTAGAGTGTATTGCATTAAATTTTCTGCATCAGGACCTAAGATTTCAAATTTTCTAAGTGGTGACAAGTCAGTCGCTATCGCACTTTCTCTACAAGCATTATATTCTTTTATAGTTCCAGAGTTAGTAAAGTTATTAGCCAACCAAAAACCTTTATACTCAATAAAGTTTCTTGTAAGTTCAGATGTTTTTTTGTGAAAACCAGTTTCTTTTGTTAATTTTGGTTCAGCGTCTGTTTTCATTCTAAATGCAATTGCTTTTGAATATTTATTATTATTACCATAAGTCCTAACAAATATATCTGTTGGATTCCAGCCATTTGCAGCATCAACATCACAAGGACAAGCAGAGGATATACATGTTAAATCTTTTAAAGCTTTAAATAATACATAATCACCAGGTCTTGACCAAGGTTCATCAAAAGTTGCAACATTATTTGCATCAATAGCTGTATTAAAAAAAAGGTTTATAGCTGACCAACTTTTTCTGGAATTGATATCATATTTTTTCAGTCCTTTATTAAAATTATCTGTACAATTAATATGCCCCATATACCCCATATCTTCATAGTATTTTGCTGTACACGCTAGATTAAAAGTATCATGTCGACCAACGGTATCTCTAACAACTTCTACCATTGCTTCATGATCACTATCGTAAAATTTTGAAAATAAACCTGGCCCGGGATAAGCACTGCCCATAAAAGTTCTTGTAGCTTTGTCATCTATAATGCTTTCAATTCCATCATTTAATTTATGTGTGTCAAAAGCTAAAAAATCGGAACATTGTCTTCCACCTGGATCAATTATTTGGATATACTCTCCAGCTTTCACCTCATAGGTTTCAGCTGTTCTTCTTTTAACAAGCTTTTCAATTATTGGGTCACTTAATGGTTCTGGCAAGATAAACTGCTCATCTGTTTCTACAAATTTTGCTTTATTTACAAAAATCGTAAAATCTGTTGGTGGATTTTGTTCATGAACATTTAAAGGATCACCCGGTGCAGCAATTAAAACCAGACACTTATCTTTTGATGTTAATATAATTTTTTCTCCCATTGTACAGTCTTGACTAAATAAAATAGAAGACTTGGCGCCATTTATGTCTAGATTTTTTTTAATAAAAAGTTTTGAAATTTTTTCATCATTAGAAATAGTTTTTTTAGAAAAATCTGCATTAGCATTTTCTTTTAAATTTAATATTGATAAATCAGATTTACCTTTAGAATTAAAAACAATAACTTCACAAAGCTGCATTCCTTCTTCATTGATGATTTCAATTTTATCGTCAGGCAAAACTTCAATTACAGAAAGACCACCACCTTTAACAAAGTATCTTTCAACTCCAGGTGGTAAAATTCTTAAACCTGGGTTTTTAATTTCACTACTAGTTCCTAGCATACACTTGGTTTTTTTATATATATTTTATTAACCATAATATAATCAAAACGAGTTGACTATAAGTTTAATTCATAACATACTTTCATAATTAATATTAAGAAGGGGAAAAAATGAAAAAAATAACATCACTATTGTGTGCTTTGGTTATCTCTGTAGTAAGTTTCTCAGGAATTTCAAATGCCGCAGACAGTAAGAAGCCCATCGTAATTCCAACTCATAACTGGTCAAGCCAAATTGTAATGGCTTATGTTATTGGTGGAATTTTCGAAAGCATGGGAAACAATGTTAGCTATGTAAATGCTGACTCACAAGCAGTTTACGAGTCAATTAGAATTGGTGACGTAAGTATTTCTCACGAAGTATGGGAATCTGCTTTTGGTAAATCATTTACTACTGCATTAGACAAAGGTGGTTTACTAGATTGGGGTGATCATGAAGCAAGAACTCTAGAGGATATGGGTTATCCTAACTGGGTTGCTGAAAAAGGATTGTGCCCAGGTCTACCAGATTGGACTGCTTTAAAGAATCCTGATTGTGCGAAAAATTTCGTAACACCTGACTCAGGTGGAAAAGGAAGAATGCTTGAAGGTCCACAAACTTGGCATGGAGATTTGATACCTCAAAGGGTTGATGCTTTAGGCCTAGGAGATCTTTGGATGGTTAAATTTGCTGGAAGTGCAGATGCACTTTGGGCAGAGTTATCAGCCGCTAAAAAAGAAGGAAGAGGAACAATTATCTTTAACTGGACACCAAACTTTACAGATGGTGCTGGTTTTACATTTATCGACTTTCCTCCATACACTGCTGGTTGTAGACCAGAAGATGGTGGAGATGGTAAATGTGGTTCGCCAGATGGTTATTTGAAAAAAGCAGTAAATGCTGATTTTCCAAAAACTCATCCAGCAGCAGCTGCAGCGTTCAAAAAAATGTCATTCTCTACAAGTCAAATTGGTGCAATGGCAGCTTTAGTTGACGTTGACAAAATGACTCATGAAGATGCTGCAAAAGCATGGTTAAAAAAGAACAAAAAAGTTTGGAAAGCTTTTACTAAATAAGGGTAAAGCTTTTAAATTTGAATCTCTCCCAACAAAGTTGGGGGAGATTTTTTTTTAATAAAATGATCAGATATCTAGCGGTAATAATTTTTAGTTTATTTTTTGGCAATCTTTCATTTGCTAAAGATATAAATATTCAAGAAAATATAGATTTAAAATTTATATGTGATTTAGAAAAAAAAATAATAAAAAATTTAGAATACAATTATCAAACATTTTTAGCTAAAGATTTAGATGAAAAGGGTCTTGATAAATTTGAAATTATAGCATCAAAACCAGAAGAACTTTTTGTAAATGGATTATCTTTATTTCTTTCAAAATCTAAAGAATTAAATGTTAAAGTTGTAAATAAGAATATAATTTTGTTTAAATCCATAGATCAAGAAAAAAAATATTCGGAGTCAGCTATTATAGATAGAAAATCTGGCGAATTAATTCATGAAATTACACGAAATATTAAAAGCGAAAACTCTGAAAAAGAAATTTCTTTTTATTCATGTAGCAAAAAAGAGAAAAAAGTTTGATTTTTTTTTTTATGAATTTTGTGTAAAATATTAAAATGAAAAAATACCTTATTAGTATAATTTTAGGATTGCTTATTACATCTTCTGCTATAGCTAGAAGCACTGGATGTAAAGAAGGAAATTGTGATAATGGTTATGGTAAGTGGGTGTATACAGACAAAACAACTTATGAAGGTGAGTGGGTTGGTACAAAAAAGCATGGTCAAGGAACTGAAACTTGGCCCAATGGATATATTTACAAAGGAGAATTTAAAAATAGTGAGTGGAGTGGTATAGGAACTTTAAGTTTTCCTGATGGCTCAACTTATGAAGGTGAGTGGACCAAAGGGTTTATGAATGGCCAAGGTACTTTTACATGGTCTGATGGAAAACAAAAATCTGGAACATGGATAAATGGAAAGTTGCAAGAGTAATGTCAAAAGAAAAATATTTACATAAAATAAAAGAATTACCAGAAGCTGTTAAACAATTTGGTGGTTTGGTAACTATAATAATTATTGTAATATTATCTTTTGCAATCTTAAATAATATTTTTGGTGAGGGAGATGAACTAGTTGCAAAAATGAAAATTGAAGAAGAAAGAATTGCTGAAGCAAGAAAACTAGACAAACTGATTTCAAGTCTTCCGTCAGGAATTTTAGTATCGTTTGATGGAACCGACCATTTTAGATTAACAGATGAAGTTTATGAGAAAGTTTGCAATGCAACAAAACTTATTCCACAGCGAGCAATCATGGGAGCGAATTTTTTAAATTTTAGAGCACACGAGTTGTATACAATAAATGGCAATAAAATAAGTGAAACATTTGTAAAATGGGACAAAGAAAAGAAAAAATGTTTTGCAGGGTTTGTAGTGAGTGGAGAAAACGTTGGTGTTAACGAAACAATTACTGTTAGTGGTGAAGCATTAAGTTTTTTAAGTACAGGAATTGATACAAGAGTTTATTATATTAAAAATTTTTGAGGAGGAAAAACAAATTATATCGATTTTATTTTATCTTGATTTCGTATAACCTATTTACAAATTATGTCTGATCCAATAATCAAATGTGAAGGTGTTTATAAAATTTTTGGAGAAAATGCCAAAAAAATGCTTGATGAATCAAATGGCAATGTAGACGCAAAAACTTTTCAAGAAAATGGATGTATTGTAGGTGTTAATAATGCTTCTTTTGAAGTTTCAAAAGGAGAAATGTTAGTTGTAATGGGTTTATCAGGTTCAGGCAAATCAACTTTATTAAGATGTATTTCAAGATTAACAGATGCAACAGGTGGAAAAATTTTTATAGAAGGTCAGGACCTACTTCAGCTAAATAATAAAGAGTTAATAGATCTTAGGCGAAATAAAATGGGAATGGTTTTTCAAAGCTTTGCTCTACTACCCCACAAAACAGTTGTGGAGAACATTGCTTTTCCACTTCAGATTAAAGGAATTAAAACTGAAGATAGCATTAGTAAAGCAATGGAAATGGTAAAATTGGTTGGTCTTGATGGAAGAGAGAACTATTTTCCAAGAGAGCTTTCAGGAGGTCAACAACAAAGAGTAGGTATTGCTCGATCATTAGCTGTAGAACCAGATATATGGTTTTTAGATGAACCTTTTTCTGCATTAGATCCATTAATTAGAAAAGAAATGCAGGATGAATTTTTAAGACTTCAAGATAAATTGCAAAAAACAATTATGTTTATTACTCATGATTTTGATGAAGCTTTAAAACTAGCTGATAGAATTGCGATTATGAAAGATGGCATTATTGAACAATTAGATACACCAGCGAATATTGTTTTAAATCCTGCAACAGAATACGTAAGAAAATTTACCGAGGAAGTCCCTAGAGAAAAAGTTTTGTTAATTGAAGATGTTATGGAGGCAATTACTAAAGATAATTTAAGTGATTTAAAAGTTTCAAAAGATGAAATTATTGAAAATGTTGCAGAAAAAATTTTAACTCAAGAAAAAACAGTAGCTGTAATTGACAAGAATAATAAAATTATAGGTTCTATTAATCCATCAAAAATTATTAATACAGTTTTTGGAGGACGTAAAAATAATAATTAAAACATGGAATTGATTAAAAAATATCCTAAGTTATTTCAATGGTTATTTTTATTAATTGTATTTTTTGCATTATGTTTTGCGATTGATGTTCCCGAAACATATAACTTTATAAGAGGCCAAGCAGAATTTATTAAAGACCCCAATCAAAGTTCATACATCTTATTTGGTAAAGAAGTTAGGTATTATGCTTTTGATGTTTTCTGGAGATTGCCTCCGCTTCTTGGATGGCTTCCTATTTGGATAAATGACTCCTTGTTTTTCTTAATGAATGAGTGGATGCCAATGGAATTTTGGAATGAGGATACCCAAGAATTTAAAACTCGACCCTTAGTATTACAAATAACAAGAAATTTAACGTCATTCATGACTTTTCTTATTGAATTAATAAGAGAGATTTTATTAGGTGGCCTTAATACTATTGTTGCATTTTCTAGTTGGGACTGGATTGATGCCAATCCTTGGGCAGAATTACCAGGTTTGCCATGGACAATCGTAGCAGCAGGAGCAACAATACTTGCTTATAAACTTAGTGGTAAAGGACTTGCATTATTTGCTGCTTTAGTAATGATTTATATTTCTATTTTTGGTCAATGGAAACCTTCGATGCAAACACTTTCTTTTATATTAGTAGCAGCCCCTTTATCATTTATATTTGGTCTAGGTTTAGGTATAGCGGCATTTAAAAGTAAAAGAGTTGAGAAAGCTTTGTATCCAATACTTTTAGTAATGCAGACTATGCCTCAATACGCAGTTTTAGTTCCAGCAATTGTTCTTTTTGGGGTTGGTGATCATGCGGCTGTAATTATAACTATGGTTGTTGCAGTACCGCCAATGATACTACTAACTTTATTAGGTCTTAGAGGTATATCTCCAGAGGTTATTGAAGCAGGTAAAATGAGCGGATGTAGTAATTGGCAATTAATGTCTAAAGTATTAATTCCAACAGCCAGAAGAGATATATTAATTGGTGTTAATCAGGTTATCATGGTTTGTTTTTCCATGGCAGTTATTTCAGCTTTTATAGGAGCAAAAGGTTTAGGATTTAATTTATTACTAGCTTTAAATCAGTTAAACATAGGATTAGCGTTAGAAGCTGGATTGTGTATTAGCTTGATTGCAATCTTGTTAGATAAAATGTCTTTAGCTTGGGCTAATAAACAAATTGACTATTTTGGTAACTTAACTTTTTTTCAACGTCATAAAAATACATTCTTTTTTGTTGTAGCTATAATATTAGGGATTGTATTTGCATACTTTGGTTCTTTTTACTTTAAAGAAGGTTTTAATTATCTTTTTGAAATTCCACATAACAAAGGAATATCGACAGCTGATTTTTGGAACAAAGGTGTTGATTGGATTTTTGATACGTTCTTCGTATATATTAAAGCATTTAATACTTGGTTAATTGTAGATGTCCTTCAGCCGATGCGTGCATTATATTTAAGAATGCCTGCTGTAGCTACATTAGTTTTGATTGTTGGTGCAGGATATATAATAGGTGGCATTCGTTCTGCTTTAGTTGTTTGTGGATTAACATTATTTATAGCTCTTAGCCCATGGTGGGACAGGGCCTTGGTGACAACATACATGGCAACTTTTGGTGTTGTTATATCTTGTATAATTGGATTTACAGTCGGTACTTTATGTTTTCAAAATAAAAATTCAGCAAGTTTTATGTTAGGGGTTTGTGATATTTTTCAAACATTCCCATCATTTGTATATTTAATACCTGTAATGATGCTTTTTGGAATAACAGATACATCAGTATTAATTGCAGTTATTGTTTACGCAACTATACCAGCAACAAGATACACTATTGAGGGATTAAGAAGTGTTCCTGCAGCCTTACATGACGCAGCAACAATGTCGGGCGTAACAAAATTTCAAAGATTATTCAAAATAGAATTTCCTTTAGCTTTTCCTCATATGATGCTTGGTTTAAATCAAACAATAGTATTTGCTTTATTTATGGTGATTATCGGTGCATTTATTGGAACAGAAGATTTAGGTCAATATATTCTTAAGGCTTTGTCAGACAAAAATGGAGCAGGTATAGGATTGACACTAGGTATCTGCGTTGCCTTTATTGGCTTGATATTTGATAACTTAATTAGAACTTGGGTTGATCAGCGAAAGAAACAACTTGGGATAAGTTAGGCTAGATATTTAACCTCTGAAAAACGATCTGTCGGAAAAATCCAATAAAATTCTAAAGTTTCTTTTCCGTTATTTTTTAAAGCATGTTTTTCATTTCCACCAATATATACAACGTCACCTTTTTTGATTTTTTCTAAATCACCTGATTTATTTAATATACCTTCGCCATTTGTAACCACATATATTTCATCAGGAGAATGATAGTGAAGAGTTAAATCCCCTCCCGGTGCTATTTCAGCATAACCAAGTGATAATCCAGAACTTCCATCAAAATCTTTATCAATTAAAAATTTCCATCTCACTCCTGGGTATTTATCCGTGGTTGTCCAATCTTGATCAGAGACAGATTTAAGATTTTTTACAAATATCATATAAACTAAATATTAAATACTTATTTTTTTTGATCTAAAAAGACTTTCAAAGAGTCATCCATTGCAGTTTCCCATGGTGTATGATGAACTGGTCCAACAGAACCCGTTACTGGTGAAGAAAAAGATTTATTTCTATAAGTCATAATATTTTCAACTTTATGATGTTCCCATTCTTTAAAATGTTTTCTGATTAATTCAAAATCAATCTTAGGATAATCAGATAAAGAGTGAAGTTCTTTTGTATATTCAGTTTGAAAATCAATCATTTGATCTGGATTTTCTAATTTTTCTTCCATCGATACCCATTTATTTATGTCTTTTTCAATTTCCGAGTCATTTGGAATTTTTATTTTCCCCATTATAACATCCCGCGCATACCAAGCCTGACAATCAAACATATTGAAAGTATGAAACTGATCTTGCATACCTAGATACATTAGTTTGTGATTATTTTGCCAAATAACACCTTTATATAACTTTGGTGGATATAATCTGTTGGTTGTTTTAAGCTTTAGATTTTCAGATATAAAAGGAAAATGGTGAAGATAACCTGTGCAAAGAATAACAGCATCTGCTTCTTGCTCATGACCATCCTTAAAAATTGCTTTATTACCCTCAAGTCTATCAAGATGGTAAACCTCCTTCATTCCCTTGGGCCATTTAAATCCCATTGGATTATGTCTGTAGCCTATGGTTACACTTTTTGCTCCATATTTATGACACTGAAGAGCAACATCTTCAGCAGAATAGCTACTACCAAGTACAATAACATTCTTATCTCTAAATTCTTCCGCATCTCTAAAATCATGAGAATGCATTATTCTTCCAGGAAAAGATTTCATTCCAGGATATTCAGGTATAAAAGGAACTGAAAAATGTCCTGTTGATACTACTACATAATCAAATTTATCTTTTGAAATTGAATCATCTTTTTTGTTTCTATAAGTTAGTTCGAAACTGTTATTGCTAAAAGTAACATTAGTAACTGTAGTATTAAACTTTACTTTATCTTTTAGATTTCCCTTTTCCACTCTACCCAAAATATAATTATACAAAACTTCTCTTGGTGGAAAAGAAGGTATTGGTTTTCCAAAATGTTCATCAAAAGAATAATCTGCAAATTCTAAACATTCTTTGGGTCCATTAGACCAAAGATATCTATACATACTATTTGGAACAGGGTCTCCATATTGATCAGACCCAGTTCTCCAACTATAATTCCATAGTCCTCCCCAATCTTCTTGTTTATCAAAACAAACTATTTCAGGTATTTTTTCACCTTTTTTTTCTGCTTGTTCAAAAGATCTCAAAGCAGACAAACCACAAGGACCAGCACCAATTATTGCAACTTTACTCATAAAAAACCCCTTTATTAAAAATTTATAACTGTACTTTACTCACAAAATGCTAAAAATTAATATAAAAAAATACTTTATTATGAAAAAAATAATTATTATTGGAGCAGGAGCTATGGGCTCAGCTTTCACTGTTCCATGCCTTGAAAATAAAAATGAAGTAACACTTATAGGCACTCACCTGGAAGATGAATTAATAAATAATATTCAATTAAATAAAAACTTTCATCCAGCCCTAAATATAGAATTACCAGCTAAACTAAAAGTTGAAAAATATGAAAGATTAAAATCTATTCTTGAGGGAGGAGTTGATATAATTGTAGCCGGCGTAAGTTCAATAGGAATTGCATGGTTTGTTGATCAAATAGCAAAAAATTATAAAAAAAATCTTCCAATTATTTTATTAACTAAAGGTTTGGCTATAGAAGATAATGAATTAATAACACTTTCAGATAAAATTAAAAAACTTCTCTATCAAAAAGGCCATGAGGAAGTAAATGTTTCTGCAATTAAAGGACCTTGTTTAGCAGCTGGCCTTGCAAATAAAATGAGAACAGGAACAGTTATTGCAAATCCAAATATTAAAGAAGCACAAAATTTAAAAAAAATTGTATCAACTGAATATTATTCAACAGAAATATCAGATGATCTAACTGGTATTGAATTATCAGGTGCAATTAAAAATATTTACTCAATGTTAATTGGTGCATCAAAAGGGCTAAGCAACTCTAAAGCACCTAAAGAAATTCAATCTAAATATTATTTAAATACCTCTGCTTCATTAATTCACAGATCTATATCTGAAATGGTTGAGTTCGTTACTCATTATGGAGGCAAAGCAGAAACAGTATATGGACTGGCTGGTTTAGGCGATCTATATGTAAGTGCCATTGGAGGAAGAAATAGTTTAATGGGAAAATATCTGGGTGAAGGTCATCTATACAAAAATGCAAAAAAGGAATTTATGAAAGATGTTACTGTAGAAGGTGCTCAACTTGCTTTTGAAATCGGTCCAAAAATTTTACAAGATCTTAACCCAAAAAATTTTCCTCTTATGTTTAGTATGCTTAATACTATATGTGAAAATAAAAAATTAGAAATTAACTGGTAAATGAAATCAAATTGGAATTACCCAACAACTATGTGGGTTGGAAAAGATAGAATTAAAGATCTAGGTATTGCTTGCAAAACTTTAAACATTAATAAACCATTGTTGGTAACAGATAGTGCTCTTGCTAAATCAAAAATGGTAATTAATGTTTTAAACAATCTAAAAGAAAATGGCATCTTAGCTGAATTATATTCAAATGTTGTTGGTAATCCAACAGGCACGAATGTTACAGAAGGTACAGATTATTTTAAAAAACATAAATGTGATGGAGTAATAGCTTTTGGAGGTGGTAGTGGTTTAGATGTTGGTAAAGCAATTGCATTTATGTCAGGTCAAACATTACCAATTTGGGACTTTGAAGATGTTGGGGATAATTGGACTAAAGCAAACTCTGACAAAATTTCACCTATTATTGCTGTACCAACAACTGCTGGAACAGGATCTGAAACAGGGCGGGCATCTGTAATTTTGAATGAAGAAACAGGTATCAAAAATATAATTTTTCACCCTAAATTTTTACCTTCAATAGTTATTTTAGATCCAACATTAACACTTAGTTTGCCTGCAAAAATTACAGCTGCAACAGGCATGGACGCTCTAGCTCACAATTTAGAAGCATACTGTGCTCCTGGATATCATCCAATGGCAGATGGAATTGCTTTAGAAGGTATGAGATTAATTAATAATTGGTTATTAGAAGCTGTTAATAATGGATCAAATATTGAGGCTCGACAAAACATGTTAACAGCAGCCAGCATGGGATCAACAGCATTTCAAAAAGGCTTGGGAGCAATTCATTCATTGAGCCACCCAGTAAATGCATTAAATAATGTCCATCATGGTTTATCTAATGCAATATTTATGCCTTACGTATTAACTTTTAATAAAGATGTGATTGAAAAGAAAATAATTAAGATTTGCGATTATTTAGAACTTAAAGATCGATCTTTTGATGGTTTTATAAATTGGGTTATAGATCTAAGAAAAAAACTAGATATGCCTCATAAATTATCAGAAGTGATTGATAAAAAAGATTTTGATATTGATAAATTATCTAAAATGGCTTTAGCAGACCCATCGACAGGAGGAAATCCAAAAAAATTAACTGAAGCAGATATGAAGATAATGTATCAGCACAGTATGACTGGTGAATTGTTCAAATGACTAATTTAAATATACTAATTGTTGAAGGAAACAACAAAGAAGATAGCGAGTTTTTTATTAAAGTAGCTGGAGCTTCTGCAGCAGATAATCTAAAAAATTTAATTTTAGAGATAGAGTCATCATCAAATATAGAAATCATAAATCCAAATAATGATAATGATACAGCAAATGCTCTAAAAAATATGAGTAAGTATAATGGCATTGTTTTTACAGGTGGTGCAATGAGATTAAATGATATGACAGATGTGATTAAGAAACATATCAATTTTGCATCTAACTGTTTTACTCAGAAAAAGAAGATTTTAGCAATTTGTTGGGGATTGCAAGTATGCTCAACAGCAGCTGGGGGTAAAGTAAACCCTGGAAAAAATGGTGCTCATATTGGAATTGCTTCAGATGTAACTGTTAATAATGAGGGTGAAAGGCACTATATATACAAAGATAAAAAAAAAATTTTTACATCACCAGCCTTTAATTTTGACGAAGTAAGTGAACTACCAAAAAATGCTATTCTTTTATCAAGTGACAAAGTTAACAATGTAATGGGTATTAGCTTTAATGCAGGAAACTCTGAAATTATTGGCCTACAATATCACCCTGATTATGAATATTTTCAAATGCTTAAACTTATTGCTGGTCGTAAAGAGAGATTATTTGTAAATAAAAATTTTTCTAGTGAAGAAGAATATCAAAGTCATATCTCATATATTAAATCTGAAAATGAATTATTGAATTTTAATGATAGAACGTGTGAAGTAAGAAATTGGTTAAATTATCTGAAGAACTAATTTAAAATAGACCTTCAATCTCACCATCTTTATTCAGTTTAATAGAGTCCGCAGCTGGAACTCTTGGAAGTCCTGGCATTGTCATAATTGCTCCACAGACTACAACAATAAACTCTGCACCAGACGATAATCTAATTTCTCTTACAGGTAAAGCATGTCCTGTTGGAGCCCCTTTAAGACTCGGATCAGTTGAAAAACTATATTGTGTTTTTGCAATACAAATAGGTAAATCTCCATATCCTGCATCTTCAAAAGACTTTAATTGATCTCTAATTTTTGTATCAGCTATAACCTCATCAGCTCTATAAATTTCTTTTGCTATTGTCTCTATCTTTTTAAAAAGAGGAGTTTTACTTTCGTATAAAAACTTAAATTTAGCCTCATTTTTTTCACATAAATCTGCAACATGAGAGGCAAGTTCTTTTGTTCCTTCACCACCATTTGCCCAATGGGTACAAAGACTCGCTTTAACTCCGATTTTATCACAAAATTCTGTTAATGCTTTTACCTCACTATCTGTATCTTTAATGAAATGATTTACAGCAACTGCGACTGGCAATCCAAATTTTTTAACATTCTCAATGTGTCTTTGAAGGTTAACAAGTCCTTTTTTAAGAGCTTCAACATTTTCGTTTTTTAAATCATCTTTTGAAACCCCACCATGCATCTTCAAAGCTCTTATAGTGGCAACAATAACTACACAGCTTGGTTTTAAATTTGATTTTCTACATTTAATATCTAAAAATTTTTCAGCCCCTAGATCTGCACCAAACCCAGCTTCAGTAACCACATAGTCAGCAAGTTTCAATCCAGTTTTTGTAGCAATTACCGAATTACAGCCGTGAGCTATATTAGCAAAAGGACCACCATGAATAATTGCAGGATTATTTTCTAGAGTTTGTGTCACATTCGGTCTTATTGCATCTTTTAATAATACAGTCATAGGACCTTGAGCTTTTAAATCTTTTGCGTAAACAGGTTTTTTATCTCTAGTATATGCAATAGTAATGTTTCCAATTCTTTTTTCTAAATCCTCTAAATCATTTGATAAGCAAAATATTGCCATGATTTCAGAAGCAACAGTTATATCAAAGCCGTCTTCTCGTGGGAAACCATTAGCCACTCCTCCCAGATTTATATTTATAGATCTTAAAGACCTGTCATTCATATCCATAACTCTTTTCCAAACAATTCTTCTAACATCTATATCCAATTTATTTCCCCAGTAGATGTGATTATCAATTAAAGCTGATAACAAGTTGTGAGCAGAGGTAATTGCATGAAAGTCTCCTGTAAAATGCAGGTTAATTTGCTCCATTGGAACTACTTGTGCATAACCGCCACCAGCAGCACCACCTTTCATTCCAAATGATGGACCAAGACTTGGCTCACGTAAACAAACAATTGATTTTTTTCCAATTTTATTTAATCCATCACTTAAGCCAACTGATGTTGTTGTTTTTCCTTCTCCAGCGGGAGTTGGTGTTACAGCTGTTACTAAAATAAGTTTTCCGTCTGGCTTATCCTTTAGAGTATCTAAATATTCCAAGTTAATTTTTGCTATATGTCTGCCCATTGGACTAAAAGCAGTGCTTTCATCTGGTACATTTATTTTATTCAAAATATCATTTATAGGTTGCATTTTTGCTTCTCTTGCAATTTGAATATCTGACTTAACTTCACTCATTTTAAACTCCTATAAAATTTAATTATATTGGAGAAGTACTATCTTCTTTTATCTAATTTGGAAACATCTAAAAAATATATATAAAAAAAATAAGAACTATTTATATTCTTTTATATAAAATTATTACATGCAAAAATATTCCATATTCAACCTGATAAAAAATGCCATTTCAAATCATGAAAAATGGGATCTAGCATGGAAGGACCCAACTCCAAAAAAGGAATATGATGTGGTTATTATTGGAGGAGGAGGCCACGGTCTTGCTACTGCTTATTATCTTGCAAAAGAACATAATATTACAAATGTTGCCATCATTGAAAAAGGATGGATTGGAGGTGGAAACGTAGGTCGTAACACTACGATTATCAGATCAAATTATATGCATGATGATAATGCACTGTTTAGTGAGTTTGGAATGGATCTCTGGAGAAAGATGAGCCAAGATTTAAACTACAATGTAATGTTTTCTCCAAGAGGAATTATCAATCTTGCACATTCTGATGCTCAAATGAATGTTTATGCTAGAAGAGGAAATTCAATGAGGCTGAATGGAATAGACGCAGTTTTATTAAATAGAGAACAAGTAAAAGAAATTATTCCAATGGCAGATTTTTCTGAAAATGTAAGGTTTCCAATTTTCGGAGGATTGATGCAACCAAGTGCTGGAACAGCAAGGCATGATGCTGTTGCTTGGGGATATGCAAGACAAGCTGACTCAATGGGTGTTGATATAATTCAAAATTGTGAAGTAACTGGATTTGACGTTATTGGTGGAAAAATAAATGGAGTAAGAACTTCAAGAGGTGACATTAAGGTTAAGAAAATTGGTCTATGCGTTGCAGGAAGTACAAATATATTAGCTGAGAAATTAAATATGACATTACCTGTAGAAACTCATCTTCTTCAAGCTTGTGTTTCAGAACCGGTAAAACCAATTTTAGATAGAGTAGTTACTTTTGGAGCTGGGCATTTTTACATAAGTCAATCTGACAAAGGTGAAATGGTAATGGGTGGAGACCTTGATGGATATAATAGTTATGCTCAAAGAGGTAACTTACCAACTTTACAACACGTGTTAACAGAAGGAATTGCAATGATGCCTTTTTTAAGCAAACTAAAAATGCTTAGAACTTGGGGTGGTATAATGGATATGTCGATGGATGGTTCACCTATTATTGACAAAACACACATTGAAGGACTGTATTTGAATTGTGGTTGGTGTTATGGAGGATTTAAAGCAACTCCAGCATCTGGTTGGACGTTTGCACATACTATTGCTCAAGATAGGGTGCATAAGTTAAATGAAGGTTATAGTTTAAATAGATTTAACACAGGTCATTTGCTTGATGAAAAAGGACTTGGAACAAAAACTTGGATTTCTTAAATGCTTCATATTAAATGCCCACATTGTGGAATGAGATCACAAAATGAATTTTCTTATGGAGGTGATGCGACAGTTAAAAGACCAGAGCTTAACAAAGAAATATCAGATCAAGAATGGGATAATTTTGTTTATAATAGAAAAAGTTTAAGAGGAAAGCATTTAGAGCTATGGCAACATTTGTCAGGATGTCGACAATGGATAAAAGTTGAAAGAGACACTGCAACACATGAAATATTTAGAACAATGAAAGCTAATGAGGATAATTTATAATGAGTCAAAGCTTTCGATTGCCAGATGTAGGTTTGATTAATAGAGATAAAAAAATATCATTTAAATTTAACGGAAAAATTTATTATGGATATGAAGGTGACACTCTAGCTTCAGCTTTAATAGCAAATGGCATTCATTTAATTGGTAGAAGTTTTAAATATCACAGACCAAGAGGATTTTTTGGTGCTGGGGTTGATGAACCATATGCAATTGTTCAATTGTATAGAAATGGTGAAACAGAGCCAAATATTAAAGCTACAGAACAAGAGCTTTTTGAAGGATTAGAGGCAACAAGTGTAAATTGTTGGCCAAGTGTTAATTTTGATATTGGGGCAATAAATAACTTTTTAAAAATATTTCTTCCAGCTGGATTTTATTACAAAACATTTATGTGGCCTAAAAGTTTTTGGTACAAAGTTTATGAGCCATTTATTAGAAAAGCTGCAGGGCTTGGTGTTGCTTCTATCAAACATGACAAAGAAAGATATGAGCATAAATATGAATATTGTGATTTATTAATTGCAGGTTCAGGACCATCAGGTTTAGCTAGCGCATATGCTGCAGCAAAAAATGGGGCAAGAGTTATCTTAGCTGAAGATAAAGCAAGATTTGGCGGAACACTCCTTACAAGTGAAGTAAATATTGGAAATAAATCAGGTAAAGAATGGGCAGAAGAAATTATAACTGAACTTAAAGAAATGCCTAATGTGACTGTTAAAAACAGATCACAGGTTTTTGGTTATTATGATCATAACATGCTGGTGATGTCTGAGAGAATTAGTGATCATTTACCAAAAACAAAAAAATTTCATCCAAAACAAAGACTTTGGTATATCAGAGCAAAAGAAGTTTTGATTTCTTCAGGATCAATTGAAAGGCCAATTGTTTTTGGCAACAATGATACACCTGGCGTAATGCTTTCATCAGCAGCAAAAGAGTACCTTAAAGTTTACGGAGTACTAGTTGGAAAAAATCCTTTAATATTTACTAACAATGATAGTGGTTATGAAACTGCAATTGAATTTAAAAAAAATGGTGTTGACTCAATTATTTTAGATACAAGAAAAGATCCACAATCTGAAATAGTTGATGAAGCAAAAAATTTAGGAATAAATATTAAGTTTTCTTATGTAGTAGTAGCTGCTCAAGGATATAAAAAAGTAAAATCAGCAGATGTTGCTAAAATTTCAAATGATAAAGAACAACTTGGTGCAGTAGAAAATATTAAGTGTGACTGTATTTGTGTTTCTGGTTTTTGGACACCAACAATTCATCTAGCATCACAATCTGGAAATAAAACAAAATTTAATGAAAAAATTGATGCATTTGTTCCTGGAATATCAAAACAAAATGAAAAAACACTAGGTGCTGCAAATGGATCATATACTTTAGAGGAGACTTTAAAAAGCTCTTTTGAAGCAGGACATGAATTATCAAAAAAAATTACTAACAATGATAATAAAATTTCATTTCCAAATGTTGTTGAAAAAAAATCAACAACACATGATAAATTTTGGTGTGTACCATTACCTAAGGGGAAAAATTATAAAAGATTTTTAGATTTTCAAAATGATGTTGCAGTTTCAGATATAGAAATTGCTTTAAAAGAGGGTTATCGATCAATTGAACATGTAAAAAGATACACCACTCTTGGAATGGCAACTGATCAAGGCAAAACAAGCAATTTAAATGGTTTACAATTAGTATCGAATATTGAAAACAAGGTAGTACCGAATGTTGGTCACACTACTTTTAGACCTCCATATACCCCAGTTTCTATAGGAGCAATTGTTGGAAGGGAAGTAGGCAAACATTCAAAGCCAACAAGAAAATCTCCAATGCATTCGTGGCATGAAAAAAACAATGCAGTTTTTGTTGATGCAGGTGTGTGGTTGAGACCAAGATACTATAAACAAGGTGATGAAAACTTATTTGAAGGATCAAAAAGAGAAGCAAGAAATGTAAGAACTAATGTAGGAGTTTGTGATGTAACCACATTAGGAAAAATAGATATTAAAGGACCTGATGCAGCAGAGTTACTTAATAGAGTTTATACAAATGCATGGTTAAAATTACCAGTTGGTAAAGCAAGATACGGTGTGATGTTAAGAGAAGATGGGATTGTTATGGATGATGGAACAACTACAAGAATTTCAGAAAATCATTATCATATGACAACAACCACAGCACAAGCTGCAAATGTTCTTTCACATTTAGAATATTATTTGCAACTCGTATGGCCAGAGTTAAATGTAAATGTAGTTTCAACAACTGAACAATGGGCAGGAGCAGCAGTCGCTGGACCTAAATCTAGAGATTTATTGCAAAAATTATTTCCAAATTCTGATGTGTCAAATGAAGGATTGCCTTTTATGGGTTATATGGAGGGAGATTTGTTTGGAGTTAAAGCTAGAATTTTTAGAATTTCGTTTTCAGGTGAGCTTGCTTATGAGGTAAATGTCGAGTCTGACAATGGAAACTTTATGTGGGAAAAAATTATGGAAGTTGGTCAAGAATTTAAAATTCAACCATATGGAACAGAGGCACTATCAACTCTTAGAATTGAAATGGGACATGTAGCAGGATCTGAACTTGATGGAAGAACAATACCTTATGATAATTCTCTAGAGGGATTACTAAGTAAAAAGAAGGATTTTATTGGAAAAAGATCTTTAACTAGAAAAGCATTTATAGCTGAAGACAGACAAAAAGTTGTAGGAGTTGTTCCTTTAGATAAAAAAACAAGTATCCCAGAAGGATCACATTTAGTTAAAGACTCAAATGCACCACTACCAAATCCGAAGCTAGGTTACATTTCAGCTTCTTGTTGGAGTGTTGAGCATGATAATCCATTTTCTTTAGCAATACTGAAAGATGGAAAAAACATGATTGGTGAAAAACTATTTGTAATGTCGCCACTTAAAAATAAAGTAATTCCAGTCGAGATAGTTTCTTCGCACTATGTTGATCCAAAAGGGGAAAGAGTTAGATCATGAGTTTAGTTTCAGCTTTAGCAAATATACATTCAACAGGTAAATTCGGCGATCATGAAGGCAAAAATGAAAATAATCTTTTAAAAATTTCTGAAAATAAAAATTTATTAATAGTCCAAATAGTTAAGTATAAAAATTCTACAGTTTCATATGAAAGTTTTGACATAGATGGTTTGAAATTAAAAGATGAACCATTAAGCGTAATAAGTAATAATGAAACAAGAATTTTATGGAATGGACCAAAAAATTGGCTTTTGGTTTCAACAAAAAAAGATTTACTTGAAAATATTTCACAAAATTTAAATGAAACAGATTTTGCTATAACTGACCTATCTCACTCAAAAGCGATAATTGAAATAGAAGGTCAAGTTGCAAAAGAAGTCTTGAAGAAAGGGTGTCCTTTTAATTTTAATACTTTAGAAAAAAATAATTCTATAAATTCTACTTATAATGGAATAGCTTTTACGGTTGATATGTTAGATGACAATCCTGATAAAGTAAGATTATTTGCGCTTAGAAGTTTTGGTGAATCTTTATATCACTCAATTACAGATGCATCATTAGAGTTTGGTTTTAAGTCTGTTTAAGTATTTTAATCTCTTGTAGCAATATAAACACCAATTGTAGTTATTAAAAATCCTAACAGATCTAAATTGGTTAAACTTTCATTTAAAAACAGCCAAGCCATAAAAGCAGATGTTGCTGGTATTAAAAAAAATATTGAAACAGTTTTACTTGCTGAGTTATTTTTGATTAAAAACATTAATATTGTAAAAGCTCCAAACGAAACTAAGAATATTTGGTGACTCATTGCAATAACAAATGTTTGTGAAAAATCGATGTATGGTTTAGCAAATAATATTATTATTAAGATATGAAACAAACATCCGCCCACAGCTTGATAAAAATTACTTACTGATAAAGGTAAATTATTACTTAATTTTTTTTGCCAAATAGTTGAAGATGTAATTGCAATTAAGGCAATTATAGTTGCAATTAAACCAGTTATTGGAATTTCAGAACCAATATCCAAACCCAAAACTAACGTTGCACCGGCAAACCCTAACAAAACTCCAATCCATTGTTTTGAACTAACTTTTTCACCCAGCATAGGTCCACTAAGTGCATTTGTTAAAACAGGCTGAAGTGTTACTATTAATGCAGCTATTCCAGTCGGCATTCCAATTGAAATGGAATAAAATACTCCACCCAAATAAAATCCATGAAAAAGAACTCCGCTAGCGACCGACTCTACGAGATTTTTTTTTGGTACAACTACAGAGTGCTTTTTGTAGATTGAAAATAAATAAAAACCAATTGCAACAATGAAAAATCTAAATGCTAATGCTGAAAAGGGGTCACTATTATCTATAATTGGTTTTGTGGTTATAAAAGCTGACGACCAAAGTAAAATAAATATGAACGGAAAAATTCTGACCATTTCAGGCTTTATAGAACATTTGATCTTTAAATCTTCCAATTAATTTAGTTAAATTAGGTATGAAAATAAAGGCTTTTAGCTCACCCTTGAGTTGTATCTTAAAATGTATAGGATTCTTATTAACAGTGATTAATAAAAAAATTATTTTAGCTGTAGCCTTTGTGGCCTTTTTAAATGGCTGTATCCAAAATACTGCAATGTTAGGTCCTGCTTATACTTTTAGTACGTCAGGTAGCGTTTTACAAACAGGGCTAAGTTATGGTTCAAATAAAGTATACACAAAATATAAAGAAGAAAAAAATGACAAAGAGCTTCAAGAAACAATGAAAAGCGAGAAAAGAAATCACGAGTTAAAAAATTTGCTTAAAGCACAAATTACCAAAACAAGAAAAAAATTAAAAATTATCAATTAAAATTTCACTCCATAGTAGAAGATCCCAGAAACTTAATATGTTGATAAACCATATTAATAGTCAATTTGAACATTGTATTAAAGGTTAAAACTCATAAAACAATTTTATTAGATTCGTTAATTATGAAAACTGTTTTAACATTATCAATTTTACTATTCTTTGGTGGATGCGTGCAGCCTACCGCATTATTAGGTCCAATGTATACTATTGGAACTACAGGGAATGTTTTACAGGCAGGAGCATCATATGGAACTAGTTATGCCGTTAAAAAGATGACAGGGAAAACTGTATCTGAGAATGTAAATACTTTTGTAGATACAGAAGAATTAAAAGAAGAATTAAAAGAAAACCCAGATGATTTTTTTAGAATTGTTAAAAAACATGCAAAAAGATCAAAAGAAATTATTACAACTACTAGTCGGTAATTTTTAAAAATAATTCTTTAACTTGGCCAGTTTCTTTAGACCATAATTCATAACTTTCACACATACGCCACAAATAGTCAAAAGCTCGCTGAGAAATCTCAAGAGGAAATGAAGTTTTTGCATAATATAATTCAGGGTATTTAACTAATTGTTTGATTGTTGCATCTTTTTGAATTTTTAAAAGTTTAATAGTTTCTTCTGGTATTACTTTACCAGACTCCTTATCAATAAAATTATTGTTTTCTAAATATTCAAACCAATTATCATGAAACTTACCACTACTAATATCATTATATGTAACTGTACCAATAAAACCTTCAATAGCATCGATATTTGAAATATCAGGATTTTTTTTCTTTATATCGACTATACTTTTATAAATAATTTCTGCTAAATAAATAACGTAAGGTTTTTGCTCAACTTTACTCACAGTTTATTTATATTTTGTCATTGATGATGTTGCTAAAATTAAATTAGGATCCAAAAATATTTTTGATAATTTAACCTTTTTGAAAGACTTAAATGCAAAAATAGCTATTGGAAGTTCTGTGCATCCAAGGATTATTTTTTTACATTTCATTTTCAATAAGTAATTAATAGATTTCCTTATAGACTTTTCTGCTAATTTTACATTTCCCATTTTTACATATTTAATTGTTTTATTAACAGAATTTTTTTGAAGAGCATCAGTTGGTTTAATTAGTTGAAAATTTTTTTCAAATAATCGATCATAAATTTTAGTTTTCAAAGTACCTTCTGTAGCAAGAAGACCTATCTTCGAATTTTTTGAACATTTTTTCTGAGTGTGCTTAAACACTTCTTTTGGCATATTAATTATAGGAATATTAATTTTTTTTTGTAAATCATCATACCAATAATGAGCAGTGTTACAGGGTATAACAATAAATTTACATCCACTTTTTTCAAGAGAACGACAGCCAATCAGTAAACTTTTTAATACTTTATTATATTTAATAATATTTTTTGGACTTTTTGGAATTAAAGAAAGTTCCTTAGTCTGAACACCAATCGATTCCGGTCTACCAGGAATATTGGATTTGTTATAAAGCATAAATAATGGATATTCTTGATCACTCTTTCCTCTATTGAGCATTGCTAATTTATTGCAAAAATCAAGACCAGCTTGAGTTCCCATTCCACCTAATATTCCAATCATGTTTTTTATTTAAATTAATTTGTTATTTATTTTTATAGAGGTTTATTGATACCTCTCATAAAAACTAAAATTAAGCAACCTTCTTTAGTATGAGAAGAATGAGTTGAACCAGGCTCAAAAGTTACAAAATCACCTTTTTTAAAAATTTTTCCATCAAGGTCTGTCAATTCACCTTCTAACATCAAAAACTCTTCATAACCTGTATGGACGTGATGAAGACTTTTTGCATCTGGCTCCATCTTTAAAATATATGTGCCATATCCGCCATTTTGCTTGTCATAACTAATTTTATGCCAACTCATTCCAGGCACTGTTACACCATAGTTGTCGAATGGTTTAAAATCTACATTGAAGAGATTTGTTATTTTTCTTTTACTCATAATTAATATATTTAATAATTATTAATTAATGGAAAATATGCAAGATATATTCATAGGTGACGAAGGAAGAGGGTCACCTTTAGTTTTAGTACACGGCTTTTTGGGCTCAACAGAAATGTGGGGACCTCAAATAAAGCACTTTAAGGAAAATTTTAGAGTTTTATCTCCAGCTTTACCTGGGTTTGGTAAAAGTAATAAATTACAGTCATGTGACTCTATTAAGTGTATGGCAGAAAGTATTTTGAATGCTTTAGAGAAAAAAAAAATTAAAAAATTTAATTTATTAGGTCATTCAATGGGTGGAATGATTGTTCAAGAAATTGCAAGATTGGCAGGAGATAAGATAATCAATTTGATTTGTTATGGTACAGGACCTAGAGGAAATATACCAGGTAGATTTGAAACAATCGATGAGTCGAGAAAAAAATTAGAAATTGATGGTTTGGAAGTAACTGCTCATCGGATCGCTAAAACGTGGTTTGTAGATGGAGATAAAGCAAAATTTTTTTATTTATGTGATGAAGCTGGCAAACAAACTTCTTTAAAAGCAGCTGACAACGGATTGATTGCAATGAAAAATTGGGATGGGGTAGAAAATTTAAGAAATATTAAAAACAGAACCTTAATTATTTGGGGAGACTTGGATAAAGCATACAATTACAATCAAGTAGAAACTTTAAAAGATAATATTAATAATAGTATATTGAAGGTAATAAAC
>Ga0233444_10000902_pt1 | contig 35666 bp, 34 predicted proteins | sample SI_124_October20_6_FD_182792 | JGI IMG/M metagenome (GOLD analysis project Ga0233444, IMG submission 182792) | Seawater microbial communities from Saanich Inlet, British Columbia, Canada - SI_124_October2016_10_MG | ecosystem: Environmental > Aquatic > Marine > Inlet | place: Canada: British... | reverse complement strand
TATTTTAAAAACAAACCTATGTCTCCAAAAGGACAAACTTGGGATAAAGCGTTAACTTATTGGAAAACATTATATTCAGATAAAGATTGTAAATTTGACAAAGAAATAAATATAAATGCACAAGAAATTGAACCACTAGTAACTTGGGGAACATCTCCTCAAGATGTTGCTTCAGTTACAAGCAACGTTCCTGACCCTAGTAAAGAAAAAGATAGTGATAAAAAAGCAGCGATGGAAAGATCATTAGAATATATGGGCTTAAAAGCTAACACTAAAATCTCAGATATAAAAATTGATAAAGTTTTTATTGGAAGTTGCACAAATGGAAGAATTGAAGACTTAAGATCTGCTGCTAATTTATTAAAAGGAAAAAAAGTAGCTGATAATGTGAGTGCCATCGTTGTTCCCGGATCAGGCTTAGTTAAAGCCCAAGCTGAAGAAGAAGGTTTAGATAAAATATATAAAGAAGCAGGCTTTGAATGGCGTGAACCTGGTTGCTCAATGTGCTTAGCAATGAATGCCGATAAACTAAAACCACAAGAAAGATGCGCATCTACATCAAATAGAAATTTTGAAGGACGACAAGGAAGAGGTGGTAGAACACATTTAGTCAGCCCTGGAATGGCTATCGCGGCAGCTATTAGCGGTCATCTAGCAGATGTAAGAAAGATTCAATAATGGAAAAATTTACTAAAATTAAAAGTATACCCGCATATTTATCATTACAAAACATTGATACAGATATGATCATACCAAAACAATTTTTAAAGACTATAAAAAGAACTGGTTTAGGAAAAAGCCTGTTTTATGAAATGAGGTATGATGAGCAAGGCAAAAGTATTAAAGAATTTACTTTAAATAACGAGCCTTACAATAAATCAAAAATATTGTTAGCTGGAAAAAATTTTGGGTGTGGTTCTTCTAGAGAACATGCTCCTTGGGCCCTATCAGATTTTGGAATTAAGTGCGTTATAAGTTCTAGTTTCGCAGACATATTTTACAATAACTGTTTCAAGAATGGAATTTTACCTGTAAAAATAGATGAACAATCAGTATTAGAATTAGCTGAATACTCTAAAAGAAAAGAGGAAATTGACGTTAACCTAGAAAATCAAGAAATTAAATTTGGTAATAAATCTATAAAATTTGATGTCGATGCATTTAAAAAAAAATGTTTAATAGAAGGTTTAGACGACATTGGCCTATCAATGGAAAAAGTAAGTCATATAGATAAATTTGAAAAAAAAATTGGTGCCGATAAACCATGGTTGTTAAAAAATGATTAAAGTAAAAGATAGAAAAATATTACTACTGCCCGGAGACGGAATAGGCCCCGAAGTTATTAGAGAGGTAAGAAAAATAATTGAATGGTTTAACAAAAATAAATCTTTAGATTTCAGAATTGAAGAAGGTTTAGTAGGAGGAGCTTCATATGAAAAACATAAAAACCCAATTACTGATGAGGTTTTTTACAAGGCACTAGAAAGTGAAGCAGTTATATTAGGAGCCGTTGGAGGACCCAAGTATGATAATCTTGAATTTTCAAAAAGACCTGAAAGAGCTCTTTTAAAACTAAGAAAAGAATTAAAATTATTTGCAAATTTACGTCCTGCGATTTGTTTTAAACAATTAGTAGACGCTTCCTCTCTGAAACCAGAAATTATTTCTGGTTTAGATATTATGATTGTCAGAGAACTGACAGGCGGAATTTACTTTGGTGAGCCAAGAGGAATAGAACCTATTGAAAATAATGAAAGAAAAGGAATAAATACTCATACTTACACCACAAGTGAAATACAAAGAGTTGCAAGAGTAGCTTTTGACTTAGCAAAAAAAAGAAAAAATAAAGTTACGTCATGTGAGAAGTCAAACGTTATGGAAGCAGGTGTTTTATGGAGAGAAGAAGTTCAAGCTCTTAGAGATAAAGATTATAAAAAAATTGAATTAAGTCATATGCTTGCTGATAATTGTGCTATGCAGCTCTTAAGAGATCCAAAACAGTTTGATGTGATAGTGACCGATAATTTATTTGGAGACATTCTTTCAGATGAAGCTGCGATGTTAACAGGGTCTTTAGGTTTATTACCTTCTGCCTCTTTAGGCGCTAAAGATAAAAATGGAAAAATTAGATCAATGTATGAACCTGTTCATGGATCTGCTCCAGATATAGCAGGAAAAAATATAGCAAATCCCATAGCCACAGTGCTAAGTTTATCTATGGCTTTAAAATATTCTCTTGATTTAGATAAAGAAGCCGAACAATTAGACTTAGCAGTTCAAAGTGTTCTTGATGATGGCTTAAGAACGAAAGATATCATGTCTAAAAACATGAAAGAGATTTCCACTTCAGAAATGGGTGATGCAATTATAGCAAAATTGAAATAAAGTATAATTAATATGAATTTTGCAATAATTGGTGCATCAGGAAATGTAGGAAGAAAAACAATTGAAATTTTAGAAAAATCTAAAATATCTTTTAAAAATCTATATTTAGTTGCTTCAAAAAAAAGCGCGGGAAAAAAAATTAAATTTCGCGAGAAAGAAATCGAGATAGAAAATTTGGAAAATTATGACTTTGCTAAAGCTCAAATTACTATTTTTGCAGCAGGCAGCGACATAGCCAAAGAGTGGGTTCCTAAAGCAGCAAAAAAAACTATCGTAATTGATAATTCAAGTTTTTTTAGAATGCAAAAAAATATTCCTTTAGTTGTTCCAGAAGTAAATCCTGAGGCTCTTGATCAGCATGAAAATATTATAGCAAATCCAAATTGCTCAACAATGCAAATGGTTCTGGCTCTTAAGCCCTTACATGATGAGTATAAAATTAAAAGAGTTATCGTATCAACTTATCAGGCCGTTTCTGGTGCAGGTAAAGAAGCTATGGATGAATTATTCGATCAAACAAAAAATTTTTTAGATAAAAAAAATATTGTTTCTAAAAATTTTACAAAACAAATCGCCTTTAACTTAATCCCTCATATCGATATTTTTGATAAAGATGGTTACACAAAAGAAGAATTAAAAATGACGAATGAAACAAAAAAAATTTTGGATGAGAAAATAGAAGTGACTGCTACATGCGTAAGAGTACCAGTAAGAACTGGGCACTCAGAGTCAATTAATATTGAGTTTGAAAAAAATTGTGATTTAGAAAATATTATAAAAAAATTGGATAATGCACCAGGTTGCAAAGTTATTGATGGCAGAAAAGATGGAGAGTATATAACACCGCTCGAAGCTGAGAATGACTATACGACATATATATCTAGAATTAGAAAAGATAACACTAACTCGAAAGCCATCAATATTTGGGTAGTTTCAGACAATTTATTAAAAGGCGCAGCTTTAAACACAGTTCAAATAGCCGAGTGTCTAATGAAAAAACTTTAGTATTAGTTTATAATTTATTTATGCAATATAAAAATAATCCACTTAGTCCTCACCTCCAGATTTATAGATGGCAAATTTCATCACTATTATCTATAGCTCATAGAATAGTTGGAGTGATAAATATTTTAGCAATTACTGCAGTTTGCGTTTGGAGTTTATTATTGTTACTAAGAATTGAAAGTTATCAGCCAATAAATTTCTTCTTAAATACCTTTTTTGGAAAATTTTTAGTAGTGAGTCTCTGCTGGACTTTTAGCTTTCACATATTAAATGAGTTAAGACATCTTATATGGGATCTTGGATACGGTTTTGATTTAAAAGTTTCAAAGATTACTGGAGTATTTACTTTAATTGGCTCTTTTGTATTTGCTGTTTTATTTTATTTATTAGGAAAAAATATTTTTTAATTATGCACGCATCAACAAAAAAATGGCTATTTACTAAAATTAGTTCATTAATTCTTTTACCATTAATGATCTGGTTTATTATAAATTTCGTATCTATTTATGATGAGAATTATTCTGAAGTAGCTCTTTTTTTTACACAGCAGCCTTCAAAAATCATCTTTTCAATTTTTATTATTTTTGCGTTTTTTTTCTCCGCATTAACAATTAGTGAGATTTTTGAGGACTATATTCAGGATGAAAAAATCAAAAATGTCGCAAATAAACTATTGAATATATTTGCTATAGTAATGCCATTGTTAACCATTTTAGGAATTTTTAATTTAACAGTATGAGCGCTTATAAAATAATAGATCACGAATATGATGTAGTTGTTCTAGGAGCTGGAGGTTCTGGATTAAGAGCCGCTGTAGGTTTGTCAGAAGCGGGGCTAAAAACTGCTTGTATCTCAAAAGTCTTTCCAACTAGAAGTCACACATCTGCTGCTCAAGGCGGAATTTCTGCAGCTCTTGGAAACATGGGTGAGGACGATTGGAGATGGCATATGTATGACACTGTAAAAGGATCTGATTGGCTTGGAGACCAAGATGCTATTGAATATTTATGTAAAGAAGCACCTAGAGCAGTCGTTGAACTTGAAAGATATGGCGTTCCTTTTAGCAGAACTGATGATGGAAAAATTTACCAAAGACCTTTTGGGGGAATGACAAAAAATTATGGAAATGGAACTGCTCAAAGAACGTGTGCTGCTGCTGATAGAACAGGTCATGCAATTTTACACACTTTGTACGGTCAAGCTTTAAAACATAATACAGAATTTTTTATTGAGTACTTTGCATTAGACCTAATTATGAAAAACGGAGAATGCAAAGGCATTATCGCTTGGAATCTAACAGATGGAACTATTCACAGATTTAGATCGCATACCACTATTATAGCAACAGGTGGTTACGGTAAAGTTTATCAATCAGCAACATCAGCTCACACTTGTACAGGAGATGGTAATGCCATGGTTTTAAGAGCAGGTTTACCTTTACAAGATATGGAGTTTGTTCAGTTTCATCCAACAGGAATTTATGGTGTAGGATGTTTGATTACAGAAGGTGCCAGAGGTGAGGGAGGATTTCTTGTAAATGGAAAAGGCGAGAGGTTTATGGAGAGATATGCACCTAATGCAAAAGATTTAGCTTCAAGAGATGTCGTAAGCCGTTCAATGGAAATGGAAATTAATGAAGGTCGCGGTGTCGGTAAAGATAAAGATCATATAAGTCTGCATTTAGATCACTTGGATAAAGAAGTTTTAGATGAAAGATTACCAGGAATAACGGAGGCAGCTAAAACGTTTGCAAACGTGGATATAAACAAACAGCCAATTCCAGTTGTACCTACAGTTCACTATAATATGGGAGGCATACCGACTAATTATAAAGCTGAAGTTTTAACATTAAATGGATCTGAAAAAACTGTTCCAGGATTAATGGCTATAGGAGAAGCTGCTTGCGTATCAGTTCATGGAGCAAATAGATTAGGATCCAACTCATTAATTGATCTTGTAGTTTTTGGACGAGCTGCAGCAAAAAGAGCAGCAGAATTAGTAAAAGCTGGAACGCCACACGAGGAAGTTTCAAATTCAGAAACAGATAAATGTTTAGATAGATTTGATAAAATAAGAAATTCCAGTGGCTCTACAATGACATCGGAGTTAAGAATGAAAATGCAAAAAACAATGCAATCTAAATGTGCAGTTTTTAGAACAGAAAAAACCTTGAAGGAAGGGGTTGATCAAATAAGAAAACCTTATGAAGGTATGAAAGATATTTCCGTAAAAGATAAATCATTATTATTTAATACAGATTTAGTCGAAACCTTAGAATTTGATAATTTAATACGTCAAGCGTTGACAACAATGGACTCAGCTTATAACAGAAAAGAAAGTAGAGGAGCTCACGCAAGAGAAGATTTTAGCAAAAGAGATGATAAAAACTTTATGAAGCATACTTTAGCTTGGCAAAATGACAATAAAGTAGAAATTAAATATAGAGATGTTCACTCAAGAACATTAACTAATGACGTTCAGTATTTTCCTCCAAAAGAAAGAGTGTATTAAGAAATGGTTCAGTTTAACTTGCCACAAAATTCTAAAATAGAAGTTGGCAAGCATTATAAAGACATAACTAATTCTAATAATTTAAAAAAAGTAAATGTATATAGATGGGATCCATCCACGGGTCAAAACCCGAGAGTTGATACATTTGAAGTTGATATGGATAACTGCGGTCCAAAAGTATTGGACATATTGTTTAAAATTAAAAATGAAATAGATCCATCTCTAACTTTTAGAAGATCATGTGCTCACGGAGTTTGCGGTTCGTGCGCAATGAATATTGATGGTGTAAACACGCTAGCCTGTATAAAATCTCATACAGATATTAATGGTGATTTAAATGTATACCCACTTCCCCACTTAAAAGTAATTAAAGATTTGATTGGTGATTTAACAACACTTTACAAACAATATGAATCGATTAAGCCATGGCTTACAACGGAACAAACTGGTGAAGAAAAAACAGAATTAAAACAAAGTCAAAAAGATAGAGAAAAATTAGATGGGTATTATGAATGTATTTTGTGTGCTTGCTGTTCGACATCATGTCCAAGCTATTGGTGGAATGGAGACAAATATTTAGGCCCAGCAGTCCTCCTACAAGCTTACCGTTGGATCAACGATAGTAGAGATGGTGATAAAAAAGAGAGATTAAAAAAAGTTGCAGATGAATTAAAATTATATAGATGTCATACCATTATGAATTGCACTAATTCATGTCCAAAGGGATTAAATCCTGCAAAAGCTATTGGTTCTATTAAGAAAATGCTTGCAACAAGCTAAAACCTTATTTAATCAATTACATCATGAAAACAATTGAGCACTTTGTTAATGGAAAACTTTATAGTGGCGAGTCTAAAAAAAAAGGTAAAATTTTTAACCCTGCAACAGGCGATCAAGAAGCAGAAGTCAAATTAGCTACTACAAAAGATGTTAATGAAGCTGTTGCAAACGCAAAAAAAGCATTTGAAGCTTGGTCAAATAAGCCCTCTCTTCAAAGAGCTAGAGTAATGTTTAAATTTAAAGAATTAATTGAAAAAAATTCAGATGAACTTACAAAAATAATAGTAAGTGAACATGGAAAAGTTTATGAAGATGCTAAGGGTTCATTAACACGTGGTTTAGAAGTTGTTGAATATGCATGTGGAATTCCACAAATGCTAAAAGGAGAATTCACAGAAAATGTTGGAACTGATGTTGATAGCTGGTCTATAAGACAACCTCTTGGAGTATGCGCGGGTATAACACCGTTTAATTTTCCCGCAATGGTACCAATGTGGATGTTTCCGATGGCAATAGCTTGTGGAAATACATTTGTTCTTAAGCCATCAGAGAAAGATCCATCATGTTCAATGAAGTTAGCAGAATTATTAAAAGAAGCCGGTCTGCCAGATGGAGTCTTTAATGTTGTTAATGGAGATAAAGAAGCAGTTGATGCTTTGATTAATAATAAAGATGTTGTTGCAATGAGTTTCGTTGGATCAACACCTATTGCAAAATATATTTATGAAAACTGCGCAAAAAATGAAAAAAGAGTTCAAGCTTTAGGCGGTGCTAAAAATCATTGTGTGGTAATGCCTGATTGCGATTTAGATCAAGCGGTTAATGGGCTCATGGGTGCTGCATATGGTTCAGCAGGAGAAAGATGTATGGCGCAATCAGTAGCAGTAGCGGTTGGAAATATTGGAGATAAGTTAGTTAACACTTTAGCAAAAAAAGTCGAAGCCTTAAAAGTTGGGCCAGGAATGGATAAAAAATCTGAAATGGGACCGCTTGTTACGAAAGAACATTTAGCAAAAGTTAAAAGTTATGTAGATATCGGAGAAAAAGAAGGAGCTAAATTACGCGTGGATGGAAGAAATTTAAAATTACAAGGTTATGAAAATGGCTATTATATCGGAGGTTGTCTATTTGATCACGTAACTAAAGATATGAAAATTTATAAAGAAGAAATCTTTGGACCAGTCTTATCTGTAGTTAGAGTAAAAAATTTTGATGAAGCTCTTAAATTAGTCAATGATCACGAATTTGGTAATGGTGCGAGTATATTTACAAGAGACGGAGACTCAGGAAGAACATTTTCTAGTAAAGCTAGAATAGGAATGATTGGTATTAATATTCCAATACCCGTTCCAATGGCCTTTCATAGTTTTGGAGGGTGGAAAAGATCTTTATTTGGAGACCAACACATGCATGGTCCAGAAGGGGTGAGATTTTACACTAAATTAAAAACAATGACATCAAGATGGCCTTCAGGCTCAAGGTCAGATCCAGAGTTCGTGATGCCAACAATGAAATAAAAAGGAGATATATGAAAAAAAAAATTACTTTAATAGGAGCAGGTCAAATTGGAGGAACATTAGCGCATCTGATTGCATTAAAAGAGTTGGGTGATGTCGTTCTTTTTGATGTAGCAGCAGGCATTGCTAAAGGCAAAGCACTCGACATTGCTCAATCTTCTCCAGTAGATGGATTTAATATTAATTTGTCAGGGACAGATAACTATGAGGATACTAAAGATTCTGATGTAATTATAATTACAGCAGGCGTGCCTAGAAAACCAGGGATGACAAGAGATGATTTACTTGGCATAAACCTTAAAATTATTAAACAAGTTGCAGAAGGCATAAAAAAAACTTCTCCAAAAGCTTTTGTAATATGTATTACCAATCCATTAGATGTAATAGTAATGGCTTTACAAAAATACTCTGGTTTACCAAAAAATAAAATAGTAGGTATGGCTGGAATTTTAGACTCATCTAGATTTATTTATTTTTTATCTCAAGAGTTAAAAGTTCCTGTCAAAAAAATTAAATCGTTTGTATTGGGCGGCCATGGCGACAGTATGGTAGCCATGCTAGAAGCTACAGAAGTCGAAGGAAAAAAAATTAATGAATTAGTCAAAGAAGGTAAAATAACAAAAAAAAGACTCGATGAAATAGTTGATAGAACAAAAAAAGGTGGCGCCGAAATAGTCAAATATCTGGAAAAAGGATCGGCTTTTTATGCACCAGCAGCTTCTGGTGTGGAGATGGCTGAAAGTTATCTTAAAGATTTAAAAAAACAACTTCCATGTGCCGTGCATCTAAATGGAGAATATGAAGCTAAAGATATTTACGCAGGAGTTCCTGTAATAATTGGATCTGGCGGAGTAGAAAAAATAGTTCAATTAAATTTATCTTCAATTGAAAAAGAAAATTTTGAAAAATCTATAAAAGCTGTCAGAGATTTATTTGATGCCGCTAAAAAAATTGATAAAGATCTTGAATAAAAAAAAATTATTAAATTTAAATTATTTATTTTTTTTTATTATAATAACTAATTCATTTATATTTACTTTTTATTCTGGTTTTAGAGGAGTTTATCCAATTGACAGCTTTATAATTTTTGACTCTGGATTTAAGGTTTTAAATAATGTTCATCCTTTTAAAGATTATTGGAGCCTCACAGGTCCATTATTGGATTACATGCAGTCGGTTTTTTTTTTATTTTTTGATATAAACTGGTTTAGTTATGTATTACATGCAGCGTTTGTAAATTCTTTACTTTCAATAATAGTATTCTATTTTTTTTTACAGATTGGCATTAAAAAAAAGTATTCATTTATATATGCTATAAGTACATCTATACTTGCGTATCCAACCATAGGAACGCCATTTGTAGATCACCATGCAGTTTATTTTTCATTTATTTCTGTAATTTATTTTATGTTAGCTATCAAGACTAATAGAAAATTATTTTGGATATTGTCTTCTTTATTTTTGGTGTTATCATTTTTTTCAAAACAAGTACCATCAGCATATATAGGTTTGTTTTTACTTTTAATAGTTATATTCAAATTATTTTTAAAAAAAAATAATAATAATTATCTGTTTTTTTTTTATAGCGGTTTAACATCATTAGCAGCAATATTATTAATATCTCTAATCAATGGAATACCATTAAAAAATTTCATTATTCAATATCTATACTATCCTCTTACAATAGGAGAAAATAGGATTGAAAGTCTTACTCATGATTTTAAAAATACATTTTTGCAATATAAATTTGTTTATCTTGCAATTTTACCAGCAATATTAGTTTTTGTTTTAGAAATTTTTAAAAAGAAAAAAATAAATAAAATTGAAAATTTTTTATTTTTTGTTATTTTTTTTATTTCAGTAATAATATTTATTTACAATCAAAAACTTACAAAAAATCAGATTTTAATCTTTTTTCTAATACCGTGGTGTTTAGGCATTTCTCACTACTTCATGATTAAGATTGAAAATAAAAAATTTATTATTAATTTATTATTGATTAGTCTAGTAGCGGTTACATACAAATATCATATTAGATACAATGAAAACAAAAAATTTATGGAATTAGAAAATATAGATAAAAGTGGAGCCATTAATGCGAGAATTCTGGATAAAAGACTTTCTGGTTTAAAGTGGATTACAAAAAGATATTTTGATGATCCTGAATATGAATTAAAAAAACTGGGCGAGATAAAAAATATTATCAATAATGATGAAAATAATAAAATTATAGTAAGCGATTATCAAATTCTATCAGCTTTAACGAATAATAAAAATTATGCCCCAAATAAATGGTTTGACCCATTAAGTATACCAGACAAAAAAAATAAATATTTTAAAGAATACCAAGAATTTTTCCTTTTAAAATTAGAAGAACAAAATATTAAAAATATTTATATAGTTGGAAAAGATAAATTGGAAATATTTTTAATTATTTTTAAAAATCAAAAATGTTTTAGGATGCATGACTTGAATGAGATCAGTGCAAAACTAGATATTACAAACTGTTTCAAATCTTTTTAAAATTCAAAAATTTCAATATTCTGAAATTCTTTTTCAAATTTATCTTTACAGGAATAGGTTAACATAAAATTATTTAGATTTAATAAAATCAATAAAAATAAGACAAGATAAAATAATAAAGCAGATTGGCTAAAAAAAACTACATAAGAGGCCGCTAAGTAAAATAGAGATAAAAAGAAAACCCTAAATCGTAAAACCGAAAAAATTCTTAAAGCATGATATATTAGCCCAAAAAAATTCATTTTAGAATCACCAGAAAATCTCTTTTCTCTATCAAGGATTATGTGGTTAATATTCTTTAAATTTTTTGACACAGTGGGTGGAAATGCATTCCATAAACCGTCATCTAATAAAATTTTATTAACGTCGTTATCATTCAAGAAACTAAAATTTCCGTATCTAATTCTTTTTAATGTCAAAAAAGTTAATCCAAAATTATAGATTTCATAAAAAATTTTGAACCATAGAGGTTCTTTTCTTTGATTTCTTTTTGCTACAATAGATTGATCAGGATTTTTATCATTTTTTTTAAACATTTGAATAATTCCAAGAGGATTATCTTGACCATCAGAATCTATAATAATTGTCTTATAGTTTTTTATATAAAAATTTTTTATGTATTTTAAACCAATAGCTATTGCTCTTTGACTACCAACATTTTTGGAAAGTTTAATCAATTTAATTTTTTTTATTTTTGAAAATTTAAAATTATTAATATCAATTTTTTCTGTTGAGTTATCATCCACAACAACTAAGTTAAAATTATCTTTAATATTTTCTGTAAATATTCTATTTATTTGATCTAAAAGCTCATGTAAATTTTGCCAATCATTGTAAACGGGTGTTAAAATTAAAATTTCAGGTTTCATCCTGTATTAATTTAAATTTTATGATATTAATAGCAACAAAAAATGAATATTCACGAACATCAGGCTAAAGAAATTTTAAAAGAATTTGGAGCTCCAGTCTCCAATGGAGTTGTTATTTTATCACTTAATGAAATAAAAAGTGAAATTTTAAAATTAAATAGCGAGGAATTTGTTCTAAAAGCACAAATTCATGCTGGAGGGAGAGGAAAAGCAGGTGGGGTTAAACTAGTAAAAAACATATCAGAGCTAGAAGAAGAAGCTAAAATAATGATGGGAAAAGTTCTTATAACCCACCAAACAGGACCAAAGGGAAAAGAAGTTAAGAGACTCTATATTGAAGAAGCGTCAAATATTTTAAAAGAATTTTATCTATCGTGCCTAATAGATAGAGAGACATCAAAAATAGCTTTTATAAGCAGTACAGAGGGAGGTATGGATATTGAAAAAGTCGCATTGGAAACACCTAATAAGATAATTACTAATAAAATAGAATTAAAAGATGAAGGTCTGAATAAAAAAGAAATTGATAAAATAATTTCTATTTTTAAATTTAATAATAAACAAAAAAAAGTTGCAACGAATTTAATAAAGTCTCTTTATAAAATAGTATTAGAAAAAGATGCTAGTTTAATTGAAATTAATCCTTTAATCATAACTAAAGAAAATGAATTAATTTGCTTGGATGCTAAAATGAACTTTGATGATAATGCTATTTTTAGAAGGCCTGAAATATTAAAATTAAGAGATTTAAATGAAGAAGATCCAGCTGAAATTGAAGCTAGTAAATATGACCTTGCTTACATTAAACTCAATGGATCAATAGGGTGCATGGTCAATGGCGCTGGGTTAGCAATGGCGACTATGGATATTATCAAACTTTATGGAAAAGAACCTGCAAATTTTTTAGATGTAGGAGGTGGAGCTTCTAAAGAAAAAGTTGCAGCTGCGTTTAAATTAATTTTATCGGATAAAAACGTTAAGGGAATTTTAATAAATATATTTGGAGGCATAATGAGATGTGATGTTCTTGCCCAAGGTGTGGTTGATGCTGCTAAACAAATAAATTTATCAGTTCCTCTTGTAGTTAGGTTGGCTGGTACAAATTTTAAAGAAGGAAAAGAAATATTGGAAAAATCTAATTTAAAAATTTTATCTGCTTTAGATTTGAATGATGCGGCAAAAAAAATTGTTGAGGCAATTAAATAAATGTCAGTACTAGTAAATAAAAATACAAAAGTAATTTGTCAAGGATTTACTGGAAAGCACGGAACATTTCACTCTGAACAAGCAATAAAATATGGAACCCAATTAGTCGGAGGAGTAACTCCTAAAAAAGGTGGACAGAAACATTTAAACCTTCCAGTTTTTAATACAGTTCAAGAAGCAAAAGATCAAACTTCAGCTAACTCTACGATGATATATGTCCCACCAAAATTTGCTGGAGCTGCAATTATTGAAGCGATTGAGGCTAAAATTGAGTTAATTGTTTGTATAACAGAAGGCATACCAATCCTAGATATGCTTAAAGTAAAAAAAATATTAAATGGTAGTAGCTCAAGATTAATCGGACCTAACTGTCCAGGTATTATAACCCCCGAAGAATGTAAGATTGGAATTATGCCTGGAAATATTCATAAGAAAGGTACTGTTGGAATAGTCTCAAGGTCTGGAACACTAACTTATGAAGCTGTAGCTCAAACATCAGTTAACGGAATGGGTCAGTCTACATGTATCGGAATAGGTGGAGATCCTATCAATGGAACAAATTTTATAGACTGTTTAGAGCTTTTCTTGAAAGATGATAATACAAAATCCATTGTTATGATTGGTGAAATTGGTGGATCAGCAGAAGAAGAAGCCGCAGAATTTCTGAAGAGAGAAAAGATAAAAAAACCTATGGTTGGTTTCATAGCAGGGTTAACAGCCCCTCCAGGCCGGAGAATGGGACATGCCGGCGCCATTATTTCAGGCGGAAAAGGAGGAGCGCAAGATAAAATAGAAACAATGAAATCTGCTGGAATAACTATATCTAAATCACCCGCTGATATAGGCAAAACTCTCTTTAAAAAACTTAATGGTTGATTTTTATAAATTTATGTTAAAATAAATTTTTTAATGTCCGCTTTTGATAACAATATAACTTATAAAAAAACCTCTTTTTTAGCTGGAGCTAATGCAGAATTTATTAATGAATTTTATGCAGACTACCTTTCTGATCCAAGTTCTTTGCCAGAAAGTTGGAGAAAGTTTTTTGATGGATTAAGTGATAATGAAAAGTTAATTTATGATGATATTAAAGGTCCAAGTTGGTCCCCAGAAAAAAAGTTAAAAAAAATAAAATTTTCAAAAAAATTAAAAGAAGAAGAAGAAAAGGCAAACGCTGCTGATATAAATATAGATACCGTTAAACAAGCGTCCAAGGATTCAGTACGAGCAATTATGTTAATAAGAGCTTATAGAATTAGAGGTCATTTAATAGCTAATTTAGATCCCCTTTCAATTCAAAAAAAAGAAGAACATCCAGAATTAAAACCAGAGACTTACGGTTTTAAAAGAGAAGATTATAGTAGAAAAATATTTTTAGACGGTGTTCTAGGTTTACAGTCCGCAAACTTAAATCAAATATTAGAAATTCTAAAGAAAACTTATTCTTCAAATATTGGATATGAATTTATGCACATGGGCGATCCAGAAGAAAAGTCTTGGATCAGAGATAGAGTAGAAGGACCAGAAAAAGATATTTCTTTTACTGAAAATGGAAAAAAAGCCATTTTAAATAAAATTATACAAGCAGAAGGTTTTGAAAAATATCTACACGTTAAGTTTGTTGGAACAAAAAGATTTGGCTTAGATGGAGGAGAATCGTTAATTCCTGCGTTAGAACAAATAATTAAAAAAGGTGGAAATCTAGGAGCAAAAGAAATTAAAATAGGTATGCCTCATCGTGGCAGATTAAACGTTTTGGCTAATGTAATGGGTAAACCTTTTAAAGCAATTTTTAGTGAATTTTTTGGAAAGACAGTTAGCTCAAAAAAAGATTTCGAAGGAGATGTTAAGTATCATTTAGGGGCATCCTCAAACAGAGAGTTTGATGGAAATTCTGTTCATATAAGTTTAACTGATAATCCTTCTCATTTAGAAGCGGTAAACCCAGTTGTGCTAGGACAAGTTAGAGCAAAACAATTTTTTCACAAAGATAAAGAAAGAAAAAAAGTTATTCCCGTTTTAATGCATGGAGACGCAGCATTTGCTGGCCAAGGAATTGTTGCAGAATGTTTTGCAATGTCAGGTTTACCAGGCCATAACATTGGAGGAACAATTCACATAATTGTTAATAATCAAATAGGATTTACCACTGCTCCAAGATTTGCGCGATCATCTCCGTACCCATCTGACGTTGCTAAAATTGCACAAGCTCCTATTTTTCATGTTAATGGTGATGACCCAGAAGCAGTTGTTCATTGCGCAAAAATTGCAACTGAGTATAGGCAAAAATTTAATAGAGACGTTGTAATCGATATAGTTTGTTATAGAAGATTTGGCCACAATGAAGGAGATGAACCCTCATTTACACAACCAATAATGTACAAAAAAATTAAAACTCATCCATCAACGCTTTTAATTTATGGAAAAAAATTAAGTCAAGAAGGATTAACATCAGAAAATGAATTACAAAAAGAAAAAACGAATTTTAAAATTTTTTTAGAAAAAGAATTTGAGTCATCAAAAAGTTATAAATCAGAATTAAAATGGTTCGATGGCGCTTGGTCTAGATTTAAACCAGGTCTAGGAAAAGATAAAAGAGGCGTAAGTGGTGTTGATAAGAAATTAATAACCGATATTGGAAAAAAAATTTCAAAAATTCCTTATAATTTTAACGTTCATAAGACTTTAAAAAAAATATTTAATTTGAGACTTCAAGCCGTAGAAGAGGGGAAAGCAATCGACTGGACTACTGCAGAAACTTTAGCTTTTGGAACTTTACTTACAGAGGGTTTTTCAGTCAGGTTATCAGGACAAGACTCGGGAAGAGGAACTTTTAGCCAGAGACATGCTGTCTTAAGAAATCAAGATAATCATGAGAGATATATTCCTCTGAATAATATTTCTAAGGGTCAAAAGAATTTTGAAGTAATAGATAGCTTGCTTTCTGAGTTTGCCGTTCTTGGTTTTGAATTTGGGTATTCTTTATCTGAACCAGAGACACTAGTTTTATGGGAAGCCCAGTTTGGAGATTTTGCTAACGGAGCACAAGTTATTATTGATCAATTTATTACCTCTGGTGAGTCTAAATGGGGAAGAGCTAGTGGTTTAGTTATGTTGCTTCCACATGGTTATGAAGGTCAAGGTCCAGAGCATTCATCCGCGAGATTAGAAAGATTTCTGCAACTATGTGCTGGAGAAAATATACAAGTTGTTAACTGCACAACTCCGTCGAATTATTTTCATGTTTTAAGACGTCAAATGCATAGAGAATTTCGAAAACCATTAATTATTATGACACCCAAATCTTTATTAAGACATAAAAAATGTATTTCAAAAATATCAGAATTCTCAAAAAAAAGTACATTTCACAGAATTCTAGAGGATGATGCTTACATTAAAATAAATAACTTATTAGAGCTTAAAAAAAGAGATGACTTGATAAAGAAAGTAGTGATGTGCTCAGGTAAAATTTATTATGACTTAATTGAAGCAAGAGAAAAATATAAAAATGATGAAGTTACTTTTGTTAGAATAGAACAGCTCTATCCTTTTCCAGTTAAAACTTTAGCAACTATTTTAAAAAGATATACCAAAGCTAAATTTATTTGGTGTCAAGAAGAACCTAAGAACATGGGTGCATGGAATACTGTTAGGAACTACATAGATAGAACTTTAGAAATAGTAAATTTTGGTGATAAATCGGTAAAATATGTGGGTAGAAAAGCAACCTCTTCTACTGCGACTGGAAATCTTAACAAACATCTTGCACAACAAAAAGAAATATTAGAAAAGATACTTAAAAACTAAATGGCAGAAAAAATTACAGTTCCAACATTAGGTGAGTCAGTAACAGAAGCAACGGTATCAAAGTGGCTTAAATCTCAAGGAGAAGAAGTTATAGCCGATGAACCGCTTGTTGAATTAGAAACCGATAAAGTAAACGTTGAGGTTCCTTCTCCGACTAGCGGAGTCCTTGGAAGCATAGCTGTCAAAGAAGGTGAAACAGTAAATGTTGGCTCATTACTGGGAATTGTTGATAGTTCATTAATAAAAAAAGAGAAGCTCGTAAAAGAAGTAAATAATTATGCTCCTCCAAAAAAAGAAAAAGAGATAAGAGAGCCAAAAGCTTTTAAAGAGAAAAAAATTAAAAAAAAATTTAAGAATGAAGAACCAAAACTCCTACTAGACGAGGAAGAACCACTGATACTAGAGCAAGTTCATGAAGAAAAAGTATTTAAAAAAGAAGAGCCGAAAGTTTCCCCTGCTGCAAGAAAAATGGCTGATGAAGAAAAAGTTGACTTAAACCTTGTGGCAGGGTCAGGAAAAAATGGTGTAATTTTAAAAGAAGATATTATGAGTTTAATGGGTTCTAAACCTGCGCCAGCTGAGCGTAAAATAAAACACGGTCCAGAAGAAAGAGTTAAGATGACTAGGTTGAGATTAACAATTGCAAAAAGATTAAAAGAAGCTCAAGAAAACGCAGCAATGCTTACTACTTTTAACGAAGTTGATATGAGCGAGGTAATGGCAATGAGAAATCAATATAAGGAAGAGTTTCAAAATAACTATGGCGTAAAACTTGGTTTTATGTCTTTTTTTGTTAAAGCTTGCGTTATTGGTCTAAAAAATTATCCAGCGATAAATGCAGAGATTCAAGGAGATGAAATAGTTTACAAAAATTATTACAATATAAGCATCGCTGTTGGAACTGATAGAGGATTAGTCGTTCCAGTAATTAGGGAAACAGATGAGATGTCATTTGCTGATATTGAAAAGAATATTAGTGATCTTGGTCAAAAAGCAAAAAATGGAAAGATCACAATTGAAGATTTACAAGGCGGAACTTTTACAATCACTAATGGTGGAATTTATGGCTCAATGCTTTCGACTCCAATACTTAACCCTCCACAATCTGCAGTTTTAGGAATGCACAATATTATAGAAAGACCAGTTGCTAAAGATGGCAAGATAGTAGTAAGACCAGTGATGTATTTAGCTTTATCTTACGATCATAGAATAATTGATGGAAAGGAAGCAGTTTCTTTTTTAAAGATTGTAAAAGAGTCACTTGAGCAACCTAAAAGGCTTTTTCTTAATATTTAATCATGGAAGATAATTTTGATTTAGTGGTAATTGGCGGAGGTCCCGGCGGTTACGTATGCGCAATAAGAGCGGCACAACTTGGACTTAAAACAGCATGTGTTGAGTCTAGAGGAGCTCTAGGAGGAACATGCCTCAATGTTGGTTGCATACCTTCAAAAAGTTTATTAAATTTATCAGAAAACTATCACAAAGCAAAAAAAGATTTTAATAATCAAGGTATAGAAATTTCTGACATCAAATTAAATATAAATAAAATGATGTCTAATAAGGAAAAATCAGTTCAGGTTTTGACTAAAGGAGTAGAATTTTTATTTAAAAAAAATAAAGTTACATATTTTAAAGGTAAAGGAGTTATTTTTTCAAAAGATGATGTCGTAGTTTATGAGAGTAATAATAAAAAATTTAATATTAAAGCAAAAAATATAGTTATAGCGACTGGTTCTTCACCAACGTCTTTACCTGGAATAGAAATAGATGAAAAAAATATCGTGTCTTCAACTGGAGCTTTATCATTTTCTGAAGTTCCTAAGGATTTAATCGTTATAGGTGGAGGCTATATAGGACTCGAGATGGGATCGGTATGGTCAAGATTGGGGTCAAATGTTACTGTAGTTGAATATTTAGATTTTATAACTCCCGGTATGGATAAAGAAATTTCAAGTGAATTCCAGAAGATTTTGACTAAGCAAGGAATAAAATTTAAACTTAACAATAAAGTTACATCTGTCAAAAATCAGAATGGTAAAGTAATTGTAGATTATACAAACAACACTACAGCAATAAAAGAGAGTAAAGAATGCGATAAAGTGTTAGTTTCAGTAGGTAGAAAACCATACACAGAGGGTCTTAACTTATCAAAAGTTGGAATTAAAAAAGATGATAAAGGAAGAATAGAAGTAAATGAAAAATTACAAACATCACTAAAAAATATTTATGCAATAGGAGATGTTATTAAAGGTCCAATGCTAGCTCACAAAGCCGAGGAAGAAGGTATTGCAGTGGCAGAAATAATAGCTGGTCAAGCTGGGCATGTAAATTATGATGTAATACCTGGTGTAGTTTATACCTCTCCTGAGGTAGCAACAGTCGGGAAAACCGAGGAACAATTAAAAAATGATAATAAGTCTTATAAAGTAGGAAAATTTCCTTTTTTAGCAAACTCAAGAGCAAAAGTTAATAATGAGACAGATGGATTCGTAAAAATATTAGCAGATAGTGAGACAGATAAAGTTTTAGGTGTTCATATTATTGGACCTCATTGTGGAGATATGATTGCCGAGATGGCATTAGCTATGGAGTTTGGAGCTAGTGCAGAGGATATTGCAAGAACTTGCCACGCACACCCTACACATACAGAAGCAATAAAAGAAGCAGCATTAGCTGTTGATAAAAGACCAATTCATTTTTAAATAAAGAAAATTCATCTACTATTAATTCATGAAAGCACAAGTTTTGTTGCCTAAAATATTTAATTTTTCGTTCACATATAATTCAAATAATATTCCAATTAAAATTGGTGATTTAGTAGAGGTTCCTTTTGGAAAAAATAAAGAAATAGGAGTTATTTGGAAAAATAAAAATACAGAATTAAAAAATATAAAAATCAAGAATATAAGCAAAAAAATTAAAGACTACTCAATAGATCAAAATTTAATAGACTTTATTGAATGGTTTTCAGCATACAATATGGTCCCTCTCGGATTAGCGCTAAAGATGACCATTGGCAGTAAAAACAATTTTACGAAAAAAAAAGATCCAAATTTTATCAAAGCTAAAAAACCAATAAAGAAATATGAGCTTAATTATGAACAAAAAAAAGCATTTGATTGCCTAGACTTAGTTAATGATAAATTTGACGTATCGGTACTTCAAGGAACAACAGGCTCAGGAAAGACTTTAGTTTATTTTGAGAGAGTAAAAAATATTATTAATAAAAATAAACAAGCATTAGTTTTGTTGCCAGAAATTTTTTTAACAAATGAATTTAAATCTAGATTTGAAGATTTTTTTGGTTACGAGCCTGCAATATGGCATTCAAAAATAACACCAAAAAATAAAAGAATAATATGGAAAGGAATAATAGAGAATAAAATAAAATTAGTTGTAGGCGCCAGATCAGCTTTACTTTTACCGTTTAAAAAATTAGGTGTCATTGTTGTTGATGAAGAACATGATGCTTCGTATAAACAAGATGAAGGTGTAATTTATAATGCTAGAGATATGGCTATCTCAAGGGCATCCTTTGAAAAAATTCCAATTCATTTAGTTACTTCTATCCCATCAATAGAAACTTATAATAATATTCAAAACAAAAAATTTAGACATGTTAAGATTGTAAAAAGATTTAATGACTATCCCCTACCCAAGACAAAAATTGTAAATCTAAATATTAGCAAAATTAAAGATAAATTTATTTCCAGTGAAACTATTAATTATGTAAATGAATTTTTAAACAGAAAGGAACAAGTATTATTTTTTATTAATAGAAGGGGTTATGCACCATATTTAGTATGTAAAAAATGTGGATTTAAACAAATCTGCTCTAATTGTTCTATGTACCTGACTTTTCATAAAAAAAAAAACAAAGCTATTTGTCATCATTGCTCTTTAGAAAAAAAAGTAAAAAATAAATGCAAGAAAGACGGTAGTTGTGATTTTATTATGTATGGCCCTGGAGTTGAAAAAATATTCGAAGAAGTTAAAAATATTTTTCCCAATAATGAAATAGAGATTTTTTCTAGTGATTATATGCAAAAGAAAAAAAAAATTAATACATTATTTAAAAAGATTAATAATAGTGAAGTAGACATTTTAATTGGTACACAAATGATATCTAAAGGTTTTAATTTTCCAAAACTAAATTGTGTTATTGTAGTAGATGCTGATTTCTCAGGAAGAGGTTATGATTTAAGAACTACTGAAAAAAATATTCAATTATATCACCAGCTAAGTGGAAGAGCTGGTCGATTTAGCTCAAAGTCTCTAATAGTTTACCAAACCTTAACGCCTGAGGACTTAACTCTTAATGAGCTGATTAAAAATAAATCAGAGGAATTATTAAAAACAGAATTGATTACGAGAAAAAAAAATCATTTACCGCCATTTGTAAGATTGATAGCAATAATAATTTCATCAAATAAGCATGATTTAAGTATTAAAGGTGCGATGGAAATAAAAGTACAATTAAAAAAAATTAATAACATTGAAGTTTTAGGACCAGTGGACTCACCTTTTCTTAAGATTAAAAATAAATTTAGATCTAGATTATTATTAAGATTTAGTAGCGGGGTTTTAGTCCAAAAACAAATAACAAAACTTCTAAATTCTTTAAAAATATCGTCTAAAATTAAACTTACGGTTGATGTTGACCCAGTAAACTTTACTTAATTATCTATTTGGTAACTTGATCAACATATTCTCTTATGATACGAAACGCTCATATTTTCAGTTAAATTCATAAAATAAAACATGAGCACAAATAACTCTTTCTCGACAGAAACATCAGAAAGGTACGCACGCGCACTTTTTGAAGTTGGCAAAGAGGCGGGAGAATTAGAAAAAATTGAAGCAGATATAAAAAATTTTCAATCTCTTCATGACAGTAGTTTGGAGCTAAAAAATTTTATAAAGAACCCCACTAATACTATTGAGGTTCAGAATAAAATATTGAGTATATTATCAGAAAAATTAAGTTTTTCAAAAAATTTAAAAAACTTCTTTTTTTTATTGATTAAAAAAAGAAGAATATTTTTTGTTAAAAAAATTGTAGCTAGTTTTTTAAAATTGTGTTTAAAAAAAAGAGGTGAGATCAAAGCTTCTTTAGTTTCATCAAAAGAGTTAACCCTAGTTGAATTGGAAAACATTAGTAAAGAATTATCATTATCTATGGGCTCAATAATAAAATTTGATTATAAGGTCGATAAAGATTTAATCGGTGGACTCAAGTTGCAATTAGGTAGTTTTATGATTGACACTTCAATAAAAAATAAATTAAAAAAATATGAACAGGAAATGTTAGAAAAATAAAATGTCTATTAATCCATCAGAAGTTACAAAATTATTACAAGACCAAATAAAAAATTTTGGTGAAAAAGCAGAAGTATCAGAAATTGGAAAAGTTTTATCTGTTGGCGATGGTATCGCAAGAGTATACGGGCTTGATAATGTACAAGCTGGAGAGATGGTTGAGTTTGACGATGGTTCAAAAGGAATGGCGTTGAATTTAGAAAATGACAATGTTGGCGTAGTTATATTTGGGGATGATAGAAAGATTAAAGAAGGTGACACTGTTAAAAGAACTAATGCAATTGTAGATGTTCCGGTTGGCAAAGAGCTTTTAGGTAGAGTTGTTGATGGATTAGGTAATCCGATTGATGGAAAAGGCTCTCTTTCTGCTAAAGAAAGAAAAAGAGTTGAAGTAAAAGCACCTGGTATTATTCCTAGACAATCTGTAAGTGAACCAATGCAAACTGGACTGAAATCTATTGACACTTTAATTCCTGTAGGAAGAGGACAAAGAGAATTAATTATTGGTGATAGGCAAACTGGCAAAACTGCTGTTGCTATTGATGCAATTATTAATCAAAAAAAAATTAATGAATCACCAGATGAGAAAAAAAAATTATATTGCGTTTATGTGGCTATAGGTCAAAAACGTTCGACTGTAGCGCAGATTGCAAAAACATTAGAAGAGGCCGGAGCGTTAAAATACACAACAATAGTTGCAGCCACAGCGTCGGACTCTGCTCCTTTGCAATTTTTAGCTCCGTACACTGGTTGCACTATAGGAGAATATTTTAGAGATAATGGCATGCATGCTTTGATCGTTTACGATGACTTATCTAAGCAGGCAGTTGCATATAGACAAATGTCTTTATTATTAAGAAGACCGCCAGGGCGAGAAGCATATCCAGGTGACGTTTTCTATTTACACAGCAGACTATTAGAACGAGCAGCAAAATTAAGCGATGTTAACGGTGGTGGCTCACTAACAGCTTTGCCAATAATTGAAACACAAGCAGGAGATGTTTCTGCATATATTCCTACAAATGTAATTTCTATAACTGATGGTCAAATTTTTTTAGAAACAGAATTATTTAATCAAGGTATTCGACCAGCTGTGAACGTGGGACTCTCTGTATCTAGGGTAGGGTCTGCAGCTCAAACAAAGGCTATGAAGAAGGTTGCTGGTTCAATAAAGCTAGAATTAGCCCAATATAGAGAAATGGCTGCTTTTGCGCAATTTGGATCAGATCTTGATGCTTCTACTCAACAATTATTAAATCGTGGGGGAAAATTAACAGAACTTTTAAAACAAGATCAGTATTCTCCTATGACAGTAGCGGAACAAGTAATATCGGTATTTACTGGAGTAAAAGGACATTTAGACGATGTTGAATTAAATAAGATTAAGAAATTTGAAAAAAACTTTATTGAAAAAGTTAAATCTGAAAAACCTGAAATTATAGATTCAATCCAAACTTCTGGAAAACTAGAGGAAAACACTGAAAAATTATTAACCCAATTAATTGTAGAATATAAAAAAATAACGAATAATGCCTAGTTTAGACGATCTTAAAAAAAGAATTAAAAGTGTAAAGTCTACACAAAAAATTACAAAAGCTATGAAAATGGTAGCTGCAGCCAAACTTAGAAAGGCTCAAGAAAGTGCTGAAAAAGGAAGGCCATACAGCCAGAAGATGCAAAATATAATTCTAAATTTGACAAAATCAATTAGTGACCCTCAGAATGCCCCAAAATTATTGATCGGCACAGGCCAAGATAAAATACATTTATGTGTGGTATTGACAGCAGACAGAGGACTATGTGGAGGATTTAATTCAAATATATGTAAGCTAGCAAAAAATAACTTTAAAAAGATATTAGATGAAGGAAAAGAATTAAAAATTATCACTGTTGGGATAAAAGGATTAGACCAGATTAGACGAGAATATGGAAAATATGTGTTAAAAAAATTTAGTTTTAAAAACAAAAAAAAAATTACTTTTAATGAGGCAGTAATTATTGGAAATGAGATAATTAAATTATTTAATGAAGAAAAATTTGATAAATGTACACTATTTTATAATAATTTTAAAAATGTGATGACACAAATTCCTCAAGCGCAACAAATTATACCCGCAGAATTAAACATAGCTAAAGAAAATGATATCAATTCACCATCATATGAATTTGAGCCTGAAGAAGATGAAATTTTAGAAGATCTTTTACCAAAAAATATATCAACCCAAATATTTAAAGCTTTTCTAGAAAATGCTGCTAGTGAACAAGGTTCAAGAATGACGGCAATGGATAGCGCCACAAGGAATGCTGGTGACTTAGTAGACAAACTTACAATTAATTACAATAGAAGTAGACAAGCATCAATTACTAAAGAACTAATTGAAATTATATCGGGAGCGGAAAGTTTATAATTATGAATAAGAATGGAAAAATAACACAAATTATAGGAGCAGTTGTAGATGTAGACTTTGAAACAGACTTGCCAGAAATTTATACAGCACTTGAAGTGAGCAACTCGGGAAATAGATTAATTCTAGAAGTAGCTCAGCATTTAGGTGAAAATAGCGTGAGAACAATAGCTATGGATGCCACAGAGGGTTTAAAAAGAGGTGATAAAGTTGTTAACACTGGTGCACCGATAAGTGTTCCAGTAGGTCCAGAGACTTTAGGAAGAATTATAAATGTTATAGGTGAACCAATTGATGAAAAAGGTGAAGTTAAAACAAAAGATAAGTGGCCTATTCACAGAACAGCTCCTAAATTTACAGATCAGTCTACAGAAACTGAACAATTAGTAACAGGCATTAAAGTTGTAGATTTATTAGCACCATACGCAAAAGGAGGAAAGATTGGTCTTTTTGGAGGGGCTGGAGTTGGTAAAACTGTTACCATTATGGAATTAATTAATAATATAGCTAAAGCTCATGGCGGTTTTTCAGTATTTGCTGGCGTAGGTGAAAGAACTAGAGAAGGAAACGATTTATACCACGAGATGATCGAGTCCGGAGTAATTAAACCAGACGGAAAAGGCTCCAAAGCTGCTTTGGTTTATGGGCAGATGAACGAACCTCCTGGTGCAAGAGCTAGAGTGGCATTAACTGGTTTGACAGTAGCAGAATATTTTAGAGATAAAGAAGGGCAAGATGTTCTTTTCTTTGTAGATAATATATTTAGATTTACACAAGCTGGATCAGAGGTGTCAGCTTTATTGGGAAGAATACCTTCAGCTGTAGGATATCAACCAACTTTAGCAACCGATATGGGTAATCTACAAGAAAGAATTACATCTACGGACAAAGGTTCAATTACATCTGTACAAGCGATTTATGTTCCAGCAGATGACTTGACGGATCCAGCCCCAGCCACATCATTTGCGCACCTAGACGCAACTACCGTATTGTCAAGACAGATTGCTGAAATTGGAATTTATCCCGCTGTTGACCCCTTAGACTCAACATCCAGAATTTTAGACCCAAGAGTAGTTGGAGAAGAGCATTATAGAGTAGCTAGAGATGTTCAAAAAATTCTTCAGGCTTATAAATCTCTACAGGATATTATAGCTATTTTAGGAATGGACGAGCTTTCTGAGGAAGATAAATTAATAGTAGCAAGAGCCAGAAAAATTCAAAGATTTTTATCTCAGCCATTCTTTGTTGCAGAAGTATTTACTGGTTCACCAGGTAAACTAGTAGACTTAGATGATACAATAAAGGGTTTTGATGCAATATGTAAAGGCGAATACGACCACTTGCCTGAAGCCGCCTTTTATATGGTTGGCAGCATTGAAGAAGCTGTAGAAAAAGCAGAAAAATTATCTAAAGACAATAAATAATGTCCGATAAATTTACAGTCGAAATTATAACGCCAGATAAATTAATTATAAGGTTAGAAACAAGTGAAGTAATCATACCTTCTTTTGAAGGTCAAATGGGCATATTAAAGAACCACATACCTCTTATAACGTTTTTAAGACCAGGTATAATATCTATAAAAGATCAAGAAAAAAAATACTTTGTAGAGGAAGGAACGGTTGAATTTTCAAATAATAATCTATTAATTTTAACTTCAACCGTACAAAACTTAACGGATTTAAATCAAAATTCTATAGAAGATTTATTAAGTCAAGCGAGGAGTAAATTAAGTGGAGATCAATCTTCTGATAAAGAGAAATATTTATTGTCTTATAAGATAAGCACTTTAGAAGAACTTAGCCAATAACTAACTTAATCTCTTTAAGCAAATCCTGATATAGTTTTTTTTTGAATTCAACTATTATATTTGGCAACATATTCGCGTCAACCCATTTCCATTCAATAAATTCTTGATGTTTTGTATTAAGATTAACTTCATTATCGTTTCCTAAAAATTTTGTAATAAACCATTTTTGTTTTTGACCTCTAAATCTACCTTTCCAAATAATACCAATAAGATTTTTAGGCAGCTCATATTCATATGTATGATTAATTTCTTTAATAATTTGAATATTTTTAATGCTGGTTTCCTCATTTAACTCTCTCCTCATAGCTGTAAGATAATCCTCACCGTCATCAACACCACCTTGCGGCATTTGCCATTTATCATTAGGATTATCTTTTCGCTTTCCAACAAAAACTTGATTTTTGCTATTTAAAAGAATTATACCTACTCCAACACGCATGGGGAGTTTTTGATTATCCATAACTTAAGAACTAAAAAGTTTTATAGCGTAATTTAATTGATTATCTTTTTCTGAATTAATTTTAAAATCATTTATAGTTTCTTCAACAAAGATGTCAGGGGTTACACCTACTTCTGATATTGATTTACCAGAGGGCAAATAATATTTTGAAATTGTTAATCTAATTCCCCCACCATTATTAAGTGGTATTACTGATTGAACAGATCCTTTTCCATAAGAATTTTCACCTAAAATTATAGCTCGTTTATGATCTTTTAAAGCACCAGCAAAAATTTCAGAAGCAGATGCTGAGCCATTGTTAATTATAACAACAATTGGCTTGCCTTGTATTTCATCTCCTTTTCTTGCAAAAAATTTTCTTGTTTCAGAAATTTTACGCCCTTTTGTTGAAACTATTTCACCGTCATCTAAGAAAAAATCGGTTATATTTATTGCTTTGTTCAATAGGCCTCCAGGATTGTTTCTTAAATCAAAAACATACCCTTCAATTTTTGAATTTTTTTCAAATTTTTTAATTGACTCTAAAACTTGTTTGTCGCTATTTTGATTGAAGGATTTCAACCTTATGTACGCCAATTTTTTTTCCTTACCTACAATCTTTGAGCTAACTGACTGAACTTCGATAACTTTTCTTTTAATTTTAAATTCTAAAGATTTTTTTACATTCTTTCTTCTTACCGTAAGATCTATGGACGTTCCGACAGGTCCCCTCATTAACTTTACTGCCTCCATCAAGGATTTCCCCTGAACTTGTTCTTTTCCAATTTTAACAATATAATCTCCAGCTTTGATGCCGGCTATTGCAGCAGGAGTATCGTCTATAGGTGAGATTACTTTTACGACACCAGCTTCCATTCCTATTTCAATTCCTAGTCCTCCAAATTCACCTTTTGTATCGGTTTGCATTTCTTTAAATAGCTCTGGACTCATGTAGGCAGAATAAGGGTCAAGAGATTGTAAAACTCCATTAATAGCTGAGTCCATCATTTCCGCCTGATCTACTTCTTCAACATAATCTTCTTTAATATTTTCTAGAACTTCTCCAAAAAGATCTATTTTTTCATAAAGTTCATTTTTAGAAAAAGCTGATAAAGTTAGTGAACTTAGAAACATAGCTGTAAAAATTATAATTTTTTTCATATCATAGCCTTTTCTTTTGGTATTTCTTCTGACCACATTTTTTCTAAATCATAAAATTTTCTTTTTTCAGGATGAAATATATGAACAATTACATCATGCGCATCAACTAATTTCCAATCATTACTATCCCTTCCTTCTATACGGCAACCATTTATGCCAAGTTTTTTTAACTCAGTAACTAAAATTTCAGAAAGGGACTGTAGATGTCTAGAAGATGTGCCTGAAGCAATTACCATATAGTCAGCAATATATGATTTATTTTTTAAATCTATAGAAGCAATGTTTTGAGCTTTATTGCTATCTAGAATTTTCTCAATATTAAATTTAATATCAGATATTTTCATTATGATTTCTTAATCAATTTATATTTGATAGACGTAGAAGAGATAAAAATAGGTTTGTTCTTGATATAAGTAATATTTTTATTTTTTAAATATTTAGCCACAATAGAATTCTTACTCTTCTTATCATATCCTTTACGGGAAAAAACAACTAATTTAGTTAATTTTACTAATTTTTTCCAACTTTTCCATCTATGTAGCTCTATTAAAATATCTGAACCAACTATAAAATAAATGTTTGTAATTTTTTTCCATTTAATCAGATAATTGACTAAATTAATTGATCTAGAAGATTTAACAATTTTGTCTAAGTGTAAAACTTTTATTTTTTTTAAATTTTTTGTCGCTTTTTTTGCTAATTTAATTCTTTCTTCTAAAGAAAAATAAGAATTTTTTTTTAACGGATTTTTTTTTGTTATAAGCCAATAAATTTGATCTAGTTTAAGTTTTTTTAAAGAAATTTTTGAAATAATTAAATGTCCTTTATGAGCAGGATCAAAACTCCCACCTAATATGCCGATTGACTTTTTAAAAAGTTTTGCCATTAATTATGGTCTAACTATCCCTTTTCCAAAAATAATATATTTATATGATGTTAATTGATTAATACCAACGGGACCTCTAGGAGGTAATTTATTTGTTGAGATACCAATCTCACCGCCAAAGCCAAATTCACCTCCATCAGCAAATTGAGTTGAAACATTATGCATAGCTATCGAACTATTAACACCGTTTAAAAAAGTTTGAGCATTTTTCAAATTATTAGTAATAATGCTATCAGTATGCATAGTCCCATATTTTAATATATGGTTAACACCTTCTTTAACATTTTTGACAGTTTTGATAGATATAATAGCATCCAAATATTCAGTCTTCCAATCCCTCTCTACTGCTAACTTTAATTTATTTTTAAATAGCTTGTTAATTTTATTGTCTACTCTTACTTCACAACCGGAGCGGATCAATGAGTTGATAATTTCTTTTGCATGAGTATTGAGAGCCTTTTCGTTTATTAAAAGTGTTTCTACAGCTCCACAAATACTTGTTCTTCTCATCTTCGCGTTAATAATAATTTTTTTTGCCATGTTCAAGTTTGCACTTTTATCAACAAATATATGACACAAACCCTCAAGGTGACCGATTACATGAATGTTTGAAAATTTTTGAACTTTAGCCACCAATCCTTTGCCACCTCTGGGTACTATAACATCAACGTATTTGCCCATTTTTGACAGTAAATTATCTACAATTTTTCTATCTTTATGCTCGATAAATTGAACACAATTTTTGTTTATTTTATTTTTTTGCAAAACTTCTCTGAAAAGACTAGCTAAAATTTTATTAGAATTTATTGCTTCAGATCCTCCTCTAAGAATAGAACAATTTCCAGATTTTAAACACAAGGCAGCAACATCTGCTGTAACATTCGGTCTACTTTCATAAATTACACCAATAACACCAATTGGAATTGAAACTTTTTTTATACTTAGTTTATTTGGTCTTTTCCAAGATTCTAAAATTTGTCCTATTGGATTTTTAAATTTTGCAATTTCATTTATAGAATATCGAATTGCCTCTATTCTTTTTTCATTTAAGATCAGTCTATCAATAAGATGTTTCCTTTTAACATTTTTTATATCTTTATGATTTTCTTTTATAATTTTTTGTTTATTATTTAGTAAAGATTTATTGTAGTTTTCTAAAACTTTTTTAATTTTACTATGTTTTACTGCTTTTAAATCCTCAAAAGCTTTTTTTGCATTTTTACCAATATTTTCTAAATAACTCATTTACAACATTACCATATCATCTTTATGAATAATTTCAGACTTACTCAGGTATCCTAAAATTTTTTCTATTTCCTTACTTTGTTTACCCTTAATTTTATCAATTTCTTCAGAATTAAATGAAGCTAAACCTCTAGCTAGATGTCTGTCATTTTGATCTACTACCAATACATTTTCTCCTTTATTAAAAGATCCTTTAATTTTAATTATTCCAGCAGCCAATAAACTTTTACCATTATTTAAGGCACGCGAGGCGCCTTGATCAATATAAATTATTCCTGAAGAATTTAAAGATCCGATGATCCACTTCTTTTTTGCATCCAAACTTGAAATTTTTGGAGCAAAATGAGTGTAGATTTTATTTTTGATCATATTCTTTATAGGATTATCTTTTTTACCACTTGCTAAAAACATATGACATCCAGAATTCATGCAAATTTTTGCTGCATCTAGTTTTGTTAAAATTCCACCTGAACCATAATTATTTTTTTTATTATCAATTAACGAATTAATTTTTTCATCAATTTTATCAACTCTTGAAACAATTTTTTTTTTTTTAGATTTATCATATAGACCATCAACATCAGAGAGAATAATAAGAGTATCAGCTCCAATTATTTGAGCTACCCTTGCTGCCAATCTATCATTGTCTCCATATTTGATTTCCGCTGTGGCCGTAGTATCATTTTCATTAACTATTGGAATTGCATTAAGTTTAAATAAATTATCAAATGTACGTCTTACATTTAAAGCTCTTCTTCTTTGCTCAGTATCATCAGGACTAATTAGTATTTGCCCTGTTTTCATTTTATATTTTTCAAATAGTTTTTGAAATTCACTAGCTAAATGAATTTGACCAACAGCAGCAATAGCCTGACTCATCTCTAATTTGATTTTTTTATTTTTTATTTTAAGATATTTTTGACCTAAAGCAATTGCACCAGAAGATACAATAACAAAACTTTTTTTTTTACCATAGCTTTTAATGTCTTTTATTAGAGAAGTGATCCATTTTTTCTTAAATTTTCCCTTAGTATCAACAACTGTAGATGAGCCTAATTTAAGAACAATTATTTTTGAATTTTCAACTAACATGATTAATTAATAATTTTTTTACCTTCAGCAAGTCTTCACCTGAAAATACAGAGATAATTTCATATTTAGACTTAACTTTTTTTTTAAATTCGCTTAGTTTTTTAATAATTTCCTCACTTTCTAACAAATCAGATTTATTAAAAAAAATTATTTCCTTCTTTTTACCTAATTTTTTATCATAACTTGTTAATTCTAACTTTATCTTTTTATAAGAATTTACAAGGTCAGTTTCCGTCAAGTCTATTAAATGTAGTAAAACTTTACATCTTTCAATATGTCTTAGAAATTTGTCTCCTAACCCAACACCTTTGTGGGCACCTTCAACTAATCCAGGTATATCAGCTAAAGTTACTTCTTTACCATCATAATAAGTTACACCTAAGTTAGGATTAATTGTTGTAAAAGGATATTTAGCTATTTTTGGTTTAGCTTTAGTTAAAGCAGCCAATAAACTAGATTTACCTGCATTAGGTTTTCCAATAATTCCAATGTCAGCAATTACTTTTAATTGAAACCAAATCCAAAATTCTTCTCCAAGTTTTCCATTAGTCTTTTTTTTTGGAGCTCTATTCGTCGAACTTTTAAACCTAACATTTCCTAATCCGCGCTTTCCGCCTGCAGCTACTAAATATTTTTCTTTATTCTTAGTAAAATCAAAAATAAGTGTATTATTATCTTCCTCATATACTTGTGTACCAACCGGAACTTTAAGCACTAAATCTTTTCCATTAGCGCCAGTTTTATTTCTTTTACTTCCTGTTTTTCCATGATCTGCTCTAAAATGTTGCGCATATCTAAAATCTATTAAAGTATTCAAATTACGGTCTGCTTCGATAATAATTGAACCACCATCACCGCCATCTCCACCGTCGGGTCCTCCGTATTCTATAAACTTCTCTCGTCTAAAGTGAGCAGAACCAGAGCCACCATTACCTGCTTTAATATAAATTTTTGCTTGATCTAAAAATTTCATCTTGAATATATTACAAATAACTAGAGTTATTTATAGATCTAATTGGGGATTACAGACACAAACGTTCTGTTTAATTTTGATTTTTTAAATTTAACTTTACCTTTAGCTACAGAGAAAATTGTATGGTCTTTACCCATTCCGACGTTTTCACCAGGATGAATTTTGGTACCCCTCTGTCTAACAATTATATTACCAGGAATTACTAATTGATCCCCGTATTTTTTTACGCCTAGACGTCTTCCTTTACTATCTCGGCCGTTTTTGGATGATCCACCTGCTTTTTTTGTTGCCATTAGTATTCCCTATTTTTTTAGAACTTTCTTTTTAGTTGAAACTTCTTTTTTAACATCTTTTTTAGGCGCAACCACTTTAGCTTCGTCAATAACTTTTCCACCTTTAGACATTATTTTGGTTATTTGTATCTTAGAGTGACGTTGTCTATGCCCATTTTTTTTTCTTGAATGTTTTCTTCTTCTTTTGTGAAAAATTAACACTGTTCTATCTTTAACATTGTCTAAAAGTTTAGCTTCAACCATTGCACCATCTATACTTGGGCTACCAACTTCGGTTGACTTGTCATCATTTAAAAGCAATACATTTTTAAACTTTACAGTTTCACCAACTTTTGCATTAAGTTTTTCGATTTCAAGTATTTTACTTGTTGAAACTTTATATTGCTTTCCACCTGTTTCTATAATTGCAAATGACATAAATTCTATCTCTTTAGATTCAGGGCAATATATCCTGCAGAATCATCAAGTCAAGATTATTGAGCTTAAAAATTGTCTTTTAAATCACGTAATTTAGTAAAAATTTCTATATCTGAAGAATTTTCTAAATTTAAAGCTTTTTTTACATCTGGATCATTAAATTTAAAAAAAATATTTGTTTTAATCTCTTCTTCAATAGTAGAAGGAATAGTAGGTTTTTTATTTTTAAGAGTTAATTCAACAGCATTTCTCTTTTTTTTTAAATACATATTATTTGGATTAAATTTCAAACAAAACTCCAAGTTTTTATAAGTGTATTCGTGCCCGCAATAGATTTTGGTATCACCTGGAAGATTTTTTAGTTTATTTAATGATTGAAACATTTGTTCATATGTTCCCTCAAATACTCGTCCGCAACCCAATGAAAAAAGTGTATCGCCTGTAAATACAACCTTTTCTTTTTTAAAATAAAATGCGATATGCCCCTTTGTATGACCCGGAATAAAAATAGTAGTAAAACTTAATGCACCAATTTTAAACTCTTGATTATCCTTCAATACTTTATCGATTCCCGGGATACGATTTTTGTCATTTTCAAAGCCAAGTATTTTTGCTTTGTATTTTTTTTTAAGCTCTTCGTTACCTCCCACGTGATCATAATGGTGATGTGTATTAATAATAAAGTCTAATTTTTTATAATTTTTATTTATTGCTTCATCACATGGGGTAAATTCTGAAGGGTCAACGATCGCAGTTATTTCTGAAAGTTCATCATGTATTAAATAACTATAGTTATCATTTAAGCATGATATAATTTGAATCTTCATATTAACCTATCAAGAAAATTCCCAGCTTAGAAAAAAGATTTTTTATTTCTAAATTATTTTTTTTAATTAAAGAGATTTTATCTTCATTAACACCGATAACTTTTTTAATTTTAATATTTTGTTCATCACAATAATTAAAAAGATCCTTTATCGTACACATATGTAGATTTGGGGTATTATACCATGAGTTAGGTAAAGTCTTTGTCATGGGCATTTTTCCAAAAAATAATAAACTAGTTCTAACTTTCCAATAACCAAAGTTAGGTATTGAAACTATAACAGATTTTCCAATACGCAATAATTCTCTTAGAACTTTATCAGGACTATAAAACGCTTGAAGAGTTTGACTAAGAACAACATAATCAAATGACTGATTAGGAAATTGATAAAGCTCAGTTTCTGCATTTCCTTGTATAACTGGTAGCCCTTTATAAATACATTCCTGAACGTTTTGTTTTTCAAGCTCTAAACCTCGTACTTCAATATTTTTCTCTTTTAAAAGAAGGTTCATTAATGATCCATCTCCACATCCTACGTCTAATACTCTTGTATTGATAGGTAATAAATCTGCTATTACTCTAAATTCTTTTTTCATTTTTAAATTTTTCATACATTGAGTCTACAAAGCCTTTTAAAGTTTTTAAAAATTCGGGCTCATTTACCAAGAAAGAATCGTGACCTTTATCAGTTACAATTTCTGAATAAGAAACATCAGCGCCACAAGCATTAAGAGCAATTACAATATCTTTATTTTCCTTAGTTTTATAAAGCCAATCAGATGAAAATGAGATAACTAAAAATTTTGTTATTTGATTTTTAAAAGCCTCTATAAGACTCCCTTTAAATTGTTTAGATAGATCAAAATAATCCATTGCTCTTGTAATGTATAAAATTGAGTTAGCATCAAATCTTTCTACAAATGCACTACCTTGATGTCTTAAATAGCTCTCAACTTGAAAATCTGCATTAAAACTAAATTCATAATCTGCTTTTTCTTGTAATTTTCTTCCAAATTTTTCTTGCATACCTTGGTCTGATAAATAACTGATGTGACCAACCATCCGTGCAACTGCAAGACCATTTTTTGGTTGAGTATTTTTTAAAAAATATTTTCCTTCATTCCAAACTGGATCAGCCATAATTGCTTGACGAGCTAATTCATTTAAAGCTATATTTTGAGCACTATGGCTAGCACTGCACGCTATAGGTATTGCAGAAAAAGTTTTGTCAGGAAAGGTCGCACAAAATTGTAGTAGTTGCATTCCACCCATTGATCCTCCAGTGGCACATAAAAGTTTTTTAATACCAAGATGGTCTAAAAGTGACTCTTGAGCTTTTACAATATCTTTAATAGTTATTACTGGGAAATCTAAGCCATAAGGCTGATTTGTTTCTTTATTATTATTACTAGGTCCCCAAGATCCCATGCATCCACCAATAACATTTGCACATATTACGAAGTATTTATTTGTATCTATTGCTTTACCAGGTCCTACAGCTGTAACCCACCAACCTTCTTTCATGGTTACTGGATTGATTCCAGTAACAAATTGATCACCAGTTAAAGCGTGAAAAACTAAAATTGCGTTGTCTTTATTTTCATTAAGTGTTCCGTAAGTTTCGTAAGCAAGTGGGAAATTATTAATTGTTTTACCGCAATCAAGTTTGAGCGGTTTCGAAACACTAATTTTTTTTATATTTTCAATTTTTCTATTCATCCAAAAAAAAAGCCCAGCTAAACTGGGCGTTCTCCCTTTTTAGCTACATTTATTATGCGCTTGCAATATGGTTAAATCAGCGCGATTAATGTTTACTAGATCATCACAAACTTGTCAATTTTATATAAGATAAAGACTTATAGAAAAACGCTTATAATTTCGATATTACAATAAAATGAGACTTCCAAAACCAAATAAAATTGTAGCTGAAAAATATACTACTGGCTTGAGTAAATTTAGAGATAAAGCAGCTAAAGTAAAATTATCTGCGAACGAGTCCGCATTAGGCCCCAGTCCAAAAGCAATCAAAGAATATCTAAAGCTCTCAAAGAATTTTAAAAGATACCCTGATAGTGAAGGGATAAGTTTAAGAAAAACAATAGCTAAAAAATTTAAATTAGATCTTAATAGGATTATATTAGGTTCAGGATCAGATCAGATTTTAGAACTAATTTGTAAAGCTTTTTTAAGAAAA
>Ga0233444_10000901_pt1 | contig 35712 bp, 43 predicted proteins | sample SI_124_October20_6_FD_182792 | JGI IMG/M metagenome (GOLD analysis project Ga0233444, IMG submission 182792) | Seawater microbial communities from Saanich Inlet, British Columbia, Canada - SI_124_October2016_10_MG | ecosystem: Environmental > Aquatic > Marine > Inlet | place: Canada: British... | reverse complement strand
AAAATGAAAACAAAGACTTTTTAATAAATCTTAGTTTTCGTTATCATTTAGTTTAGTATAAATAATGGTAGAGGGTATTAAAAATATATGGCACTTACAAAATTACCAAAGGACGGTTTAGCAACTAACTCGGTATCAACGAGTCAGATAGAAGACGGTACTATTCAAAACACAGAGTTTGCTGATAGTACACTTACAAGTGCTAAACTGGCCAACTCTACCATTGCTAACGCAAAACTTTCAAATTCTTCATTTACAATTAACGGCACCTCAGTAAATCTAGGTGCTTCTATAACTGCTAATGCAGGTGTAGATTGGCAATCTGTTGTAACTTCAAATACAACTATGGTTGCAAATCGTGGTTATATAGTAAATACAACTGGTGGTGCAATAACTATGACGCTTCCATCAAGTGCTACAATTGGCGACACAATTCAAATTAAAGATTATGCAGGTACATTTGCCACAAATAATTTAACAATTGGAAGAAACTCACATAAAATTCAAGGCGATACAAACGATTCTCTACTAACAACAAATAGGGCTTCAGTAACATTAGTTTATGTTGACGCAACAAAAGGTTGGTTATTTACAGACGAACATAATGTAGGTGATTTAGTCGTTGCTGGTTATGTAGCTGCTACAGGCGGAACAGTTGCAACATCTGGTAGTTACAAAATTCACACATTTAATTCATCATCAAACTTTGTTGTTTCTAACGCAGGCACATCAACTGGTTCAAATTCAGTACAATATTTAGTTGTTGCTGCCGGCGGTGGCGGCGGTAAAGCAAGAGGTGGTGGTGGTGGTGCCGGTGGATATAGAACAAATTATCCATCTCCAGATACAGGCGGTTTATCAGTTACGACACAAACTTATCCAATTACAATAGGTGCTGGAGGTGCAGGTGCGAGTCCTTCAGGAACATTTGATAATGCTCCTTCTTCAGGCCGTGGTGGTTCAGTTTCAACTTTTTCAACAATAACATCTGCTGGCGGTGGTGCAGGTTCTTCAAATGTACCAGCCTGTAATCCAGGTGGACCAGGTGGTTCAGGTGGCGGCGGTGGCGGTCAATCAGGAAATTTAAAAGGAAATGGTAATACACCACCAGTAAGTCCTTCACAAGGTAGTGACGGAGGCGAAGGCGCTAATGGTAGTAATCCTGTAGGCGGTGGAGATGGCGAACACGGTGCAGGTGGCGGTGGCGCTTCACAAACAGGAGGTCCAGGAGTTCCTAATCCTATCGGAAAAGGTCATGGTGGTGATGGCTCAGCAAATTCAATAACAGGTTCTTCCGTAACTTACGCAGGTGGCGGAGGCGGAGGCGGTAAAGCTTGCCAACCAGGCTCATATGGACCAGGTGGTTCAGGTGGTGGTGGAAATGGTACAGCAGGTTTATCTAATTCTAACTCATCAGCTGGTTCTGCTGGAACAGCAAACAGAGGTGGTGGAGGAGGCGGTAGCGGTAGTTCAACACCTAACTCTCAAACACCAGGTGCAGGTGGTTCAGGCGGTTCAGGTATAGTTATTATTAGGTATAAGTATCAATAAGTTTTATAAATAGTATAAAGAGATAAAAACATGGCATTAACAAAAGTAACAAAATCAGGTCTTGCAGACAATTCAGTTGACGCAGCTAAATTAGTTGACGGCACGGTTGTAGCTGCCGACATTAATGACGGCACAATTACAAATGCAAAATTAGCAGGTTCTATTGCAAATAATAAATTAGCAAATTCTTCAATTACATTAAACGGTAGTGCATTAGCACTAGGTGATTCTGCTTCAGTATTAGCCTTTGCTTGGCAAGCAGTTGTAACATCAGATACAACTATGGTATCTGGAAGAGGATATTTTGTAAACACTACATCTGGTGCAATTACTATGACTTTACCTGCCTCACCAAGTGCAGGTGATTATGTTGCTATCAAAGATTATGCAGCTACTTTTCAAACAAATTCATGTACTATTGGTCGTAATAGTTCAAACATTCAAGGCAATGCAAGCAATTCAGAAATAACTACAACAAGAGCAAGTGTGGTTTTAGTTTATGCAGACGCAACAAAAGGTTGGTTATATACTAACGAATCAAATATTGCAGACTTTGGTCCTCAATATGTAACTGCTACAGGCGGTACAGTATCAACAACAGGTAATTACAAAATTCATTTATTTAATTCATCATCAAACTTTGTTGTATCGGATGCTGGTAATTCATCCGGTTCTAATAAAGTTTCATATCTAGTTATTGCTGGTGGTTCAGGTGGTGCAAACCAAGGTGGTGGCGGAGGCGCAGGCGGATTTAGAGAAGGAAGAGATTCACCTAAAGATTCATACACTGCTTCACCTTTAGCGGCTTCAGATTCAGGTTTATCAGTTACAACACAAACATATCCTGTTACAGTAGGCGGTGGCGGTGGCGGTGCAGCCGGTCCAAATTCATATTTAGCTCAAGCAGGTTCAAATTCAGTTTTTAGTACAATCACATCAGCAGCTGGTGGTCGTGGTGCAAACCTTGACGCTTCACCTAGAGGAAATGATTCATGGCACGCAGGAGGTTCAGGCGGTGGAGGTGCAGGTGGTTATGCGCCTGTTTCACCTGCTCCAGCAGCAAATAGACAAGGTGGTATAGGTAATACTCCACCAGTTTCTCCATCTCAAGGTAATAATGGTGGTGACGGACATCCAGGTGGCGGTAGTTATGTACACGCTTCTGGTGGAGGCGGTGGTGCCGGAGGTGTAGGTGCAGATTATGTAGGTGCTATTACAGCAGGCGCCGGAGGTAACGGTGCAAGTTCAGAAATTTCAGGTTCAGCAGTCACTAGAGCAGGTGGTGGCGGTGGCGCAGCCAACAACAGCGGCGGTTCCGGAGGAGCTGCAGGTCCAGGTGGCGGTAGTGCCGGTACAGCAGGTAATAATAATGCTTCAAATGCAACAGCAAACACAGGCGGCGGCGGCGGTGGTACAGGAAATGACCCTAACTCTGCTGGTTCAGGCGGTTCAGGTGTCGTAATTATACGATATAAATATCAGAATTAATAAAATAAGAGGAATGATTATGAAATTATGGAATAAAATTAAAAGTTTTTTTGTAAAACCTTTAGTGTTAAAAAATGAAGTTAAAAAAATTGATACAAAAGATTTAAATAAAAAAACAAAAGCCGAGTTAGAAAAACTAGGTAGAAAAATCGGTGTCGAATTAGATAAACGATTTACAAAAGCGAAATTGATTGCAGAAATCAAAAAACAAAATAAAAAACTATAACATTAAGGATATATTATGGCTGATAATGCAATTACGATAGACGATAAAGAATATGATATTGAACAATTGCCTATAGAGTTAAGAAATTACATAGCTGCTAGACAAGAAATTCAACAATCTAAAATCCGACATGAAATTGAATTGGAAAAAATAGAAGTATTAACCAATTTTTACAATGGAAAAATACAAGAAGGAATAAAACAATTCAATGGCAGCAGTAGCAAATCTTAGAATAGACCAAGGAGCTTCTTTTAGTTCAGATGTAACTGTAACTAATTCAGATGGTAACGCAGTTGACTTAGCTGGTTATACAGCGGAAGCTAAACTTGCAAGCAGTTATGGTTCTTCCACATATGTTTCATTTACCACACAAATAGCAGCTGACACCTCAACAGGTGTTATATCTATTTCCTTAACTGATACACAAACAACAGCTTTATCCGCTCCTGCCAGATATGTTTATGATGTTTATATAACAAAAACCGCAGATAGTACGGTTACTAGAGTTATCGAAGGCATTATTACAGTAAATCCAAAAGTTTAATTATTCCTGAGTCTTTTTTTATTATAAATATTACAAAGAGAGAGGAAACCGATGGTGAAAGCAGTTATTAATACTACTGGTGGAGTTAGAGCTAATATAAACTCTTCCACATCCTCAGGACCACAACAGGTATCTGTTCAGGTTCCGAGTACAAATGTAAATATTACAAATGTGAATAGATTGAGAAGTCTTACAGATGTAGATTCATCTAGTTTAACAGACGGCGCATTATTACAATATGACGGTTCTTCAGATAAATTCGTAACAAAAAACGAGTTAGACACTACAACAGGAACATTGGTGTTTAACGGAGGCAATTTTTAGGAGCTATAAATGTCAACAATAATTCAGATAAAAAGAAGTGCAAATACTTCGGCTCCATCAACGCTAAAACTAGGTGAATTAGCTTATACTTATGGTACTGGTACGCAAGGCAATAACGGCGATAGACTGTTTGTTGGTGAGGGTGGTGTAGATGGTTCAGGTGACGCTAATAATATAACAGTAATTGGCGGCCAATATTTCGTAGATAAATTAGACCATGTAGATGGCACACTAACAGCGAGTTCAGCTTTAACAGTAGATAGTAACTCAGCAGTAGATACACTCAATATAGGTAATTCTACCACAGTAGGTGGTACGATTAAGTTTAATGAGGGAACAAATAATGGTTCTCACTATGTTTCACTAAAAGCTCCAAATAGTGTAGCATCCAACTTAGCATTAACATTACCAGGTACAGATGGTTCAAGTGGTCATGTGTTGACAACTGACGGTTCAGGTGGTTTATCTTTTGCAGCTCCAGCAACGACACTTACTTTAGTTGATGAAAGTTCCACATCAACATCAATCAACTTATTAACTGAAACATTAAAAATTACAGGCGGTAACGGTATTGCTACGGCATTGTCTGGTGATACTATGACAGTATCTTTTGATGATGACGCTGTGTTCAATGGCGTTGACATGAATGGTACTGAATTATTTTTAGACGCAGACAAAGATACTTCAATTACTGCTGATACAGATGACCAAATTGATATTAAAATTGGTGGTAATGACAGAATTACATTAGCAACCGGTTTAATTGAAATTAAAAATGACGGTACTCAATCAGCAATTAGATTATATTGTGAAAGCTCTAACGCACATTACACAGCGTTACAATCAGCGGCTCACTCAGCATATAGTGGAAATGTTACAGTAACATTACCAGCTGCTACAGACACACTTGTAGGTAAAGCGACAACTGATACACTTACAAATAAATCAATTGACTTAGCAAACAATACACTAACAGGTAGTTTAGCAGAATTTAATAGTGCTTTACAATCAGAAAGTTTTGCTGGTCTAGCTGCTACACAAACATTAACAAATAAAACAATTGACGCAAATAGTAACACATTATCAAATATTGGTAATTCTTCTCTTTCAAACTCTACAATCACTTTAGGTTCATCTACACTAACATTAGGTGCTGCTACAACAGCGATTGCAGGTGTAACAGAATTAACAGTAGATAATTTAAATGTTAACGCTAATACTATTTCATCTACAGACTCAAATGGTAACATTATTTTAGACCCTAACGGTTCTGGTACAGTTGATGTAAACTCAAGCAGAATTACAAGTGTAACTGACCCGACAAGTGACCAAGACGCTGCTACAAAAGCATATGTGGATAGTGTTGCAAACGGACTTGATGTTAAAGAATCTTGTTCAGTTGCTACAACAGCTGCATTAGCGGCTTGTACTTATAATAATGGTGCAGGTACTTTAACTGCTAACGCTAACGGTGCATTATCAGTTGATGGTGTTTCTCCAAGTGTTGATGATAGAATACTTGTTAAAGACCAAGCAAGTGCAGTACAAAACGGTATCTATAAAGTAACAGCAACAGGTGGCGCTTCAGCGGCTTTCGTATTAACAAGAAGTCCAGACGCAGACACAGCTTCTGAATTAACAGGCGGTACTTTCTTCTTCGTAGAAGCTGGTACAGCAAACGCAGATAACGGTTATGTTGCAACACATAATGGCACACCTACATTTGGTTCTACAAATATTACATTTGCTCAGTTCTCAGGTGCAGGTCAAATTAGTGCCGGTGACGCATTAACAAAAACTGGTAACCAAATTGATGTTGCAGTAGATGACAGTTCAATCGAAGTAAGTTCAGACGCATTAAGAGTTAAAGCTTCAGGTATTACAAACGACATGTTAGCCGGTTCAATTGCAACTGCTAAATTAGCAGGTTCGATTACCAATGCAAAACTTTCAAACTCAACTATTACATTTTCTGATGACTCTTCAACAATATCAAATATTGACTTAGGCGGAACTTTGAAAATTACAGGTGGTGAGGGAATGGATGCAACAATTTCGGGCACTACATTAACTATTGCAGGTGAATTAGCAACAACTTCAAATAAAGGTGTGGCTTCTTTTAGTTCAGACAATTTTACAGTCAGTTCAGGAGCAGTTACGGTAACAAGTTTAGACGGCGGAACATTTTAATTAGTCGTCAACTGAATAAAGGATATTATTAATGGCGACAGTTATTAAGTTAAAACGAGGTACAAGTACACCAACCACTAGTGATTTAGCTAATGGTGAAGTTGGAATTGATACTTCAGCAAAAAAGTTTTATATTAATGACTCTGGTACTATCAAAGAAATTGCAGGTGGTACAAGTAGTGGTGGCGATTCAACATCTCCTTTAAGTGGTGATGTTAGAGCTTATACAGGTGATGGTTCATCAACAGGTTTTACTGTTACAAGTGGAGCAGATGTTGAAAATGTTTTAGTATTTTTAAATGGTGTCTATCAACGGCCAACTACTGACTATACTGTATCTTCTACAACTTTAACTTTTGGCACAGCACCAGTAAATGGTGAGTCAATTATTATTAAAGAATTAGTTGAAGGCAAAAATACTTTTATGTCTTCAAGTGTTGTAAGAGCATTTACAGGCGATGGTTCGACAACAGGTTTTACAGTATCTAGTGGAAAATCAGTTTCACAATTTTTAGTTTTTTTAAATGGAGTTTTTCAAAGGCCAACAACTGATTTTTCATATTCAGGTTCTACATTAACTTTTGGCACGGCACCAGCAAATGCTGATGTCATTATCGTTAAAGAATTAGCTGAAGGCACAGGAAGTTCATTATTAACAATTGTTGATGATTCATCAACTACAACATCACTAGACGCTGGTGAAAGTTTAAAAATAACAGGTAGTGGTGGTGTAACAACAAGTTTATCAGGTGATACTTTAACAATTGCAGGTGCAGCTCAATTAACTGTACAAGAAGAAGGCTCTTCATTATCAACAGCAGCCTCAACATTAAACTTTGTAGGTGCTGGCGTAACTGCTACAGGTACAGGTGCAACAAAAACGATTACAATACCAGGTGGTGGTGGTGATATATTTAAAAATATTACAATGCCAGACGGTTCAACAGTTGTATCTGCTGATAGTTCGACAGATACACTTACACTTGCACAATCAGGTTTAGTTACCATAACAGGCAATTCAAGTAATGATACAGTAACATTTGGTACAGCTGCAAATGCACAATTACCATTTTTAAAAGCAGACGGTAGTTCCTCTGATATTGATTTTCAAACATCAGGAACAATTGGTGAGATATTAAATAACTTACATATACCATTTACAAAAGCAGATGGCACAGATGTAACAACATTGGTGGTAGCATAAGATGGCGAATAAAACTCCAGTAAAAGCAACCTTTACAGGAAGTAATGTAACAGGTCTTGCAGAGTTTCAAACTAGTGATACGATACCATTGGCAAATGGTGGTCTTGGTGTATCGTTATCTATCGGAAGTGCAGGACAGGTATTAAAAGTTAATAGTGGTGGAAACGCTTTAGAGTTTGGAGCTGTAGAAGCCGTAATAAATATTGACGGTGCAACAGATTTAACAAGTGCAACATTAACAGCTACTGATTTACTTTTAGCTTCAGATGGAGGTTCAGAGGGTAGAATTACATTAGGACAAATAGATACTCTATTTTCAGGCACAACTAAAACATTAACAAATAAAACTTTAACTAGTCCTAAAATTAATGAAGATGTTGCAGTTACGGCTACAGCTACAGAAATTAATTATTCAGACGGTGTAACTAGTAATATACAAACTCAATTAGATACAAAAGCAACAAGTTCATTCGCTATCGCACAAGCAGTCGCTTTAGGATAAGGATAAATAATAATATGGCAAACCCAAACACAAGAGAAACATTAAAACAATATGCTTTAAGAGCGTTAGGGAAACCTGTTATTGAAGTTAATGCTAGTGACGAACAACTAGATGATAGAATAGATGAAGCTTTACAATACTTTGCTCAGTTTCATTACGATTCTATTAGAAGAACATATTTAAAATATAAATTAACAGCTTCTGAAAAAACTCGTTTAGCAGCTATTAATCCTAGTTCAGAAACAGCAACAAAAAATTCAGTATCAACAACATGGTACGAAGATAATAATTTTATCGTTGTGCCTGAAAGTGTAATATCAGTAATTAATATACTTCCGTTTTCCAATAAAGGTAATCTAAACTTATTTGATGTAAGATACCAAATGAGATTAAATGACCTTTATGATTTTTCATCTACAAGTATTATTAACTATGATGTTGTATTAAGACATTTAGATTTTTTAGACCATGTGTTAGTAGGTGAAAAACCAATTAGATTTAATCAACATGATAACAGACTGTATATTGATATGGACTGGACAAATGATTTAGCAACAGATGAATGGATTGTAATAGAGTGTTATAGAAAATTAGACCCGGACACATACACAGATGTATATAATGATATTTATTTAAAAAGATATACAACTGCCTTATTTAAAAAACAATGGGGAGCAAACTTATCAAAGTTTAATGGTGTTGCCATGGTTGGTGGTGTTACACTAAATGGTCAACAAATATTTTCAGAAGCTTTACAAGAAATTGAAAAGTTAGAGAACGAAATAAGAAGTACATTCGAATTAAATCCAGCAATGATGATAGGATAATGCCATGGCAGTTAATCACCACTTTCAAGGCGGGAACGGCATTGGCGACACAAACGAAAAAACTCTTTACGAAGATTTAATTATCGAAGGCCTAAAAATTTATGGCCATGATGTTTACTACCTACCGAGAACACTAGTCAATAGAGACCTAATATTAGGTGAAGATAGTTTATCAAAATTTGATGACTCTTATCTAATAGAAATGTATGTTGAAACAACAGAGGGTTTAGCTGGTGAACAAGAATTAATTAATAAATTTGGTTTAGAAATCAGAGAAGAAACAACTTTCATGTTGTCTAAACGAAGATGGAATGACGCAGTAGATAGTTACCATACTATGATTGTTGAAGGCAGACCAAATGAGGGTGATATAATTTATTACCCAATGATGAATAAGTTTTTTGAAATTAGTTTTGTAGAAGACCAAGAGCCGTTCTTTCAATTAGGCAATTTGCCGGTTTACAAACTAAGAGCTAGAACATGGGAATACAGTTCAGAAAGATTAGACACAGGCGTTACAGATATTGATAGTGCTGAAGACCAATACTCTATTGATATGTTGTCACATCAAGTACAATTAGAAGATGGTACAGGTGCATTGCAATTAGAAAACGATAGTGTAAGTGGTGACGCAAACTACTTTATCAATGAAGACTATGCTTTACAAACACAATCTACTTATGCAGACAATTTAGATTTAGACGCACAAGCAGGTTTCAATACAGCAGATACTTCAGATGATATACTTGACTTTACAGAAAGAAACCCATTTGGTGAGGTAGACAATTAATGTTTGGATATTTTTACAACGAAAGTATGAGAAAGATGACCGTAGCTTTTGGTCAGATTTTTAATAACATACAAATTAAAAGAAAAGATAGTACAGGTGCAACTGTACAATCAATTAGGGTTCCTTTAGCTTATGCACCTAAAGAAAAGTTTTTGGTTAGATTAGACCAACAACCTAATTTAGATGAAAGAGAAATGGCCATTACATTACCTAGAATGGGATTTGAAATTTCAGACATTGCATATGATGGTAGTAGAAAACTAACTAAAGTACAAAAATTTAAATCTGTAAAAACAGGTGCTGATGGAAAGGTTATGAATTATAACTATATGCCTGTACCATACAATATATCATATAATTTATTTTGTTTGACAGCAACTGCCGAAGGTGGTTTACAAATTATAGAACAAATATTACCGTATTTTCAACCTGATTATACTGTTACTGTTAATGTTATTCCAGAAATGGGTATCAAAAGAGATATTCCTATTGTACTAAATAATATTAATTACGAAGATAGTTATTCAGGAGATTTTACAACAAGAAGAGCAGTTATCTATACATTAAACTTTACAGCAAAGACATATCTGTATGGTCCTGCTTCAACACAAAAAGTAATCAAGGAAACTCAGTCTGATTTACATACTGATTTACCAGCTGCTAGTAGAGAAGAAAGAATCGTGGTTGTACCTAATCCAACAAGTGCTGACGCAGATGATGATTTCGGATTTACAACAACCATAACAAGTTTTGCAGATGGTAAGAATTATGATAAAGCAAGAGATGAGGATGTATAAATATAAGAGAGAAATAGAGGAAAACTATGCCAATAAGTAAAGTAGGTTCAAAAGGAATTAAAGACGCCGAATTGTCGGCAGCTGATATAGCGCCAGGTACAATTACAAGTGATAAAATTGCGTCAGGCACAATTGCAGCTGATAGGCTTGCAGGTGGTATAACAAATACTCAATTAGCAGGTTCTATTGAAACCTCTAAATTAGCAGGTTCAATTACAAATGCTAAATTATCAAACTCATCAATTACTGTAAACGGTACAGCTATTGCCTTAGGCGCTAGTGGTGATATCGTTGCAGGTTTAGATTGGCAATCAGTTAAGACTGCTGATTTTACAGCAGTTTCAGGAGAAGGATATTTCGTAAATACTGCTGGCGGTGCTATAACAGTTACATTACCAGCTTCACCTAGTATAGGTGATTTTGTAGGTGTAGTTGACTATGGAAGTGCCGCTACAAACAATATTACAATTGCTCGTAACGGTTCAAACTTTAATGCAGCTGCATCTAATAGAGTAACAAATGGCAACCGAGTATCTGAGGTTTATGTATATTCAGACGCAACTGTGGGGTGGACAGTTCAATCCACATCTATCGAACCAGCTTCATTTGTAGAAGCAACAGGCGGAACAACAGCTAATTCAGGCGATTACAAAATTCATACATTCAATTCATCTGGTAACTTTGCTGTTACAAGTATAGGAAATCAAGGCGCAATAGTTGATTACTTAGTTGTTGCCGGCGGTGGCGGAGGCGGTGAAGGCGGCGGCGGTGCCGGAGGTTATAGAGAATCAAATGGCCTAAATGTGGCAGGGGCAAGTCCTTTAGCAAATCCAACTGGTATTACAATTGCAGCTCAAACATATCCTATTACAATCGGTGCTGGCGGAGGTGGCCAAGAACACCAAAGTGGTGGATTAAAAGGTGGCAATTCAATATTTTCTACTATCACATCAACAGGTGGTGGTGGCGGAGGTCCTGCTCCAAACCCTAGAGTTTTAGGTGGTTCAGGTGGCGGTAGAGAACCAGGAGTTCCTGTTTCATGCCAAAGTGGTAATCACCCACCAGTTTCTCCACCTCAAGGAAATCCTGGCGGTGTACAAGGTAACAATAGTAATCCAGGCAGACACGGCGGTGGCGGTGGTGCTATCGAAGCCGGATGTACTGACGGTTCATCACACGGTGGTGACGGTGCAGCTTCTTCAATTTCAGGTTCAGCAGTCACTAGAGCTGGCGGCGGTGGCGGTGGTTATAGTTCAGCTGGTGCTCCAGTAGGTTCTGCTCCAGGAGGAGATGGCGGCGGTGGTTCTGGTTCAACAACAAACGGTACAGCAGCTCCAGGTTCTAATTTAGGCGGCGGCGGTGGCGGAGGTTGGAACAATGGTGCCAACGGAAGTTCAGGTGTCGTAATACTAAGATACAAAAGACAGTAATTAATTCTTCAGGAACATAGTTCCTGTTTGACAATAAATAGGTTATATTATGAATAAATTATGTATAGTTGGTGGCGGAACAGCAGGTCTCATAACTGCTTTAATCCTAAAGAGTAGATTCTCCTCACTTAAAATAGACATTGTAAAGTCGGATAAAATCGGTATCATTGGTGTCGGCGAAGGCACTACTGAACATTGGTCAGATTTTATGCTTCATACCGGTATAACCGAAGAAGAACTAATCAGAGAAACTGGCGCTACCTACAAAGGTGGTATTATGTTTAAAGATTGGACAAAACAAGACTATTACCATAACACATACGGTTCCTACGCATACACAAAATTTGCCCATTATCTAGGTGGTTACGCATATGTAGTATCTAATAATTTAAAATCAAAAGAGTATACCGACCCACACGCATGGAATAATTTAGTAACTCCATCACAAACAAATAAACAATATCATTTTGATACTTTTAAATTAAATAAATTCTTATTAAAAAAGTGTAAGAGTTTAAATATAGATGTTTACAATGATGATATTATAAAAGTAAATATACAAAAAGGAAATATTTACAGTATTCAAAGCAAAACTAAAGAATATAAACATGACTTTTATATTGATAGCACAGGTTTTAAAAGATTACTTATATCAAAATTAGGCGCAAAGTGGCAATCATATAAAGAATATTTGCCAATGAATGAGGCTATTGCTTTTCCTACAAAAGATACAGACGAATATACACCTTACACAACAGCAAAAGCAATGTCAGCAGGTTGGATGTGGCGAATACCAACAAATGGTCGTTGGGGTAATGGTTATGTTTATAATAATAAATTTATAAACGCTGAACAAGCTAAAATAGAATGTGAAAAGTATCTAGGCCATAAAATAGAAATAGGTAAGAATATAAAATTTGAGGCAGGAACTATTGATAGGCCTTGGATAGGTAATTGTGTTGCAACAGGATTGAGTTCTAGTTTTATAGAACCTTTAGAGGCTTCTTCAATAGGCACTTCTATACAACAAGCTTTTATATTAATGCACATATTGATTAATTATACAGAAAAAGATATACAACTGTATAATAAAAGATTTAAAACAATTGTAGAAAATATTAGAGATTTTGTTTTGTTACATTATTTGACAGGTAAAAAAGATAGTAAATTTTGGAAACAATATAAACCTAATTTACCATTATCTCTCAAAGAAAATTTAAAAACATGGCATAAAAGATTGCCTATGAAAGAAGACTTTGATGGTGAATATAATCTATTTAAATCTGGAAACTTTTCTGTGGTATTAAAAGAGTTAAATTTAATTAATAAAAAATCTATCAAAAAAGAGTTTGATAGTTTATCTCAACCATATAAAGATTATGTTATTGAACAGGTTGATAGACAAACAAAATGGAATAATGAAGTAGAAACTATAAGTCATAAAAAGTATCTACAAAAAGTATGCTCTGGAAGGTTGCCTAAATAATTATATGAGTATATATAAATGATGATGAGGAACAAAGAATGAATTTAGAAAATTATTACTATTACTTTCAGTCAGTATTACCACCAAGACTTGTTGATGATATATTAGCCTATGGTAAACAACATGAATTGGGAATGGCTGTAACAGGTGGTTCAGATGATAAAAAAAATCTTGACGGTAAAGGTAAATTAAAAAAGTCTGTTGTCAAAGACATTCAAAAGAAGCGTAAATCAGATGTTGTGTGGATGGATGATACATGGATTTACAAAGAAATACACCCATACTTACACGAAGCAAATCAAAAGGCCGGTTGGAATTTTGAGTGGGACTTTTCTGAGTCTTGTCAATTTACAAGATATGGTGTAGGTGATTATTATGGTTGGCATACTGATAGTTGGAATAAAGCTTATATGAGGCCGCCATTAGAAGATGGTACACGACCAAGAGACCACGGTAAAGTAAGAAAATTATCAATGACAATTTCTCTTTCACATCCTGAAGAATACGAGGGCGGTAACTTTGAAGTGGATTTAAGAAACAGTACAGACTATGATAATGCACATCAAAGAAAAAATAGTAAAAGATTAGTAACAGAAATTAGACCTCGTGGTTCTATTATTGTATTTCCAAGTTTTGTATGGCATAGAGTCACACCAGTAACAAAAGGTACTAGACATTCATTAGTAGTATGGAGTTTAGGTTATCCATTTAAATAGAGAAAGTATATTATGAGTAATGAAGCATTAGTAAATCACCATTTTCAAACACCAATATGGTTGTTCGAAAAACCAGAGTGGGTAAATAAAGTAAATAAAGTATGTGACAAATATATTAAAGAAGCTTATAAAAGAGATAAGAAAGGTAAAAATGATTTTGGTCATTCGTATCATTCAAGTCCTTTACACAGCGAACCTAAATTAAAAGAATTGCATGATTGGGTTGGTGCAACAGCACACAACTTTTTAGATGGTATGGGATATGATATGACAAATCATTCATTATTCTATACTGAGTCATGGGTGCAAGAGTTTAATAAAAATGGCGGAGGCCATCACAATTCTCATGTTCATGGTAATAATCATGTATCAGCATTTTATTATTTAAAGTGTACAGAGAATACATCAAGGCCAACTTTTCACGACCCTAGAACTGGCGCTAAAATGATGAAGTTGCCAGAAAAAGATAGTAAACAAGTTTCATTGGCAAATGATAAGGTAAATTATATACCTAAACCAGGCACATTAATTTTCATACCTGCTTATTTAGCTCACGAATATGGAGTAGATGACGGTAAAGAAGATTTTAGATTTATACATTTTAACTTACAGGCTGTGAGTAATACAATATTAGAAGGAGTAAAACAATGACACCTGCATTTAAGAAAAACAACTACATGGTAATTAGAAAAGCAATCGACCCAAAGATTGCTGAATTCGTTATGAATTATTTTATGATGAAAAGACAAGTGACGAGAACCATGTTTGACAACAAATTTATTTCACCATTTACTACTGAGTGGGGAGTTTGGAATGATATTCAAGCCCCAGAAACATACTCACATTATGCTGATATAGCAATGGAAACTTTATTACTTGCTGTTCAACCCAAAATGGAAAAAGAAACAGGACTTGATTTAATACCTACTTACTCATATGCTCGTATCTATAAAAATGGAGATATTTTAAAACGACATAAAGATAGATTTAGTTGTGAGATTTCTACAACAATGAATCTAGGTGGAGATAAATGGCCAATTTACATTGAGCCTAATCCTAAAAAAGGTGGAAATACAGGTGAAGATGGCGCTTATGTGTCTGAATATACAGATGGTGTAAAAGTAGAATTAAAACCAGGTGATATGTTGGTTTATAAGGGTAATATTTGCGAACATTGGAGAGATAAGTTTGACGGTACAGATTGTGCTCAAGTATTTTTGCATTATAATAATCAAAAAACAAAAGGTTCAAAAAAGAATATGTTTGATGGCAGACCTCACTTAGGTTTACCGTCTTGGTGGAAAGATAAAATAGACCACAGCAACACGGACTTCTAAATATTAATATGGCTATTGAAGATAAAGTAAATCAAATTTTAGGTTTAGAACCAGCAAAAACTCCTATGGAGGAATTACATAAACAGGAAGAATTTAAAGCTCCTGTGGTTAGAACCGAAGAAAAGGATTCAGATGTAGATAACGACCATAAGAATAGTAGAGAACACTATTACAATCTTATTGAAAAAGGTCAAGAAGCTATAGAAGGTATTTTAAATGTTGCAAAAGAGGGTCAACATCCTAGAGCATATGAAGTTGCATTAGCTGGTATTAAAAATGTTGCTGATACTGTAGATAAATTACAAGACTTAAATAAAAAACTAAAAGACTTGAAAGAGTTGCCAAAAACAGCTAATGCTAATATTAAAAACGCATTGTTTGTTGGTTCAACAGCAGAATTACAAAAGATGTTAAAAAAAGATGATGAAATTATTGAAAGCAAAACAATCACACCCGAAAAAACAGATATTCAAGATAAGTGAATTAGGCTGGGTTAAAAACGGCATTATGCTTCAAGACATACTTGATGGCAAAGATATGTTAGACTGTGTTGAAATAGAACACGACACAAATCCAAATTACGATAAAGAGTATTTTGTTTATAAAGGTAGTAGTCGTATTGAGGCAGCTGTTCAAATGGGATATACACATATTGAGGGTTTTATAATATGAAGGAATATGAATTAGATAATATTACTTTAATGGGTGGTTGGTTTATACCAAAAAAAGTTTGTGATAGTCTAATTAAGTTTGCAGATAGTCAACCATTAATAGATGGTCAAATGTACAAAGTTGATGAGGGTCAAGTAATTGCTAAAGAATTAAAAGAATCTAAAGAAATGGCAATTAGTTTTACAAATGAAAATGAGCCCTTTCACTCATATAAAGAACATCTTTATAAGGTAATTAAAAAATATACTGAAAAATATCCTTATACAAATGAAAATACAGAATTTGCTTTAAGGGAAAACTATAACTTACAAAAGTATCCTAAGGGTGGTGGTTTTAAAATATGGCATATGGAAAATGATTTTAAATCACATTTAAATCAACATAGAGGTTTTGTTTTTATGACTTATTTAAATGATGTGAAAGATGGTGGTACAGAATTTTTACATCAAAATATAACAACACCTGCTAAAAAAGGTTTAACTTTAATATGGCCTGCTTTTTGGACACATACTCATAGAGGTGTAATTAGTAAAACAAAAGAAAAATACATAGTAACAGGATGGATTAATTTTATTAATCAACTAAACAAATGACAGACGCATATCTAGGTAACCCTAATCTTAAAAAGGTAAACACACCTGTTGAGTTTACTAAAGATAACATCAAAGAGTATAAAAAGTGTGAGAAAGACCCAATATACTTTATGATGAATTATGTTCAAGTGGTTTCACTTGATGACGGCCTTGTTCCATTTAAAATGTGGGACTTTCAAAAACATATCGTAAGGACAATACATGACAATCGTTTCACAATTTGTAAATTACCTCGTCAATCAGGTAAATCTACCACTACTATATCATATCTTTTACATTACGCCTTATTTAATCCTAACTCTAATATTGCTATTCTAGCGAACAAATCATCTACAGCTAGAGATATATTAGGCAGATTGCAACTTGCATATGAAAACTTACCAAAATGGATGCAACAAGGGGTTATCAACTGGAACAAAGGTAACATTGAATTAGAAAATAAGTCCACTATTGTGGCGGCTGCAACATCTTCAAGTGCAATTCGAGGTGGTTCATTTAACATAATCTTCCTTGATGAGTTTGCTTTCGTACCGGCTAATATTGCCGAGATGTTTTTTAGCTCAGTTTATCCTACAATCTCATCTGGTAAAAAAACAAAGATGATAATTGTATCTACACCACATGGTATGAATATGTACTACAAATTGTGGCAAGACGCAATTAATAAACAAAATGATTATGTGCCTATTGAGGTACATTGGTCAGAGGTACCAGGCAGAGATGAAAAGTGGAAAGAGACCACTATAAGAAATACCTCACCCGAGCAATTTTCACAAGAGTTTGAATGTGAGTTTTTAGGAAGTGTAGATACATTAATCTCACCAGCAAAAATTAAGACGACCCCGTACATTCCTTCGATTGAAAGTAAAAATGGTTTACAAATGTTTAAGCGACCCGAAAAAGACCATTTGTATGTCACAACTGTTGATGTTGCTCGTGGTACAGGTAGAGATTATTCTGCCTTTACAGTTTTAGATTGTACTAAAATACCTTATGAGATTGTTGCAACTTATAAAAACAATGAAGTTAAACCTCATATCTTTCCAAGTATTATTGAACAAGTTTGTAAAGGTTATAACAGAGCTCATATTCTAACAGAGGTTAATGATATAGGCCAACAAGTGGCTGAAATATTACAAATGGAATTAGAATACGATAATGTCTTAATGACAACACAAAGAGGTAGAGCTGGTCAAATATTAGGTGCAATGTTTAGTGGTAGAGGTACATCTATGGGTGTTCGTATGACTAAACAGATTAAAGCATTAGGTACATCTAGTATTAAGACATTGATAGAAAGTGATAAATTGATTATAAATGACTTTCAACTCATAGAGGAGATGTCAACATTTAGTAGGCGTGGTAACTCCTGGATGGCGGAGGAGGGTTGTAATGACGATTTAATGATGTGTCTAGTCATATTTGGTTGGTTGACAAACCAACAGTATTTTAAAGAGTTATCTAACTCAAATATACGAAATCAATTATATATTGAACAACAGGCTTTAATCGAACAGGACATGGCGCCTTTTGGTTTTGTAGATGACGGTCAACCAGATGAGTTAAAATCTGAGGTTGATGAATATGGTACGGTGTGGCATCCTGTTGTAAGAAAAGGACTGTAAATTGCAGGTCTTATAAATATCTGTAATGACAAAGTTTGAATATGGGCGTATGAATAATACGAAGTTTGAATATTTTAAAATGAAAAATAACAAGGTAATTAGCTAATTAAAGGAGATAACCTATGGCATTTCAAGTATCACCAGGTGTTCTCGTACAGGAAAGAGATTTAACTAGTATCATTCCTGCTGTTTCAACATCTATAGGTGCAGTTGCTGGTCAATTCACAAAAGGACCTTTAGACGAAATAGTAAGTATATCTAGCGAGCAAGAATTAGTAGAAACTTTTGGTAAACCTGATGTAAATAACTTCGAGTATTTTTTCAGCGCAGCTAACTTTTTACAATATTCTAATACTCTACGGGTAGTACGAGCAAACCAAACTTCACAAGTAAATGCTTCAACATCTGGAACAGGTGTTTTAGTAAAGAATACGGAAGATTGGACGAATAACTATGCCTCAGGTGGCGCAGCCGGTAACGCAACATTTGTTGCTAGAGAAGCAGGAGCATATGGTAACACATTGCTTGTTGCAACTTGTCCGAACGCAGCCGCATTTGAGGAAGAAGGAGCAACTACTGTCAATGACGCAAGTACAGCAGTAGGTGACACAGCAATAACAGTAACAGCAGGTGCAAACCTAAATGTTGGAGATGTAATTTCATTTTCAACTACAGCTGCTACAAACGATTATGATGATGGAGAACAATACAGAGTTACTAATATTTCAACTAACGACTTAACAATCGTACAACATCCAAGAGGTTCTGGTGGACTAAAAAGAACCATTACTGACGGTGCGAATGTAAGACGAAGATGGAGATACTATGACGCTGTTGACGGTGCTCCAGGTACATCTGATTGGACTTCAACTAGAAGCGGTGCGAATGACGAAATTCACATTGTAGTAGTTGATGAAGACGGTTCAATTTCAGGCGTTCCAGGTCAAATCTTGGAAACTTATTCAAAAGTTTCTAAAGCTTCAGACGCAAAAACTCCGCAAGGAGATGATAACTATTATCCAAATGTTATCTACACTAAATCAAGATATATTTGGTGGACAAAACATCATTCTTCAGGTTCAAACTGGGGTAATGCAGCTTCTGGAACTACATTTACAGCAGTAGATACACCAAGTAATGAATCACTTTCAGGTGGTTCTGACGGTTCTGCCGTTACAACTGGTCAACTAAAAACAGCTTACGACAAGTTTGCTGATAGTGAAACAGTTGATGTTGGTCTTATCATTTCTGGTAAGTGTGATTCAACTCATGTAGAAAACTTAATTACAATTGCAGAGGCAAGAAAAGACTGTGTAGTTTTCGCTTCGCCAGAAAGAGCAGATGTAGTTAATGTAACTAACGCAAACACACAAAAAGATAATGTGATTGACTTTTATAGTTCAATTTCATCTTCTTCATATGTGTTCTTTGATAGTGGTTACAAATACATGTACGACAGATACAATGATGTTTACAGATATGTACCACTTAATGGTGACATGGCAGGCTTAGCGGCTAGAACAGACCTTATTGCAGACAGTTGGTTTTCACCAGCAGGTTTCAATAGAGGTGTTGTAAGAGGCGCTGTTAAACTTGCATTTAATCCTACAAAAACACAAAGAGATGAGTTATATCCGAAAAGAATTAATCCAGTAGCTACCTTCCCAGGTCAAGGTACTGTATTATTTGGAGATAAAACTGGTCTTGCAAGTCCAAGTGCTTTTGATAGAATCAATGTGAGAAGACTGTTTATCACTTTAGAAAAGGCGATAGCAACTGCTTCTAAATTCCAACTCTTTGAATTCAATGATGAGTTTACAAGAGCTAACTTTAGAAACATTGTAGAACCTTTTTTAAGAGAAGTACAAGGTCGTAGAGGTATCACAGACTTTTTAGTAGTGTGTGATGAAACTAACAATACAGGACAAGTAATTGATAGAAATGAGTTTATTGCTGAGATTTTCATTAAACCAGCAAGAAGCATTAACTTCATTACATTGTCTTTCGTAGCAACAAGAACCGGCGTTTCGTTTGACGAAGTAGCAGGTTAGTAGAGGAGAAATAAAAAATGGCAAACATTAATGACTTCAAAGCTAAACTTGCTGGCGGTGGCGCTAGAAGTAACCAGTTTAAGGTAACAATGCCTTTTCCAGGTTATGCACAAGTTGGTGGCGAAATAGAAGACTTAGCTTTTTTATGTAGAAGTACAACAATACCTGCTATGAATGTTGGCGTAGTCAATGTTCCTTTCAGAGGAAGACAAATCAAAATTGCTGGAGACAGGACTTTTGATGAATGGTCTATCACGGTTCTTAACGATACGAACTTTAAGTTAAGAAACGCTTTTGAAAGATGGCAGAACGGTATCAACAACATGACTGACAATGAGGGTTTAACTAATCCTGTTGACTATCAAGTTGACTGTTTTGTTGACCACTTAGACAGAAACGGAAACACAATCAAATCTTATACATTAAGAGGATTGTTCCCAACTGCTATAAGTGCAATTGATTTGAACTATGATGAGGCGGCTGCTGTTGAAGAATTTACAGCAACCTTCAATTATCAATACTTTGAGAGTAATACTACTACTTAAAAACTAGTATAAATATTACTAACAAAGAATAAAGGAAAAAATATTATGGCTGAATTATTTGGATTTTCGATATCAAGACTGAAAAAACAGTCGGATCCAAAGCAAAGCTTTACTACAGCTCCAGCGGATGATGGTACACAAACCATCGCCGCTGGCGGCTATTTTGGACAATACCTCGACCAAGAGGGAAATTCAAAAACTGAAGCTGACCTTATCCGAAGATATAGAGAAATCTCATTACACCCAGAGTGCGACTTAGCGATAGAAGATATCGTTAATGAAGCTATTGTGGCGAATGAAAACAAAGAAGCAGTAAGAGTGAATGTTGAAAATTTACCTTATGGCAAAGATGTGAGAAGAAAGATTGAAGATGAGTTTAAAGAAGTGTTACGACTTTTACAGTTTAACACTAAAGGACATGACATCTTTAGAAGATGGTATATTGATGGTAGAATCTTTTATCAAAAAGTAATTGATAGAAACTCTACTACAAGAGGTATTACAGAATTAAAATACCTTGACCCACGAAAAATTAAAAGAATTAGAGAAGTAAGAAAGAAAAGACCTGAAGGAGTTACAGGTCCTAATATGCTTACAGTAGTTGACGAGTTTGTTGAATATTATCTATTCAATGAAAAAGGTGTAGTCAACTCTACTTCAGGTGGCATTAAGATTGCACCAGACACAATTGCTTTTTGTCCGTCTGGATTAATTGACCAAAATAAAAATATGGTCTTATCTTATATGCAAAAGGCAGTTAAGCCTGTCAATCAATTAAGAATGATTGAAGACGCTGCTGTTATTTACAGAATTGCAAGAGCACCTGAAAGAAGAATATTCAAAATTGATGTAGGTAATTTACCTAAAGTCAAGGCTGAACAATATTTAAGAGATGTTATGGCAAGATATAGAAATAAACTTGTCTATGACGCTTCTACTGGAGAAGTTAGAGATGACAGAAACTATATGTCTATGTTGGAAGATTTCTGGTTACCTAGTAGAGAGGGCGGTAGAGGTACAAGTATAGAAACTTTACCTGGCGGCCAAAACTTAGGTGAAATTACAGACATTGAATACTTTAGAAGTAAATTATATCGTTCATTAAATGTACCTGTAAGTAGATTAGAGTCAAACTCTGGTTTCAATATGGGTAGAGCTAGTGAAATTACTAGAGATGAATTAAAATTTACTAAATTTGTTCAAAGATTAAGAAAGAAGTTTACGGAACTATTTAATGATATTTTAAGAACACAATTAATTCTTAAAGGTATTATTAATGAAGAAGATTGGCAAGGTGTAAGAGATAGTATCACATATGATTTCTTACAAGACGGCCACTTTGCTGAATTAAAAAACACCGAGATAATGAGAGAGCGATTACAATTAGCAAATGAAATGCGTGATTACATTGGTAAATTTTATTCAGTAGAATATGTGAGAAAAAACATTCTGAAACAAAACGAAAGAGAGATGGAAGATATCGACAATCAAATCAAAAAAGAAATTGATGACGGTATTATATCTGCTCCAACCGCTGATGTTACAGATACAACCTTATAGGAGATAAATTATGTCAGAGAATACAAAAGCATTTATTGACAATTTAGAAGCTGGTAACAATGCAGACGCCGGCGAAGCATTTAAAAGTGCATTAAGAGATAAAATGGGTGACGCTTTAGATATTAAAAGAAAAGAGTTAGCTTCAAGTTTATTTAACGGTAACAAAGAAGCAGAATCTTTTAGTGACCCTAAACCAGAGATTGCAACACCTGGAACATTTGCTCAAGATGGTACAGTAGCAACACCTGGTCAACCACAATTAGACGGTAAAGCAGAGTTAGAGATTGCAGGTAATGACGAAACTCAAGCTCAGTAATATTGTTGAAAGAGATTTATATGTCGACTCGGATTCTTTCAAGTCTTTAAGTCCTAAAGTAAAGGACGCAGTAAAAGATGTATATGAAAAAATACAAAAAGAAACTGGCGATATAATTAAAGTTTTTGAGGGCGCTGTAGATAAGGCTGCCGAATTTCATAATATTAATACTAATATTCTTTACGATTATTTCGATAAAGAATTAGAAGAACAACTAGGAGAATAAAAATGGCACAAACTTTTATAGTTAAAGGCGATGTCGTAACGAATCCAAGTGCAAATAACTTTGGTCTTGCCCATTTTGTTAGAGTAACTGCTACTGCTGATACAACAGGAACAGTTTTCGAATCAGATGGTTCTACTGAATTAGGTAAATTTTACTTGGAAGATGGCGATACAGTTATTATCGAAAAAGGCACAACTGACAAAATTACTTGCCCTACGGCTAAAGGTAGTGCTGTCGGTTCACCAAGAGGTTAATTTAAATTATGGCTATATCAACAACCAAATTAGTGGATGATAATTTTAAGATTATTGTAAACTCAAACGGTGTTGGTAATGAATATCAACAATTACTTGTAGATGTAGTCAATAGTAATAATGCAACAAGTGAACCTAAAGTTTCTATTGCAAATATGCAGTATGAGATATTAGGTACAGGTAAGGTCACAGTTTTTTTTAAGAATGACATTACCAAAAAAGTAGAATTAAGTGATAGAGGAAATTGGGGTTTAAAACCAGATGAGATTAAACTACAAGACCCTATCGGAGATATTAGTTTAAGTAGCGACAGTACGGTTACAAAGTATAATTTAGTAATCGAATGTCATAAGGAAGCAGGATACAAGTAATGGCAGATATAGTAACATCACAAACAATAGCAGATACTTCAGGTGTTAAATTTGTAGTTAAACTTACAAATCAATCTGACGGTACTGGAGAAAACCTAGTTAAAAAAATTGATGCTTCTGAAACAACTTTTATGACCGAAGACGGTGCTAGAAAGTTAAGTAAGATTTGGTACTCAATTAATACGGCAAACAATAAGTCAGCTGTAGAGTTATTATGGGACGGAGTGACTAACGCAACAATGTTAGAATTATCAGGACAAGGTTATTGGGATTTAAGACCAGCTGGTAATGAGGTTCCTAACAACGCAACCACACCTACTGGAGATATACTATTATCAACAAAAAACTTCGCAAATGGTGATAATTACACATTAATTGTAGAGTTTAGGTAATAGTTTGTATAAATAGTTGGTACAAAGAGAGAACATATGAAACTAATTTCAGAAGAAGTACAAAACGCCGAATATCTTGTAGAAGAAAAAAACGGTAAAAAGTCATATAAAATCAGAGGTATCTTTCTTCAATCAAACATGAAGAATAGAAATGGTCGAGTCTATCCAAAAGAAATTTTGGAGAGCGAAGTGAACAGATACAACAAAGAATTCATCCAAAAAAAGAGAGCATTCGGTGAACTAGGACATCCAGACGGTCCTACAGTTAACTTGGAGAGAGTATCACATATGATACAATCTTTAACACCAGATGGTAACAATTTTATTGGAGAGGCAAAAATTATGGATACGCCATACGGTAAGATTGTAAAAGGTCTTATAGACGAGGGTGCTCAACTAGGAGTATCAAGTCGAGGTATGGGTTCAATAATTCAGCGTAACGGTGCAAACTATGTAAAAGATGACTTTTACCTTGCAACGGCGGCTGATATTGTAGCAGACCCAAGCGCTCCAGACGCTTTCGTAGAAGGCATTATGGAACAAAAAGAGTGGGTATGGGACAATGGTATACTTGTTGAAAGGGACATTGAAGCCTGGAAACAAGAAATAAGAACGGCGAAACAAAGAGCCTTAGACGAAGCTAAGCTAAGGATATTTGATTCGTTTCTTAAAAAACTTTAGTTTTATAAATAATACTAGTACGAACAAAAACGAAAGTTTTTTAATTAATTAGAAAACAAAAAGAGGAGATTTCTCAATGGCCGAAACAGAACAAAAGATTGAGGCGTTAGAAGCAGAAGCAGTGGTAGAGGCGCAAGCTAATCCATCAGCAGACGCTCCCAAAAAGAATGCTGTGGCGGCTGAACCTACTCACCTTAGTAATGAGGGCGAGGATTTAGGTCCAGCGGTAACTAAGCCTACGGATTCTAATCCTGACGCAACAAAGAAAACTAAGCAAGTTTCTGGTGACGCTCAACAAAAATCAGCTGGCGCTGCTGACGCAATGCCGAAGATTAAAGAAGAGCAAGAAGTAGAAGCAAGTGAAGGTTCTGAGGAAATTATCGAAACTAGTGAAGAAGAAACAAATGCTGAAGCAGTTGAAGTAGTCGAAGAAGACGAAAAAATTGATGTAACGGCAGATGTTGACGCTTTAGTTAAAGACGAAGATTTATCCGAAGAATTTAAAACGAAGGCTGCAACTATATTTGAAGCTGCTGTTAACTCAAAAGTTAAAGAAGCTAAAAAGAAAATGCACGCTGGATACGAAGAAAAACTTAAAGAAGAATCAGAAAAGTCAAAAGCAGAATTAGTTGAAAAAGTTGACTCTTACCTTGCATATGTAGTGGAAGAGTGGATGAAAGAAAACGAACTTGCTTTAGAAAGAGGAATCAAAGGCGAGATTGCTGAAGATTTCATTTCTGGTATGAAAAAACTATTTGAAGAACATTATATTTCAGTCCCGGACGAAAAATATGATGTACTAGAAGACCAAGCTTCAAAGATTGAATCGTTAGAAAACAAACTTAACGAAGAAATCGAAAAGAATGTTGAACTTAACAAAGTAAAATCAGATAAAGATAGAACTCTAATCGTAAAAGAGATGAGTGAAGATTTAGCTGATACTGCTAAGGAGAAATTCAACAAACTTGCCGAAGAGGTTGAATATTCAAATGAAACAGATTTCAAAGCAAAGATTTCGACTATTAAAGAGTCGTATTTCGGTGCTAAGAAAGAAGTGTCATCTGACATTGATGATGTAGCGGTAGGTGATTCAGTTGGTGAAACAATTGATTTATCTAAAAGCATGGCTGCTTATACCGCCGCTATTACTAAAACCAAAGACATTAAATTGTCAAAATAATATAAAATAATAGAGGAGAGATAAAAATGTATTTATCTGAAACACACGAAAAAAAATGGCAGCCAGTTTTAGAACACGCAGATTTACCAAAAATCGGTGATTCTTACAAACGAGCTGTAACTGCTACAATCTTGGAAAACCAAGAGCGTGCAATGAAAGAGGACAATGCTTTCTTAAGCGAAGCTGCTCCAACTAACTCAACAGGCGCTTCTATTTCTAACTGGGATCCAATTTTGATTTCATTAGTAAGAAGAGCAATGCCTAATCTTATCGCATACGATATCGCTGGCGTACAGCCAATGACTGGTCCAACTGGACTTATCTTTGCAATGAGAAGTAGATATGACTCACAATCTGGAACAGAAGCGTTATTTGACGAAGCTGACACAGATTTCTCAGGAAGAAACAAAGCTGGTTCAGCTGTTGATGGTTATTCAACTGCTGCTCACTCTGGTACTAACCCTGAGGTTCTAAACGACTCACCTGCTGGAACATACACAACTGGTACAGCAATGACTACAGCAGCTGCTGAAGCATTAGGTGACGCCTCTGGAAATAGTTTTGCAGAAATGGCATTCTCAATCGAGAAGTCAACTGTAACTGCTAAATCAAGAGCTCTTAAAGCAGAATACACTATGGAACTTGCTCAAGACTTAAAAGCAATCCACGGTTTAGACGCTGAAACAGAATTAGCAAACATTTTGTCTGCTGAAATTCTTGCAGAGATTAACAGAGAAGTTGTTAGAACAATCTATACTAACGCAGAAAAAGGTTCACCAGCAGGTCATGTGACTACAGCAGGTGTATTTGACTTAGATACTGACTCAAACGGCAGATGGTCTGTTGAAAGATTCAAAGGTCTAATGTTTAACCTTGAAAGAGATGCTAACAGAATCGCACAAAGAACAAGAAGAGGTAAAGGTAACATTATCATTACTTCAGCTGATGTTGCTAGTGCTCTTCAAATGGCAGGTGTATTAGACTATACTCCAGCTCTTAACAACAATCTAACAGTTGACGATACTGGTAATACTTTTGCTGGTGTTCTTAACGGTAGATTTAAAGTGTACATTGACCCTTATAGTGCAAACTCAGCGTCTGCTCACTACTATGTAGTTGGCTACAAAGGTACTTCACCTTATGACGCAGGTATGTTCTACTGTCCATATGTACCACTACAAATGGTTAGAGCAGTTGGTCAAGATACTTTCCAACCGAAAATCGGTTTCAAAACTAGATACGGCTTACAAGCAAATCCTTTTGCTGAAGCTGGAACTGGTGACGCAGCTGTTATTAACGGTGCTGGTTCTGCTAACGCTAACAGATATTACCAAAGAACGCAAGTTGCGAACTTAATGTAATAACTGTTTATACAGTAATACGAAAAAGGGCGGCCGTCAAAAGTCGCCCTTTTTTTTTGGTCCTCCTAAATGGATAAATAGTATTGTGAAGAAAAAAAGAAGAAATAAGAGGTTAGGTAAAATGTTTTTACAGTATTCATGGATACTAGGTATTGCTAGTGCAATATTTTTAGTCGCTTATTTTACATATCCTGATAAGAAAAATGCTTTAGAATTCATTGAAAAAAGAATAAATGATATTCAAATGCAAAGAGAAATTTTGACTGAAAAGGAAAAACAACTAGAACAATTAGCCACAGAAAAAGAGTGGAAAGAGGTCGACAATGACAACAACAAATAGTTTTGCAAGACAACCTACAAGTTTAGACTATGCAAGTCCAACGCAGTTTAAATTTCAAATATCTAAACTACCAAAAGTAGAATATTTTTGTACGGCTGTTAACTTGCCTTCACTAACAATTAGTGAAACATCACAACCAACACCATTTGTAGATTTACCAATGCCAGGAACTAAACTGACTTATGGTACTTTAAATATGACATTTTTGGTTGATGAAAATTTAGAGAACTTCCAAGAGATACATGGATGGATTAGAGGGTTAGGCTTTCCCGAAGATTACCTAGAATATGGTAACCTTGCACAAGCTGGCGCTGACCGTTTTCCTGGTGGGTCAAGTGCAGTATCAACTGAACCAGGTAAAGTTAAATATGGAACAACAAAACAAGGTGCTGTATTTTCAGACGCAACATTGATTGTATTAACAAGTAAAAACAACCCTATTGTGGAGTGTAGATTTAGAGATTTATATCCAACATCTATAGGCGAATTACAATATGACCAACAAGCAACAGATGTACAGTATTTGACAACCACAGTAAGCTTTAATTATAGTAGATTTGATTTTGCAGGTGTTGGTGCTTCAAGCACTACTGTTACAACTTCTTAATCAGACTTTACTTTTTAATGTTTTTGTGATATAATGAAGTGAATATAAGGATAAATTATGGATTTAGAAAAACTACAAGAAATGGCCGACAAAGATTTGGCCATTAATAATACTGAATTAGATTTAGAATCCCTTAAAACGCCTCAATTACATAACAAGTATATGAAACACTATACAAAGTTTAAATTGATGTTGACTAAAGCGGAAACGGATTATAAACAGTTAAAAAAAGACAAATGGGAATATTATACAGGCAAGTCAGACGCTTCAGTCTATGCTCAAAAACCATTTGATTTAAAAATATTAAGAACAGATATAGACAAGTATATCGAAGCAGATGAAGAATTAATACGAGGTAAACAAAAGTGTGAATATCTTTCAACTTGCGTTGACTACTTGGACAAAACAATCAGACAAATATCTAATAGAACTTTTACAATTAAAAATGCTATTGATTGGCAAAGATTTACAAGTGGCGCTGTGTAATGTTTTTATCAAAAATATACCATATAAAAGATAGTATTGTACCACATAGTTTTTGTGATGAGATTATTAGTGATGGTGAGTCACAAAATATTACAAATGCAAATATAAAAGATGGTGATAATAACAATAGAAGCTCAAAGGTATCTTGGTTAGATAATAAAAAATTACAAAAATCATTAAGTAACTTGGTTCAATTAGCTAATGATGAAAACAATTGGAACTTTTCTTTAAAAGAATTTGAACCTTTGCAATATACAATTTATAATATAGGCGACCATTATGATTGGCATATTGATAGTCATAAAAAATCATACGATAATGGTTTAATTAGAAAGTTAAGTTTTACATTATGTTTAAATGATGATTATGAGGGTGGTGATTTTAGAATATGTCAACCACATCCTAATCCAGATAAAGTTATAATTGAAACATTTAAACCTAAAAAAGGAAGCATGATTGTATTTCCTAGTCATGTATGGCATAAGGTAAGTAAAGTAACAAAAGGTACTAGAAAGTCTTTGGTGGGTTGGGTAGTAGGAACACAATGGCAGTAGTAAAGTATATCGTACTGGAAAAGAAAGATGAAGTTAATTTGTCTATTGAGGCAGAGGCTGGTATTCGTAGAGATTTATCAGAATATTTTACATTTGAAGTGCCAGGTTTTAAGTTTATGCCACAATATAGAAATAGAGTGTGGGATGGAAAGATAAGATTATATTCTTATCAAACTGGTCAAATATATGCCGGGTTATATCCTTACATTATTAAGTGGTGTAAAGATAATCAAATAGAAGTTGTTGACGGTACTAAAATTAAAGATGTTACTGTTGACGAACAGGCCGTGGATGGTTTTATTAAGGCCTTAAAAATACCATTCGAAGTAAGAGATTACCAAAAGGAGGCATTTATCTATGCAATTAAAAAATCTCGTTGTTTATTGTTATCACCCACAGCTAGTGGAAAATCTCTCATTGTCTATCTTATTGCTAGGTTTAACCTTATTCGGTTAAAAAATAAAAAACAAAATAAAGTATTAATTATTGTACCTACTACATCATTGGTAGAACAATTGACAAAAGACTTTAAAGATTATGGTTGGAATAGTGAAGCTAATGTACACAAAATATATCAAGGACATGATAAAGATACAAATAAAAGAGTAGTTATATCTACATGGCAATCAATCTATAATTTACCAAAAGCATGGTTTAAACAGTTTGGTACTATTGTAGGAGATGAGGCACACTTATTTAAAGCAGTATCACTTACTAAAATTATGTCTAAATTAACAGACTGTAAGTATAGATATGGATTGACAGGTACATTAGATGGTACGAAAACACACAAACTTGTATTAGAAGGATTGTTTGGTACTGTAAATAAAGTTATATCTACTGCCGAGTTACAAGATAAAAAACAATTGGCGGCCTTGAAAATTTACGGTTTAATATTAAATTATGATAGTGGTAGTAGGCAAATGTTAAGTGGTCTTAACTACCAAGAAGAAATGGACTTTCTAGTTAAACATGAAAAGAGAAATAAGTTTATAGTAAATCTATCTTCTAAACTACAAGGCAATACACTATGTTTGTTTCAGTATGTAGAAAAACATGGTAAAGGACTGTTTGAAGATATAACAAAAAAGGCAGAGGATAAAAAAGTATTTTATGTACACGGAGGTGTAGAAGCAGATGAAAGGGAAAATATCAGAGAAATTACGGAAAAGAGTGACAATGCTATTATCGTGGCAAGTTACGGAACCTTTAGTACCGGTATTAATATTCGTAACTTACACAACATTGTGTTTTGTTCTCCTAGTAAATCAAGGATAAGAAATTTACAAAGTATTGGTAGAGGTTTAAGATTAAAAGATGATAATTCAACGGCCACTTTATATGATATTGCTGATGATTTAACATATAAAGAGAAAGAGAATTATACATTATCTCACTTTAGAGAAAGGATAAATATATACAATGAAGAAGAATTTGATTATGAAATCCATAATGTGGAGTTAAACAAATGACAAATATTAAAATAGTTAAACTAGTTAACGGTGATGATATTGTCTGTGCCTTTCCCTCTGACCAATTACCAGAGGACCACGCATTATTAAGAATAACAAAACCGTTTCAAATTAAATACATTCCTCAGTTAACACCTCAGGGATTTAAAGATTATGTGGCATTAGTAAAGTGGACAGCTTATACAAGTGACCAAGTTATTACTATTCCAAAAGAAAAGATTATGACAATCACCAACGCAACTGGTGAAATGCAATCGTCATATGTAAATATTATTAGAGATTATAATGTTGTTGATAAAGTACCAGATAGATTAAAGGTGCCCAACTATGAACAAGAAAGAGTAAGTGATGAAGATGATAGAAGACTTAATGAAATATTTGATGAGTTTGAAGAAGACCCAACCGTCCATTAAAATTAAAAACAAAGTATCTGTAAGTAATGGCTTAGGAGTTTATCTCTTTGAACCGGAACACCGCTTATTATATACGATTTTTTTACCATGTCAAGCGTGGTTCGGCCATTTAATTAAAAATAATTATGTCAACCTAGGCTTGACTATTTGTGAGGATAATGTATAATGACTACTATGACTAAAAAAACAAAAACACAAAAAGAACATTATGTAAATAATAAGGAGTTTTTGGCTGCCATGATTGAATTCAAAAAGGCAGTACAACATGCTGAAAAGAAGAAATTAGATAGGCCTCCTGTTACAGATTACATTGGTAGTTGTTTCTTAAAGATAGCGAATCACTTATCGTATAGACCTAATTTTATTAACTATACATTTAGAGATGATATGATTAGTGATGGTATAGAGAATTGTTTACAGTATTTGGATAACTTTAATCCAGAGAAATCTAACAATCCTTTTGCTTACTTTACACAAATCATTTATTACGCATTTATTAGAAGAATACAAAAAGAGAAAAAACAAGTAACCATTAAACAAAAGCTAATAATGGAACATAATTATGATGATATGAGTTTGCAACCAGGAGAAGATAGAGATTTTAAAAATCAATTTACTGAATTCTTACAAAAGAATACAATAATTGACGAACCAGCTAAAAAAGAAAAAAAGAAAAGAACTACTAAAAAATCACAATCAACCTTGGAATATTTTATTAATGAAGATAGCGTTACTGAATGACACACATTTCGGATGCCGTAATGACTCACCTGCCTTTATAGAATACCAAAATAAGTTTTACAATAACATTTTCTTTCCATACTTGAAAGAACATAACATTGGAACATTGGTACATTTAGGTGATGTTGTTGACAGACGAAAATTTATAAATCACAACACAGCTCATAACTTTAAAAAAGTTTTTTGGGATAAGTTAGATGATATGGTTATAGATACCCATATAATTATAGGTAACCATGACACATATTATAAGAACACAAACGAGGTCAATGCTTTACAGAATCTTAATATTTCTAAAAATGCTAAAATCTATACCCGAGCAACTACTGTTAACCTTGGGGGTATTGATATATTGTTTCTTCCTTGGATTTGTGATGACAACTTGGATGATAGTGTACATGCTATTGACAATACCACTTCAACTATTTGCATGGGTCACCTTGAAATTAAAGGCTTTGAAATGCACAAAGGCGTTTATAATGACCATGGGCAAGAAAAATCACAATTCACAAAATTCGAAAAAGTAATATCAGGCCATTTTCACAAGAAGTCAGATGATGGTCGTATCTATTATCTAGGTACGCAATACGAAATTACATGGTCAGACTATCAATGTCCTAAAGGCTTTCATATATTTGACACAGAAACCAGAGAATTGGAAAGAGTGCCTAATCCTTATCGTATGTATAAAAAAATATACTATAATGATAAAGAACAAAACTATTCACAATACGACTTAACAGAGTTTGATAATACTTATGTAAAACTATTCATTGTTAATAAGACAGATGAAGATATGTATAATCAACTCATAGAGAGAATTTACAATACAATTAGTGTACACGAACTACAGATTATAGAAGACCCGATTGATGTTTCTTCTACAGTAAGAAGTGATATACTAGACCAGGGAGAAGATACGCAAACCTTTTTGAATAATTACATTGACCAGGCTGATACTGGTGAATTAGATAAATCAAAACTTAAACAGTTTGCAAGAGAACTGTATGGAGAAGCAAGTGAATAAAACAATAGAATATGGTAATATACCATTTGGTCCTTATGTTATGAGAACAAAAATACCTGAGGATATGAGAAAAAGATTATTAAAAGATGGTAAAAAAGATTTAAAAAGTTATCACAAAAATTTAGCTGGTCATTTACATACACAATTAAAATATAATGATGAAACTACATCTTGGTTTTATCAAGAATCAAACTTTATTTGGCAGGCGTATAGAGAAGGCTGGTCAAATTTTATAGGTTTACCAAATGAGGGTGTAGAATTAAATGCTCACGATTTATGGATAAACTTTATGAAACCTGGTGACTTTAATCCTGTACACACACATGGTGGCGATTACTCATTTGTTATATTTTTAGATGTACCAAAACAATTAGAAAAAGAAGAAGAAGAATTTGAAGGAACATCTGCTAAACCTGGTTCATTAATGTTTGAGTTTACACAACAAGCAAAACCAAAATGGGCACAAACAGGTCAATCAATTAAACCTAGAACTGGTGATATGTATATTTTCCCAGCACTATTACAACATTGGGTGGTTCCTTTTAAATCAAAATGCACAAGAATTAGTGTATCAGGCAACCTTGAAATATTAAACAGACAAAATTTATCAAATGATTTCTTTTAAAAGAATAAGATATAAAAACTTTCTATCTACAGGCAATGTACCAATTGAGGTAGAACTAGATAAAGCTCCTACAACATTAATCGTTGGTAGTAATGGTAGTGGTAAGTCAACACTATTAGACGCTTTGTGTTATGCCTTGTTTAATAAACCATTTAGAATTATTAAGAAAGACCAAATGGTCAATACTATTAATAATGGTGATACACTTGTTGAAGTAGAGTTTGAAGTTGGCACAAATCAATATATGATTAGACGAGGCATTAAACCAAATCTATTTGAAATATATCAAAACAATAAACTTATAAACCAAGACGCAAGTAATATAGATTATCAAAAATACCTAGAACAAAATATAATGAAACTGAATTACAGGTCATTTATTCAGGTCGTTATTTTAGGTTCTTCATCTTACGAACCGTTTATGAAGATGAAACCAAGATATAGACGAGAAGTTGTTGAAGAAATCTTGGACATAAGAGTTTTTGGCTTAATGGATTTGATTTTGCGTTCCCAACAGAGTGATTTACAAAAAAGTCTTACGGAGGTGCGCCACCAAGCGGAACTAATAAAGACCAAATACGAAACTGAAGCAAAACACTTAAAGTCTTTGGAAGACCAAGGAACAGACATCCAGGCGCATAAGCAAAAATTGTTAGATAAAAACACACAAGATTCACTTAATTATGAACAAAAAATACAAGAACTGAATGAATCAATAGCTGTATCAAAAGAAAAGGTAAAAGACAAACTAAAAGTTGATATGAAGTATAATCAACTACAAAAATTAGAAGCTAAGATAGAAACAAATCTATCATCACACAAAAAGACATTAGAATTTTTTGAACAGAATGATAATTGTCCTACTTGTACACAATCCATAAATGCAGATTTTAAGGAACAAAAATGCAACCACGAACACCAAACCATTTCGAAACTATCAGGCGGCTTGCGAGAGCTCGTAGAAGAACTTTCCAAACAAGAGGAGAAAGTAACGCAGTTTGGCCGGATAACAAACAAGATACAAGAGATGAATGTGGACATAGCCAAGATTCATACAAGTCTGGAAAACATAAAGAAAAATAGTGACCAGATACACCGTGATATTTCAATGGCACAAAACAATGATATTGAAAGTATCAAAGAAGATTTAGTTAATATGTCAGTACAATTAAAAGAAGCTGAAGAAGAACTAAACAAAGTACAAGAACAAAAGAAATATGTAGATGTATTAAGAGAGATACTAAATGACAAAGGTGCTAAAGCACAAATCATTAAGAAGTATTTGCCTATTATGAACCAGTTGATTAATCAACATTTGCAATCTATGGATTTCTATGTTAACTTTAATTTAGATGAAGAATTTAACGAAACAATAAAAAGTAGATTTAGAGATACTTTTAATTACAATAGTTTTAGTGAGGGTGAGAAAATGAGAATTGACTTGGCCTTACTTTTTACTTGGCGACAAATTGCTAAGATGAAAAATAGTACAAACACCAATCTATTAATGTTAGATGAAATATTTGATAGTAGTTTAGATGGTCAAGGTATGGACGACTTCTTTAAAATTATCAAACAATTTGAGAAAGAAAACATCTTTATTATATCTCATAAAGGCGATATATTATTTGACAAGTTTACTAATATTATTAAATATGAAAAATATAAAAACTTTACGAGGTTACAACAAACATGAAAGAACTAAAATTAATACCACCAAGCGACCCTAGAGTCAACCATGCAATTGCACCATTTGTTGACGAAATGTTAAAAGATGAAGGATTTGAAAGTAGAAAGGAACTTGCAGAGGCCATGAACTTTGCAATGGAAAAATATCAAGGTATTGGACTATCAGCAAACCAAGTTGGTTTACCTTTCAATATGTTTGTAGTTGGTGGTCATCCACAAATAGAAAAAGGACTAAGACTATCATGTTTCAATCCTATGATTATAGAAGCAAGTGAAGAAACTGTCCTGATGAAAGAGGGTTGTTTAACTTATCCTTTCTTATTTTTAAATATTAACAGACCAAGAAAGATTACATTAAAGTACACAGATGAAGATGGTGAACTTAAAGAAGCAAAACTTGATGGTATGATGAGTCGTATTGTTCAACACGAATACGACCATATGTTAGGTAGAAACTTTACAGAGAAAGCCAGTAAGTTAAAGATTGACGCAGCTATGAAAAAGCGTGATAAGATGTTG
>Ga0233444_10000897_pt1 | contig 35796 bp, 26 predicted proteins | sample SI_124_October20_6_FD_182792 | JGI IMG/M metagenome (GOLD analysis project Ga0233444, IMG submission 182792) | Seawater microbial communities from Saanich Inlet, British Columbia, Canada - SI_124_October2016_10_MG | ecosystem: Environmental > Aquatic > Marine > Inlet | place: Canada: British... | reverse complement strand
TTTATAGGTACACTACAAGCTGGTTACACTGACTTTCATTATTTAAGAGACATATGGAGAGATACGACAGAGAAGGACGCCCTTATCGGTGTATCAATGACAGGAATCGCGAGTGCCGCTGTGCTGCCGTTGGATATGAAGGCCGCTGCAAGTATAGTAAAAAGAGAGAACGCGAAGACAGCTAAAGTTATTGGTATTAATCCAGCAGCAAGATGTACAACCGTGAAGCCTGCTGGGACGACATCTCTGGCGTTAGGAACTTCATCTGGTATTCATGCATGGCACGCTGATTATTACACGCGTAGGATCAGAGTTGGTAAAAACGAATCTATGTATAAATACTTAGCAGCTAGTCATCCTGAGTTAATTGAAGATGAGTTTTTTAGACCTCATGATACTGCAGTAATTAGCATACCACAGAAAGCGCCTAAAGGTTCTATACTTAGAACTGAATCACCATTTGATTTACTTGAACGTATAAAGAAAGTAGCTACAGAGTGGGTAAAACCTGGTCACAGAAAAGGATCTAACACTCATAATGTTTCAGCTACTGTTAGTTTAAAACAAACAGAGTGGGATCAAGCTGGCAAATGGATGTGGGAAAATAGAGATCATTATAACGGTTTATCTGTATTGCCTTATGATGGTGGAACCTATACTCAAGCACCATTTGAAGACATAAGCAAAGTTCAATACGATATGGCTATGGCTCATCTTAAAGATGTTGATCTTAGCAAGATTGTAGAAACAGAAGATGAAACAGATCTTGCAGGAGAATTAGCTTGTGCAGGTGATAATTGTGAAATTAAATGAAACGATTAGCTGTAATAGGTGGTATTGGCATAATGACTATGGCTGGTACTAATATGATCTGGCATAAGCAAAAACCAAGCTTTAATCCGAACACACTTGCAATAGCAAGCGGCGCTTTTATAGTGTCAATAGGTATAACTATTAAAATATGAATTATGTGTCCATTATGTTTAGGCGGTATTTGCGAATACTGTAACAATTAAAAATGTTGGGGGATTAGCTCAGCTGGCTAGAGCGCCTGCCTTGCACGCAGGAGGTCATCAGTTCGACTCTGATATTCTCCACATCTAAAATAAAAAGGGGACCTCGTTTGAGATCCCCTTTTTTGGTTACAGGAACTTTGGGTATGGTGCCCAGTATTTTTGTTCCCTATGATACATTGCTACTTGATGCTCTTCTCTTTCCCATGCCTACCTTTTTCTTAGCTCTAGTAACTTTTCTTTTTTCTCTTTGAGACATTTGACTCCAAGGCTTAGGAGATTTGTCACTTACTTTCTTAGACGGTCTACAAACCTTAGTGTTTTTATTTTCTTCAGATCCGCAAACATTTCCCTTCTCATCTTTCCACTCTTCTTTAAACCAGCGTTTTAAAGCTGCTCCTTTTTTTGTTTTTCTAACTGCTGCCAATGGCGACCTACCTGTTGACACACTCCAAGAATCTTTCTCCATGCTACTTTATTTTACCGCCACGTTTTCTACATTTAGCTATGTAACCACTAGCATAAGCAGATGGAAATACATCGTATTTTGCTTTAGCTTTTCTATAGCAAGCATCTTTCAAAGACATTGGAGTTTCATACTTAGATTTTGTAATCTTAGATTTTCTATGTGTTTTAATTCCTGGCATTTTTCTTTTCTATTGCTTTTCTTAATATCTCAGCTTTTCTAGCTGCTTTCTCTTCTTTAGTTTCAGGTTTGTCTAACTTTAAAGGTTGAAAGTTTTTATTTGTTTCTTTTTGTAATCTTAATATTTCTTTAACTCTAGACTCTTCGTTTTTAAATCTACTAATTTCATAAGACTTTAAACCAAATTGTTTTAATATAGACTTTTGTTCCCAAGCTTTATATCCTTTAGGATCTTTTATAAGATAATTTAAAGCTTTTTGATCTCTTTGAGCTTTAGTTTCTAAAGTCCATTTAGGCCAACCACTAGCTAACGCTATTTTTTGCCATGTTTCTGTATCTTCATCCATGATAGAATACAAGTTATCATACTTTAATAATAATCTATCTAAAGGAATATTAGTAGTAGCAGATACAACTTTTGCAGAAGCTAAGAAAGCTGGATTTGTCATACTAAAACCTTCGTCCATCATTTCTTGTCTTCTTTTTTTAGAATCAAATTGCCAAGTTGCTTGTCTAAGTCTAGATATTTTAGATCCTATAGGCGGAGAAAACTGTAGTAGTTTATATATAGAATCAACATACTCAGGTCTAGTTCTACCTGATCTTTCATATATATCTAATAAAAAGTTTTTAACTACAGAAGTTGCAGCACCAGCAACACCCAAACCTCTTAACAAGGAATCTGCCATGCCATTAGCTACATCAAGAGCTTTTTTACTTTTCTTTTCATCTTCTTCATCATCTCCAAAACCTAAAGCAAATACTGCTTGTTGCAAGGCGTTGAATATAATATTTTGAACAACTCCGTAATATATTATTTTACTTACGTTAGCTTTGCTATCACCTCTTCCATTTGCTAAATCTTGAATAGCTCTTTTCTGTAATCTAGCATATTGCATAGGTGTGTTAGCAAACATAAGTATTAACCTACCATAATCACTTGACTGTTGTTGAGATATTTTATCAGGTCTACTAGACTGTTGATTTTCTTCAGTCTTTTCCATGAACTCTTCCATAGCTTGCTTTTCAGCATCTGCTTCTGAAACACCTTTATTCATTAAGTCTTTTATTCTATTTCTATAGAACGTAGCACCACCAGTAGCAATAGCAAAACTATCTGCATATTGAGTTGGCGCATAACCTTTAGAAAGTATATAATTTAAAACTCCTTTAGCTTTGTTTTTACTAGTGTTAGCAGCGTCAGCTATTTCAGATTCTGTTATATTTATTTTTAAACCGTTTCTTCTATCTTTTAAAAAATCAGAGTTCATTAAAGTCATAAAGTCTTTCCAATATTGAGGTTGATTAGCAAATGCAGCACCTGCTTTTAGTGGGTTATTAAAATCCCAGTTTAAAAAGTTTATAGAAGATATTGTTTGTAGTATAGCAGATCTAGTATTAAAGAACATTATAGCAGCATTAGATCCGTTAATATAATTTAATATTCTATTGCTTAATCTATTTCCCTCTTGTAGTCTATTACTTCCAGACTTCATACGTTTAAGTATGTTTTCTAAAGCTTCTCTATATCTAGCTCCGTAAGCTGCTTCAAGCTTGTTAAGGTTTTTCTCACTAAATATTATATCCACATTATCTTGCCACTCTTGTAGGTATTCAGGTCTTTTAGTTTCTTTTAAACCTCTCATTAAATCAGTAGTTATATTACCAACTAACCAGTCTTTTAATGGAGAAGGATATGGGCTTTTGTTTATTGTTAGTAACTGATCAGCAAAACTTTTTAAAGTAGGATTGTTTAATATAACAGAATTTAATTCTTTAGTATCTGTTTTTGATAAACCAGGTACTTCTAAACCTTGCTTAGTCCACAAGTAAACTCTTACAGCTTGCTCATTAGTAAAACCATCTACTGCTTCTTCATTTAAATCTTTAGGTACATTTAAATCTTTTTTAAGCTTTTTAAAATCTTCCATTAGATTTAATCTAGCTTTTTGTAGATTTAATTGACCTCTAGAAAATGGATCAAACAAATTCTTTTTGAACCAAGCCAGCTGTGAATCACCTAGCTTACCCTTGCTTAACAATGGATATATTAAACCTGTAAAATCCTCAGCAGAGTAAGGTATAAAAAATTGAAACTTATCTCTCTTAGAACCTCTAACTTCTGCTTTTGCTTTAGAGTATTCTTTTTGAGCTGCAATACCTGTTTTTTGTTCAATTATATCATTAAAATCTAAATCTAAATCTTTAGCTTGACTAGCTTGCTGAACTTCAGACTTAACATCCACAACGTCTAATACTTTTTCAACTGGACCTTCTTGCTTTTTTCTTGGTTTTGTTATTTCAAAATCATAACCACTATTTTCTGGTGTTATAAAATCATTACTTTCCCATACATCTGTTTCCCAGCCTAATCTCTCAGCAACATTATTCATTAAAGTAGTATATAGTTTAACTCTACTTGGTTCTGATTTTTTAGCAGAAAATTCAATTTTCTTTATGTTTTCGTTTTGACTTATAGCATTTAACAAACCATTGTAAACAGTTTTAATAACCTTAACAGAATCACCAGTGCCAGTAATATCTTGTCTACCATCAAGATCAAACTCTACATCAAAGCTTCCTTGACTATCTCTAGCGTCTAAATTAAAATTATATTTTTTATCACCTACATTAAAAGTGGTTTTCATATTACCTGCATCGTCAGTTTCCCATTTTAATGAAGTAGACTCTTTGCTAAACTTTATTTCATTTTTCTTTACTAATTGAGTCTTGGATTTAACATCTAAAAGATTCATTGACTCTTTAACAGCGGCTACGTTAGCTGCAGCATCATCAGCAAAGTAAAAATCATTATAACCTTCAGCTGCTTTTCCTATGATCCAATTAGCTTTAGCTTCTCCAGTAGAATTACCTAAACCTGTTATATTTTTTAATGGTATTTCTAAACCTTGAGACTTTAAAAACTCATAAATAGCAGGTGCAGCTTGTGGAGCTCTTGCTGTTAAAACAAAAACATCATCTGTTCCTCTAGCATCTTTAATCTTTTGAGCTATATCAAATAAAGGTCCACGAGCACCATCAGTTACATTATTGAAGTCATCAAAATTTAAATCATAACCTTGGCTTTTTAAATCAAATCCTTCAGCTGCAAACTCTTCTGCATTTAACTCTCTAACTGTGCCATCTGGAGATGTAGCTATAACTATATTATTGCTAGTTGCTAACGTATCATCAAAGTCAAATACTCTAATTTTTTTAACAGGAGCATTAGGATCACGAGCTATTCTTAAAGCTTTATCTATTGTAGCAGCTTTACTTAAAACTTCCTCCATAGACATGTCTTCATTAACCTCTAAAACACCGGAGCTTTTTAATAAATCAATATCTATATCTTTTGCTTGGCTTGCAGATTTTTCTAATATCTTTACTTTTTTATCAAATATTTCTTTCTGTAGTATCTGTTTGTAAGCTTTTTCTCCGTTTATAGAATATATGTTATTACTTATTCCAGTTTGATTCTTTAAAAACTTAGTAAGTCTTAATATTCCTTCTTGACTTGTTAAAGCTATTTTTGGACCACCTTCTATTCCTTTAGCATCTATAAGATCCGTAACGTAATTAGGTCCAAAAAACTGAGTATGGCCAGATAGAATTTTATCTAATGAAGCATCTGTTAAAGTTCCTTTTAACATGCCTTGAAAAAGCTCTGTCATAGTTATAGAATTAGGAACTAAGTGTTCTCCTTTAGTTATTAAATCTACATAAGCAGAAGGTTTTGTACCAAACGCTGCTTGAACTTTAGCTTCTTCTAAAGTATATTTTTTCTTACCAGTTTTTTTATCAATAGCGTTTATATTTTGTTTTAATCTTATATCATATCTATCTTTAAACTCTGGAAACTCGTCTATGAATTCTTGAATAGAAGCATCTTGTTGTTCTGTATCTAACTTAAGGAAGTTTTCTTTACTAAGTCTTTTGTTTTTAAAGCTTTCTATATCTTGATTACCGTCTATTAAATATAAATAATCAAAACCACTTAAAGCTCTTAAACCTTTAACAGCACCTGTTTGTAATTGAAAAAATTGAAACAACTGTAGTGGTGTTATTTTTTTACCATTTTGATAATCGTTCTGTATTTCTAACATTAAAGTTTTAAATAACTCTATGTTAGCTATATTTGCGTCTTTTATTTTTTGTTCTTTTTCTTTTAATAAAGAAAGTTTTTCTTCTACACTACCAGGAGAAAGCATTGGTTTTAATATATTTTTTACCTTAGTAAAATCTTTATTCATAGGTATAACGTCTTTAGTATTAACGTTATTTTCTTTTTTAAATTTAGATGATCTTGCTTTTACATACTCCATAAAATATGCTCCCATGCTACCATCTTCCTTTTGCTTAGCAGGATCTAACAACCTATTACTAAAACCTAAAAATTCTAAACTTTCATTAAAAGAACCTATTAAACCTGAGTCTACTATTTTAACAACTCTTTGTGCAAAATTGTTCATACTTTTTGCAGCTGCTTTATTTATAGTTCTTTTTCCTTTTATCTTGCTAGTAATTATATGATCTTTATTATTTATTTGTTTTAAAAGCTTCTCATCTGCTTCGCTTAAAAACTTTTTATTTACTCTTACAAATTCGCCGCCTTGTTCTAACATAGGATCTTCTTCTAGCAGCATATCTATAGCCTTAATAACATTATCATCTACACCTTCTATTGCTTGTTGAAACTCAGGTTTATAATTACCATCTTCGTCTCTATAACCAGTTGTGTAAGCTATATCTACTAGCTCATTTGCTTTAAGCATGAACGCTGATAATTCGTCCGGCTCTAAAACTATATCTTTAGCAAAACTATAATTTTCACCTCTACCTAAATCTCTAGCTACAAATGCAATTTCTGCCTCTACATTATCTCTACCAAACTTTTCAGCTCTTAATTCAGCTAGTGTAGTAGGCACATAACCTTCAGTACCTGGCTGTCTACCAAAACTATCTTCTACTTGAGAATCTAACACTTGTCTTAAAGCATCTTCTGTAAATTCAATAGCTGCTACTTTAGCTAATGAGTTTCTTCTAGCATCAGGTCTTGCTGTGTTAATAAAGAAGTTAGTTAAATCTTTAGTTGTTAAACCTGGTATTAATTGTTTTTTAGGATTACCAGCATATGGATCTTTAACTCTTGAGCCTTCTGCTCTAGATTCTTCAGTCAATGTTCTAGCTTGCTTACCTGTCTTTGGATCTATCACTGGCTCAGTAAGTCCATTTAATCTTTTGTTCAATGTTGTTTGCTGAGCTTTAGCTAAGATAGCCGGTACATAAGTTTCAACAAAGTTTTTATATTTAGCACTTGTTGGCGTACCCATTATCTTTTTAATATCAGTTTCTAAATCAGCAATAGCTGACTTTCTAAGAGCATTTAAAAATGCTCCTGAGCTTACGTCTCCTAATCTAGTTCCTAACGTTCTCTTAGTCTTCTCTATAACCTTATTGTAAAACTCTCCTCCTTCTTCCATTCCTAAATCGTCACCTAGCTCTATAAAACTTTTTCTTAACGATTGCTTTTCTTCTTTACTAAAATCTTGCTTTGGTTTTTCTTCTAACTGTTCTTGAGACTGAACACCTAATAATGGAGCTACTATTTCTGTAGCTCTATAAGGATCAAATTGTTTTATAGCTTTTCCTACAAATCTACCTAAAGTTATATTTTTTCTGTAATCATCTGATTTAGCTAAGTATTTATTAACATAATCTATAACACCTCTTTCATCTGATATTATACTAAAAATTATATCTTCCATTTGAACTGCCCCTTCTACAGACTCTCCAGTTTCTCTATCTCTAGTTCCAGCTACTTTAGGATTGTCTCTAACTGGAGTATTACCTATAACAAAATTTCTACTATTTACATATCTCCTAACGTCATCTTCAAATTGAAAAGCTAAAGCTGCTGGTAGTTCTGGATTTTTAACACCCATGGTTTCTATTAGTCCTTCAATCTCTACATCTTTAGCTAGACTAGCATCCTTGCTAGCTGCTTCTCTTGCTACTACTCTTTCTTCATCAAACTCTAAACCTGCAGCATCTAAATCATCAGATATTTCTATACCTTTTTCTGCAGCGTTTCTTTGAGCTCTAGTAAGTCTTCCTTTATTTATAGATTTGTTATAATCTGCTATAAAGTTTAAAATATCATTAGCATTATTAAACTGTATTTTTCCTTTTTTGTTAGGTAAAAAATCTTGAAATAATCTTCTACTCGCATTACGTAAGTTATCTCCTAGTTTTTTGTCTTTAGCTATTAAACCAAGGTCAACAAACTCACTAAATAAAGTAATTAGTTCTTCAGCTTCTTTAGCTTCGGTTACGTCCTTGTCTATTTTATACTCGTTGAGTGTATTATTAAGTGATTTAATTAATGCGTTATCTTTGAGAGATGGGTTTTGACTTAATACTTTTAATCTTTTCTTAATAACATTAGCCATTTGGTAAACAGACTCAGGATTTGTTTTTAAAGTGTTTTTAAGAAACTTATGTAATATTTCATGAGCACCAGCAAAATAACCAACACCATCAGTCATTTTTTCAGTATTAACCAAAGCAATTTCTTTACCGTCTATATTAACTTCTACCGCTCTACCACTCGCTAAGTCAGGATCTTTTCCATTTTCTTCTAAAAACGCTTTCATTTCCTCTTCGTTTTCAAAAGTTTTAAATTCATCTATCACATCGTCAGCTAGTTGTTTAGATACTTTTTTATTTTTATTTATTATATCTTCAGCTTTACCTATGTTTTGAAGTCTTTTGTTTATTTCTTTTATTCTCTCTTGTTGTGGCTTAGTAAGTTCAGAATCTAAACCCTCTATTTCTTTTAATAGCTCTGATTTCTCAACCATTAAATCAAGAGACTCCGCTCTAGCTCTCTTACTAAAACTACCAGGAACTTTTAATCCAGCGTTTCTAATAGTAGATATTGTTTCTACTTTATCATGATAGTCTTGTTCAGAAATATTACCTGCATCTTTTTGTTTTTTAAGATCAGCTAAAGTTTTTTTGTAAAACATTTCTGTTTGAGCTAGATTACCTTTAGGGTTAAATTCTTTAGCAACCTGCATAGCAACAGATCTTATTTCAGTTATTGTTTGTTTAGCTACTGAACCTCCAAAAGGTAGTACAGTTCCTATAGTTACACCAGCTAAAAACTCTTCCCAATTGTTTTCACCATTTACATACTTAAATAAATCTCCTTGTTTAGCACCTGTATTTAAAGCTTGTAAAGTACTTTGGCCAACTTCTGTTAAACCTTCTATTAATGAATTAGGCGTTTGTTTTACTACGCCCTTACCCATATTTTTTATAATTTTTTTAATATCACCTCTAAACAACGATTTAACTCCAGACTTATATGACACACCCATGCTTTTGAAAAAAGCTTTCATAGTAGTCTCAGCACCTAATTTTTCTAGTCTAGACATTAAAGCTGCGGTTGCTAAATCTTGAGCCACATTATCGTACTCTCCGCTAGCTATAGCTTCACCTAACGCTTCTTCAGTTATACCATCTGGATATTTTTCTTTATCAGCTAGCATACCTTCTTTAACGCCTTCTATATAGTTTTCACCATAAAACTGAGCCGTAACCATAGCTCCACCACCTAAAGTTAAAGCACCAGCAACAGGTGCTAGTACACCTCCAGATGCAAATGTTGCTACCGCACCTGCAGAAGCAGCGGCCATTTGAGGTATAGAACCACCTAGACCGACCATAATATCTCTAAAGCTTATACCATCAGAAAACTTAGCTTGCTCAGCTAAAGCTCTATATTCTTCAAACTCTTGCATTTGAGCTATATTCTCTTCTAAGCTTTGTGATCCTTCTTGTAAGTTTTTTTCAGCATTAGCTTTTAATTCTTTTATAGTGCCTTTTAATAAAACTCTATTATCTATTATACCTGGCTTTTTCTCCCCTATTCTTATTGCAACCTCTTCATCTTCTCCGTTGCCTTCACTTTCTAAAGTAGCTATTTGACTTAACACGTCTTGTGCTTGGTTTTTTCTTCTACCATCGACTTGAGCACCAATAACATCCATTGAATTACTAGTTAAACCTAGAGTTGACACAGCTAAGTTTTCTACACCAGCAATAACATCAGACATTATAGATCCTTTACCATAATAAGCTTGACCAAAGTCTGAAAGACTGTAAACTAAGCTTTCGCCTCTAGCTTCTCTTTTGTTTTCTGCAGCATTCATTATACCAAGCATTTCACTTATTTTTTCTGCTTGCTGTAACACTATAGGGTCGTTTTGCATGGACTCATCTATGAGACTAGCATAGTATTCATTTACTCTTTTCTGAGCTAAATCAACACCTGCTCTAGTACTTAAATCATATACGTTTTTATCTACAAGTTCTTGTTTAAAAGCTTCAACTTTCTCTGAAACATTTTTAACATAAAAATTTCTTCTAGAATCCACAAGAGGATCAGTCATTAAAAACTCATTAAATAAATTGCTATATTCATCTTCTTTGTTTTCACTTTCTTGTATTCTTTTAGTAGCATTAGAATAATCTCTTTTAGTATATTCGTTTTCTACATAAGAAGTGTCTTCTATTTCTCCAGTTTCTTTATATTTATCATATTCTTCTCTTTCAGCCATTTTAAATCTATCTGCATCAAATGCTCGTTTCTTAGCATCACGCGCTTCAGTATTTTGCTCTACACTTTCTGGAACAGGTAGTTGATTAACCATTTCTAAACGCTGTTCACCTGTAGTGTTAGGCATATTTAGTATCTCGTTAATCTGCTTGTTGTAATCGGCTATCTGCTGCTCAAAAGATTTAAGCTCTTCTTGCTTCTTTTTAGTCTCTTGTTCAGTTGGCGTTAAATCTTGTCTAGCATCGTCTAGTGCTTCTTCAACTCCTGGTATTTTAGGGTTAGTCAGTTCTTCAGGTATAAACACACCATCTTCAACAGGTATAATTTCTTCAGGAGTTGCTCCTACTTGTTTGATTAGATCAGAGTTTTTAGCAAGTAGTTCTTCAAAAGTTATGCCTAGCTCTTTAGCTTTAGCTTCAAGCTCTTCTTTAGTGAATTTTATTCCGTCTATTTCGTACATTTACTTAGTTATTTTAGATGCTGCTTGACTCTTTTTTTCTCTTAATTCTAGGATTCTTTTCATTGCTTCATACTCAGCTTCATTTATCATCTTTTGAGTTATTTCTTTTCCTTTATCTGGATTGTTTTGGTGATACAAGTAGTTCGTTAATGTTCTATCCCCTGATAAAACTTTTTTCTCTTCGTCTGATAACTTATCTAGTTTGTTTGTTTGTTTCCACTTAGCATAAGAGTTACTGTCAACAAATCCACCAAAACCACCTTTTTCAGCTTCTTCAGCTTCTGCTAGCTCTCTTTCTTTTAGCATTTTATTATAATAAGCAGGATATAGTTTCCTCATTCTAAAGATTGCATCATTATTTTCTTTGTTATTACCACCAATAGATTTTTGTACTTGTTGAGCCAACTTAGTCATTGACACAGGATCTTTTGGATCATACTTACCTATAAAAGTAGTTTTATCTACAACTTTACCACCAGTTCCTTCATCTAAGCTATAATCAAGTTGGTTTAAAGTTATAGTGCCATCAGAGTTTACTACAACATCATTAACCGTTTTATTGTCAATTGTGGTATTTAATATTATATTTTGATTACCTATTGGATTTGAAGCAAAGTCATAAATATCTTCAACTGTCTCCATATAATAAGGATTTCCTTTGTCATTTTGTTCATTAGGATTATAAACTTCTTCTTTAACAAACTTCAATGTATTATCCATAGTTGCGTTGTCGTTATAAAACTTAGTTCCTAAATACTGTTTCATTACGGCGGATTGCTCTTGATCTAACTTTGCCCTTTGTTCTTCAGACATATCTTTAGCATAATCATGCCAAGCATCTTTATATAAAGAAGGATCAAACCCCATTTCAGTAGCAATTCTTTCAATTTCTTCATCAGGTATTTCATCTTGCCAAACTCTAGCCATCATATTATCATTAGCAACCATTGTTGCTATAGCTGGACTATTGACAAGTTTAGCTATAGCGTCAGGTTTTCTTTCCTGAGTTATTGTTTTGTAAGTATATTTTTTACCTTCTTCTAGATTTGTAATAGGCTCTCCAGTAACTGGATTTATATCACCTTTTTTAACTTCTACATATTCTACAAACTCACCATCTAAACTGTCTGGTTGAATTTCTTTATTAAATATTGCTGTGCCTGGTTCTGACAAGTTAGGCTTTTTCTGATACATAGGAGTTCCATTAACTTCATCAGCAAGTAGTTGGCTACCATTTATCATTGCAGGCTCATTATCTCCATCTTGAGGAGTAAACAAGTATAACTCTCCATTTTTTTCAACTATACCTACGTTTCCACCTTTACCAACTAAGTCTAATATTCTTTTATTTTCTATAGAACCTACTGAAGATACATTACCACCTGCTAAGTCAGTCTTAAAATTAGCAGAGTTTTCACCTATGGATTTTACTAGCTTAGAAAACTTAGGTACTAAAGATGATATTCTAGCAAGTTCTCTATTACCTTCCTGTCTAGTTATGTGACCTTCTTGCATTAAGTTTTTTATCTTAAAATAACCATCAACCTTTTCATTCCAAAAAGATAAAATGTTTTCATCTAATATTTGATTACCAGTAGAGCTTAATTCATTTAACTTTGACCTCATTGCAAAATCAGCTTGGTCTTGAGATTGCTGCAGCTCTGTAGTATATTTTTTCTGCTTAGCTATTTGCGTTCTCATGTCACCAACTGTTTTAGCAACATTATTAGTTAAGTTTTTACCACTATTTATATAAGTGTCAAACTCTTTGTTTATTATTCTTTGTGGATTTGTAAAGCTCATATTCTATTTTTAATCTTTTCCTATTTGTGCTGCACCTTTTGGAATTTTACCTCCAAGAGAACTAAAACCTGGAACTATCATACCTACTCCTTGAACTACTGATTGTCCTATTCCTGCTATAGCAGCTGATCTAGCTGCTTTTGCATCCATTTCGTTTTGAGCAGCATTGTCTAGTAATTTAGCTGTTCTATCCATTTTAGCTTCGTGAAAATTAATAGCATCTTGCTGTTCCAGTATACTACCTGACGCCTTCATTTCATCTAGTCTTTGAGCACCTTCAGCTTCTAGCTTTTGTGTTGTCATCTCTCCTTCGGCTGCTAAAGACTTATTTTGAGTTTCTTGAGCTTGTATCGTAGCTGCTATACCTCTTTTACTTTGTAAAGCTGCTTGAGCCAATGCGGTAGCACCACCAGCAGCTTGGCCTGTTTCCATCATTACATCTAAACTATTAGCTAAAGCTTGATCAGCTTGTTCAGCTTGCATTTTAAAAGCTTCAGTAGCTACAGTAAGATTAGCATAAGGATTATCAAGATTTTCAAATTGATTAGTCATGTTTTCATAAGGATTATTGAAAGCAGGTCTTTCTTCTACTAAAGAATCTAAAGCACTTTGCATAGTATTTTTAATATCGTTTTGATCTCCTGCTTCGTTTTTAGCTCTTCTAGCTGCTATACCCTGTGTAGTGGCTCCAGCTGCCGCTGCTACAGCTCCTGCTATTACTAATGATGTTGCTACTGCCATATCTTTATTTTAAAATTTTTATTATCTCATATGAGGGTTTGTCATCTACATGCCACCCTAATTCTTTGTGTTTGTTTATTAATGCTTTTGTTCTGCCTATAGTAAATATGTATTTATATCCCCACCCTTTTATTATCTTCTCTACTGTGCTTATTAAACATGTTATAGCCACATCTCTGTCATCTTCTCTGTATTCTGGATTAGATATTATCCATTCAAGTAAAACTGCCTTAGAATTAGTTACATAAACAAATCCTGCAACAATCATAACTCCATTTTTTTCTACTACAAAACCACCGGTACCATTGTCTGGTAAAAATTCTTTTTCTACTGGTGGCCAGTTCCACGCTTTCCACCATTTTTCTAGAGTCTTGTAATCATGCTCTGTTAATTTTCTTATTTTCATTTAATTTAATTATGTTGAAGATGTATTATATGTTACACCTACAGAGAATAGCTCTTTCATACCGCCCGGAGCTGTGATATTGTCTGTTGTAAATTTAATATCTAAATAATAACCTTTAATTCCACTTATTCTATTTCCAAAATTTACCTCTCCTGGAGCAGCTGTTGATTTATTTACTAAATTAGCAACATATCTATTTTCTTTTCTATCAAAACCAGCTCGCAGTAATGGCACATTGTTTGGATTAGCCGAAGTACCAGTATTACCAGCACCATCATATGCACCTTGTACATAGCTATATATTAAATTAGCATTGTCGCTATTAAATTGCCATCCATTAGTCCAAACTCCACCAACCTCTCTAGTAACGCTTTGGCCTGTTCTGTCACTAGTTAAATATTCAGCTTGCCAACCGCTGTCTCCTTCATAATCAATGGCTAAAAAAGCCTTTTGCAAAGAAGGATTAGAATTAGCCACTATGGTAACTGAAGACTCATGATCTATAGAATAAAACTGTCCATGAGGTGTAGAATTAGCATAGTGAGAATAAAGACCTTTCTGTATATTTACTGTATTGTCTTCACTCCAATAGTCATTATTAACTGTATAAAAAGTGTTTTTTAAACTACCAATAAAGCTAGGTTTATAAGAATAAAAACTAGGCCAACCTTTTACTTGATGATCATAGCCTAAAGTATAATAAACGTTATCTGGCTTAGGTACAGTTGGTGTATTTGGTTGAGTATAAACCTTAGAATTATTAGGCTGTATTGATAAAACGTACTGTTTATTATAAGCATCATAACCACCATAAACTCTACTTCTATAATTACCTAAAAGCTTTATGTTAGTTATATTTGTCAACTCTGCTTGTGTTATAACTCTAGATAACAGCATGTAATCATTTGTTGTTTGAGCTTCTCTTACACCTATAAATGTGCAATTCATATCTACATATTCACCACTGTTTCCATATTCAAAAAATACTTTTGAACCTAAAATGCCAAATTGTTTAATAGGACTAATACCGTTATTAGTATAACTTGGTCCACTTTGAGAAGCATTAGGATTATTAGAAGTAGTAGACTTTAATATTATTTCAAAAGAATTATTATAATCATCGTCTAAAACAGTTAAATTATCTCTAAACCAATCACGCATACCATTTTCAGATATTTCTGTAATACCATCACCAGATATTCTCAACACTGCATTTCTGTTTCTATCTACAAAATATTTTCTAAAAGAATATATGGCAAAGCTTTCAGGGTTTTTACTTATTCCATATTCCCCTACGTAAGGCACTATCTCTCCAATTACGTTGTTTGCCGTAACTACACTTCCGCCACCCTCAGCATTGTATATAGCATCTTTATCTATTAAAGCTCTACTACATTTATTCTCTTGTAGAACTATTAAATTATTTTGCTCAGCATATATTTTTTGTATAGATCCATTCTGCGGGTTAGCTGCTTTAGTTATATTTGTTCCAACTGGAAATTGATTAGTTCTATTTATTCCAGTTCTAGAATTAAAAATACCTGAATATATTAAAGCATTAAATCTATGCTGTTGTAGCGGCTCTTCTTCATCTAAGTAAGCTTTTACACCTAACGACATAAAACTATTATTAAACCCACCTCTTATATACATTTCTTCTGTATAAAAATTTTCAAAAACAACAGAAGCTATTTTATCAGTTTCAAAAGGTTTACCTAGCCCATATGGAGCAGTTAACGTATATGGAGGAGCAAAAACTTGACATATAGGAAACACATTATCAGCAGCAACTCCGGTACTACCAGGGACAGTTATACTTCTAGTTTGATTAGATGGCTGTGGTGTTAATATTTTCTTGTTTACTATACAGTTATAATAATCAACTTCTATAATAGGTAAAGTGTTTTGGCCCATACTATATATTATTACTTGTTTTTATCAATTTTTAAATCTTATTATAAAATCAGACACTACGGTAGATAAACCTTTTCCGTTTCTATCAACTGCTGTTATTCTACATCTAATATTTCCTTTTGTTTGTAAAGATTTACCTGTAGTAGCTAATACAACACTTCCAGGATTAAGACCAGCGTCTGAAAGATATAAACCTAAGTTAGGCACACTTTCAGCTGGAACAAAACTTGAGCCAGCAGCTAAGTCTACTTCTAACTTTAATATTAATTCTTGCGTATTAGCTCGGTTTGCAGTGTTATTTATATTTCCTCCGTTTGTAGCTGATGACAATGTAGTACTATTACCATTATTATTATTCCAAGGATTAGAAATTCCAACTGAAGTAGTAGCTACAGGATCAATGGCTCTAGCATTGTTTATATAATAAACAGTTCCATCATAAGCTATATAATCATTGTTGAGCGCTGGCTTAGTATTTAACATGTTTATTTTTAAAGGTAAAGAATACTTTTCGTAAATAAAACTATCGTTAGTACCATTAGGCAATAAAGAATTTTTTAAAGCAGCAGAAAAATTAACTATAACTGTTATATTATTAATATCTTCATTTATACTACTATAACCACTAAAGTTTGAATTAAGCTTAACTAAAAATCTATTATCAACATCTGTTGTTGAAAACTTTTCAAAAAGTATAGAATCTATTATTTCGCCATTAGACAAAGGAGTTCCATCTCTATAAAAAGCTTTTGTAACGGAAATATCTTTTAAATCTATATTTTGAGACTTTCCAGTTGAGCTATAGTAATCATATCTATTACCATTTTGATCATGTATAGTAAGAGTTGCTATTGTCAAATCAGAAGTAGACCAATCAGAGCTTTCATTGACTGATATAGACTTAACAACATCTGTCGTATTATAAGTTCTAAATACACTAGGAACATTAAGTGTTTTAAAAATTAAATTATTTAAATCAGATATTAATCCAGAAGTGCTACTTTCATAGTATATATCTAAAGCTGATATTGTAGGAGTAGTTTCATATATTGCTGGAATTGGCTCTTGTTCGGCTGTAGGTAATGCAGTGTCTGAGTCTTTTCCTATTGAAAAAACATTTTCTATTATAGCTGTTGGTGGGTTTGTATCAGCTTGATAAAGACCATTAAAACTACCTCTTTGAAAAAGATCGTCATAGTTACCTATAGCTTTAACTTTTAATGTTCGTTTTTTAGGAAACTGAGGTAGAGGTTGGTTGTTAGTTGTAAAAAATGGAGATGCAGAAGATGCTGTCCAATTAGTAACTTGAGCCGCCCTTGGTATTAATTCTGTGTCACTAGTAGAATATTGAACCTGTATTGGTGTAGTTTCATTTAATGCTGGAGGAACTTTATTAGCATTGTCAGTTAACAAAGTTGTAGTATTTAGTATACCATTACTAGAAGCAGTACTACAAGTAAAATTTACATTACTTTCTGTTGCCGTAGCATTTTGGGTAATTTCAAAAGTTGTATAGTTTAATATGTTTTGAATGTAGTAAGTATTACCACCACCTGTAACAACTTTCATGCCTTCTAATAGTGGAAATGTTAAATACTCTATACCTGTTACGGGTGTCATTACTACTTGATTACTACCACTAGTAAAGGTAGCAGCATTTTCTAAAGTAAAAGGCTTAATAACTGGTAAGCCATCTAGTATACTAGGTAGATAAACATTATAATACTCTTGTTGTTTTTGCTTAACTACTACTTTATAACTATACCAGCCATTTGGCTTGTCAAAACTATAAAAAGTAACTGAAGTTCCAGTAGCTGGCTTTAATGACGAGCTACCATCATCATTTCTTAAAAATAATATATTTGTATTTCCACCTGCATATTTATTTAAAATATAAAAAACATAAGCTTGCTTAGTTTCACCTGATTCTTGCCACTCTACAAGCATGCCTGGCTTTATATAGTCTGCAACACCACCTGTTGTAACTGAAATATAATCATATTGCTGGCCTACTGTTGTTAGGGTAGTATATGGATTTTTGTAAAGACCAGGATAACCTCTTAAATCTGCCAATTCTTCAGGTATGAAACCTGTCATTAACACTTTTAAATTGTCTCCAGGCCAATTTATAATACCTGATTCTATATTTGTAGTACTAGTAATGTCACCACTTGCTGTTAGTGGATTTATAATAGAGTTAAAATAATCGTGATATATTGTTGATCCACCAAAAACTAAATTATCGTTTGAAAAAACACCAGTAGTTAGAGGTATGTTTTGATCTTCTGCTTTTGACAATATAACATCAGATGATCTACCATATCTATCTTGCAGTATTAAACCAACTTGATATGTTCTATTTTGCTTTAAACTATGTTTTGGATAAGAAATTGTAGAAAATTTATTTGGTAATTGTGAGTCTTTAGGATCATAATTAGAAGGTGGCCCAGGAATAGTGCTAGGTGTAAACTTTCTTCCAGCAGCAACATAATAATTTAAATTTCCTGGAGCAGAGTGTCTATCATAAAAATTACCTAATATAATTCTATTACCTGCAGATGATAAAGTTTTAGCTCTAACAGGTATATTGTCATAAACCCTAGTTGTTTCAGCAGACCTTAAAGTTTTTATAGGCTCTTTAGAATTATAATTATATGTTAAAAATTTAGTATTATTATTAGATATTGAAGAGCTAGTAACTTTTAAAGATTCTATTAACATTATATTTTGACTAATAGATTCTTTATATAGAATATCTATTTCTATTACTTTTAGTTCGTTATTTATTTTACTAAATTCATATTCACAAGGTATTTTTAATGAAACTTGTGTAACTTCATTTTCCATAAATTCAACTATAGTATCTTCTCCTGCTTTTTGAACCTGTGATTGATATTCGTTAACACTAGCTCCTGTAGATTTCTTCATACCCACTGTTTTTAGAAAATACCCTTTTTGTTTTGGTACAAAAACCTCTTGTGTAAAAGGAGATATTAGAGAGTGTTGACCATCGTCATATTTAAATCTATAAGCAAATCTAACAAACTTATCTTCTAGAAAAGCTTCGTCACCAGAGAAGTCGTCTATCCAATATGGATTAGCCATATGAATTGAAAGAACGTCGCCAACAGCTAGTGGTAAGTTTGCCGGAATTACAGAAGCAGATGTGTTTGCTTCTAAGTTTAATTCATGTAAACTAAAAATACCACCTAGTTGAGGATCTCCTATAGTTCGTACAATATAGTATTTTAAAGGATCTAGTTTTGGATGTGTGACTCTAGCATAACTAGAATTTCTTAAAATATCACCTCCCCAAGTAATACCTTGACCAGCAACAGGCCAACTTGATTGCGCTAGTGTATTCCAGTAAGTATTGGCAGGTGCACCAACTGACGTCTTGTTTTTCCACGCTGTTCCATATTTATAAAGAAGATGGCTAGGTTGTAGATCAGAATTTAAAACAGCACATTGATAACCTATTGCATTAACTAAAGCAACTGTAATTTTTGTTTGGCTTTCTCTTAACCAAGGAGAACTAACATCTTTAGCGCTTGGCTGAATAAATCTTATTTTGTCGTTAAAATTTGCAGTACCTGAAGAATATGGCGTGTCAGCACCTGACAAGTCTCTATCTATATAAACTGCACAATATCCGGTTGCATTAGAACCTGGTATGTTTATCCTTGCTGCGCTTGATACTAGATAATCATCATCTACCATTGCTACGGTAAAATCCCAAGTTTCGTTAGTAGAACTTTGATAATAACCTTTTAGCCCAACTTTTCCTTGTATAGCACTTATAATATCTGAATTTATAGCATCTCCACTAGCATCTTTACTTTTTATAAGAAAAAACGGGTAGTAAGCTTCAAAAACGTGCTGTTGGTTAGTAAAAAAACTTTTATCTGGTGCTGCTGTCATGAGCAATGCTTGATCAAACTCTAAAATATTATTTAATTCTATAGGTTTGCTAGGATAATACTTAGCTAGAGAAACGTGATCTTCATTTTTGTAATATGATATATTAGCTTCGGCGGTTTCAACATTTATACAACGTGGTTGATTTCTGTTATCAGTCCAGTACAATATGTTTTCTATCATTGTAATGTCTAGAATAGGACTATTTAAAGAAAAATTTAAAAACCTACCACTAACTATCTCTAGCGTATTAGCAGAAACCGTATCATACAATACTATAGAGTTTCTTGTTCCTATAGGGCAAAAATTAGAAACTTTACTAGATGAATTGTCTTGATAGTTAGTTATAAAAAAATAAGCTTTGTTAGTATCTTCGTTTAAAAACCCACCAATTATTTGAGCAGGAAACTCTTTGTACATTTCGTAACCTAGGTTTAAAGAACCTGTTATAGCTGGTATGTCTAAACTACTTACTATTTCATTGCCTAATATATTTTCTAAAGCGCCTACGTCATCAGCTTCGGATCTAGAAACAGCTATATTACTACCATCTCTATATTCAGTACGGCCTAGTAATCTAGAGTCTAAGTCTTTATTCATCGTAGACTTAGTGAAAGTGTGTTGAAATTTGTTTTGAGCCATTAATTAATGTTTAATCCATTTAGATTGACCTCTAAACCATTGAGTTATTTCATCTAATTTAAGGTTTTGTAATCTTATTTTTGCATTTCTTGTTTTAACATAAGAATCACGCTTAAAAACCTGTTTAGTTCCACCATCTACATCTCTTCTTAATTGAAAAATTCTTGATGCTATTTGAGCGTACATTGCTTCTTCGACTAATTTAGGTACTATACTATTCAAAGTATAAGAAAGACCATCAGAAATATAACTAAGAAATATAACTTGGTTTACTAGGTTACTACTAAAATTAAAACTACCTGTTCTTTGATTTATAGAAAACCAGCCGTTTTGATTAGACACTACTGGGTCTAAACCATATCTTTGGCCATATGCTGTTTTATACCAAGCTGCGTCAAACACTCCGTCTGATTGAAAAGGAGTATAATTTCCTGTTATATCATTTTTATTTGCCTTGTTCCATCTATCCTCTATTAATGATTGAGCAGCCTCAAGGTTTGTGTCATAAGAACTTTGACTAGGAATACCTGTTGCGCCATCTTGAATAGGCATTTCTGTAGGATTACCGCTTAGTCCACTTAAAGGTTGTATTGTTCTTAATACACCTGAACCATCAGCAAAAGCAAGTCTTGTATAGTTAACATAATCTTTTGGTATAGGAACTGTTAGATTTGTTGGAACAGTCAATTCTTGAGACTTATAAGATTTTAAAGTATCATAAGATAATTCTTGCATTGCTCTTCTAGCATGAAAAAGAACATCACCTCTTTTAATTTTTTGTATAATTTTATCTTCACCTACATAAGACATTAACCAGTTATCTATTACTTCGTTTAAAGTTAAATAACTATAACTACCCCAATTATCTCCTCTAGCTATATCAGTTAATTGTAAAAATATAAACTGATTATTTGGTACAGCTGATCCTTGAATATTTTTTAATTCAACCGTATTGTTTGTAGTATTTGTTACTACTATATTTTCAACAGGTATTTGATTACTTGCACTAGGTATAGTCGTCGATGTAGCTAATAAATGTAATGTAAAATTACCAGTATCTCTAACTTGTACTCCTCCTGGTAAATCATAATTACTAATTAATACAGTGTTTAAATCTGGAAAACTCCAAATTGTTTTATTTACACCAGTAAGGTTTTGTATTGGTCCATATTGCCCTGCGTAGTATTGCGAATCGTTTTCTGTTATTGGAGTTGTAGCTGAAGTTTGTGTCATCTTAAATTTGTTCTAATTGGTCTTGAGCAGCTACCGCTTGAGCAGCTTGTTGTACGATCTCTGGATCTCTTATAACTACACCAGCGTACATTAATATTTTTAATATAACTTCTGTTTGATCTAAGTCTGATATTTCAAAGTCCTTACTTACACCATTAGCTACTGGGTCAAATATGTACTGACCTAAGCTTCCTACTGTATAGTTCCAAACAGGATCTATAGGTTTCTTAACATATTCTAAAGTATAAACTTGCCCAGCGGCACTTGGACTAGCTGGCGTTGAATTTATAGCAGGCAGTATTTTTATAGTTGTTCCCTCTATATAACATATAGGATAATCTTGACTTGGGGCTGTAAGTGGAGAGCGTCTAAATGTTAAAAATTCTTGACGTGTTACTTTATCTATTTCTACTGGAAGTTTTGAGCCATTAGTATAATCTATTCTACCAAACCTATGAACAGAAGGATTTTGAGCACTAAAATCGTATGTGCCAACATTGTTAGCAACCACGACATTAACACTCGCAGATGTTTCAAACGTAGATATTTTTTCTTGAAGCATTTTAACTCTATCTGCATATTCACTATTATTTTCTGGAGCTCTAAGCTGTTGATTTAAGTTTTCAAAATAGCTTTCAAATATTTCTAATTGTACTTGAGTAGCTAATTGATTAAACTCATAAGGAGTTAAATATCCTCTTTGTTCTTTGTTAAGGATACTTAATACAGATGTGTATACAGTGTTTACGTTAATTGCCATATTTATATATATTAAAAAGGGTGGCGTAAACCACCCTTAATTATAATCACTTGTTATTTGAATTTTTTCTCTATAGATCTGTAAACTTCAAGTCCTTCATCTGTTTTAAACCACGAAGCCATTGCTGAATAAGGGTTTTCATCAAAAGGAACATTCATTAATTTACGACCATTACTAGCCCAAGTAAACGATCTGTTGTCAGAGCTTAAGTTAACTATATTTTCTTCTACAGATCTTATAGCAAAGTTTCTAAGTACAACATTTTCATCGTTAGCTAGATCAACAAGTAGTCTTGGATTTCTTTTAGCAAATATAAGTAAGTCTCTTCTTAATTCTTTAGAGCTTAAATCAGCTACTTTAGTACCTAGTTCAACTCTCATTATTGCTTCTGCTTGCTCAATGTCCATCTCATAAGCCATATTAAGAGCAACTATTTCATCTTCTAAGTCTTCAAACTCGTGTACAGCTTGGACAACAGGATCAAATTGTTGAAATAATAAATTTTTATGAGGATGTTTATCTAAAAATTCTTGTAAATTTCTTTTTTCTTTAGGTACAAATAAATGACCTTTTTCAAAAACTATATGTTTTAATGTAGCGTCTCCTTTTTGTTCATCTACAAATACAGATTTTTGATTAGTAGCATATCTCATCTCTCTTTCATAGCCTAATTCTGGATCAAACCATACTAAAGGGTATCTTTTAGAATGTCTACTTGTTATAGTGTAAGTTAATGGTGTTTTATTACCTATTAAATAGTAATTCCTATCTTTATACTCCCAGTTTTGTACTGGTTTTTCTACAGGCGCAGCCTTTTTGACTGGAGCCTTTTTTGCTTTTGTTTCTTCCATAATATAATATAATATAATAATTAAAAAAGACCCCGCCGAAGCGGGATCTTAAGTATAACCTTAATTAAGTTAAAGCTGATGAAAGCTTTATTGTAACTACAGGTGTAATTGTTCCTACTAGTAATCCAGTAGAAGTTACTTTTTGTTCAACAATTGGTCCAACTAAAGCTGGTCCACTTGTTCCCATTGCTAAGCTAAACGCTTCTGCAAATTCAGCTAAATATTGAGCTTCAGTTAAAACAAAAGAGTTAGATCCGCCTTTGGTGTAAACAATATTAGCTTTCGCCAACTTGCTTGATCCCATGTCTAAAGCATAAATAACATCAATTGTAAGCGTGTTGCTTGATATTGCTGCTGTAAGTTGTAATATGCCTTCGGCCATTATAACTTGATCTTGTGTGATTTTTAATAAACCCATAATTTCTATATTTTAAATGTTAATAATTAATTAAGCTCCTTTGAATAACACGAAGTTATTAGCAGCTTGTGTAACTAAACATCTTTCAGATAAGAAATTAACTCTCATTACATCAAGATCAGATGTGTAAGCTCCACCAACAGAACCAGTGATCCAAGCTTTGAATCGTCTGTCTTCAGTTTCAGAAGCTCTATATCTTACATGTAAGAAAGGACGTCTGATATTTGAACCTAACATTTGATCGTATACTGTAGATGTACCAGCTGGTACCATAACACCATCAATGGCGCTAGACATACCTCTTGTAGTAGCATCGTTTAAGTATTTCCAGTCAGTTTTGTAGAAGTCATAAGAACCTCTTCTAAAACCAGCAAAACCAAAGTTAAGTGCCATTTCAGCTTCGTTGTCAAATAATCCGTAAGATGCAGCGTTTGTTGAAGCATAACCACCATTAGTAGCAGCTAACATATCATCAAAATCAAGAGCAGTTTGTCTTGATAAGAATAACATATTTTCTTCAATAGCACCTTGCTTGTCTAATTGCTTTAAGATCTCATCGAAATCTCCTAACGCACCTGAACCAGGAGCAGCAGCACCAGCAAAACCAGAGTATACATTACCTCTTGCTTCGATAGCAGCAAATAAACCTTCAGTACCTTTAATCGCTTGCGCAGGTCCAGCGGCATTGTTTACAGTAGAAAAAGTAAAGTTAGCAGCATTAGCATTTAACTCACCTTCAACCATTGACATTTCCATGTAATCTTCAAATCTTAGTCTTGTTTCAGACTCAGCTTTTAGATACCATAAATATCCAGAAGTACCATCTTCAGTAGCAACTTCGATCCATCCAATTTGTGCAGTATCAGATCCACTTAACTCGTAGTTATCTTTAAGGATAATTGGAGAATTAGTGAAAGTAGTAACGTTTGGCTCAATAGCGCCAGACATTCCATCAACACCTTTTGGAAATTCAGAACCATATACAAATAAGCTACAAGCTCCACCAGTTAAAGCAGCAGATAAAGCAGCTCCTTCGTAAGCGTGACACTCAATAGTATATCCATTAGTTCCTACATCATTAATATCTTCAACTAATGCTTTAAGAGTAACTAAACCAGTAGCGTTATCAGATATTAATATAGTATTACCGTTTCTGATACCAGAAGTAGCAGCAGCACCAGCTGGAGCAGTAATAGTAACCCTGAATAATGGGAAAGCTTTACCACCAGCAGCAACAGCACAATTGTCATATGCTACGTGTAATCTATTTTGTTCAGACCAAATTACTTGATCAGATGTCATAGGCATTTCAGCGCCTACCATTCTTAAGAAACCAGATAATGTTCTGTTTCCGTATCTCTCTACCTCTTGCTCATAAAGCTCAGGTAAATATTGTTGTGCCCATTGTCCACCAGCAACCGTATTAAAATCAATATAGTTATCTTGTACAACTACTTGACTTGGCATAGGGTTAATGCTTGCAGGAAATGAACCTCCTGTTACAAAACTCATGTTTTTTATTTTTATTATGATTTTTTATTTTTAACTTTCAGCTTTGAACTATCAACACCTGTCACTGCTCTTACTTTCCAACCATTAGGCAACGAAGTTTCCGTTGGTATTGATCTTGGCGCTTGATTAATGTTTTTAGATTTAGCAACTATATCTTTAGTAGCATCAGCTTTGCCTTGCTCATAAAAATGTTGTGCTAATCTATCTGCATTTCTAGCAGCGTAAATAGCCTTGTGATAACCATCCATATCAGTTATATTTCCATTATCATCAGAAAATTTATTAATAATTTTAGAAACATCTGATTGGGAGTCTATCATTTCATTAGCATTAGAAACATTGTATCTAAAAGCTTTTTCTCCTAAATTAAATTCAAAACCTTTGAATTCTTCTTGAAAGAAGTTTTTAGTTTTATTTACAAAATTATTTCTTGCTTCTGTTATTTGTTGTTGTTCTTCACTGTATCGTTGGAAAAAGTCCATAGCTTTTTTCTGCTCGTTAGTAACAGATGGCCTCAACTTGATTTCATCATAATATTTACTTTTCATTTGCTCTAAAAAGTTCTTGGCTTTCGCAACTTCTTCTTTGTATTTAAGCCTTTGCTTACGTACAAATCTTTCTTCGTCCACTTCTTCATCAAATTTAAAATTATCTTCCATTACAAAGTTAATTTCCTCATCATCTAAATGTGGTCTAGTTTTTTTATAATATTCTTTAACAAGCAACTCATCATCATACTTGCTATAATCTCTATTTAAAGTAACGTAATCTTCAACATTGCCTCCAGTGTCTTTCATAAAGCTTATTAGCTTTTCTACGTTTTCAGGAATATGCATATCCCTTTTAAATGGCTCAGTTGTTGGTTTTACTTCTTCTTTCTTTTCGACTGGAGCTTCGTTTATTACCGTGACCTCTTTGTCCTCATTTTTGTTTTCGACAACTTCTTTGGTAAGCTCTTCAAGTCTTGGTTCGGATGCTCTCTCCTCCACTTTTTCCACATCTTTGGTTTGTTTATTTTCATCCACGACGACTGTGCTTGGCTTTGAAACGGCATCTTCTTCTTTTTTTAAGTTTATTCTTGTAGGTTCGTTGTTGCTAGATAGCTTCTTTGGTCTACCCGGCTTTCTTTTCATTTTAAGTGGTTCTTTAGTATCCACGTCTGCTTGTACTTTAGCCATAATATAATATAATATAAGTTATTAAATGTTTAAATCCTGATTTTGTTCAAAATTTATTGGTAATAGATTGTTAGATTTTTGATCTGCTATAGCACTTTGTTGTGTGCCAACTATTTTAGTTCGCTTATCTTTTCTATTTTCTATTTCTTGTTCTCTGTCAGCTTCTCTATTAACTTTCTGCTGACCTAGTTGCATGTTATAGTTAAACTCTAACTGCATTAATTCTCTTTTTATTTGAGCGTCAACTCTCATTCTTTCAATTTCAAACTGCGACTTTCCTTTTTCAAACTTAAGTTTAGTGTCGATTTCAGCTTGCCGCTTTTGCACCTCAGCCATAGCTGCAGCTTCACTAGCTTGAGCATTGGCAGCACCTTGAGCTTCTATGTTAGCTAAGTTAGCGGCTTGAGCTGCTTCTGCTGCTTTTTTACGTTTTAGCTTAACCATTTGGTTAGCTAATTTTAAATTGTTTATTTGCCTAATATCTATTGCATCTTCAAGATTTATACTCCCACTTTGCAATGCAGCTTGTATGTTAGCTTCTAGTTGTTCTTTTTCTTTTTCATCTGGTACCATATCAAAGAAAATACCAAAATCATATAAGTGTATATTTTTTAAATCTTTTAGTTGGCCTACGTTCCAAGTAGATATACTATTTTTCAATGCTTCTTCTGTTAATGCAAACTCTACGCTATCAGCAGTTCTTAGAACTATATTTTCGCAAGTTCTTACAGTAAGATATAAATAAGCATTTAATATGTGTTTTGTAGCTGTATTAGAATTAGCAGCTGCTAGCTTTTGTAAACCTACTAAAGAATCTGAATTTGGCATACTACCATCTCTAGCTTCATTAAGTCCTGTTACATCTCTAAGCATTTGTAAGTAGTACTGATATGTAGATATTAAAGAATTTATTTTAGAGCCACCGTCACTTTTAACTAATTCTTGGATAGGTATTCTACCACCATTAGGATCACCTTCTGTATTCATAGATCTACCTAGTATACTACCAGTTTGAAAATACATATTAAGAGCTTCCTTGGCGTTATAGCTAGTTCCATTACCTAAATCTACTTCTGCTAAACCATCAACGTCTAAGTAAACACCATCAGGTATAACCTTAGATATTACTTGTTGTATTTTTAAATGTGTTAACTGTATCATATCGGCAAAGCCCATCATTCGGCCTACTAAACTATTTATTCTTCCTTGATACATTTGTGGTGCACATAAAACGTAATTCATATTAACTTTAACTAAATTAGATTTTGGCCTAGTCATATTCTCTGCTAATCTCCAATCTAACATCATATCATAACCTAATACTTTTGCTCCACTATATAAAACCTCTATTGATCTACTTACTCTTTCAAAATTATCATTAGTTGCAGGATTAAATGTATCTGGCTTTTCTAAAGATTTTTCTAAACCTGTGGCTGTTCTTTTTATTTTATAAACTTGTTCGCTATATGTTTTGTATTCAAAATACATAATATATATAGCATTACCATCTCTTCTACCGTTCCAGTTATATAAGTATTGACTATTGCCTTGGTATTGTTCTAATCTTTCTAATTCTTCATTTGTTAGATTAGGAAACTGTTTTTTACAGTCAGCTAAAGAAATAGCTTTTATTTCTCCTACATACCACAAGTCTTCAAAGTTAGGATCTTCTGAGTAAGAGTGGACCATGTGAGCTGGATCTACGTAGTCAACAGTAACACCCTCTGACTTATTCCAACTTGTTTTACAAGCACTCATACCTAAGACTACTAAGTCTTCTATTAATCTTTTCTTTGTTAAGTTATATCTATTTAATTCTAAAGTATTATTTATAGCTTCTTCACATGCTATTTCAGATGCCTGCTTGTAGCTTAACATCATGTGTAGGTCTAGTTCTTCTTTATTTTCAGGAAGTTCTTCTGGCTTTTGAGTATTAAATAAATTTATACCTATAGTTTGTTCTATTTGTTGTAAGAACTCTTTAGCTTGCATATCTCTTAATATGTCTTCTGCATATTTAGATCTTGCTCTTCTTGATTCTGGATCTTGAGCAAATGCTTTTATATCATAAAGTTTATCGTCCATACCGTTGACAACTATATCTACAAATTTAGGTATTATAGGAACTGGTTTCCAGTCTAAATTAAGATATGATAAATCTCCATTTATAGCTAACTCATCTTTGTACTTCTGAACAGGTTGTTCAGCTCTAGCATATAATCTTCTAGTTCTAAAGTTATTATAATTAGTATTAAACCTGTTTTCAACACCAGATCTTGTTCCACTAAACCAATCACCTTCTATAGCTTGAGCAACTTGCTTGCCATAGTCTATGCTTTGTTTAATTTCGTCAGGCACAACCTGATCAGGAAAAGTAGAATAAGTGTTTGTTATTTTCTTCATTTATTTTATTATTTGTGAAAAAGATCCTTCATTATTATAGCGGCTTATGCCTAAATCTATTTTACTTTGAGTTCTTATAGCAGTTGGCCTGTATCTGTTCTTGTTACACGCCATAATAGATAATCCAGAACTAATAGATGCATCATACTTGGTTCTGTTATTTATATTAAAACCAGCCCAATCGTCTAGTGTTCTTTGAAAATACATATTACCATATCCAGTTTCTATTTGACCAACATAGTTTTCAATATAATTTTCTATAGCAGCTGCATGTGCTTGCTTAATATCTTCACTTGAGTTAGGTATTCCACCTATTTCTCTTTCTGTTGTAGATAATTTTGTGTATATCTTATCAGGTCTGTTCATGCTGAAACCTCTGTAACCTCTTCTTTTTAAATAATACAATAGACGAGGTTTATTATTTTCTGCTAGTATAGGCATCCCATAAAAATGTAGAGCCATTAGAACGTCCTCAAAAAATATCTCAGCTGTTTGAGGTCTTGATATATACTCAAGAAAAAACTGATTTGAAGGAGCATCTTCCATGCTAAACTTAGTTAATCCATGTAATGCTCCTTTACTACCCTTACCATCCACAGTACCGCTAATGTCGTAACTGTCACAGCCAAAAGCTCCAATGTGTTCGTTAGATGGATATTTGATTCCATTTTTTATAAATAATTTATTTTGTAAACTAAGTGGAGGTATCCAAGATATTAAAAATCTACCTTTATTATTTGGAAGAAATATAACTTTAGTATCTTTTATTCCATTTTCCCAAGCAAAATTACCTTTTACAACATCTATAGAATTATTTAACTCTTCATTAAAATCTATTTGTTGATATATTCTTGTTAAATTAAATAAACTATCTTTAGTTTCGTCTCTAAAGGCATGCTTCTCAGTTCTTGGAAACTGTCTGTAGTATTCATTTAAAGCATCTTGGTCGTGCTTGAGACCTTCGACTTCATTTTCCCAATGTTGTATGACGCCTGTCGTAATTGTAGTACCTTCAATTGTTTTGATTGGATTTGATCCTCCAACGAAGATAGGTAATCCATGAGTATCCATGAATCCTTCGTAGTTCCACTCCATAGGTATGAACAAGCTATAGAGCCCAGAAGCTGTCTGTCCGTTTTTATTTCTGTTATTAACGTCTGAATTGTTGTATAGTTTTTTGAAGTTGTCTCCACCTTTGTCTAATGCATTTGAAGTACTACCCATCATACATTTACCTACTATTCTTGATCCTAGTCGTAATGTAGTTTTTGTAACTCTCCAGTTGTTTAATATATTATCAGGTCTTTCCCATTTACCACTTTCATCATGAGCTAATAGCTTTAGCTTTTCACCATCATAAGAGTTATCACCTGTGTTTTTCCAGTCAATAGTTGTATCAAGCCCATCTAGTTCCCTAAGCTGTTCATTCGACTCAAGCTTTCTTCTAGTAAGCTTTGATGCCGGAACACGATATGCCAGTTCAGTTTTCGGCCTGTCCATACCATCTTGAATGGGTTTAAAAAAGAACGGGTAGTTAACTGATATGGGTACAACTTTATCTGTGAACATTTTCTTGGCATCTGCTCCAGACTTACTGAGTATACCAAACCTTGAGTCAGTTGATATTGTAGCTTGATTAACGAGCTCTGATGAGGACATAAATGAAAATCCAGATCGTCTGTTTTTAAGATAGCACATTCCGTAACACCTGTTATCTGCTTTGCAAGCTTCCCAAAATATAAAGAAGAGTCTGTTTGACTCTCTATAGTCTGGTGCTCCAATGTCGATCTTTGACCATTGCAGGTACATATAATGAGTACCAGTAATGTAAGTATTAATACCATTGTTATAAAACCAAAATCCTTCTTCTCGTCTAGTAAATTCATTATCTATATAATCGTACCATTTTTCTTTAAAATCTAGTGGGTATTCTTCCCAGTCAAATCTAGTTTTTATTCTTTGTAACTCCTTAGGGTATTCCTCTCTTTCCCAGTATTGTTCCGATTTTTTTTCGCTTCGTTTAAACGGTTCACCTGTTGCTGGTAAAGCAATCCTGAGATTCTGTATTTCAATGACTTGTCCAATTTTTCCAGTTTTACTTATTACTATAAAATCATATTCCACATTGTATCCATATTCCCACTTGTTTAAACGGTTTTGGTTTTTTAATATTGTAGGATTTACAACGTCTTTAATTTCTTTCCAAAGAGTTTGTTCGTGGCTCACTTGCTTCTCCCTTCCGCAAAACCTTTAAAAACTTTTTGTTCTTTAACTTCTTTAGGTTTTTCATTTAATATATCCTCTTCTTCTTCTATTCTTTGCAGTATTTCAAAAGCATCCATAATACAAAGTTTTTTTGTAGCAGCCGCGTTTTTAAGTCTATCAGCTGAAACATCTTCTTCAGTATGTGTAATAATTTTTTCTTCAGCCACTTTAATCAACTCATCAACTGCTTTTCGCCCAGCTTGGATTATATTCTTTCTCGTTTCCTTCGTTCCCATTTAAAATAGCTATATCATTAGATTTCATACAATAGAGTCGTTCATTATTTATAATAAACTCAAATTCTGAGTTAGGTGTGAACGTTACACTTGCTCCAGTTGTTATTCCTAGAGCTTCTAAGGTGTTGTTACTATATTTAACTATACCAACATTAGGTTTTTCTTTATTGATGCTTAGAGTGTCAGTATTTAAAACTGGCATTAAAAAACAATAATCATTAAAAGGCTTATTGTTATACATGTATATTTGATCTACACTACATAACCATAAATTATCTTTAAAATATAGAGAACTATTTCTTTCTCTACCTTTGTTATCATACCATCTTCTAAAAATATTGTGGTGCACATATACAATGTCACCTACTTTTATTTTAGTTTCAAAAGCTGATGGCGTAGAAACAATAATAGCTTTTTTACTAACAAACTTATGATTTTTAATACTAGTGTTAACAATGAGGGTTTTATCATTGATCTTCTTTGCATTATCATACCTTTTACTTAATGGCTTAACAATAAAATTATATAAGCTTCTCATTAGTACTTTAAATCGTACTCTACTGATATTGCCATATTTTTATTAAATTTTTTCCACGGCAAAACTTCATTAGACTTGGTTATAAATATATTATAAGACTCATCTTTTTCATCGTGTAGTATATTAGATATTACATGACCTCCATAAACTTCTTGACCACACGAATAGTGCATAGCTCCATCTTTATAATCGGAACCTATACTTATTTTTCTAATATTAGACATTTTCTTTATCGTTTACTCGTTTCCACTTACCAGTGAGTAAATCAATACTTATTGATCCGTACTTCTCTTCTAATACTTTTTTAGTATTATTTACAACCTCGTTTGTGTCTGCCAACTCGTGTAATAATGCGTGTTTTTTAGACTCTATATAACCTATTTCAGCTAATATACTATTTACCTTGTCTTGCTCTTTTTTTACCTGTGTGAATTCTTTTTCATCAAGTATTCCAGAATCTACCGTTACTTTACTCATTTAATTTTATTTAATTTTATTGTTGTTAGTATATAGCTACGCAATCTGTTCCAACTTTTAATTTAGTAGCTAATATAGGCGTTTTATCACCTACAACTGTTCCTGGTTGTACATTTTTAAATATAACGTCATTACCAGCTTCTGTTGTTATAGTAATAGATTGTGCTGATCCACCGTTATATATTACAACACCTCTTTTTTCTGTGTTTGCTATCGCGCCTGTTCCAGCAGTTAAAGCTACGGCATCATGACCAAACATTCTTGGTTGAGCCATCATATTTCCTTGTAAACCGTCCATTTTTATTTATTTATTTTTGTTATTTTTTCAGCACCACGACTTCCGAAGTATGCTACGTAAACTGTTACCAGCAATGTTTTTAATAAGTTTATCCATGCTTCATCAACTTCGAACTGTAAATGAAAAGAATCCACAGCCATCATAAACACAGCTGAACCAGTTAAAAATATCAAAGCTAAAGGTCTAGTGTTTTTACTTAACCAAGAGTCTGACTTCATATCAGATCTCCATCTACTAGAAACCTCTTTCATTTCAGCTATATCTTGTTCTATAAGCTTCATAGCTTGTTCTTTATCAACCGCCTTAATCTTACTATCACTTGATATAAGATTTTTTACTACACCAAGTGTTCCTTGGTTAGGTAGCACATCGCCTAATGCTTGTAAAACCTTAGGAGCTTTGCTAGATAAAAAAGCACCTATTTTAGTCTCTTTAAATGATTTTTTTTCAGACATTACTTATTTGTTAATTTTTTTGTTAATTCTTCTCTTTTGTCTTCTAGAATATTGATCAAAATTAATATTTTTTGTTTGTTCTTGAGTTAATCTATCAATCTTACCTTGTCCAGTTACAGAAGGATAGTTAACTTTAAACTTATTTGCAAAGCTGTTATCCCCTTTTAAACTTGTAATACCAGCACCAGCATTTAACTGCCCAGTGTTATAAATATTCTCATCTTTTTTCAAGTTATTTCTATTGAAAGAAGCTTTATCAATAAAATCTTTTTCTGATATTACTTCACCGTTTTTAGTATATTCAAAATCTCTACCTTGCAATGCTTTAGTTTTTATTCTACCAATATTTTTTAAGCCTGCTCCTTCTACTGCTTGTTTTCTACCTTTTGTAGATCTTCTAGCATCTCTTCTATTTGAATATATTTTAGCCTTACTACCACGTTCTATATTTCCTCCAGTAAAAGCGTTTGAGTTTCTTTCTATATCACTATCTATTTTACCTGACATATCTAAATCTACAACACCACTTAGCTTTTGAACCGGTCTTTTAATTAATCTTTTTTTGAAAAGGTTACCTGGTTTTGCTCCTTTTTTCTGCCCTCTGTTTGTAGATAATTGTCTATTAACGCTTAGATCTGAAAGTTTTTCATTAACTTTTAAATCATCTTTAAAACGAGTTTCACCTTCAATATCTTTTATTTGTATCTCTGGAGTCATAACATTAACAAAATCAGCTTTGGTTTTGCTAGCGTCTAATTTGCCACTATTATCAGCTGCCATATCAGTTTTTACCATACCTTTATTAGCGTCGAAAGTTGCAGTATTAAACTTCTTAACATTGATAGGTTCAAATTTACTTCTACCACCTATATTAAATCCAAAATTTTCTACAGCAAGATCATCACTTTCTTGTAGATAACGCTTATCAACATATTTAGTATCTTTGTTATTTTTATTTATTCTAGGTGTAAGAGTACTAACTTGATCTGGATTATCACTTGGAAACTCTAAAGCATCGTACTCTTTAACGCTCATGTCTTTTAATCCTTTATTACTTCCTGGTATACCTGAAATAAGTAATCCTTTTTCAAAATCTTTAGAAGTGTAATTCTGTTCTTTGTTGACTGGATTAACACCAGAACCAAAGCCATAACCCCCTCCCTCAGCTTCATTATCTCCTTTAAAAGAATCTAAAACTCTATTTACATTTTTTTGATTTGTTTCGTTTAAAGCTTTTTGACTTGCTTTTAAATAATCAGCTTTGTTACTATACATCTCACCATCAAGGCCTTTAAAAGTAAAATCTGGATTTGTTGCTTCTTGACCTATAGATGTTAAACTATTTTCATTATAGTCTTTAATATCCTTAAATAATTTTTTGGCTTCTGTAACTCCTGAAGGAGTTGCATTTGGAGCAGCTCCAGTTATAACTGAAACATTACCACCTGGGCCTCCTTCTTTTTTAGGAAATGGAGAAGTATTCCAACTTTTTTTCATAGATGGCCCAAAGTTTTCATTATGAGATATTTTATTAACATCTGATTCTCTGCCAGGCTCGTGTCTTGATCCCATTTTTTGGAAAGCTAGTGGAGTATCTCTTTCGTACATGTTCGGAGCGCTATCTAATTTGTTTGGATTTGGTCTCATATCTTTTTGTTCTTGTTTTTCACCGGCTTTATAAGCTTCTTTTTCCCAAGGCAAGTTTCTATCAGACTCTTGAAAGTTAGATCTATCATGCTCCTTAACTTTACCTGTACTTATTTTTTCATAAACTTTTTCACCATCATAGTCTAGTTTACCTTCCATCATATCTTTCAAATGGTGATCTTCATGAGACTCTGCTTCTTTTCTAAGCTTAGAATCTTTAGGAATATTTTTATTAATGATCATAGTGCCATTTTTATTAGCTTTAGCAACTAATCCTGATTCGTCTTGAATATTGTCTGGTTGAAAAGCTACTTCGTATCTAGCAACTGGATCTATTTTTATAGGTGAGTTTAGTTTAAATTTAGCCATAGTTTTATTTTAACATTTCCATCTTTTTCTAGCTGCTTTACCTCTTTCACCAGTCCATCCTTTTGATCTAGCGCAAAATGATTTTCTTCTTTTAGCTGCTTTGCTACCTGGTTTAACCTTACCTGTTACAGGTGCTGATAAAGTGCTTCCTGGGTTTTTAGCTTTGTATTTTTTTCTTCCAGCGGCTGTCATACCAGCTCCTTCTTTTACTGATAAAAAGTTTCTACCTTTACCTTTTGTTGTTTTACGAAGCGAAGGACCACTTGATCTTGCACAGCTACCTTTTGAACCTGGACTTGTGCCAGGAACTCTTTCATAACCTTTCCAACAAGATAAACCGCTTATCATAGTTTCCTACCTTTTTTATCTACTTTAACTTCTTTAACTATAACTCTAGTACTAGGTTTTTTATTTTTTAAAGCTTCTAATTGTTTGTTCAATTCTTCTAATTTACCATCGTTTTCAGTGCCATCTTTGATTAAAGTAGAAATAACATTTATTTCCTCAAACACAACATCGTCAACTTGCTCAAGCATATCAACTCTTTCTTTTAAGTCTATAATCATGTCTTTGTTCCATTTTTCTTTTAGCTCATATTCTAAACGAGACACTTCAACTGGTGGTAATGTTTTAGCTTCAGCTATGTCTTCTTGTAAAGTATAATACATTCCTACTATTGTAGCAGTAAACATTATTATCCCAATTACAGTTTTTATATCAATCTTAAACTCAGTGTTTTCAGATATTTTCATACTCCTCTGTAGCGTTAAATGATGGGCATGCTTTATTAGCAAACTCATTGTGTGAATAGATAATAGCCTCTGGATACATCGCCTTTAACGTTTTAAGGACGTGTAAGAGACTTTCTTTTTGGTCTTGTGTTCTAGTATCCTTCGGAGTCTTACCATCTGCTTCAACGCCTCCGCAATAGCATATACCTATACTATTTCTATTATGTGATTTGCAATGAGCTCCGATTCGGTCTAT
>Ga0233444_10000892_pt1 | contig 35888 bp, 29 predicted proteins | sample SI_124_October20_6_FD_182792 | JGI IMG/M metagenome (GOLD analysis project Ga0233444, IMG submission 182792) | Seawater microbial communities from Saanich Inlet, British Columbia, Canada - SI_124_October2016_10_MG | ecosystem: Environmental > Aquatic > Marine > Inlet | place: Canada: British... | reverse complement strand
TTCAGACTCATCAATATCGCCATCGAGAAGACGTTTGAGTTTATCTTCATGACTGGTCATGCAATCGCCTCGTAAACCAATGTGGGCAGGTGCTCATTATCAAGCGTTCGCCTCAAGCATTGCCGGCGGCTTCGACCTCAGCCCAATCTTTCATGAATCCAGCAAGTCCTTTGTCGGTAAGTGGATGTGTCATTAGTTGGCGAAAAATTTTGGTAGGCATAGTGACTGTGTGTGCACCCATTTGCATGCAAGCCAAAACGTGAGTAGGGTGGCGAATTGATGCCGCTAGTACCTTTGTATCAACATTATAATTATCCCACGTAGACATAATTTCAGCGATCAGAGTCATTCCATCAGCACCAGTATCATCGATTCTTCCGATAAATGGTGAGACATATGTTGCGCCTGCCTTAGCAGCCATCAATGCTTGAGACGCTGAGAAGATCAAAGTAACATTTGTTTTGATTCCATCTGCAGTGAGAATCTTTGTAGCAGCTAGTCCTTCTGGAGTGCAAGGGATTTTTATGATGACATTTTCAGGTAACTCTTCTTTTAGTATCCTTCCTTGTTCAACCATTCCTTCTGTGTCTAGAGCGGTAACTTCGGCTGAAATTGGCCCGCTGCATATCGAAGCAATTTCTGCTACAACAGTTTTGAAATCTCTTCCACTTTTCTTAATCAAGGAAGGATTTGTGGTTACTCCATCTAGAATGCCCCATGAGGCAATCTCTCGAATTTCGTCTACATCAGCGGTGTCTAGGAAGAACTCCATGAGGGGGTGTCGTAGTAGGAGGTGCTTCAAGCCTTCCTCGCGATTACCTTCTTTGCCGCATCAGAAATGTGGTGTGATTTTAGACCCATCATCTCTAGCATTTCTTCAGAACCTGCAGACTCACCGAATCTGTCATGAACTCCTATTTTTTCCATTGGAACAGGGTGCTTAGTGACAATATGCTCTGCTACTGCGCCACCAAGTCCACCAATAATCGAATGGTCTTCTGCGGTAACAATAGCTCCACAAGTAGCCGATAATTCATCGATAAGGTCAGTATCTAAGGGCTTGATTGTATGCATGTCCACTACTGTTGCACTGATACCTTCTGCTTCTAACGACTTAGCGGCTTCCATTGCTTCATGTACAAGTACGCCACATGCAATTATTGCAACATCGTTACCTTCGACTAATTTGATTCCTTTTCCAATCTTGATTTGATCTTCTTTACCTTCGTACAGCACAGGTGTCTTATTCCTTGCAGTGCGCATGTATGATGGGTTTCCAAGACTAGGTAGTTGCATTGTTAATTCCTTAGTGGAAACATCATCGCATGGGTGCATTACCACAACATTTGGTAGTGTGCGATAAATGGCCAAGTCTTCTATTGATTGTGCACTTGAACCATCAGTTCCCGTGTGTGTTCCACCGTGTGAACCGCATAGATGAACTGGAAGATTTGGTCTTGCAACTCCATTTCGCATTTGTTCAAAGGCTCTTTCAGTGAAAATTGCAAATGTACTAGCGAATGGAATGTATCCGCTTGAAGCTAATCCTGCTCCCACTAGTAGCATGTTCTGCTCGCCTATTCCACAAGACACAGTCCTGTTGGGGTGTGCTTTTCTGAAATGAAGGGACTTAGTGGATTTTCCTAGATCTGCTTCAAGAACCACAACTTTCGGGTTATCTGCTAGTGCAAGTAAGGCTTCTCCATATCCATCTCTAGTTGCTGCCATTCTGGTCATGCTTCCACCCCCAGTTCAGATAGTGCGATTGCTAATTGTTCATCGGATGGCGCAGCACCGTGGAATGCTGGGTTGTTCTCCATGAATGAAACTCCTTTCCCCTTGATTGTCTTAGCAACTACTACGGCAGGTTTGTCAGTAACTGTGTCCATCCAATCTATTGCGTTCACAATCTCACTCATGTTATGTCCATCTATGACCTTTACAGCCCATCCAAAGGCATTCCATTTAGCCGGAATGTCAAACATTCGCATCTGTGCTTCACAGAAGTCATCGTTCTGAATGCCATTGCAATCAATGAATAATTTCAGATTTCCAAGTTCATGGTGTGCTGCAGCCATAGCAGCTTCCCAAACACTTCCTTCCTGTATCTCACCATCTCCAACCATGACATACGCGTTTCTTTCTGAACCGTCAATATTAGCAGCAACAGCGCAACCCATTCCAAATGAAAGTCCCATTCCAAGGCTGCCCGCCGAGAAGTCAACTCCAGGGCACCACTTCATGTCGACGTGTCCTTGACAAACACCGCCCTTAACTCGGTAAGTTTCCAAATCAGCATGCGATATAAATCCCATTTCTGCTAATACTGCATACATTCCAGGGGATGCATGCCCTTTTGATAGGATGAATCGATCTCTGTCGTCCCAATCTGGGTCATCACTTCTTGCACGCAGCCTGTGCCCGTATAGTGCACATAAGATGTCAATTTCTGATAACGAACCGCCAGGATGCCCTGCTTGTGCCCTATGCGTCATTTTACATATTTCAACACGGCATTTCCTAGCCATTTCTTCTAATTCGGAGATGCTCATTCCAGTCATCAATACCGCTTCCGGAAGGTAGGCCTAAGACTATGGCCTTTGATGCTTGTGCTCAATTTCAAATGACATCAGTCGTCATTTTCGTTCCCCGCTTTGCCGAAATCGGGCAATGCCGGAGGTTTGAATACACCGCTCAATCGCTTTGCTGCATCTGATAGAACGTATAGTAAATCTCCAATCAGATTACCTTTCTTTGGCAAAGCTCTCGCTGAAAGCATGATGAATACTGCCACGAACCAACCAAAGAATAGTAGAGATGCAAAGTTACCAAGAGTTCCAATTCCACCAAACCAATCCTTTGGAAGAATTCCCATGCCAGACCATTTGTTATCTGCGACAATAAAGACTGCTAACAATACACCCATCAATGATTCACCAGCGATAAATCCAGCACCTATTAGAACTCCTTTATCTTGAACTTCTTTTACTGCCAGATTTGCTTCTTTGCTAGGCTCACCTTCCAGTGAACCATCAATCCGTAGACGTGCGCTTGAAAGAAGAACATGTGAAATTATTCCTCCAGCCATTATTGGTACTGAGAGGTATAGTGGGAGGTAAATTCCAATCGCTACACTCATGACAGGCATTGCTAATCTGATCAGAATGACTGCAATTATACCACCAAGTAAAACCATCGGGAGATTCATTTCTCCTCCGAATGCACCTTGTACAATCGCACCAATTAGTTCAGCTTGTGGAGCAAAGAGTGCATTCTTACATTCCGGGTCTCCAGGTAGTGGGTCGGCCATACATGCAGTGTTGGTTATTCTGAAAGCATCATGCAATAGTGAAAGAACCGGTCCTATGACAATCGCTCCTACAGTTACTCCAATAATCTCAGCCGTTTGTTGTTTCCAAGGAGTTGCCCCAACCATGTGCCCTGTTTTCAAATCCTGCATTACATCGCCAGCAATCGCTGCAGATGTTGCAACAATGGCTGCTATGAACATTGTAGCGACCATCATTTCCTTTTCTTCCATACCAAGAATTAGTCCGCCGACCACCCACACCAGTCCTATTGTGAAAAGTAAGGTTGCGATTGTCATGCCAGATACAGGAGAATTCGATGAACCAACAACTCCTGCAATGTATCCTGCTACAGCTGCGAAGAAGAATGAAACAACGGCCAGGAATAATGCTCCAGCCAATGCCATAATCATATTACCAGTAGCATACCAATAGAAAGCAAAAATCAAGACAACTAAGAATCCACAAAACAACATCACTTTGTCAAGTGGAAGGTCCATTTCTGTTCGCAATACCTTTTCATTCGCATCTGTTTTTGTGAATGCTTTACTAAGTCCTGCAATGATAGTTTTTCTCATTGACCACAAGGTGTAAATTCCACCAACTACCATGGCACCTACACCAACATAGCGGATTTGTGATTCCCAAATCGCCCCATAATCTGCCAATGTTATCATATCGAATAATCCTGAATCGTTTGGGAACCCGTTGACTAGACCGTATATCGGTACTAGTATGGCAAAGCCTACAACTCCTCCTAGGAAAATAAAGGATGCTATTCGTATTCCAACGATGTAACCTACTGATAGTAGTGCAAGAGATAAGTCAATTCCAGCATAGAATTTAGTTCCAAATGCGGAAGCAATACCTTCGACATGTGCTTTGGTTGATCCGAATGCTTTCACCATCCAACCATATGTCGCTCCTATCAAGAGTGCGTAAACGATTGCAGTAAGTCCGCTTCCACCTTTCTCTCCAGCAACTAATACTTCTCTACATGCCACTCCTTCTGGGTATGGCAGTGCTTCTTCGACAATGAATAGCCTTCTCAATGCAATAGTAAACATGGTTCCGAGTAAACCACCCAATATCGCAATTAGGAATGTATCTAGCCATTGAATGTCATTCCAGATTCCTAATACTAGCAGTGCTGGAACTGTGAATATTACTCCTGCCGCTAAAGACTCGCCCGCACTAGCCATTGTTTGAACTGAATTGTTTTCAAGAATAGTTACATCTTGAAAATTTAGCCCGCGAAGAATCAGCATACTCATTACAGCAGCAGGAATAGATGCTGATACAGTCATACCTACGTACAACCCCAAATATGCATTTGCTGCGGTCATCAAACCACCTAGCAACACTCCGATTACAATTACGCGAACCGTTAATTCCTTGACATTACTATCAGCAGGAATCCATGGCTCACCTAGTCCGGACATAGACTGACGGAGTAGTGTTAGGCTTGTCAAATAACCGGCTGTTCAATTTGGAACACCCACCCGTATAATCATAAGTCACTGTAGTACCCGACAATAAGGGCAGTCCGCTCGGGTGATTCCATGTCCAAACAATTGTGGCATTCAAAAAGTGGTGAAGAAGCACTTCTTGAAATGAACACTCCATTGGGTGGACTCTCATCTGATGAGGCAATTGCACGTCAATTAAAGTATGGAAAAAACAAGTTACGTGAGCCAGAGAAGACCTCTGCATTCATCAGATTCCTTTCCCAATATCATGACCCACTCAATTATCTATTGATTGGAGCAGGTTTACTCGCATTAGCAACACACCCTGATCAACCAGGTGATGCTATTTTCATCGGAATAGTTTTGACAGCCAATGCCTTTTTCGGCTTCTGGCAGGAAAATAAAGCAGAGCAAGAGATGGGTGCTCTCAAACAAATGACAGTATCCAGATGTGTTGTTTGCAGAGATGGCATGGAGATGGAGTTAAGCACTACAGAATTGGTTCCCGGTGACATTGTAAAGATGGAAGAGGGGCTCAATGTTCCTGCAGATTTGCGCGTTAGTGAAGCTTGGCAATGCAAGGTGGATGAGTCTGCCCTAACTGGAGAATCAATGCCTACTAAAGTGAGTGCAGATATATTGCCTCCTGAGACATTGTTGGCAGACCGCAGGAACATGTTGTACATGGGAACTACAATTTCCACAGGTAGGGCCGTTGGGATCGTAACATCTACTGGTATGGAAACCGAATTAGGTAAGATTGCTAGTGACATCGCTGAAGCTGAAACTCCTAAAACGCCTCTCGAACACAAATTAGAATCACTTGGTAAATTCCTTGGATTTATTGCACTTATAGTTGCAGCATTGATTGTTTCTATCGAATTGATCGTCACATATGTCGGCGGCGGAGATCTTTGGGCTGCTGCTAAAATTCAGTTGCTCGTTGCAATTGCAATATTCGTCGCTATTGTGCCAGAAGGTCTACCAATTATTCTGGTTACTACCTTGGCTATAGGTATGAGAAATATGGCTCGTCACAAGGCCATAATTCGCCGAATGAAGGCTGTTGAGACGCTTGGTTCGACCACGGTAATATGCACAGACAAAACAGGCACACTTACCAAAAACCAAATGACAGTACGTGAACTAATGTTACCTCAAAACACGTTTGGAATTAGCGGTGAAGGTTTCCAACCAGAAGGAACACTGATGCTAGATGGTAAGGAACTCAGTGACGACATGATGTCTGATTTACAAAGAGATCTAGGATTTAGATTAGCAGCCACCTGTCTATCATTGTGTCACAATTCTCAGATTGCAGAAGTTGACGGCCAATGGTCCGCCATTGGTGACCCTACCGATAGTGCATGCGCTGTACTTGGGTACAAGATAAACGGCGATGTTTCAAAGTTCGCACAAAGACATCCGCGCAAACATGAGTTCTTCTTCAATACGGACCGCAAGAGGATGTCTGTTATTCATGAGTATGAAGGTGAAGACTGGGTATTCTCTAAAGGTGGCGCTGGCGGTTACAAAACTCTCGTTAAATGGAAAGTTTCCAATGGGGAAATAGTCCCTATCGAAGACGGAGATATAATCGAAGCAACCGAATCGAATCGAATGATGGCTAGTAAGGCTATGAGAGTCATTGCATTGTGCGCAAGGCGAGTCGAGCCTGGCGAAGATACATCCGACATGGATTCAGTTGAAGACAACCTGATTTTCCTTGGCATGGTTGGAATTATGGATCCACCTCGTGCAGAAGTCTATGATGCCATCAAGAGATGTCAGAAGGCCGGGATTCGTGTTAAGATGATTACAGGGGATCAGCACATGACCGCCCAATCAATCGGAGAAGACCTCAATATTACTAAACCGCACATTGATGCCATCGGCGGCGACAAACTCGAAGAGTTAGATGATGAGGCTATGAGGGATATCGTCGGCGGTACGGCGATCTTCAGCCGAGTTACTCCTGAACAGAAAATGCGCATTGTAACCGCCCTACAAGATGAGGGTGAAGTAGTTGCTATGACTGGTGATGGAGTTAATGATGCACCAGCACTTTCACGTGCTAACATTGGTATCTCAATGGGTATTGCTGGGACAGATGTAGCCAAAGACGCTTCTGACATGGTGCTGCAAGACGATAACTTCGCTAACATTGTCAATGCTGTTGAGGAAGGGCGCAAAATTTACGCTAATATCAGAAATTTCGTACGCTATCAAGTATCTACCAACGTAGCGGCTGTAGCATTATTATTACTTGCTAAAGTTGTATTTGATATGCCATTGCCGTTGACAGCTACTCAGATTTTAGTCATTAACATACTAATGGACGGCCCCCCGGCTGTAGCGTTAGGTGTTGAAAGAATGCATTCCAATGTCATGGATAGGCCTCCTAGGCCAGTAGAGGAACCTCTTCCTAATCTAATGGACTTGGCATTGATTTTCTACCTCGGTGCGGTGATGGTCACTGGTACACTAGTCGTATACTATCTAGCATTGAGCAACGGGACTGAAGAGTATGCCAGAACCATGTGTTTCAGTGTATTCATATTGTTCCAACTGTTCAATGTAATGAATTGCCGTAGCAGTGAGGATAGTGTATTCAAACTCGGTTTATTCTCTAATAGAGCGATTTATCTTGCTATATTCTTCTCGTGTTCGTTGCTCTGGATTTCAGTCCAAGGTTCAATGTGGACGATTCCATTCACATCATTCAATCTTGGTGAATTATTATCCACTACATCACTTGACAGAGCAGACTGGTTCGTCATAGTATTAGTTTCAAGTACAGTGTTTATGGTTGAGGAGTTCCGCAAGTTAATACAAAACAAAGGTATCTTCAAGGTTGGAACTAGTCGACGATCCTGAATGGGTTGGATTCAATAATAACCGTCACTGCGACAACAACATGCCAGCGGGTGAGTCTTCGGAATGGAGAGAGATTCTCTCTCGTTCACTGCTTGAGAATGATTGGCCTGAAGAATTCAATAGTGTGGTCAACAAACTATCATCGGGTGTTTCATTATCTAGGGAAGATGGTCATTTTCTTTTCAATAGTAAAGATCTTGACACAATAGGAAGGATTGCCAATTTAGTCAAATTTGCTAGATTTGACAATAGTGCATTCTTTAATGTGAATGTGCACATTAATCAGACCAATATCTGTACACTTGCCTGTAAATTTTGTGCATTTAGAAGAGGGCGTAGGGCTGCTGACGCTTATGCTATGGATATTGCCGAATACATCGCAGATTTACGCAATTATGCGAACCATGTCGATGAAGTCCACTCAGTGGGTGGTTTACACCCAGATTGGGATATTGTGCACTATGAGGCTCTATTTTCACGCGTCAAGAAGGAATTCCCTAATATTCACATCAAGGCACTAACAGCTGTAGAAATCAAGCATATTTCTAAACTCTCAAACATCTCGATTAGATCAACACTCGAACGACTCTATGCCGCTGGTCTTGGTTCCTTGCCTGGAGGCGGTGCTGAAATATTAGACGACGAAGTTCGTGCTATAATTTGTCGAGGAAAAGAATCTTCATCTGAATATTTGGAAATACATCAAACGGCTCATGAGTTGGGAATTCCGACTAATTGTACGATGCTTTTTGGCACGGTTGAGACAATCGATCAACGTCTAACACATTTAATCCGATTGAGAGAATTACAGGGCCTTACTGGAGGGTTCCAATGTTTCGTGCCTTACCCATTCCTGCCAGACGACTCAAGATTGCCTTCCGCTCAACTAGCCAGTGGAACTGAAGTATTGCGTATGATTGCAATTTCAAGAATCATGTTAGACAATATTCCACACATCAAAGCATACAGGATGAATATTGGTGATGAGATTGCAGAATTAGCATTGCAATTTGGCGCCGATGATATTGATGGCACAGTTCAAAAAGAATCTATTATGCACCTTGCAGGCTCCAAGACACCACTTGACCATGATAAAGAGAGGCTGGCTAAGATTGTAATCGATTCTGGTTCTAAACCTGTTCAAAGGAATACAACATACACTTCCTTTGAAGAATACATACTACCAAAAGCACCTGCGAGCCGACACTTACGCATGGCGGCCGGTGATTAGATGTCGTGGGAGAGAACAATTGGCCGCGTCTCGTTCATCAACTGTGAACCCCTATTCCATGGCTTAGATGAATCGTGGGATGTTTTACCTGCCCCACCTTCGTGGCTCACAGGGCATTTACTCAGAAGGGATTGTATCATGGCACCTATTCCTGCTGCCGACTATGCAAAGAACTCTAGTGAACTAGTCCTAGTTCCGGATTTGGCTATTTCAAGCCGGGGAGAAGTAGGAAGCGTCCTCCTATTCAGTTCGAAACCCCTCGAGTTGATGAAAACAATAGCATTACCATCTGATTCAGCATCTTCTGTAGCTTTACTCAAGCATTTAGTTTCGAAGAGAGGATTGAATCCGACCTATTCTGAGATGGGACCTGATTTAGAAGGAATGCTCGCATCGTGCGATGGCTGTTTACTAATCGGAGACCGCGCTCTAGAAGGTGCGAGAGCACATCCAGAACTCGTGAAAATGGATCTTGGTTCAGAATGGCTGGATGTAACTGGCCACCCGATGGTATTCGGCGTATTTGCTGCACGTAGAGATTCTGATGTTGATTTAGTTAGAACTGCCTACGACGCTCTAATTTCTAGACTTGAGGCCTTTGAGAGCGATACCAATGTAAGAAATGATGTAATCATTGCTAGTGGTGTAAAATCTTCCCAAAGTAGTGAAAGATTAGAGCGGTATTTCGGCGAAGTAATCAATCGGATGGATTCAGAGGACATGGATGGACTTGAATTGTTCCTGAAGAATGCATGTGCAATGACAAGTGAGCCAATAATGGCCTGGTAATCAATCGTCATTCAAGAATTCAGAAGCAAGGTCTTCTTGTAACTTGTCTTCGTCAATATCCTTCGATTTAGTAGATTTGGATTTTCTTTTTACAGACCTTTTCTTCTTCTTAGTCTTGGTTTCTTCTTTAACCTCAACCGGTGCATCCTTTTTGACCGTTTTACGCTTGATAATTTTCTCTTTTTCTGGAGATTCTACGGCCTGTTTGACTTTTCGAGTCTTAACTGTATTTTCACTGTCTTTCTTGACAGTTCTTTTCTTAGGGACTGCAGTTTGCTCTTCAGTTTTTTGAACTAATCTCTTTTTCTTAGTTGTAGTAATCGGTCCACTCTTATTCAAATCAGTTTGCTTAGATGCTTTGCGTTTCTTTCTTGATACCGGATTGTCAACATTCACTTTCTTGTTTGATTTAACTGGTGGAGTTCTCTTTGGTTTGTTATCGGTTACAGCGTTTTCTTCTTCCAAGATTTCGCCTTTATCATCCTCGGATTCATCACTATCAGATTCAAATTCTTCTTCATCACCCAAATCATCATCCAAGTTTATGTCGATCTTGTTATCACGCCTGATTAGCAATAATCCACTAATCGATATCAATCCAATATACAGGATGAAAGCAAGAGGATTTGTGCTCCATTCGACAATATTTTCCATCAAAGTTGGTTCTGGTAAAATTAGTTCTTCGATAGTCACTGGGGTAAAATCTTCACCATCATTCCACCATAGTGGTATTTCTTCAGTAACGGCTCCATTTCCATTGATTTCTAGAGATATAGGGTGTGCAGGGGCAAGCCATGAGATTGAGCCCTCTGTTGGTAGAGTTTGCTCAGTTAGTGAAATCTCAACCGGGAATGTGACTCTGTTTTCGTATGAGAATGTTGTAATTATTGAGAATGAAATCTGTGTTGTCGAATCACCTAAATCCACATCCTCCATTCCAGAATTAACTTTGCATCGCACAGTACCTTCTCCTAATTCTCCATTGGATAATTGAATGGAGTTAATCCACTGATCAATGACATCACCATGGTCTATATTTGCACAAATAGCATTCGAAAACAACTTGGCTTCATTTTTACTCAATATCTGGTCTTTAGCAATTGAAATCGTACTAAGATTTCGAATGCTGCTTGATTCTTCAGGCGGTAGAGTGATACTATCAGTTATTGTGAATTTTTCTCCTAGACTAATTTCTAATTTCCGAATATTGTCTAAGTCAGGGTATCTTGAGCAAGGTATGCCATCTGGGGCATCGCAACCTATGGCCTCATCCCATTCATCGATGATGCCATCTCCATCATCATCGTCATCGATATCATCAGGAACTAGGTCTCCGTCTAGGTCTACTCCTGGTACATTAAACCCAAAAGGAATTATCTCTCTGTGGTAAACAGCAATCTGTCCTGTGCCTGCAGCGACATACAATGATTGTAATCTGCTGTTGTTGTTTTCAGTAAACTGTATGTCTTCCAATTTATGGAAAAAGGTAGTTCTTTTAGCTTCAAGAAATGTCTCATACTCATATGTAAGTAGTCCTTTGAAGTCATCTGAATCTACAGCGATATGCATCCATGTTCCTAGTTCCGAAAACAAAATTTCGTTAGCACCATCGATACTGGTCATTAACTTGTCAAAGCCTTCTAATGTTCTTGATTCAGTTTTTCCTTTTTCATCGAGCAACACGTAGTCAAGTCCATCTGGTGTAAATTTACAGTCGACTAAAGGTTCACCAAACTCTCTGTAATCACCTTGCCTTACGCCTTGAGAATTCCATAATGCATACCTTCCCGATTCATCACCTGTGAGGATATATTCGCCATCAGAACGATAATCAATACATGTTACATCGACATTGTGTACTCCTCCTAATGTAGTCTTAATTGAAAGATCTGCTCTCCTGTATAACTCGACATCCCCTTCAGGACCCGGTGCAGCAATTATTTGTCCATCTGGGCTCCATGCTAGTTCACTGGAAGTGTCATCTGCAAGAGCACTGATCCCTAGCACTGATAGTGTAGAGATATCGATGAATTTGATTGATTCTTTATCCTGGATCGTGGTGTCTTTGTTGACAGCTAATATTTCACCCTCGGGGGAAAATACCAATGCGGCTACTCGGCCCATCTCAAAAGAGTCGATTTTTTCGAGAGTTGTTGCATTGTACAGTACCACCTCTCCTTCATGAGCGGTGGCAAGTATTGTATTATTGTGGTTTAGAGCAATTATTTCTCCAGCATCGACATCGCTGGCAGACCATGTGGATTCCATGTATGTCAAACCAGTAGGATTGGCGGATACGATTGGTAACAATATCAATATCGCGATGATAGTTGGGAGTTTGACTGCCGCCATGCCAAACCTCTCCATGATTACTGTAGGACCCGTCGGCCTTGAAAGTTTGACGGCGGTTTTGCCACTTTTTGATACTTTATCAGCATAAATTGCTAATTCTTACTATTAGTTTCAATTAGTACTACTCGCTGCCAAAAATAATGACTGAAGTAGAGTCGAAAGGCGCTTGCTGTAACGAGCCACTTCCAGACCTTAGTGATTTTAATTGGTCTGACAAAACTGTTTGGAAGCAAAGCGCTCACAATACTAAGTGGTGCCTAATCGGTTGTTCCATTGGTGAATTTGGAACTCTTGCATATTATTCAATTTCTGGCATTACTGAAGGAATTGAAATATATTCTAACTCATGGTATTTATTTGCAATTTTACCTCTGATCAATGGCCTTCTAACAAGCATATTGCTGGAAACCATTCTTCTAATGAAAGGCCAAATGACATTGAAAGACGCATTTACCACAGCCATGGGCATGTCATTCATCTCTATGCTGATGATGGAATTGGCGATGGAAATCACTGATATTATAGCAACTCAAGGTGAACTGGGTATCAATTACTTTGCAATTCCAATAATGCTGGTTGTTGGCTTCATTACACCTTGGCCGTATAATTATTGGCGGTTAAAGAAATACGGAATGTCCTGTCATTGATGAACTTCTATTCGGTGGTCTTTTGAAAGGAGTGCAGGTGGGCCGCAACATGGCAACAGAACTACCTCTTGACGAAGACGGAAAAACAATTGTCAGAATTGGCCACTCTCCTGACCCAGATGATGCATTTATGTTCCACGCAATGACGACAAACGCTTTCGCCACTCCGGGATATAATTTCGTACATGAGCTACAAGATATCGAGACCCTAAATCATCGCGCTATGCGAAAGGAATTGGAAGTATCAGCAGTTAGTATACATGCATTCCCAGATATCGCCGATGACTACGCTCTCATGAATTGTGGAGCCTCCATGGGTGAAGGATACGGGCCTATGGTTGTTGCAAAAAGTGGAGTTACTGAAGAAGTAGCCAAAGCTAATCCTATCGCAGTACCTGGCCTCAAAACAAGCGCCTACATGGGCATACGACTTTGCTGGGGCGACTTGGTTTACGAGGTCGTACCCTTTGACGAAATAATCCCTCGAATTCTTGATGGAACCTACGTCTCCGGCCTTATCATTCATGAAGGTCAACTTACATATGTCGACCACGACTTGGATGTCCTGGTAAACCTAGGTGTTTGGTGGAATGACAAAACTGGTGGTTTACCGATGCCTCTTGGCGGAAATGTTGTCAGAAGAGATCTTGGCCAGTCTGTCATGGAAGATGTGACTCTATACACTAAGATGAGCATAGAACATTCGATTGCCAATCCTGATGTCGCATTGGAATTTGCAAAGAAATGGGGTCGTGGAATTGATGATGATACAAATCGTGAATTCGTTACGATGTATGTTAACGACAGAACAATCGACTACAAACCAGAAGGAAGGGAATCAATCCGCCTCTTCTTGAAAGAAGGTCAAAAGATAGGTCTAATAGACCCTGAATTTGATGTCGATGGGTTACAATTCATAGGCGCACCTGCGGAGTGATTTACTGTGGTTGAAGGCCGGATTCCTGGGACGTCAGAATACGGCTCCGTTGACCCGGCACCTCCGTCTAAAGTCAAGGATATTGCAACTCTGCGTGCCACTTTGCTAGATGAAAATCTGAAGATGTTCGAACGGATGCGAGTAGTATTCAGTCTTCGAAATAATCGCTCGGAAGAGGCAATAAATGCATTATGTCAAGGATTTGAATCTAGCAGTGCGCTGCTCAAACATGAATTGGCATATGTTCTCGGGCAGATGCAAGATCCTTTGGCTGTTCCTAAGTTAATCGAGATACTCAGTGACGATTCAGAACACATCATGGTTCGCCATGAAGCAGCCGAAGCTCTTGGTGCCATTGGTGACCGACGTGCCAAGCCAGTTCTACTCAATTTTGTGAATGATGAATCAGTTGAAGTCGCAGAATCTTGTGAAGTTGCTCTGGACCTTCTCGCACTATGCGATAATAAAGACGAAATCACTTGGTGATACGCCACATTCAAAGACTTCATCCCCCACGCAGCGTCAGGTAAGTGCCATGCCACACGAACATATCCAACTCGCACAGACACCTAATGGTGAACTCGGGCCGCGTTGCAAGTCATGCGGCACTAGAATGACATTCGGAGAGGCAATGGTTGTCGATAAGGATTATTTTTGCTGGGAACATTATGTTGAAATCACAGGAGCAGATTCAGCAACTGTAGAGATTCAACGTGAGACTCGTTTTTGGAAAGAGTGAAGATTCAAAGGTCTCCACCGCTCACCTCGCTCTGAGGTGGCACTATTTCAGGCTGGGCAAGGTTCGCACATCGCTTCACACAGTACTATCGTACTGCAGAGATGTGGACTCCTCCTCGCTTAAGAACCAGAGAATGGATGTTTATACCATTCGGAGGCGGAATGCCATTGAGGCACAAGGCGTTTTCTGATATGTCAAGCGTTCGCCAATTTCTTTGCGAAAGACCTCAGCATTCTTGTTTTTATTCAACGGCTTACTGGAAAAAACCTCATGAAATGAAAATGGATGACAAACAGTGGCTAGGCGCCGACCTTATCTTTGATTTGGACGGCGACCACCTTCCCGGCGTCACGGATAGAGATTTTCCTGGAATGATTGAGGTAATCCAAGAACAAGCCTGGTCGTTATGGAATGATTTTCTCGAACCAGATTTTGGATTCAAAGAAGAATACCTACAAGTGACATTTTCGGGCCATCGAGGTTTCCATTTGCATTACAGAGATCCTGCTTATTTCCACTTAGGTTCTGAATCTCGCCGTGAGATAGTTAGTCACATTCGAGGGGAAGGGGTCGAAGTAAGTGACTTACTCAAACGTTCAAGAAATCCAAATGCTACAGGCTGGGCTAAACGCGTTGGAACGGGAATTAGGTCGGTTGTCGATAAGTTAGATGCTATACATGAAGGAGACACTAAGTTACTCAGTTCATCTACTGCCGCACTAAAAGAAATGATGGAACGCGAAGGCTTGAAAGGTTTACGCAGCGAATCTAGTGTGAAGAAACTAGCCGAGCTAATGCAGGATTCAGGTAGACGCGGAAGAGTGTTGGATGGGAGAGTTGCTGGCTTGAATAACCATGCACTCTTGTTCCAGAACCTAATACGTGCAGACACAAGTGTAGTCTTGGGTAATGCTGGAGAAACAGATGAAGTTGTAACCATAGATACTCGAAGACAAATCAGATGGCCTGGTTCACTTCACGGTAAAAGTGGTATGCGGGTTACAGAATTCCCTCTCTCCAGGTTAGATCCCGATGGCTCAAATTCATTCGATTGTCTAAGTGAAGGAATCGCTTTGTCTCGTCAAGATCTGGTTAAGGTTGAAATGATAGTTGATGATGCTATTGCGAGATTCGATGATATGGTGATTGATGCATCGATTGGAGATGTTTTTGAGATACATGAAGCCGGTGCTACATTCTTGATTTTGAAAGGTTGGGCTCGAGTATGTTCATAGGTCACAATACCATACTACGTATGGTTCTAACAATGGGAACGTTCAAGGGTAGATTACTACCCACCTAGTATGAGGTGCATAGTATGGGGCTCGGTAAGAAGAGGAAGATTGGCAGCAAATTACCCACTCCGCCAGGCTTACCGCCTATGCCTGCGCCACCTGCGCCGGGTATGCCATTACCTCCTCCGCCTGGGTTAGCGCCACTTCCTAGTGCACCATTGCCACCAGCACCTGCAGCCGCACCTCCTGCTCCAGCAATTGCTCCCCCAGCACCTGCTCCACAGGCTGTTGCTGCCCCTCCTGCAGTAAACCCTCTTCCGGCCATTGAAGCCCTACCTCCCAGCCCCTCTCTCAACCCCGCTCCAGTAGTTGAAGAAGTGGATGATTCCGAATCATACTCCGGACTTTATGCCAAAAAGAGTGGCAAGCCATTGCAGCAAGTATATGGCCACATAGATCGAATTAGCCAGGGCGACATTGGTAGTCTACTTGACAGATATTCTGATAGATTCGGACACGAATTAGACAGAGATATCATCGTTATGAGGAAGGATGAACGTGATGACAAAATAGCTGACATCCGCGATTCCCCTACTGTACAATTATTGAATCAAGATGAAGAGGAAGTTGAAGGATCACTTGATGCTGACACTTTGGTGGAACTAAACAGCCAGCTGAAAACTGTTGAGGATGAACTTCGAAGGTTGAAACCAGAGTACCAATCTGCTAAAGCAGATGGAGATAGAGAATTACTTAGAGAATTAAGCCCTTCTCTTGAGGCACTAATGTCTGAAAGAAAACTTCTGAAAGCAGTAATTGCTGGAGAAGCAGATTTAGATGAACTATTCGAATCTGAAGATGAAGATGAAGTTGAGGAATACGAAGAAGAGGAAGAGGAATATGAGGAGGAGGACGCCGATGAAGACAACGTCCTTTTCCTTGAGTTCATATCTATTGTAGACTCACTACTCGGAACCCACCTGTCGCCTTCTGAAATCACAGCGTTCTCTAATTCAGAAGGATTTGAAATCTACCGCCACGTTGGGTCCTCGCCTGAAAGTGCTGGTGAAGATGAACGTGCAGAGTTCTTCAGGGTAGTTGACACACTATTGGGAGAACTTCCCAATGAGACAGTGGCACAGTTCGTGGCTTCTGAGGATTTCGACACATATAGCGCCGTAGGTGCAATGTACAATTGAGGTGTAAAATATGGGATTACTTGACAAAGTTGACAATCTTGATGAAGCAAAGCCTGCAAAAGCAGTAGCAAAGAAAGCCGTTGCAAAGAAAGCAACCCCTAAGGCTGCTGCAAAGAAAGCAACCCCTAAGGCTGCTGCGAAGAAAGCAACTCCTAAAGCGGCTGCTAAAAAGGCAAACGTGAGAAGTGAAAGGTCAGAGAGAATACGCCCTACTGGTCTGCCAGAAGGATACGAATTATCTGGTAAGATGCCCAGATACATTGGTTGGCTAATCAACTTCGCTTGGAATTTCGGTGCACTAATTGCTACAATGTCTGTATTCGTATTCGGAGATCCCGACTTAACTATCGGTTTCGCGGGTGCAGCGATAATGATTCTAATCAATTGGCTTGTAATACCTATTTGGTTAGGCAGAAATATCGGAGAATTCGTATCACGTACGAAATACATCAATTCAAGTGGAAATAAACCTAATTTCTTTCATGCTGTATTGAATAACAGCCTTGGTTTCATGTTCTTGATTGGTCTTATTATGGTAGTTGTCAATGCTAAAGATGTATCTTCAACCACAGGCATGACATGGCTTTCAATTGGATTATTGATGATGATTTTGTGGGTAGTCAACTTCTTCTTAAAGAAGAATTCTGATTATTCTCAAGGCATGTTCGATTTGGCTTTCAGCGCTTACTCTGTTAATCACATATCAACCGGTAGTGAGACCGGTTGGCTTGCGAAGTTCGAAGGCCTAGGTGACTTTGGAGCCAAATTTGAGAAGAGACAGGAAATCCGTCAGCAAAAAGCGGCTTCTAAGGCTGAAAAAAGAACTGAACCTTCCGATTCCGATGATGCAAAGCCTGCTAAAGCGGCTGCAAAGAAAGCAAAAGCAGTGGCAAAGGATGCCACTCCTGCTGATGGCGAATCTGAGGATTAATAATGCCGCGCCGTAAGGCGACATGGGATGGCAAAAAGATTCTCACGGCATTAATCTTAACTATCCTTCTCGCAATATTTGTCCCATATGGATTTATTGCAGTCCCCATACTGCTGCTGTTATTGTTGCATCAATCACTGCTAAGGCTCATTTTTAGGGGCCCTGTAAAGAGAAGTATCACTCTATCGGAACCAGGATGGGATACCATTCGGACAACCAATGATGGAGTTGACGTATACGGTTTCGTAAACTATCAGGACCATAGTGCAGATCTAGTTGTTTTCCTACATGGCTGGCAATCATCTAGTGGGAAATTCGTTGATCGAATGAAAATTTTTGCTGAAAGAGGATTGCATACTCTAGCTGTTGATATGCGTGGACATGGCATAGCACCCTCGACTAATGAATGGACTGCTGGAAAAGTCATTGGTGATGTAAAGGCCATTCTCGATTCAATTGAGTTATCCAACATTAAGAACGTACATTTCTACGGTCACAGCCTGGGCGCATTCGTATGCTTGGGTATGCAAAATGAAAGGCACCAAGGATGGTGGAAAGAACGATGTTCAACGATTATGCTAGAGTCGCCTATGGTGGCATATTCTCCAATAATGGAGGAATTGTCAGGACGTGTGAAATTCTTGCTACCGTTGTTGAAACGTTGGGCTGTAACAGGATTTAGAAAAATCCATCCAGAAATTGGTGACCTTGAATGGAGTGATATCGACATACCGTCATGGGGGCTTCCTAAGGTCCCCACTTTGCTGCTTCAAGCGGCTAACGATAGTAGATTGGGCCGCTTCCATTATGATTTACTAATTCGCCAAGATGTCGACGTTTATCCGCACCTAATAGAATCACTAACTCATTCAAAGAACAGTGTGAACAAAGATAGAGATGAACTGATTAAACAGTGGATTAGTGAAAGAATGAGTTAATCACTCTTCTTCAGAGATTTCAGCTTGCTCTCTTGCTAGTTCTCTCATATCCTCGTGTTCATCTAACTCATCAACGATCTCTTCGCCCAGTAAGGTCTCGATAGCGTCTTCCATGGTGATTATGCCAGCGGTTCCTCCGAACTCATCGATTACTGCTAATATCTGAACCTTAGATTGTAGGAAACGATCGAGTGCTAAATCTACACTTTCATCCATATTTATTGTTAGAAGAGGTTTTCTCATTTCTGATAATTTCTTTTCCCATTCGTCCATCGAAGCCGCCATTAGTATATCCGAGCGCAAAACGAAACCGGACAATGAGTCGATGGTCTCTGCGAAAACCGGCATTCTTCCAAACCTCAGGATCTTGGTATCATCCAATACTTGACGGATAGTCCAATCCTGATTAAACGCTAAAGTAACAGTCCTAGGAGTCATTACATCCTTCACTGGAATTTCTCTCAACGCCAGAAGATTGTGTATGACTGCTTCTTCATCCTCATCCAGTTCTCCTTCTTCCTCACTGATATCTGCTAAAGCGTGCAATTCATCACGGGTTACCAATGCAGTCTCAGCTTTGGGTAGCATTCGCTTGAACCAAAGTAGAGGGATGAAAAATGGTGACATTATTTTTGTCATACCGGACAAAACTATGCCTGAAGGACCGGATAGCAATTTCCAATATGCAGAACCTAGTGTTTTAGGGATTATTTCGGATAAGAACAATACGGCCAAAGTAAGGATGATAGAAGCGATTGTTAATTTATCATCACCAAATTGTGCCGATACTTCAGCACCAACACCTGCGGCCCCCATTGTATGTGCAATGGTATTGAGGGTTAATATCGCAGTAAGCGGTTTAACCGAGTCATCTTCTTTCAGTTTCGCCCATCTTGCACCATTTTTATCCCCTGCTTTATTGATCACACTCACATGTGAAAGAGACATTGACAGTAGTACTGCCTCTAGCATAGAACAAAGGAAAGAAACACCCAATGCAATGGATGCATATGCGACAAGCATTGTATAATCTGCCATAGGGTTCAACGAATCCTCGGCCAATCGGCCCATTTGTTGTGTACAGCATCAAGTTCTTGAGCCTTCGCAACAATTCAATGATAGCACTCATGTAGTTCATTGCACCCGACAGGACTGGTGACCCCCGATATGGCCGGAGAACATGTCTTGATTTGTGTCGCTTGGCCATACGCCAACGGCCCTCTACATTTGGGCCATGTTGCTGGCTGCTACCTTCCCCCTGACATCCAAGCCAGGTATGAGCGTGCTAAGGGTAACCGTGTCCTGATGGTTTCTGGTTCCGATGAACATGGGACACCAATTACCGTAACAGCGGAAACTAATGGCGTGTCTCCCCAAGATGTAGTTGACAAATATCATGCAATTAATTCTAAGGCTTTAATTGACCTTGGTTGTTCATGGGAACCAAATATTGACCCAAGAGGGGTTGATTTTGGTGGGTCACTATTCAATCGAACTAGTGACAACGACCATCACAAAATCGTTTCAGAAAATTTTGTTTCTCTGATGAATGCTGGATTATTTGAAAAGAAAGTAATGCAACAATATTACGAGATACGCGAAGATGGCGGACGCTTCTTGCCAGATAGGTACGTTGAAGGCGATTGCCCCAATTGCGGAGAGTCAGGTGCCAGAGGCGACCAGTGTGATGAATGCGGAGTTACGTATGAAGCACATGAATTACAGAATCCAAAGTCAAAAATGAATCCATCCGCCTCCATAGAGATTAGAGATACAGAACATTTCTTTTACCGTCTGGATCTATTCCAAGAAGCTCTTGAGGAACACGCAAGTCAAAGACAATCTGTCTGGAAGTCAAATGTCAAAGCCATGACTAAGCAATGGTTGGACATGGGTCTAAGGCCACGTGCAGTCACTAGAGATTTAGAATGGGGGATTCCACTGCCACTAGAGGGAGATGAATGGGATGGCAAGTGTATCTATGTGTGGTTTGAAGCAGTTCAAGGCTACTATTCCTGCGCTAAACTATGGTCCGAAAGACACGCTTCATCAGATGACTGGGAGAAGTGGTGGAAGATTGGAGATGATGGTACTAAACCACGCCATTTGTATTTCCTTGGTAAAGACAATATTCCGTTCCATACTGTCATTTGGCCTGCTTTAATCATGGGTCTAAATCATGCTGCTAAGGGGCTCACTGCCAAAGACAAACCATCTCTGCCCGGACCTGGAGAACTCCAACTAGAAGACAATGTTCCTGCGATGGAATACCTCATGTTATCTGGTGGTCAATTCTCTAAATCAAGGAAACACGCAGTGTGGTTACCATCATTCCTTGATAGGTTTGACCCAGATACATTGCGCTACTATCTTTCAATAAATATGCCTGAAAATCATGATACTGACTTCAATTGGCCAGACTTTGTTGAAAAAATAAATTCTGAGTTGATTGCTGCATATGGAAACTTTGTCCATCGAGTATTGACATTAGGTGCCAGATTACCCGAAAATAGAGGGCTTGATTCATTCGAAGATTTGAGTTATTGCCAAGGAGAGATGGACAAACTGGCCTCTCTGCACTCAGAAATCACGGCTAGCTTGGAAAAGCATCGCTACAAGGAGGCTTTGCGTAATGTAATGCGTGCGGCACAGTTAGGTAACCAAATGCTTCAGGCTGCAACACCTTGGAAGTTCTTGAAGGATCTTGACGGTGCAGGTTCTAAAGAATCGATGGCTAAACTTTCATTTGGATGGAGAATCTCAAGATTCCTATCTATCATGACACAACCGTTCTTACCATTTAGTGCACAGAAATTGTGGACTGCTCTGGGAGAAGAGGGTGATGTTTCGCAAGTATCTTGGGATTCATCCATTGACTGGGAAACTGAATTCAAGTGGTCTGAACAAGTTGCTGAACCATTGTTCAAACGATTGGATTTAGATGAAATTCTAGCCCAAGAGAAAGATTTAGCTAGTGAAGGTCCGAGTAATGATTCCGACCCGACACACGGCGTAAAGGGTAGCAAGAAAGCAAAGAAGGAGGAAAAGAAAATGCCAGAAGGAACGACACATCTAGATTTTGAAACTTTTATGGAAGTCGAACTAAAAGTTGGAAAAATAATTAACGTAACCGACCATGAGAATGCCGACAAATTATTCGTCGTAACTATCGAAGACGGTAGTGAAAATGGACGTACTATTTGCGCTGGCCTAAAAGAGTATTATTCGCCGGACCAAATGATAGGCAAATCAGTCGTATTCGTTGCTAATCTTAAGCCTCGTAAGTTGCGCGGAGTGATGAGCGAAGGAATGATGCTTGCTGCAGATGATGGTAACGGTGGAGTAAGACTAGTCACAATCGATGGCGAGATATCTCCTGGTTCAGAAGTAAGATGATTACATTCTGTCTCTTACAGCATCCATTACTTTACGTGAAAGCAATCTCGAATTATCCAGTATCTCTGGAGCTTCCTTCCTTATCTCAACAGCCATCTCATCTGGCAACCCCTGAAGGTTAATGTCGACATTGAATAAAGCACCCTTACACGCTGCGCTTGCTAGCAATCCAGCAACTCCTACATCTGAAACAGCGTTGGCGTTACCAGTGGTTGCCAATTCAGGTAAGACTTCTAGCAATTTCAATGCTAATTGTGCCGTCTCGAATGGCTTTTGAGTGGCCACTAATGTAGCATCCCTAATCGCCTGCCTCCTGATCATTTTTTCATCATCTGTGCCCTTTGGCATTTTGAAAGACTCCATAACTCCATCAAATGCATCGCTATCTTCGTCTGCTAATTGTCCCGCCCTAGTCATAGTACGAACTGAGATTGGTAATGCTTCGTTAGCACCATTCCAACCATTTTGCCATTTATCCTTGCCGAGAGTTAAGTCACAGACCATAATTGCAAGCGCTGACGCCTGACCTAAGGCGATTGCAGCAGCAGTCCCACCTCCGGGCGTTGCAGAAGATGAGGCTAAAGCAGATTGAAAATCTCTAACAGTCATTTCCATCCATGGAGTTCTCATGCTTCCACCCCACTAGCAAGTGCCCATTCAATTATTCGTTCATTTGGAATAAACGGTGCCAAATAATCCAGACCTAGCCCTTTTACTGCGGCATTTACGAGTTCAGCCTCATCCTCTACATCAATTTCAGAATACCAACGTCCAGCATCTAACATCGCAGCAAGGGGTACTAGGCCAACTAATTCCGAACCACATGTTTGTACATCATGGTCATTAACAATCGATTTTACAGCCTCGAAGGCTATATGCATAGGCGTAATAGAAACATCTCTAAGATTCATAGAAACTTGTGATATATTGTGAGACTCTAGTGGAAGTCCCATTCCTTGAACCATTGGTAGCATACCTGGGATTCTAGTTTTCTGTCCGTGGGAGTTTTTGAGCAATCTTCCCGATGAACGAACTAATGACCCTGCAATTTTAGCGGCCTTGGCATCTTTTTCGTCCACATTAACGTTGTATGCGACTAATATTTGTCTTGCACCAATTACAACCGCCCCAAATTTGGAAGTTTGCTCATTCCATTCTTTGGGTCCGAAGTCAGGCAAATGTGGACCTCCGTTTGATAATCTCTGTTCAAGACTCTCATACTGCCCTTTTCTCAAATCGGAAAGAAGTTCCCTATCTGGAGATGCTGCAGCAGCTCCATAGAGGAAGGTGCATAAGTTGAGTTCGTCGGATACTCTTCTTGCCAGTTTATTTGACAGATCGACACAATCCTCCATCGTCACCCCTTCTAATGGTATGAAGGGACATACATCCACGGCGCCAATACGCGGATGCTCGCCTTCGTGAATACGCATGTCGATATTTTCAGATGCTGCTTTGATAACTCGGAATGCAGCCTCAATAACAGCATCTGGCTCTCCCGCTATTGTAAGGACTGTGCGGTTGTAATCACTATCGGGCTCTATCCCAAGGACTCTTGCACCTTCAATACCTCTGCCAGCATCACTGATTTTTCGAATAGTGTCCTGATTTGTACCTTCTGAAAAATTAGGCACACACTCAACAATTCTGCCAGTCATATACATTTGCCTGTGAAGGCGACTGATGAACATTCCCGAAGTAATCAGTTGTAAAGAGCATCTGGCGATGCAGAAATACCATTGGATTCACGCTTCTTCTTGATGCGTAAAACTGCAGAAACTGCATCTTCTTGTTTAACCTTGGAACGACCTTCTCTAATGGCTATCATCCCAGCCTCAACAGATGTTGCCTTTAGTTCAGCACCGCTAAACCCTTCAGTTAGTTCTACGATTTTCGCAACGTTGATTCTAGAGGTTGACATTTTATCAAAATGAATTGAAAGAATAGTTTTCCTCCCATTTTCATCAGGTAGTGGGATTTCAATAACACGATCGAATCTTCCTGGCCGCAATAAAGCATCGTCAAGAATATCTGGTCTGTTGGTTGCAGCGATAATTTTTACATCTTCCAATGCGTCAAATCCATCTAATTCAGCTAGAAGTTGCATCAAAGTTCGTTGAACTTCACGATCGCCACTGGTAGCAGAATCCAACCTCTTAGCACCTATCGCATCGATTTCATCCAAGAAAATAATTGCTGGTGCCCTATCTTTAGCTAAAGAAAATAATTCTCTTACCATTCGGCCACCTTCACCAATATATTTCTGGGCCAATTCAGAACCCACCATTCGTATGAATGAAGCATCGGTTTGACTCGCTACTGCCTTGGCGAGCATTGTTTTACCACACCCTGGCGGTCCAACTAGAAGTATTCCTTTGGGAGGTTGTATCCCTACTTTCCTGAATAATTCCGGCTTTTCTAATGGCAATTCAATCGCTTCTCGAACTTGGAGTATTTCTTCGTCTAATCCGCCTACACTTTCGTAGTCCACATTTGGTTTTTCAATCATTTCAGCACCAGAAACCATAGGGTCCCAAGCATCATGAAGGACTTCTATTATCGAAAGAGTATCTTGGTTTAGGGCGATTCTGGTCCCAGGGCGTAATTTGTCAGGGTCAATTCGTTGATTGATAGATACTTGAAACACGGTTCCATTAGTAGACCTTACAATGGCTCTTTCATCATCTAAGACGTCTTGTAGGTGACCTACAATTAAAGGTGGACTTTTGAGAATCCTTACTTCTTCATCTAGCCTACTAGCACGCTTCTTTACAGATGCTAGGTCGTTTTCCAAGTGGACTCTTTCAGAAAGAAGTCTCTGGGCTTCTTCTTGTAGATGTTTGTAATCGGTAGCGAGTGCCTTCAGCTCACTGTCTTCAGTGGCATGCGGTTCATTACTGCCGTTGTCTACTTCAGTCCCCATGTTAACATTCCAGAGTCCGTACTTCTTCAACTATCCGTGTATTTTGCATCAAATTATGCCTACGAAGGCTTGATGAAGCATCGCCACGACAACGGTTTAGGTGGCAGAGATGGCAGACTGTGAACTATGTGGTGCGATGAAAGTTGGAACACGTTCTGTGTTGATGGGCAAGGCAGAAGTTCAAGCCTGTAAACGCTGTACTGATAAGATGGGTTTGGATGAAAAAAATGTCGCTCCGGGTTTATCACAGGCTAGAAACACCCCTACGCCCACTTCCGGGGGCTACGGCGGAATAGGCCGTAAGGGAAAGGACATAATGCTCAGAGGTGAGAAAGAATTAGCCGCTGATTTCTCGAAAAGAGTTTCAACGGCTCGCCACGCCAAAGGTTGGGATAAGAGCCAACTGGGGCGTAAGATGGCTGAGAAGGTCAATGTGATCAGTAATGTCGAATCTGGCAAAAGACCTACTGACGCTGTAATAAGGAAACTCGAGCGAACTCTCGGAATTACATTGATGGTTGATGCATCACCTGATCAAAATCGGCAAATCAATTCAGGCGATGGGCGCGGTCTTACGCTCGGTGATTTCTTACTCGGCGGTAAGGAATAATCATGGCCGACAAAATACCGGTGCATGCCATATGGCTTGCTCAAGATGACCCGAAAAAGAACACTGCTGTTAGACTATCCCGCAGAGGTGATTTGCGTCTGCACGAAAGATTCAATCAACTTCCTAGAAGAGGCATAATCCTAGAGCCACTTTGCGGTAAAGTTCTCGGGCCAGAAGACCATGCACTTTTACTCGAAGAAGGTGGCGCATTGGTTGGGCTAGATTGCTCTTGGGCTCAAATTGAAGATTCGGTGTCACAGGTCATGAAGAAGACTAAACTCAAGGGGAGGATGCTACCTCTATTGTTGGCTGCAAATCCTGTCAATTGGGGCAAACCTGGTAAAATGACTACTGCAGAGGCTCTTGCTGCCTCATTGTATCTAATCGGCAAAGAAGAGCAGGCGAGAAAGCTTCTTGCTGCATTTAGATGGGGTGAACAGTTCTTCATTTTGAATAAGGAGCCACTTGACGCATATAGTGCGGCGAAATCTTCTGAAGAATTAGTAAAACTCCAATTCGAATTTTTCGATATCGACATTCCCGAATGAGCGCCATATAGGCAATCACTAATGCCTACCGTTAGCAGGGTGTTTCATGGTCAAGAGGCCGATTCATCGACTAGGAGGCCCTGTGCCAGTCCCTGAAATGGATGAATTGGCAGAAGAGTCAATCATTACACTTTTCAATAACGATCAAACAGTGGTTCGGTTATTGGCTTCCCCTTTCGATTTAGGAGATTTAGCATACGGGCATGTAATTTGTGAAGGTCGGGGAACCGTAAATTCTGTGACCGTTCATGGTCATGATGTGAATATCAAAGGCAGCGTCCGCGTTAGGCCCACTGAGGACTTGCTAACAGCATCGTGTGGAGCATGTACAACTGGAGATGTAGCAATACCAAGTGGGACGGTTGTAAATACTGTACGACTTGATGCAAATTTGGATGAGATGTTAGACCTCATGAGGTCGAACCAACCGTGGTTTGAAGCAACCGGTGGGATGCATGCTGCGGCCATTTTCAGTGAAAGTGGTGAATTATTGCTTGTGAGGGAAGATATTGGAAGGCACAATGCATTTGACAAAGTCGTCGGCGCTTCATTACGTAATGAGGTCTCGCCGAAAATAATTGTTTTGTCCAGCAGAATTGGCTGGGAGTTGGTTGCTAAAGCAGTACGCGTAGGGATCGAGATAATCGTAGCAGCGGGCTCAATTTCATCTGCAGCCGAAAACTTATCCAGAGCTAGTGGAATAACTCTGATTGGGTTCGCTGCAAGCAAAAGACCGTCTGTAATAGGCAATTTAAGCCGCATCATTGACAAGCCCTCGTCAAATCCGTAGGCTCATGTCGGTCAGGAAGAGTACTCGGGCAACTACTCCGCCCGACAATAATTCATTGAAAATAAGTAAACCGAAATCAGTAGCAGCAGGTATACCTGCGGCAACATCTTCAATGCGCCATGGTATCACTCGCATGGGAATTACAAAGACGATTAAGACCCTTACAACCGTGAATCAACCGGAAGGTTTTGATTGCCCTGGATGCGCATGGCCAGACCCTGAGCATTCTACAATGTTCGAGTTCTGTGAAAACGGAGCAAAAGCAGTAGCGGATGAGTCAATGAAGGCTAAAGTGACCCCCGACTTTTTTGCAAAAAACAGCATTCAACATCTGTCTGAGCAGAGTGATTTCTGGCTTAACAAACAAGGTCGTATATCGCACCCAGTCATACTTAGAGAAGGAAAGAACCACTACGAATCTATTTCTTGGGATGATGCGATTGAGGTAATCGCAGATAATATAGAACAAAGTGCAGATCCTAACAAATCAATATTTTATACATCGGGTAGAACTTCAAATGAAGCTGCTTTCTTGTACCAATTATTTGCGAGAACACTTGGGACCAACAACATGCCCGATTGTTCAAACATGTGTCACGAATCCAGCGGTCAAGGACTAGGTGAGACAATTGGTATCGGGAAAGGAACAGTTAGTTTGGATGATTTCAATCATGCTGATTTGATATTGGTCATCGGACAAAACCCTGGGACAAACCACCCTAGAATGCTGACGGCACTTAGAGATGCAAAAAGAAATGGAGCATCTATAATCCATGTTAACCCCTTGCCGGAAACAGGATTGGTTAGGTTCAAACACCCTCAGGATTACATGAAAATGTCATTCGGTAGTGAAGAACTTGCTGACATGCACCTACAGGTGAAGATAGGTGGAGATGCTGCATTGATGCATGGTTTGATGAAAGTTCAAATCGAATTAGATGCATTAGATCACGACTTTATCAAAAATTCAACTGTTGGTTTCGATTTATTAGTCGACACCGTGAAAAAAACAAACTGGAGTGAAATCGAGGCAGACACTGGTTTGACAAGGTTCCAAATCGAAAATGCTGGTAGAGTTATTTCTAAATCCAAAGCATCCATTGCATGTTGGGCAATGGGTCTAACTCAACACAAGAACGGAGTGGCTGTGATTCAAGAGGTTTCGAACCTAATGTTGATGGGGGGTCATATTGGACGCAAAGGTGCAGGATTATGCCCCGTTAGGGGTCACTCTAACGTGCAAGGCGACCGAACAGTTGGTATCTGGGAAAGGCCGTCTGAAGCATTCCTGGATCGGCTAGATGCTGCTTGTGACATCATTAGTCCAAGGGAGCATGGAGTGGATGTAGTAGAAGCCATATCTCAGATGAGAGATGGTGGTGCTGATCTGTTCATGTGCATGGGAGGTAATTTCATATCTGCTACACCAGATACTGAAGCCACTGCTGAAGGCCTGAGAAAAGTTAAATTGACAGTTCAGGTATCTACTAAATTGAATCGTTCACACTTGGTGACGGGTGAGACTGCTCTAATTCTGCCATGTCTAGGGCGAACTGAATTGGATATTCAAGCCGATGGTAAGCAATTTGTAACTGTTGAAAACTCGATGGGAATCGTTCACACATCCAAAGGTAATCTGAAACCGGCTAGTAGTGAATTGAAAAGCGAACCTTGGATCATTGCGTCTCTGGCTAAAGCAGTACTTGGAGATGAGAGAGATTGGTTGGCATTAGCTTCAAATTACGATATGATTAGAGAATTGATGAGCAGGGCACTGGCTGGTTTTGAAGATTACAATACCCGCGTCAGAACCCCCAATGGATTCGCTCTTCCTAACCCGCCTCGCGATTCACGTTCTTTCAACACACCTGACAAGAAAGCGCACTTTGTATCCCATGAGTTGCCTGATGTTCGCATACCCGATGACAAATTTGTAATGATGACAATTAGGTCGCACGACCAATACAATACTACCATTTATGATCTTCATGACCGGTATCGAGGTGTGCATGGTAATCGTAGAATTGTACTGATGAATGCTAGTGATATGATTGAACGCGGCTGGAAGAGTAGACGAATTGTAGACATAGTGTCGCATTTCGAGGGCGAAGAGCGAAGGAGTGACGGGTGGAGGTTGGTGGCATACGATATCCCCAAGGGTAACATTGCAACATATTTCCCTGAAGCAAATGTTCTCGTTCCGCTAAATTCTACTGCTGATAAGTCGAATACTCCCACCTCTAAATGGATAATATGCAGCCTCCTGGAGCCCGGAACTGGGTTTTCTGAGGAGGAGTGAACGTGAAGGAGATAGGATATTTCGAACTTCTCAAAACCAACGGTAAATTTCGCATATTCTGGGCGGCTGCTGTAATTTCGATGATGGGTGAATGGTTCAACACGATTGCCCTATTCACATTGATACTCGAGCACTCTGGTTCCGAAGCCATGCTTGGATTGTTATTCACGATAAGGATGCTAGGCTTTGCAATTCTTCAACCAATCACCGGACTTCTAGCAGACCGATGGTCTAGAAAATGGATAATGATTATTTCCAATATCTTACAGATGGGACTTGCTCTTTGTTTCCTAATGGTGGATGGTCCGGAAGACATGTGGTGGCTTATTGGATTATCAGGGGTAATGATGATACTACATGGAGCATACATGACTGCTGAAAGAGCTGCTTTACCAAACATTGTGAGTGCAGATGAACTTGCAACTGCTAATGCACTTGATGCCGCCACATGGTCGACTGCTCTAGCGTTCGGTGCATTCCTTGGAGGAATAGTAGTTTCAGAATATAATGTTGCGACTGCCTTCATTATCGATTCGATTACATTCTTTATTGGGGCAATAATTCTACTACCTCTGAAACTACCGCAACAGGTTAGTGAAGACATGAAGGGTCCTATTTTCCGCACTGCTCTGAAAAATATCAAGGCGGGTTTTACCAGGTTAATCGATGAACCTCGATTAAAGAGAATTGTTTTCGCAAAAACAACTTGGAATTTAGCAGGTGGCGGATTGGCTGCTGTATTCTTGGTTATTGCTGGTTCGCGGATGTCTCCTGGGGAAATGGCAGCTGGGATTGGGTTATTCTTCATGGCCCGGGGCATCGGTACAGGAATCGGACCTATTATTGCGCGAAAATATCTGACAAACAAATCAAAATGGCCGGCATTAGTAGGTATTCTTGTTTCAGTATCCGGGTTTTTCTACCTCTTGATCGGGCTAACCATTTTCGAAAACCTATACTTGACCATTGCTTTGATTATTATAGCCCATTCAGCGAGCGGTGCTAATTGGGTATTATCTACAATCCTTACACAACAATGGGTAGAGGATGAAGTCAGAGGTCGGGTATTCAGCATAGATATGTTGCTGATGTCAATATCATTTAGCCTCAGTACATTCACGGCTGGCTGGTTACTAAACAATACTAATCTAACACTGAAGATGGGAATGATATGGTTTTCATGTGCCATGATTGCATTTGGAATAATTTTCACCATGTGGCGTCCCGATAATCGAGAAAGAAATACACATCAAATTCAGATTAGTGAATAATTCTGGATCTATTACTGAAAATTAACTGTTGAGTATATTCCCCTTGGCCACATCCTCGTGACATGATGTAGTCTCTGCTTGATGGACGCTTTACTACAACAATCAATAAGTCGCCCACTACTGGCGGTATCATGGCAACCGATGTTGAAGCAATGCGCATCCATATCGGAGTAGGTATTCCTTCAACGTTGCCAGAACATCCAGGCATATCTGACGATGTTGACCATGCACCTGCAAGGCGTCAAATTCTTACTCAAGATGAAAAAAGATTGGCATTACGCAACGCTTTACGATACTTCTCCGAAGAACTGCATGAAGTGCTTTCAGCAGAATTTGCTGATGAATTAGAAACATATGGTAGGATCTGGATGATGAGATATCGGCCCGTTGAGTATGAAGTAAAGGCCTACCCGATAGGTGATTATCCTGCCGCGTCGCAGGAGGCGGCTGCGATAATGTTGATGATTCATAATAATCTAGACACTGCCGTAGCTCAATTTCCGCATGAATTGATCACCTATGGTGGTAATGGTTCGGTTTTTCAGAACTGGGCGCAATACAGACTTGTGATGAAATACCTCTGTGAAATGAATGATGAACAAACACTAGTGATGTATTCTGGTCATCCATTAGGTCTGTTCCCATCTTCAAAAGATTCACCCAGAGTAGTAGTAACCAACGGCATGGTCATTCCAAACTATTCTAGCCAAGATGACTATGACAGAATGAACACCCTCGGCGTAAGCCAATACGGGCAAATGACTGCAGGTTCCTACATGTACATAGGGCCACAAGGAATTGTCCATGGCACCACTATTACTGTCCTTAATGCCGGTAGAATGTTTTGCGGGGCGAAAGATTCACTCGCTGGAGTCACATTTGTTACTTCAGGCCTAGGTGGGATGAGTGGGGCTCAGGCCAAAGCAGGAGTCATAGCAGGTGCGGCTTGTATAGTAAGCGAAATCAACCCTCACGCCGCTCACAAACGCCATGAACAAGGTTGGCTTTCAGTCATTGCAGATTCTACTGATGATGCCATCGACCAGATGTTGGAAGCCAAGAAAAACAGTGAAGCGATATCAATTGGACACGTTGGCAACATAGTTGAGTTGCTGGAGAGAATGGTCGAACGTGGTATTAGCATTGATTTGTTGTCTGACCAGACTAGCCTGCATAATCCATGGCAAGGAGGATATTATCCTGTTACTCTTTCTTTCGAAGAAGGTAAAGAAATGATGTCGACTAACCCTGAACAGTTCAAACTTGAGGTTCAAAAAACACTTCGCAGACACGCCTCTGCTGTCAACGCATTAGTTTCAACAGGGACATATTTCTGGGATTATGGAAATGCGTTCTTGTTAGAGGCATCAAGAGCAGGTGCTGATGTGATGGATGCAGAAGGTAATGGCTTCAGATATCCTAGTTATGTTGAAGACATTATGGGTCCTATGTGCTTTGATTATGGCTTTGGCCCATTCAGATGGGTTTGTGCATCTGGTGACCCAGAGGACTTATTGAAAACAGATAAAATTGCCACAGATGTTCTGACTGCGATGGCAGCTAATTCTCCTACACCAATCAAGCAACAAATGCTTGATAACATTAGGTGGATTGAACAGGCTTCTGAAAACAAAATGGTCGTAGGTAGTCAGGCAAGAATTCTATACGCTGATGCGGATGGCAGAAAAATGATTGCTAAAGCGTTTAATGATGCGATTTCATCAGGAGTTATCAGCGCACCAATAATCCTAGGGAGAGATCACCATGATGTTTCTGGAACCGACTCTCCCTATCGTGAAACTGCTAACATTCGCGATGGATCAATGTTTACCGCCGATATGGCCGTGCAAAACTTCGTTGGGGATTCTTTCAGAGGCGCCACGTGGATTAGCTTGCATAATGGCGGCGGAGTTGGGTGGGGTGAAGTCATAAATGGCGGATTTGGCATGCTAATCGATGGTAGTTCAGAGAGCGAGAGGAAATTGCTTTCTATGCTTGATTGGGATGTCAATAACGGTGTGACGCGAAGAGCATGGGCTCGTAATGATGGGGCTATTTACGCAATAAAGCGCGCTATGGAGAAAAACCCCAACCTGCGAGTAACGTTGCCGAACCTCGCTTCAGACAAACTCATTGACTCGATGTTTACTGGTGATGAATGATGGGGAGTATCAAATTAGACGGGAATACTCTGAGTTCGACAGAGATAGCACTGGTTTCAAGAGGTGAAAAGGTCGAAGTAGCAACTGATGCCTGGCCTAAAGTTGAAGCAGCTAGAAATGTGGTTGAAGGAATTTTGGATCGAGGAGAGACCGTTTACGGAATCAATACCGGGTTCGGAGCACTGGTGAGTGAAAATATCTCATCGGATGATTTAGCATCATTACAAGTGAATTTGATTAGATCTCATGCTTGTGCAATCGGCGAACCAATGTCTATTCGAGATACTAGAGCAATGATGTGCGTCAGAGCAAACTCATTGGTCAAAGGATGCTCCGGAATACAACGTATCGTCATAGAACAAATCATTTCTTACTTGAATCTGGACATCATTCCAGTTGTACCTAGAATTGGTTCACTAGGTGCATCAGGAGATTTAGCACCATTGTCTCACATGGCATTAGCATTGATTGGTGAGGGTGAAGTCTGGGGTGATGATGGGCCAATTCCAACGTCAAACCTTCTCAAGGAAAAGGGCCTCATCCCAGTAGATTTAGCCGCCAAGGACGGACTATCTCTTATCAATGGAACAAGTCAAATGTGTTCATTCCTAGTTAATGTTGAACAGCAACTTTCCAGTTTGATTCCAATGGCAGACTTGATTGCTTGTGTTTCTATGGAAGCAAGAAAATGCTCGATAAGGCCAATGGATTCTAGAGTTCACCAGGCAAGGCCACATCACGGACAGTCATTAGTTGCTGAAAGAATTACCAAAATCATGGAAAATTCATCAATCCTAGCAGCACATGCAAACTGTGACCGTGTGCAAGATGCTTACTCATTCAGATGTATCCCTCAAGTCCATGGTGCTGTTCTCGAACGATTTAGGAGCCTTAAATCCACGTTGGGAATCGAAGTGAATAGTGCAACTGACAACCCTCTGATTTTTCCAAATCCATCTAACCCTGGGTATGATGAAGTGATTAGCCAAGGTAATTTCCACGGCGAAATACTGGCATTGACCGCAGACGGAATGTCACATGCATTGTTTGAATTAGGCCATATAAGTGAAAGAAGAATCGACCAAATGGTCGACCCATCTCGTAACGACTTACCTCCGTTTTTAGCTGTCAATTCAGGTATAGAATCTGGGATGATGATTGTTCATTATGTTGCTGCAGCAGCTTTGGCAGAACTCCATGGAAGGAGCACGCCTCGCTCAGCCTTTTCGACTCCTACATCGGGTGGTCAAGAAGACCATGTTTCAATGGGTGCAACTGCATGTTGGAATTTGCTTGAATCGTGCAAGCACTTGTCTCAAGTTCTAGCCTGTGAATTGATAATTGCTTGTGAGGCACTGGAATACAGAGATGCGGAGCCTGCGGAACATGTGAGGTCCTTGTACCGTCTTGTCAGAGCAGTCTGTGACCCTCTTTCAGGAGATCGTTCGACATCAAAAGAAATCGAGAATGTAGCATCGCAACTATCTGATGGCGGATGGTTGGCTAGAATAGAAGCAGAGTCTGGAAGACTGCCTAGATGAGTTCATCGATTTTGGACTCGATAGCATCCAGTCCTGTCAATTGGCGTACTCTGAATCGCATTTTTGTAACTTCAGAAACATATCCTCTTTCCAATAAAATATCTAATCGGTTATCGAGTTCTACTGCCTTCCTAACTTTATCTTCGACCGATTTATAAATTTCATAACCGGTGTCATCCGATTGTTGGAATAAAGCCGGCTCCGCTGACGAAACATCTAATCCCATTCGCCTCCATTGGAGAATCCTCCTCCGTACAACCTCTACAGAGTATCCTTCACGAGGTATTCGAACTAGGAATGTAAGTGAACTAGTACGCTCACTATCGTTTGTTTCCTCAATGATTGAGTTTTCTTCCGCTTTCGTTGATAGAGATTCAGTATGTTCTATCGAGTCATTATCCGGAACAACCCAGAATGGAGCTTCTTTTTGCCACTGAGATAATTGAACTGGATTCAAAACATCAGCAACAACTACCAATAACAAAGACCAAGGTTTACGATGTAATGAATCTTTAAGCCTCATTACAAGTTTCAACACATCTTGGAAACCATGCATCGAAATGAGCCATTCGATACCTTCAATGACTGCTAATCCTGTGTGATTTTCAATACGTTTCGACACCAAATCAAAAATTTGTTCGAGTGAGGGTTGAATCGAACCGTTTACATCATGGGATGTGACCCAATAAGCTTCGACTTTATCTAAATCGACATGTTCCAATAATCGCCTTTGAGGTAGCCTTGATAGAAGTAAAACATGTCCGTCGTCTCTCATTGAGGTTGCATCAACAAAGGCCAACATTTCATCCTGAGAAACTAGATCTAGAGTGTACGCATTTCCCAACTTAAAATCGTTCATCCGCACCCCTCCTAGCACCCGGCTATGTAGTCCGTAACGCTTCAAGTCCATGAACCATTATATCGTGTGTTGAACTCGGAATTAAAAGTGGCACCAATGTCTGAAGAAGAAAATCAAGATATTCCTATGGCGGAATGTGGGGCTTGTGAATCAATTATTCCACTCGATAGTGAATCATGTTCAAACTGTGGCATTCGCTTTGGCGGTGTTTCCGAGGAACATCTTGGAGAATGTGGGGCATGCGGTAAACTACAACCAGTGGATTCAACTTCATGTACAGAATGTGGAGTTTCATTTGTCGCAGACGAAGTTGATGAAACAACTATTGAAGACACACCTGAGGAGGCAGTAATTGACATTTCGGTCGATGATGCCAATGATATCTTAGCAGAAGAATCGATGGCCGTAGAAACTGCAACCGATGATGATGAAGTACCACAAGAAGAGAGTCCTGAAGATGATGAAATAGCAGAAACAGATGATGTTGCTGAAATCGAAATCTCTGAAGATGACGAAGCGTCCGAAGAAGAATTAGAAGATGATCTCGAAGAAGATCCTGAGGAAGAAGATGAATCTATTGACTCTGAAGAAGTTGAGGAATCAGAAATCGAGGACGATGAACAAGAGGATGATTCCGAGGATGGTGACTCAGAAGATTCAGAAGACGAGGTTGATGACGAGGAAGATGATGAACCCGTAGAAGTCGACAACACTATTGTTGTTATGGCATTTGAAAACCTCGCATTGGCTATTGCTGGTTCAGGTATGACTGCCTCTGAAGCATTTATGGACATGGATACCAGTGATGATAACCTAATTGATGCTCCTGAATTACAA
>Ga0233444_10000889_pt1 | contig 35984 bp, 22 predicted proteins | sample SI_124_October20_6_FD_182792 | JGI IMG/M metagenome (GOLD analysis project Ga0233444, IMG submission 182792) | Seawater microbial communities from Saanich Inlet, British Columbia, Canada - SI_124_October2016_10_MG | ecosystem: Environmental > Aquatic > Marine > Inlet | place: Canada: British... | reverse complement strand
TCCATATACTATTATTCTGATGTGGTGATGGTAGAGAGAATAAGAGGGAATATTGAAGTAGCTAACTATGCCCATGGTTATAGATTTTTCATGGCTTTTAACATGCTTGGATACCTATTTGCTGGTCTATTACTTCCAATATTTTCTAAACTTATCAAAGAAAAGCAAAGTGTTCTTCCTGTTTCTTGGTTGTCATTCAAGCTAATTTATTTTTTTGCTTTAATTATTTGTGTTACTGTATGGACCTATAAAATGGAAATTCTTAATTGGAGATATGAAATCAATGGTAGTTCATTAATGCACTCTAGTGAAACTTTTGGATGGTTAATGATTTCGTTTATAGCTGTTTCATGTAACTATATATTTGGGACTTTATTAACCGCAAAAGGAAGTATGAAACAATTAAACATATTAGCAGTTTTTGGGATTTTAATAAATATATCTCTAAACATATTACTTATTCCAGACAAAGGTTCTTCTGGAGCAGCTTTTGCTAGTGCTTTTACCCAATTTTTTATTCTTATATTTCAAGTAGCTTTATGTTATAAAATATTTAATTTTAAATACAATTTACTTCCAATAATTCGGCTTTTTTCATTCACTATACTGTTTATTTCTATGGTCTATATTGTAGAGAACTATCTAAATATTAATTGGTTAGAAAAAATAATATTGAATGTAATTGGTGGTGGTATTATTGGTTTATTTTTGAGAGTTATCAATTGGGGCCAGTTTTACAGCCTTTTAAAACACGATAAATACTCTTAATTTGTAGAGATTCATGCTATAACTTACATTTGTAGAACTAAAATTGAAAAATGAATTCATCCGAAAATCAATCTTACGACTTAATTTCTTTTTTATGGAAAAATAAAAATCCATTAATAACTGTTGGAATTATTGCGTTAGTGGCCTCCAGTATAGTCTCTCTTTTAATGGATGAGAAATTTGAATCTACTGTAACACTCTATCCTGCAAAGACAAGCTCAGTGACCTTCAATGAAGTAATTACAGAGGACCAAAGCGTTTCTAAATTTGGAGAGAACGAAGAGGCAGAACAAATGCTTCAAATTTTAGAATCCAGCAGTATAAGAAGCAAAATTATTGACAAATTTAATCTTCTTAAGCATTATGAAATTGATTTAGATTCCAAATACATCAATACAGATTTAACCAAAACTTATTTAGAAAATATAAATTTTAAAAGAAATAACAATGGAGCTGTATTAATTACTGTTTTGGATAAGAGCCCTGACACAGCTGCTTTAATTGCCAACGAAATTGCATCGTTATTTGACAATACAAAAAATGCAATGATTCACGAAAGAGCTTTGACAGATTTTAAAATTAAAAAAGAAAAACTTGATAAAATAATTGCTCAAATGCAGAACCTTAGAGATACTATGTCCAAACTATCTTCTCTTGGAGTAGTTACCAACGATGCCTACAGAGCACTAACTGAAGGCTATGTGAATTCTAAAGATTCTGAGATGAAAAAATCATTTAAAACTAAAATGACTATGACAGAAAAATACGGCTCTTTACTTAAATCTTTCCAAGTTAAAGTTGAGTTCCTCTCTGAAAGACTTGCTACAATGGAAACTTCCTACGAACAGGCTGAAAGTGATGCAACCAGCTATCTATCTCATAAATTCATTGTTGAGAAAGCTTATCCTGCAGAAAAAAAGGCCTATCCAATTAGATGGCTAATTGTAGTCTTATCAACATTCTCATCTGTTTTACTAGCAATCGTAGGCATACTAGTTAAGAATCAAATAGAACTTTTAAAGGATTAATGTTTAAAGGATTTCTTAGCCGAAGAATTTCTTACTTTTTGATGATTTTATTCATCATACTAAACTCCATTTTAATTTACTTTGACATTTTCTACCTCCTAGTACTTCCTTTAGTCATATTACTTGGCTATCTATTTGTTTTTAGATTGGATTTAATTTTTCTAACTATAGTTTTTTGCACCCCTCTTTCTTTTAATTTTGAAAATTTAGACTTGCTTGGAATAGGATTTTATTTCCCAACAGAACCATTGCTGCTGGTATTTACTATTGTATTTCTGTTCAAAGCGCTTCATGAAAAAAAAAATCAAAAAGAGCTTCTACATTATAAAAACCCTGTAATAATATTAGTTTTCGTACAAGTTCTATGGATTTTTACAACCTCTATAGTCAGTGAAATCCCTATGGTTTCCTTTAAGTTTTTAATTTCTAGAAGCTGGTTCATTATTCCCATTCTTCTTTATGGAATTCACTTTTTCAAAAAAGGGAAAAAACAAATCAAACAATTTTTCTTCGCTTATCTTTTTGCCATGGTAATGGTGACTTGCTATACATTAGTCAACCACATGATAAATAGTTTTAGTGAAGAAGCAGGTCATTGGGTAATGTGGCCATTTTTTAAAGACCACACTTCATATGGTGCAATTTTAGCACTAATTATTCCAATTAATGTTTGGTTGATATATGATTCTAAAAAAAATTACTTGAGAATTTTATTAATTGTTTTTTTAGCAATTTTTCTTATTGGTCTGTACTTTAGTTACACAAGAGCTGCTTGGTTAAGTATTGTTTTGGCCATTGGAGTATTTGTTCTTTATTACTTGAAAATAAAATTAAAATGGATAATTGGTATCCTAATTATTCCTTTAATATTTATAGTTTATAATTTTACAGAAATTTCTTACTTGGTTCAAAAAAATGATGCAGAACACACCACAGAGAATTTTTCAGAAAGAGTAGAATCAATGTCCAATATTTCCTCAGATGCATCAAATTTAGAACGTTTAAACAGATGGAACTGTGCAATTGAATTATTTTTAAAAAGACCTTTTTTTGGATGGGGGCCTGGAACCTATGCTTTTGTTTATGCACCATTTCAAAAATCCAAAGATTTGACAATAATCAGCACTAATTTTGGAGATGGTGGAAATGCACATAGTGAATATCTAAGTCCTTTAGCGGAACAAGGTTTTTTTGGTTTTTTAATTAATATTTCACTAATAGGGCTTGTTTTTATTTACTCGGGTCTATATTATGTAAGATGTGAAAATGAGTTTTATAAAATTTTAACACTTTTCATCATCTTATCCTTAACCACTTATTTTACGCACGGTGTTTTAAATAACTATTTAGATACAGATAAAGCTGCAATTCCAATTTGGGGTTTAATTGGCATGTTTATTACTGTTAAAACTTATTTAAATCCTATTTCTAAAAACACAACGTATTAATTATATGTTGTGACTTATTATTATTGCTTATGGTAAAATCTAAAAAAATATTTCAATGCATAAGCTGCTCACACGAAACAAGTAAGTGGACTGGTAAATGTGGAGAATGTGGAGAATGGAATACAGTTTCTGAGAGAATAGTATCAAAATCTTCCAAAAGTTCTATTTCAAGCAGTATTAAAACACCTCAGCGAATAAGTGATATTTCTGGAGATAAAGCGGAGAGAATTCCTATAAATGATATAGAATTTAATAGAGTAATTGGAAATGGATTGGTTAAAGGTTCTGTTATCCTATTAGGGGGTGAACCTGGAATTGGTAAATCAACATTGACTTTAAAAATTGCATTAAAACTAAAAGAAAAAGTTTTATATATTTCAGGAGAGGAAAGCAATGAACAAATAAAGTTAAGAGCCAATAGATTAAAGTTCAATAACGACAATTGCTATATTTATAACGAGACAGAAGTTAATACCATCCTTAAAACCTGTGAAGAAGTTTTTCCAAAATTAATTATTATTGATTCTATACAGACCATTCATACACAAGAAATAGATGCTATTCCAGGAAGTATTTCTCAAATCAAGCACTGTGCTGAAATTTTAATTAAATATGCAAAAGAGAAGCTAATTCCTATTATAATTATTGGGCATATCACTAAAGATGGAGCAATCGCTGGTCCTAAAGTATTGGAACATATGGTAGATACTGTCCTTCAGTTTGAAGGGGATAAAAATCATTTATACCGTTTGGTTAGAAGTATCAAAAACAGATTTGGAAGCACCAATGAACTTGGAATTTATGAAATGAATGAAAGAGGACTCGAAGAAGTAAATTCTCCTAGTAAAATGCTTATTTCAACCAACCAAGAAAAGCTAAGTGGTATTGCCTTGGGTTGTAGTTTGGAAGGAGTAAGACCTATAATGATAGAGTCTCAAGCCTTAACCTCAGCTGCTACTTACGGAAATCCACAAAGATCAGCTAATGGAATTGACATTAAAAGACTGAATATGTTATTGGCAGTGATTGAAAAAAGAGGGGGGATGAAACTAAGCCAAAAAGATGTTTTTTTAAATATCACTGGTGGATTAAAAATTCAAGACCCTGCAATTGATTTATCTATGGTTTGTGCAATATTATCTTCATTTTTTGACTTTTATATTGATCATAAAATTTGTTTTATTGGTGAAGTGGGCCTCAGCGGAGAAATAAGACCAGTTAGTAGAATAGAACAACGAATAAAAGAGGTGACAAAAATGGGAATTAAAAAAATATATTTAAGTAAATATTCTAAGGTTAGTCAAGTAGAATCCAAAGATTATCTGTTAATTAAAGTAGGTAAGCTTCAAGAAATCATTCAACAATTATTTAAATAATGCGTTTATTGAGCTAAGGAATAAAGAGTTTAAATTATATTTATTATAAAAATAGTTCATGCAGGTTATAGATCTTGAAAAAGAAATTATTAGTGAGTTTGAAATGTTTGACAATTGGATGGAAAAATATGAATATCTAATTGAACTTGGGAAAGATCTTCCTCTAATATCCTCCACCCTTAAAATTGATGAAAATATTATCAAAGGGTGTCAATCAAAAGTATGGTTACATGCTGAATTTGAAAAAGATTTGGTTTCATTTTATGCAGATAGTGAAGCAATAATTACGAAGGGAATAATCGCTCTTTTAATAAGAGTATTAAATAACCAGACTCCAGAAAATATTCTGGATGCAAAATTAAATTTTATAAATGAAATTGGTCTAACTAATCATTTGTCTCCAACAAGAGCTAACGGTTTGTTAGAAATGGTAAAACAGATGAAGGCTTATGCATATTCATTAATGATAAAAAATAATTTAAATGAGTGATGTAAAAGATTCTAAAAATGTCAAAAAAAAAATCGAGGACAAAATTATAAATGTTCTAAAAGCGATATTTGATCCAGAAATACCAGTGGATATTTACGAATTAGGTTTGATTTATGAAATTAAAATTGACGATAAATTTAATACTGAAATTATTATGACTTTAACTTCTCCAAATTGCCCTGTGGCTGAGTCCCTCCCAAAAGAGGTTGAAGATAAAGTTGGTGAAGTTCATGGAGTCGAAACTTCAAAAGTTAACATTGTATTCGATCCTCCATGGGACAAAGATATGATGAGTGAAGAGGCAAAGCTAGATTTAGGAATGATATAAAAAAAAGAAATGGAATTTGGAATTGATGCAATAGATTATTATTTGCCAAACATAGCTTTACCAATAGTTAGTTTGGCAGAAAAAAGAGATATTATTCCTGCAAAACTTGAAAAAGGATTGGGATTAAAATATATGGCACTTGCAGATTTAGATGAAGATACTGCCTCAATGGCGGCGAATGCACTGTTAAATCTTATCGTAAATAATAAAATAGATCCATCAACTATTGGAAGAATATATCTTGGAACTGAAAGCGCGGTAGATGCAGCAAAACCAACAGCTACATATGCTGTTGGAACAGTTGAAAAAATTCTTTCCAAAACCCTTGGGGCTAGATGTTTTAAAAACTGTGATGTTGTAGATCTCACATTTGCTTGTATTGGCGGAATTGATGCAGTAGAAAACTGTTTAGATTGGATAAGAATTAATCCAGAAAAAAAAGCGATTGTAATTGCCTCAGATATTGCAAAATATGAATTAGGGTCTTCTGGTGAATATACACAAGGAGCTGGTGCTGTTGCTATGTTGTTGAGTTCCAATCCTAGTATCATTTCTTTTAAAAATACAGTTGGAATTAGCATGGAGCATGTTGGAGATTTTTTTAAACCAAGAAGGAAAATTGATAACTCATTTTTGAGCGATAAAAATACTACTGTACAAAATTTAACAAATAGTGATAAAGAAATTATTGATTTTTATTTTGAAGAGCCAGTGTTTGATGGTCAGTATTCCAATAAATGTTATCAAGATAGAATCAATGAAGGGTTAGAGCATTTTCAATCACAGAAAAAAATAGACTTTCTAAAGGACTGGGACCATTTAATTTTTCATCTGCCTTATGCTTTTCAAGGTAGAAGAATAATGCTAGATATATGGCTTAATTGGTTAGATAAATATAGTTTAATGTCAGATCTAGAAAAAGAGATAGGACACTCAAAAAGTATGGATTATAAAGATTGGAGAAAAGCAGCTTCAAAGTCAATTCTCTACAAAAATTTTGTGGAAAGCAAGATTGAAGATGGAGAAATTGCAAGTGGATATATTGGCAACATGTATACCGCATCTATCTTTATGTCATTAATTAGCTTACTCTATTCAAGCTATGAAAAAGACAAAAATATTTCAGAAAATAATGTTGGTTTTTTAAGCTATGGAAGTGGGTCTAAGTCTAAGATTTTTGAAGGGAAAATAGCTAAAGATTGGCAATCCAAAATAAGCGGATTAGATGTTTTCAAAAAACTAGAGCAAAGAAAGTTAATTGACTTTGAAACTTATGAGAAACTTCACAATGGAAGTTTGAAAAAACCAATATCCAATCATCAAAATATTGTCCTAGAGAGAATTGACGATCAAGAAAATAAAGTAGGTTTTAGACATTACAAAATAAATTGAGCGAGATAGTAAATAAAGTTGCAAAAAGTGGTCTAATAACTTTGGACATGAAGACATTCAAGGGGTCTCAGAACAGAAAAATTATAGACATAAAGAACTGGCTGTATGAAGGTATGGTTCTAAAAGAAAAAAAATTTAGAGAGCATTTAAAAAACGAGAATTGGGAGCAATATAAAGATGCATTTGTTGCCTTACACTGTTCTACCGATACAATAATTCCAGTTTGGGCCTACATGCTAATAACAAAATATCTAAATCCTTATGCTTCAATTATAATTTATGGAAATGAAAAAGAGCTTGAAAAAATAATCTTTCATCTAAATATTAAAAATTTTGATACTGAGCAATTAGAAAATAAAAGAGTTCTACTTAAAGGATGTACCGATACATATATTCCAGAAGATAGCTACGTACAATTAAGTAACAAACTGATTGGAAATGTCAAGTCTTTAATGTTTGGAGAAGCATGTTCTAATGTGCCAATATTTAAGTCCTAATTGTATATTTTATTTAAGATATTAAAACTTAAGTTTAAAATAGTGGTCAAACTCGGGAACAATTCTAAGTAAGTATACTAAAGAGACATATAAAATTGAAACTAATACAGATCTAAAAATCATTGAAAAAATAGTGAAATCAAAGGACGGTAATACATAACCAATAATAAAAGTGATAGAAATAATTAATAGAATCTTTATAGCATTTAAATCATAAGGTTGCATTTTAAACTTTATTTTAATGATTAGAAATTTTATCATATTGTAAATTACCACTGAAAATGCAGATGCAAAAGCTGCGCCTTCAATTCCCCACAGTGGAATAAATATAAGATTATTAATGATGGCTAAAACCAGGAGCAGTAACTGAAGATAAGTGCCATAAACATAATTATTTGAATTAAATAAAACAGCATTATTAAGCCCTGTAGAAATATTAATAAATGCGCCTAAAGAAGCAATGATAGTTACATTTTTTGCATTGGCATATTCTTGGGGGAGAAAGGAAAGCATATCTTCTATATTCAATAAAATACCTATTAATAAAAGGCCACCAATAAGCATTAAATACTTAACAGATTTTTTTAAATACTTTTAATTCCTTCTAAATTATTTTCTACCCAAAACTTGGCAATTTGAACATTTGAAATCTTTTCAAGAGAAACTAATGGTATGTCTATAATTAAGGCAATAAAAGAAGTGACAGTAAATATTCCTACAAAATCCAACTCAAGAAATGCTCCAATCATTACAGTATCTATAAACTTCAAACCCGATGATGAAATAGAGGCCAAGGACAATAGAAGTCCGTATTTAACCATAGGTTTAAGACCCACAGATTTTACCTTAGGAATATTTATTTTCAAGGAAACTGAATCTGTAATTATAGCATATATTAAAAGAAATAAGACTTGTAGAGCGTATAAACCGACAAATGAAAAAACAAATAAATCGAAACTAAGAAACTCAAAATAATAAAGAACAATCAATACCACAAATAGTATTTTATTCATTATAGAATCCCAAAAAGTTACTGCAACCGTTTTATAAAGGGAAGAAACATAGGTGTTAAGAATCGCGATACATGCTATTATCAAAGCAAAAGGAATTGCCAAGTAAAAATAATTAACAAATAGTGGAGATTGTTCAGAGTAAATCTCAATAATTTTGCCTTTAAAGACCAATATTAAAGAAGCGCAAATTAAAAACCCGACTAGTAAGAACAATAGCATTAAGCCAAAATATCCGAAATGCTTTTTATCTTTATTTCTAAAATGAGGAAAAAATTTGGTGTTAATATTCCCAACACCTAAAGGCATTACAGTGGCAACAATAGTTGCAAAAGCAAGTAATATTCTAATTAAACCTAATTCAGAACTGGTTAATAATTGGGGTTGTATAAACAACAAACTGACAAAGCCAATTACTACTCCTGAATAAGTAATAACAGTATTTAGAAGACCTTGTTTTTGTATTACTCCCAAAGTTTTTATTTAATTAAATCTAAAAATTTATTTTGTCTTTTTTCAATATGAAATTCATTCTCTACTCTTTTCCTTGCGCTATGAGCTAACTCTTTTCGCTTTGCATTATTAAGAGCAAGTATACTTTTAAACTCTTTTTTAATATAATTATTATTAGAACTTTCCATTAAAAATCCAGTTTTGTCAATAATATTAGGAATTGCACCTACTTTAGATCCAATCGGAATACATCCGCATAACATAGCCTCACATAATGCGTTTGGAAACCCTTCTGAAATAGATAACTGAAGATAAAACTCACTTTTATTTAAATAAATCAACAAATCTTCTTGGGAAAGAAAACTTAAAACTTCGATGATTTTGGGAATACTTTTTAATTTGTTTTTAAACTGATCTTTTAACCCTACTAGAGTAAAAGTACATTCTTGAAATTCATTTGCTAAAAAAAATATTTTATCGAATCCCTTTAATTGAAATCTTCTAAAGTCATCTGTCAAAGCAACGGATATAAAACTATTTGGAATTTTCTTATCTAAATTATCATTAAAAAACGTAGGATTAAATCCGTTGTGTATAACAGTATAAGGAGTTTTTAAGTTTGGGAAAAAATATTTAAAACCCTGGTTATTAAAAACTCTATTTTCATAATATGTATTTTCCGAAAATACTAGAGATTCGTCAACTGGCAGCAATCTTGTTGCCAGTTTATAAGACCAATGAATAAATTGTTTGAGTAGTTTTTTTCGTAAACTTCCGTAATTGATAGATGGGAAAGAAACACAGTCTGTTCCTCCTAAAATTATTTATACTGGCTTATTAAATATTTCACCAAAAAGAGAAGGAATAAAAGACCAATATCCACCAAACATGATGAAAATACAATCTGATTTTCTAACGGTTTTGGCTAAAAATACCAACTGTTTTAAGAATAGATATATTACATTTTTCTTATTCCCCCAGTCCTGCAAGTAATGAATTACTTTGAAATGATTATTTAAAAAAACAATGTCTTTTTTAACGAATTCAGAATCAGATTGTGATATATATAATACTACATCCTTTCTCATTTTTGATTTTAGGAAAACATAAATTTAATCCTTTCAATTGTCTTTTTATAAATGATGGAGGATTTACTTATTGGATTATAATTTACAAAGTTATTTTTAATGAACTTAATAACAACATAATCATTTTTATCTTGAAAAAGCGCATATGGCTCGTAACTAACAAGAGTTAAATGGTTGGCACATGCATCCGATAATAGTCTATCAGCCTCTATAGACTGGTCAATAATTTGAAGCCTTTCAGGGTTTAGTTTTCTTACATTTTCAATCATTCTTGGATGTGGAACATGAATAAAAATCATAGAATTTTCGTTCATATTTTCTTCAAAACAACTGAAAAGTTCTTTATGTTGATCGACTGGAATATGTTCTAAAACATCGGGCAAGACAATGAAGTCAAACTTTTTGGAGTAAGAGAAGTCTTTCATGTCCGTAACAAAAAAGTCAATTTTATTAGAATTTGGAATTCTTTTCTTAGCTTTTTCTATGGATTCATCACTAATATCTGTTGCAACCAATTTGCCTTTTGATAAAAACTTATTTAATAAAACAGTTAACGTCCCAACTCCACATCCAACTTCTAAGACAACGCTATCTTTTCTCAAACCACTTTTAATCAACTCATTCATTATTTTATAATGACGAATGTTTACACCTGTTTCTGTCTGATTTTTAGAAAAATTATTATACTATCCGCGTACGTCCTTAGAATTACTCATATTTCCAATATTATTAATAAGCTCTCTTGTTTATTCCCTCAATATAATTTATAAATGACCTATTTACAACCTTATTTCCACCTGGTGTTGGGTAATTACCTGTAAAATACCAATCTCCTGTATGGTCTGGGCAGGCTAAATGTAAATTATCTACCGTTTGAAAAATTATTTTTACTTCAGCATTAATATTTTCGTGTTTTAACAAAACTGAAATCTTATCAGAAATCTCTTGATCTGAAAAAGGTTTATATATAAGTTGCACATGATTTTGGTCTTTTAAAGTATTTTCAATTTCAGATTTCTTACATTTTTGATATACCTGATCAATCACCTTTTCCATTCCTTTATCCTTCAATAAAGCAATCGCAGCCTGAAATGCAATAAAGTCTCCAATTTTAGCCATATCAATACCATAACAATCAGGATATCTTATTTGAGGGGCAGAAGAAACAATGACAATTTTTTTAGGTTCCAATCTGTCTAATATTCTAATGACACTTTGTTTTAAAGTTGTTCCACGGACTATAGAATCATCAATAATTACTACTGTATCTTTATTTCTTCTCAAAGATCCATAAGTTATATCGTAAACATGGGCTACCATTTCATCTCTAGAATCGTCTTGAGTTATAAAGGTTCTTAGTTTGGCATCTTTAACCATTATTTTTTCAGCTCTAGTTCTAAATGATAAAATCTTCTGGAGTTTTTCATCATAATGCACAGAATTTGGATCTAGAGATTTTATCTGCTGATTCTTCATAGTAGATAAGCGGTTTTCTAACTCTTTGATCATCCCATAATAAGACATTTCCGCAGTATTTGGAATGAAAGAAAATACAGAATTTACTAAATCGTTATCAATAGAAGTTAAAATTTGATCTACTACAAGACTGCCTAACTTTAGTCGCTCTTTGTATATATCTTTATCAGTTCCTCTAGAGAAATAGATTCTTTCAAATGAACATTTTTTTATTTCTTTTGGTGAATTTATTTCGACTTCATTATTTACATTATTTTTCTTAATAATCAATGCATTACCAGGTTTCAACTCATTTATTTCTTCCCATTTAACATTAAAAGCTGTTTGAATCACAGGTCTTTCAGAGGTTACTACAAATACTTCGTCATCTTCATACCAAAAAGCTGGTCTTATTCCGTTTGGGTCACGAATTACAAAAGCATCCCCATGTCCAAACAAACCTGCCATGGTATATCCTCCATCCCAATCTGAGGAAGCGTTCTTCAAAATATTTTTAATGTTTAAGTTCTCTGCGATTAATCTCGATATTTCTTTATTATCTATTTCCTGATTTATGTATTCCCTAAAGAGTTTGGTGTTTTCTTGATCTAGAAAATGTCCGATTTTTTCAATGATTGTAACTGCATCGGAAACAGCTTTTGGATGCTGGCCTATATTGACCAAAATATCAAAGAGTTCTTCAACATTAGTAAGATTGAAATTTCCAGCAACTACCAAATTTCTAGTCATCCAGTTATTTTGTCTTAAAAAAGGATGGCAGTTCTCTACCTTATTTCCTCCAAAGGTACCATACCTTAAATGTCCTAAAAAAAGTTCTCCTGTAAATGCTTCGTGAGACTTAAGATAATCAACATCAATTAATTTTTCAGGCTCATTTTTGTGAAGAACCTCAAACCTTTTATTTATGTAAGAAAAAATATCTTTAATGGGTTGACTCTTAACACTTCTATATCGACTAATGTATCTTGTTCCTGGTGCTACATCAAATTTAATGTTCGCAAGTCCAGCACCATCTTGTCCTCTATTATGCTGCTTTTCCATCAATAGATACATTTTATTTAAACCATAAAGTGCCGTACCATATTTGTCTAAATAAAATTGTAATGGCTTTTTTAATCTTAAAAGAGCAATACCACACTCGTGTTTTATAGGGTCACTCATTAGGCTGTTTTAACTTTAAAAGAGTACAATTTTTCATTTAATCTAACTTATATTTGGAAAGATAAATATAATCGGTTGTTTAATTTGAAAAAACTTTTTAAAAATAGTGTCTTACATATATTAATTCTATTTGGAGCTTATTTTTTTATGCTAATAACAACATATGGAAATGAAAAACCAAGGTTTATTTCAAACTATGGACAGTTTAAAAAAAATATCTTTTTTAAACTTGAGCATAGAGCAGGAAACATATATTTTGAAAAAAACAAAGTAAAGTTTGATCTTTTTGAAAGAGGGAAAATAAATGCAATTAGGCATGGAGATTCAAGTTTTAAAAATGTTTTGGGACATGTCTATGAAAGTAATTTTATTGGTTGTAATGAAAATTTAAAAATTATTGGCAATGAAAAAATTGCTGCCTATTACAATTACTTCATTGGATCTGATTCTTCCAAATGGAAGTCCAATATTCCTGTTTACAACAAATTAAAATATCAAAATATTTATGACAGAATTGATTTAAGTTATTACTCTTATAGTGGTAAGTTAAAATATGATTTTATTGTTCATCCTGGCGGGAAACCCAATTCAATTAAAATTCGTTACCAAGGCTTAGATAATATTTATATTAAATCCGGTCATCTTATTCTTGAAACCTCTGTTGGAAATATAATAGAACAAGCTCCGTTAAGCTATCAAATTATTAACGGTGTAAAAAAGATTATAAAATGTGCATTCCACCTAGAAGGAAATGAACTAAACTTCAAAATTTTGGATCGTTATAATAAGGATTACCAACTAATTATTGATCCTATTTTAATCTTCTCAACATATTCAGGATCTTCTACCAATAATTGGGGAGAAACAGCTACCTATGATGATTTAGGACATCTTTATGCTGGAAGTATCTCTTTTGGCAACGGGTATCCATTTTCATTAGGAGCTTACGATATTTTCTTCAATGGAGGAATAGGAACTAGTAATAATGGAACGGATATTTGTATTAGTAAGTTTTCTTCAAATGGAGATTCACTAAAATACAGTACTTATCTTGGGGGAACAGGAAACGAAAACCCGCATAGTCTGGTGGTTAATTCCAATAACGAATTATTTGTTTTTGGAAGTACTGGCTCTTCAGATTTTCCAACTACTTTAAATGCGTTTGATACTTCTTTTAATGGAGGAGATTTCTTTGGTTTTATAAATTATCCTCAAGGAACACCCTCTTATTATTTAGAATACCCAAATGGAACTGATATTATAGTAACAAAGTTTTCTAGTGACGGAAGTAACTTATTGGGTTCTACGTTTGTAGGAGGAAGTAAAAATGATGGTATCAATGAATCTGGAGCAAATAATTACAACGGTAATAATCTATGTCATTTTTATGCAGATGAGTATCGTGGAGAAATTACATTAGATGACCAAGGAAATTGTTATGTTGCTTCAAGTAGTTCTTCCTTAAATTTTCCATTAGTAAATGCTGCCCAGAGCACAATAGGAGGACAACAAGATGCAGTGGCCTTCATGTTAAATAGTAATTTATCTTCTTTATTGTGGAGTACTTACAATGGTGGTTCTAATGATGATGCAGGATATTCAATTCAATTAAATAATCAAAATCAGCCTCTTATTACTGGCGGAACAATGAGTAATGACTTTTTTACTACTAATACAGCTGCAAATCCAACTTACGGTGGTAATATTGATGGTTTTGTAACCAAATACCTTACTTCCAACGGAAATATTTTAGGCTCCACCTATATTGGAGACGGAGGTTTTAATCAGTGCTACTTTGTACAAATAGACTTAAATAACGAAATATTTTTATTTGGCCTAACAGATTCTTCTACCAATGTTTTCCCATCTAATGTTTATAATTCTACAGGATCACAGTTTATTCAAAAGCTAGATTCTAATCTGTCCACTACTTTAGTCTCTACATGTTTTGGAAATGGAAGTTTAGACAAAAATATTACCCCGTCTGCTTTTTTGGTTTCCAACTGTGGACTTATTTATATTTCTGGGTGGGGAGGATTAGGTGGCCCCTTAAACCTAATAAACGGAACATCTAATAATATGCCATTGGTAAATTCTTTACAAAACAGTACGGATGGAGCTGATTTCTATTTAGCAGTTTTTAATCAAGATATGCAATCAATTTTATACGGTGGCTATTTTGGCGGCAATCAAAGTCGAGAACATGTAGATGGTGGAACTAGTAGATTTGATAAAAATGGTAAAATCTACCAAGCTGTTTGTGCTGGTTGCCAAGGCAATAACGATTTTCCAACAACTCCTAATGTAGTTTCCAATACCAACGGAGGACAATATTGTAATCTTGGTGCTTTTAAATTTGATTTAGAAAGTATTAGTTCTAGTATTAGTATCCCTAATTACTTTGCCTGTCTACCAAATTCGTATCAATTCACAAGTCTTTCTCAGGGAGGCAACCAATACCTATGGGATTTTGGAGACGGGAACACATCAAATATAGAAAGTCCAAATCATAATTACAGCGATACTGGAACTTACAATGTTAGTTTAATTGTTTCTGATTCTAATGCCTGTGTACTTTCCGATACGGCAAATATTCAAATAAATATTTACGCTGTGAATAATGCTTTGGTAACTGGTGATAGTATTTTATGTCCTGGAACAGTATCTACTCTAAATGCTTATGGAGGTTCGCAGTTTATTTGGTCTCCAACTAATTCTCTTTCAGATAGTCTTTCACAACAGGTAATTGCTACTCCATCGGTATCGACTACCTACATGCTCATAGCTATTGATAGCTGCGGAGTGGATACAGCCTATTTTGATGTTAACATACCTAATGATATTTACCAGACAAGCAACGATAGCGTTATTTGTAAAGAAGATAGTTTGACACTATTTGCTAGTGGTGGGATAACATACCGCTGGTCAGGAACTAATATTATTAATATAGATAGTGCAAATCCTATTATAAGTCCAGCAGAGAGTACAACATATTATGTAGATATCACTACTCCAAACGGATGCGTATATACAGATTCGGTATATATTGATGTAGATATTTCAAGTCCAAATATAATTCTTCAAGATACTGTAAACTTATGCTTTGGAGACTCTGTATTGGTTGCTCCGTCTAATATAGAATCTGCTATCTGGAGTCCATTGATTAATCCTTACGATACCATAGGAAATAATATATGGATTAAAAGTGATTCTAATATGACTTTTTACATGAGTTCACAAAATGCCTGTGGGCAATCTTCAGATTCTATTATTGTTCTTGTTTTTGGATATTCTGGAAGTGCATTTGGAGATACATCAATTTGTGTTGGTGATACTGCTGAAATATATGCACAAGACGGAATAGAATATTTTTGGTATCCAGGTAATAACCTATCTAATTATGACAGTAGTTGGACCTATGCATACCCATTACAAAACACTCTTTATAAAGTAATTGTCGAAAACAGTTTTGGATGTAAAGACACATTTGAAGTGTCAGTTAATGTAGCTCCATTTCCCATTGTAAATGCTGGTACAGATTTCTGGATGAATTTTGGTGAACCCATAAATTTAAATGGATATACAAATACAAATAACTATTTCTGGGAGTCTAGCTCATGGCTGTCTTGCTATAATTGCTTAAATCCTCAAATAAATCCTACGGAAACAACATTATATATATTAAATGTTACGGATTCAATTGGCTGTTTGGCTTCCGACACGGTTGAAGTCAATATAAGGGGTTCTATTTTTGTGCCCAACACCTTTACACCAAATGGTGATTTAAAGAATGATGAATTTGAAATCATTGGAGAAAATATTAAAAGTTTCCAGTTATGGATATACAACCGATGGGGGGAAGAAATATACCACACAACTGAAATAAATAATTTTTGGGATGGAAAATATTTAGGAAATAAATGTAAAATAGATAGTTATATATGGACTATAGAATATTTTGATTTTGACAACACTTTTAACACCTTAAAAGGACATATAAATTTATTAGAATAACTAATCTATATACCTTTTATCCGCTTCCATAATTTCTCCTGTTTTAGGACAAGTTCTTAATTTTTCATTAGAATAGAACCTTTTAAAAACCGCTAAAAAATCTTTTTCTATATTGGTTAATTGGAAATATTCTTCATATAACAACTCATTTGCTGTGTCAGAAAACCACATCAATCCATCTTTATGCTCTTTACTTCTTTTTCTTTCAATAACTAAGCCTATTGATCCTTCAGATCTTATTGGAGAATGTGGTACTTTTGCTGGTAACAAGAACATTTCATTCTCCTTAATTTTATATTCCACTAATTTTCCATCTTGTTGAGTTTTAACAATAATATCACCTTCAATTTGGTAGAATAATTCTTCAGTTTCGTTGTAGTGATAATCTTTTCTAGCATTTGGTCCAGCTACAATCATTACTATATAATCTCCAGAATCAATATATAGATTTTTATTACCAACGGGTGGTTTTAATAGGTGACGATTGTTTTCAATCCATTCATTTAAATTGAAAGGGGCTTTAATTTCCATTTTTAAAGTTTTAAAACATTAATTTACATAAAAAGAAGATGTATGCTCTTTAATTTCATTATAAAACATTTCAAACTCTTTTTCAAAGTCAAAAATTGAAGACTCTAAAATATCAAAACAACTTTCTAAATTATCTGAGTATTTTATTCTTTTTCCGATTCCATGAAGAGCTTTCTTTATACCATGTTTGTATTGATAATTGGTGAGCCAATCGTCTTTTTTCATGAATTGATACATATAGAGGATACTTTCAGGCATCGTATTTTGAAATCCATCTAAAATTCTGTAAAAACGAATTATTTCTTTGTCTAATTGTATGTTTTTATGTTTAAGCTCGTATTGCCATAAAAGATAGTCGTAAAGAATATCGTTTATAACTCCTCCCATTTTAGGGAACTTTTCATAGAACCTTCTTTTACCTGCTAAGTAATAGGGATTTGTATCTGTATAATGGTCTATAAATCGATGTAGCAAAATTCCTTTCTGAATATTTTTTGACCAAGATAGATAGGATTTTCCTTTTACTGCGTCAGCAATAAAATTCCCAAATATAACTTCCTCATTTTTTCCTGACAGAACTAGATGAGCAAGATAATTCATCCTTTTTAAATTAAAGAAAATAAAGCATCTGCAAGAGCTAGTTCAGTACTTTGAAAAGACTCAACTACGTTAATGATTCCTGCATTTTTAAGTGCTTTTGTCGTACTTGGCCCAATACTTATTATTTTCTGATTATTAACTTCATTAGAAAGTGAAAATGCCTCAACATTACTTGGACTTGTAAAAATCAAATAATCGTGATTTTCTACCTTTTTATCTATTGGCAGTGTCTGGTAAGTTTCTACAATAATTTTATTTCTATTATCGATAACACTTTGAACAGTTCCTAAAGACTTATTAGAAGATGGAAAAAAAACTACTTCTTTAGAATTCACTATTGAAGAAAACAATTCAGCAACATTTGTTGGAGAACCTTCACCAATAAAATCAACTTTAAAACCATTTTTTTGTAGGTACTTTGCCGTAGATGGTCCAAATGCAGCAATTTTTTTTGATTTCAAACCACTCTTTAGATGCATTATTGAATTAAATGCAAAAGCAGAATTAATAAAAATCCAATCGCATTTAGGAATTGAGTCAATTTTTAAAATTTTCATATCAATCAAAGGTTCTGCAGTTAGAGAAACTGATGAAGATTTAGTCAATTTATTGAAAATACTATCCTTGGCTAAGGATCTAGATATCCAAATAGAAAACGGATTTATTTTGCTATTGATTTTATCAACTATTGTTTGACTATCAGAAGACTTTGAAATAAATCTGACTGGTGTTTCACTTACTTTATCTGAATAACTAACCCATGATATTCTTTCTCCATTTTGGTCTTTAGTAGAATAAACTCCAAAGGGAGAATGACAACCTCCATGGATACCATTTAGAATTTTTCTTTCAAAATTTACATCTTCTTCACTGTCTTTATGGGAGATTTTCTCTAGAGTTTTTTTAAGTTTTTTATCCGATTCTCTTACTTGAAGACCTAATGCCCCTTGTCCGGGAGCAGGTATAAATGAATTTACAAGCAATTCTTTAATGTAGAATTCAGAAAGATTTATTTTTAACCTGTCTAGCCCTGCCTTTGCGAGAACAATAGCATCGTACTCATTAGTTCTTAATTTATTAATTCTTGTAGGAACATTCCCTCTCAATTCTTTAATAATAACGTCCTCACGAAATAAAAGTAATTGATTTTTTCTTCTTGCTGATGAGGTTCCAATAACAGGTGATTTAATTATATTTAAAATCTGTGATTCGTCAACAGAATTTGGATTTATTAAAAGAACGTCTGCCGGATCTTCTCTTTTTGGGATAGCGGCAATACAAAGTCCTTTAGGCTGGTCTGTTTCAAGGTCTTTTAGAGAGTGTACAGCAAGATCAATCTCATTATTTAAAAGTGCGTTTTCAATTTCTTTTGTAAAAAATCCTTTCCCTTCAATTTTATCAAAACTTAAATTTTGAATTTTATCTCCCTTCGTTTTAATTATTTTAATGTTGGATTCAATTCCTAAACTAGACAATTTATCTTTCACATAATTTGCCTGCCACAAGGCAAGATTGCTGCCTCTAGATCCTATGGTTATTTTTTTTATTTGCAAAAAAATTACTTCGTTGTTTCTTTAAGAAGAATATCTTTGGCCAACTTCATTGGAACACTAATATATTTTTTTTCAATGTAATCTACCAAACTATTTACTACTTCAATTGCTCCGGGATCAAGTGTTTCCAATTCCTTAGCGAAAACTTCTCTAAAAGCTTTCCGTCTTATTCCTTTTATGCTTTTTGGAACAGAGCTTAAAGCTCTTTCAAGATTTCTTTCTTTTTCCGATATGTAGTATTTTATAATTTGTCTATCAATAATGTCTAAACATCTATTAATCTCTTCACCTCTAGCTTGTAGATTTTCTTCTGCTCTAACTTTTAACTGGTCTACATTTATAAGTTTTACATTTTCGTTTTCGCTGATTTTAATATCACAGTCGTTTGGAACGGCAAGATCTACAATTACGGATTTAGAATTATTCCCGCTAATTTTTTGAAAATCTTCCATAGAAAGTACAAGTTCCTTAGAGCCAGTACAACTTATAATAAAATCAAATTTAGAATTATGATTTACCAGTTCAATAAGCGGAAAAACTTCAGCATTTATATTTAAGTTCTCAACTAATTTATGGGCTTTTTCAATAGATCTATTGTAGATAGTGTAATGATGTTGCTGGTTTTTGCTTATGAATTTCAGCATCGAAGTAACAGTTTTACCAGCGCCTATAACCAAAATTTTCTTTGGTTTTTTTGAAATATATTTTTTTAGTTCTAAAAAAGCCAACGAAACAATTGATACAGGTCTAGTCCCAATATTACTTTCAGTATATACTTTTTTTGCTGTGGATATGGTAGATTGCACCAATACTCTAATTACATCTCCACATAAATTATTTTCTCTACACTCTTCAAAGGCTTTTCTTACTTGAGTTATTATTTCTCTTTCCCCTACCACTAAAGAGTCGATGGAAGAGGCTACTGAAAAAATATGGTGTACTGCGGCTTTATTATTTATAATTTCAGCTCTATCAACAATGTCTTTTAAATTGGTTGGTAATTGATCAGCTAAAAGTTGTTTTATTAGCTGTTCTACAAAAGTCTTTGTGATTTTTTTTTCGTGACTTACAATGAACTCAACTCTATTGCATGTGGAGAGATACATGAGTTCGTTAATTTCCAAATTAGTTTTTAAATTTGTCAGAACATCAATTCTTTGCTTATCGTCAAAGTGAAAAAGACCAATTTCGTCAAAATTAAATTGCCTGTGGGTAAACGCTATGATTTGAACAGTATTCAACAAGTTTTATATACTTACAAAAATCAATAATTATCTATAATTTATTTGTCATCATATTGTCATTGCTTTAAATAGTTTAGCGAATTTTATTTTTCATTTTATCTAAATTACTTTTAAAGTATACAATCCTTTAAATATTGTTATTTTTACTGATAATTAATTTTTATTATAAACTATGAAATACCTTCCAATTAATAGCCAATTATTTATAAATAATAGAGAAAGGTTTGTAAGTAAAATAAAGAGAAATAGTTTAGCTGTTTTCAATTCTAATGACATATACAACACTGGGGCTGACAGTACGCTTCCTTTTACTCAGCACAGAGATATATTTCATCTTTCTGGCGTTGACCAAGAGGAGAGTATTTTGGTGATTTTTCCAGATTGTAAAAACAAATTGCATAAGGAAATATTATTTCTCAAAGAAACCAGTGAGCACATTGCGGTTTGGGAGGGGGAAAAACTAACTAAAAAAAGAGCAACTGAAGTTTCTGGAATTAAAACAATTTACTGGTTAGATCAGTTCGAAACTATATTTAGACAATTAGTGATAGAAAGTGAATCTGTATATTTAAATAGCAATGAACATTTAAGAACATCCAATTCTATGGAAACAAGAGAAGATAGATTTGTGAAAAAGTTTCTTTCCGATTTTCCAATTCATCCAACTCTTAGAGTTGCTCCTATAATGCATAAAATTCGATCTGTGAAGGACAGCATAGAAATTGAAATCATGAAAAAAGCATGTGATATTACTGAAAAAGGCTTTAGAAGGATTTTAAATTTTGTTAAGCCTGGAGTGATGGAGTACGAAATTGAAGCTGAGTTAATGCATGAATTTCTTGCCAATAGATCCAATGGATTTGCCTACACTCCCATAATTGCATCTGGAAAATCAGCTTGTGTTTTACATTATATTGAAAATAATAAAAGCTGTCAAGATGGAGAGATTATTTTAATGGATTTTGGTGCAGAGTATGCAAATTATGCTTCGGATTTAACAAGATGTGTCCCTGTAAATGGGAAATTTACATCTAGACAAAAAGAGGTTTATAATTCTGTTTTGCGTGTGAAAAAAGAAGCTACAAAGTTATTAACTCCTGGCGTTTTTCTAAATGATTATCACAAACAAGTTGGGGAACTAATGGAGGAAGAATTATTAAAGTTAAATTTAATCTCAGCCAAAGACATCCAAAATCAAGATTCTAACTGGCCTGCCTACAAAAAATACTTTATGCACGGAACATCTCATTATATTGGTTTGGATACGCATGACGTTGGTTCCTGGACAGAGCCAATAGAAGAAAATATGGTTTTTACAGTAGAGCCTGGAATATATATTCCAGAAGAAGGTATTGGAATAAGATTAGAAGATGATGTAGTGGTTCAAAAAAATAGTGAGCCTAAAAATCTAATGGAGAATATTCCAATTGAAGCTGAAGAAATTGAGGATTTAATGAACTAAGATGAAGAATGAAAAATTAGAGGACAAGTTAAAAGAATCCAGACTTGGTGGTGGTCAAAAAAGGATTGATGCCCAACACAAAAAAGGAAAATTAACAGCTAGAGAAAGACTAGAATTATTGCTTGACACCAATAGTTTTGAAGAAATTGGGGGATTTGTAACGCATAGATCTACAAATTTTGGATTGGAAAAAACTAAATTTTTAGGGGATGGAGTAGTGACTGGTTACGGGACAGTTAACGGTAGATTGGTTTATGTTTATTCTCAAGATTTTACAGTTCTAGGAGGCTCTCTTGCAGAAGCTCACGCTGAAAAAATATGTAAAATAATGGAGCTAGCTATGAAAAATGGGGTTCCAATTATTGGATTAAACGATTCGGGAGGTGCAAGAATTCAGGAAGGTGTGGTTTCTCTTGGAGGCTATGCAGATATATTTTACAACAATACCAAAGCTTCAGGTGTTATCCCACAATTATCAGCAATTATGGGGCCATGTGCTGGTGGTGCTGTTTACTCTCCTGCTTTAACAGATTTTATTTTCATGACCAAAAACACCTCTTATATGTTTGTTACTGGTCCAAATGTTGTAAAGACGGTTACTAATGAAGAGGTCACTGCTGAAGAACTTGGCGGTGCCGAAACCCACATGGTTAAATCTGGAGTAACCCATTTTGCATGTGAAAATGAATTAGATACTATAGAGAATTTAAAAACCCTACTTTCTTATATCCCTCAAAACTGTGAAGAAATTCCCAAAAATTTTTCCTATGATTTTCAAGATGAAAAAAGACCAGAACTTAATCGTTTAATTCCTGAAAATCCAAACCATCCTTACGATGTAAGAGAAATTATTCATCACCTTTCTGATGCTGGAAGTTTCTTTGAGGTTCACAAAGAATTTGCTGAAAATATAGTGATTGGATTTGCTAGATTAGCAGGAAGATCTATTGGAATTATTGCAAATCAACCAGCTGTACTTGCTGGAGTTTTAGATGTGGATGCTTCTGTAAAAGGCGCAAGATTTGTAAGGTTTTGTGATGCGTTTAACATCCCTCTTCTAGTATTAGAAGATGTTCCTGGGTTTCTTCCCGGTACAGATCAGGAATGGAATGGAATTATCACAAATGGAGCAAAACTATTGTACGCTTTTTGTGAAGCAACAGTTCCTCGAATTACAGTGATTACTCGTAAAGCATATGGTGGAGCTTATGATGTAATGAATTCCAAACACATTGGTGCAGACATGAATTTTGCGTGGCCAACAGCAGAAATTGCAGTTATGGGAGCTAAAGGAGCTGCTGAAATAATTTTCAAAAAAGAAATAACTAATTCTAAAAATCCTGAAGCTAAACTCAAAGAAAAACAAGACGAATATGCTGCAATGTTTGCCAACCCTTATAATGCAGCTTCAAGAGGCTATGTAGATGAAGTCATTTTACCTTCAGACACTAGAGAAAAATTAATTAAAGCATTTAAAATTTCAGAAAATAAAAAAGCAACTATTCCTAAGAAAAAGCATGGAAATATTCCATTATAGAGAAACTCAATGATTTGAAAAAAAACAGTAAATACATCCAGGTTATTATCTTTCTTAGCAGTTTTGCTCTATTTGGATTTTTACTAGTTCAATTGTATTGGGCTAAAAATACCTTTAACGAGAAAAAAAATAATTTTCACACATTATTTGAGATTTGTGTAACAGAAATTGGGGATGAGCTAAGAGAAAAAATTCTTAACGAATCTAATAATTCCATACCCAAAATTGGAAGTAATATTTTACCAATTCAAAAAAGATTTGGAAGTAACTCTGAATTTGCAGACACGCTCAAAAAAATAAGTAATTCTGAAAAGTCAATTTCAGAAAAAAGAAAAGATTTATTTAGGATAATTAATAAAAAACTGGCGCTAAACATTAACATTAATCTGGACAAGGCATTAAGTGAGAAAGAAGTGATTTCATTGATAGAGGCATCTTTAGAGAAACACGGAATAAAAAATGATTTTCACTATAGTATAACAGATGAAAATGGTCTTTTGTTTCTTTCAAACTTTGAGAATATTGACAATTCTATTTTAGAGAGTTCTACTAGTTATTCAGTAGAGTTTCTAAACGACGACTTATTTAATGAAAAAAAAGTTTTCACTTTATATATTCTTAAACTTCGTTGGTCAATTGCAAAATCATTTACCCCAGTTCTTATCCTTTCAATGGTCTTGATTTTAATTATTCTAGGAACATTTATTTACAGTATTAGAGTAATTCAAAATCAAAAAAAGAACACACGGATTAAAACAGATTTCATAAATAATATGACACACGAATTAAAGACACCAATTGCTACAATTGGTTTAGCATGTGAAGCATTGACAGATAAAAATATTAAGCTAGATAAATCCAGTCAAAATAGATTTCTTACAACAATTAAGTCTGAAAATGTAAGATTGGGAAAACTTGTTGAAAATGTCTTAGAAAGTTCAGTTTCTGTAAGAGCTAGTCCAGAACTTAAATTAGAAGTTTTTAATATTGAAGAGGTAATAAAAAAAGCTATTAAATCTATTCAACTTTCTTATAACACTAGAAATGGCAAAATTAAAACTGACTTTTTGGCTCAAAATAAAATTATTGAAGCTGACAAACTTCATATTACCAATGTGATTCACAATTTATTGGACAATTCTTTAAAATATTCTTCTAATTCTCCGTTGGTTACTATCTCTACTAGAGATGTAATTGGCGGACTAATTATTAGAATTAAAGATAATGGCATAGGAATTGCAAAGGATAACCATAAAAGGATTTTTGAAAAGTTATTTAGAGTGCCAACTGGAGACTTACATAATGTTAAAGGGTTTGGTTTGGGATTGAGTTATGTAAAATCAATTATTGACTTACATAAAGGAAAAATAATGGTAGAAAGCAAGTTAGGTAATGGTAGTACTTTTACAATAAATTTAAAATCCTCTAAAATATTAGAGTAATGAAAAAAGAAATAAAAGTTTTATTGGTGGAGGATGATCCAAATTTAGGATCAATCACTTCAGATTATTTAAATGCAAAAGGATACGATTGTACTTGGGAAATAAATGGAGAACTAGGATACCGTGAGTTTGTCAAAAACCAGTACGATATTGTTATCTTGGATGTAATGATGCCAATTAAAGATGGATTTAGTACTGCTAAAGACATAAGGGGAATCGATAAAGAGGTTCCTATTATATTTCTTACAGCAAAATCTATGAAAGAAGATACTTTAAAAGGCTTTGAGATTGGGGCGGATGATTACATCACCAAGCCATTTAATATGGAAGAATTGACAGCTCGTATAAGTGCTATCTTAAAAAGAGTTTCTTTAGATACTGAATCTCGTTTTGACGATATTAAAATTGGCAAACTTACTTTCAATCCAAAAATGCAAATATTATCGAAGGATGATTTCAAAGTAAGTTTAACTACTAAGGAGTCCGATCTTCTAATTTTACTATACAAAAACAAAAATGACATTTTAGAAAGAGATCATGCCCTGAAAGCAATTTGGGGAGATGACAATTACTTCAATGGAAGAAGCATGGATGTATATATTGCAAAGCTTAGAAAGTATTTAAAACACGACGAACAAATTCAAATTATCAACGTTCATGGCCGTGGATTTAAATTATTAACCTAAAAAAACTACAGGCTTTTGGTTCTTCCTCCGTCTACTGGAAGATTAACTCCACTAATATAACTTGCTTGGTCTGATGATAAAAAAACCACAGCATTGGCAACTTCAATAGGTTCAGCGATTCTTTTAAGAGGAACTTGATCGGCCATTTGTTTTTCAATTTCACTTTCTTGAACATTAAGCTTTTGAGCTTTATTTTTTATTATTTCTTTTAGTCTTCCTGTATTGGTAGCCCCAGGGAGAACATTATTAACAGTAATGTTACAGGCTCCTAATTCGTTGGCTAATGTTTTAGCCCAATTGGCTACTGCGCCTCTTATTGTATTAGAAACTCCTAATCCGTTCAACGGTTGTTTTACAGAAGTAGAAATAATATTAATTATTCTACCAGCCTTTCTGCTTTTCATTCCTTGAATTAAACAGCCAAGAATTTTATGAAAAGATATAAGGTGAAGATTAAAAGCACTTAACAGTTCTTCTGTGCTTGCATTTTCTAATTGTCCACCTGGCGGTCCTCCAGTATTGTTTATTATTACATAATAAATAAGAGAGTTTTTGTTTACAAATTCTTTTACTTTTAGTTCTAATTCATCAGGATTTGAAAAATCAAGTGCAATATAGTTGTGTAATTGATGCCCATTGTTAGAGAGTTCCCCAACTTTTTGTTTTAAAGTTTGAGTGTCTCTAGAAACCAATGTTACGTTACCGCCAAATTTGGCAAATAATTTTGCAGATTCCCAACCAATTCCTTTGGATGAGCCTCCAACAAAAATATTTTTATTAATAAAGTTATATGAATTTTTCATAATATGACAAAAAAAATTTCCTGAATATAATAATAAATTATTTGTTTAATTTACGTAAAAATTACTTTTATAATTTTGAGGCAAGATTCTAAAAATTTGTTAATTTTTGAATTAATTTACTTTTTTTTTTAAAATTAAAAATGTATGTTTGAAAACCTGTTGTTATTAATATTTGATAATTTGTTAATAAATAACAGAACTTAATAATTAATAATCAATAATTAAAAATATGAAAAAATATTACTTTTCTTTAATGTTCACTTTTAGTGCAATCTTCCTTTTTGGTCAAAGCACTATTAATATCACTACATCAGGAGGAATCTATGCATCTGAAAGGTGGACAAACGTCACTACGGCAACTGCTGGTGGTGGAACAGTTGTTTGGTCACAAGGAACAAACATTGGAGACAATGCAGGAGATATTAATGTAGATATAAGTCTTGCTCCTGGCTCATACTTTGTAAACTGCTATGACACGTGGGGAGATGGATGGAATGGTGGTCTTATCACAGTTACTGATTATGCAGGTAATGTCATTGGAGACAATGGTGGTTTTACACCAAACAATGGCACATCAGGTGCTGATGATTTAGAAGCTTCTTTTGAAATTATTGTCCCTGCTGCACCTACATGTCCTGCACCTACATTACTTAACGTAACTAATCTAACTCAAACATCTGCAGATCTAGGATGGACTGCCGGAGGAACAGAAACAGCATGGAATGTTCAATATGGAACAGCAGGTTTTACACCTGGAACAGGAACAGTGGTAGGCGTAAGTACGAATCCTTTCTCACTAACTGGTTTAAGTGATGGTGTATCCTATGATTTCTGGGTACAGGCAGTATGTGGCTCTGACTCAAGCGTTTATGCAGGTCCATTCACTTTTACAACACTTTGTTATTCTGTAACAACTTTTCCTTTCGTAGAAACTTTTGATAGTACTTCATCTACAAGAGGATGTTGGTCAAACATCCAAGAATCTGGTTCTGCAAATTGGACTTTTAATACAGGATCGTCTGGTGGAGCAATTGATACCGCAGCTTCAGGTACACTTAATGCTGTATTTGTCAGTGCAAATCCTTCTGGTGGAGCAATTATTACAAAATTAGTATCTCCAGTAATGGACCTTTCTTCATTAAGTAGTCCAAGGGTTACATTTTTCTACGGGCAAGAGTCATGGTTTGGTGATCAAAATGAATTGAAACTATATTACAGAGATTCTCCATCTGGAACGTGGACAGAAATATGGTCAGATGATCAGGAAGTTGCGTCTTGGACCCAAGCTGACGCAACACTACCTAACCCATCGGCGACTTACCAAATTGCTTTTGAAGGTATAAACGGTTGGGGACGTGCAAACGTAATTGATGATATTGTAGTTGAAGAAGGCCCAGTATGTACGGCTCCTACCAATTTAACTGTTAGTAATTTAACTCCTAACGGTGCAGATCTTTCATGGACGGTAATGGGTACTGAAACGGTATGGAATGTACAATATGACACTGCTGGTTTTGTGCCAGGCACAGGAACAATTGTTAGTGTTACTACTAATCCTTATACAGTGTCTGGACTTTCTGAGGGTACGGCATATGACTTTTGGGTACAAGCTGATTGTGGAGCTGACTCAAGTTCTTATGCAGGTCCATTTATGTTTACAACTCCTTGTAATGTAAAGATTGCACCATACAGCGAAGATTTATCTGGCGGTGTATTACCTGAATGTTGGTCTCAAAGTGTAACGTTTGGAAGCGGTTGGGTTTTTACAGGAACTCCAGGTTTCCAAGCAGGAAGTAACGGAAAAACACCTGGCACTTATGCATGGATTGACTTCTCTCAATCTGATACAGGAGCTGTTTTAAATGTTCCTGATGTAGACATATCAGGATTAACTTACCCGAGATTAAAGTTTGAGTATTTTCAAGACTTTAGCACTATTTTAAATGCTTTCCCTGGAAATGCTGCACCAAATATCCTTTATGTAGAATACTATGACGCTAGCGGTTCTTGGACTATGATTGATTCTATTATTGCGTCATCAGCATCATGGCTTCCTTACGAATACGACTTAAGTTCTTTAACTTTAGCAGGTACTGTAGTAACAGTGAGATTCAGAGCTGAATCAGGTGGTGATACTTACGATCATTATGGCGACATCTTATTAGATAAGGTTTCAATAAAAGAAGCTACAATTCATGATCTTGGCATTATTGCTGCAATTGCTCCTTCAGGGTGTGAATTAACTAATGCTGAATCTATTGAAGTATGGGTAGTAAACAACGGCCTAGTAGATGAAACAGGTTTTGATGTATCTTATGGAGTTAATGGTGGATCTTTAACTACAGAGAATATTTCCTCAACATTAGCAGTAGGAGATACCCTAATGCACGTGTTTGCAGGTACTGCTGATATGAGTACAAATTATACTTTATACGATGTTGCATTGAATGTTAGTTTATCAACAGATGAAGATTCAACTAATAATAACTTAAGTACTTCTGGGAAAAACTTCATTACTCCTGGTGCCCCAACAACTACTGCTGATACAGTTTGTAATGGAGATACTGCGCATGTAATGGCAATGTCCTTAGAGGGTGAAATTACATGGTATGATGCAATGAGTGGCGGAAATGTTGTAGGAGAAGGTGATGATCTCCAAGTGGCACCATCAGCAACTACTACATATTATGCTGAGACTAAAATTGCTTATGGATTTTCAGATGATTTTGAATCCTACAATATGGGTGATTCAATTGTACAAGCAAACCCAACAAATTGGGCGACTTGGCCAGGTGGAACACCAGGTGGGTTATACGATGCACCAATTTCGAATGCACAAGCTGCTAGTGGGTCTAACTCATTACACTTAGATAATGCAGCATCAAATATTCCTGATCCCGTATTACCATTTTATGGATTCCAACATCAAACTTGGACATCTGGATCATTTGTTTTCTCGATGAACATGTATATTGTTACAACAGCATACTTTAACCTACAGGGTAAAGCTACCCCAGGTCAAGTATGGGCTGCAGAAATGAATTTTTCTGGAGTTGGTGGTTTAACTGATCCCACCATATTTAGCCTTAATGACTCACTAACTGGTAACTATCCTGGGATAAATCAGTGGTTTAACGTTATGCTTAAATGTGAAGACTTAACAACAGGAACTTGGGAATTATTCATTGATAGTGTTTCTCAAGGTACAGCTACGTTACCTAATGGATTTTCTGTAGGTGGTTGTAATTTATATGCTGCTGCACCAGCTACTGGTCCAGCCAACAACTACTACATTGATGATATATCATGGGAAGCTGTTGCGGCTGATGCTTGTACTAGCCTTAGTAGAGCTGGAGCAGAGGTTGTTGTGAATGACTGTAGTAATATTAATGAATTATCGTTTAAGGATTTAAATATTTATCCAAATCCAAATAATGGACAGTTTACAATTGCTAATTCAGAATTAATTTCAGAGGTGTTTATTACTGATCTTCAAGGAAAAACAGTATACAGCAATACTAATGTAAATTCTCAAAATTTAAATATTGAAATGGATTACCTTGAAAGAGGTATGTACATGATTAATATTAAAACTATAGATGGTATGATTACTAAGACTGTAACTTTACAATAAAACAGTTAATCTCTTATCAATTTTTTAAAAAGGGAGCGTAAAGGCTCCCTTTTTTTTGTAAATTGGGTGAGGTTTGAAAAACAATGAAAAAGCCTCTTATTATTTTTTATACTATTTTAGTATCTGTAATTGGATATGATCAATGCCATTATACTATTGGAGCTGATCAATTAGGGTCTGTTAATTTCACTACCAATACTTGAGATGCATATTACATTGATGATGTAGAATGGTATATTATTTCTGAGAATGATTGTAAAAGTGATTTTTCTCCTTTAACTATATACTTAGAAAACTGCAGCAACTTAAATGAACTTAAGTTAGATGAAAGTATCAATATTTATCCCAATCCCTCAATTGATATTTTTAACTTTTCTTCATAATCTAATATTGAAAATTTAAAAATTTTTAATAGTCAAGGAAAAATAATATATTTAGGACAATTAATTTGTCTTACTCTAAAAAAAGGATTTATTTGATTGAGTTCTCTAACTATAAAAGCTCTAAATTCAAAAAAAATATTTTAAATTAATAAGTTATGAAAAAAAAATATTTACTAATTATTTCTCTTTTTATTTCCTGTTTTTCATTTAGCCAATGTATTCACACTTTTAATATGTTTGATTCGTGGGGAGATGGATGGAATGGTAATGCTGTTGATGTATTGGTCAATGGTAATACTGTAGTTACAGGAGCAACGATTGCTAATGGATCAATTGGAGTTGAAAATTTTTATGCGAATATTGGCGATACTATAGAATTAGCAAATTGGGCAACTGGATCTTTTACCAATGAAGTTTCGTGGGATATTACTGATGGAGCTGGTGTAATTATTTCAAGTGGCGGACACAATATATTGCCTTTAAATACTTATGGTTTTTGCCCAACATGTCCACAGCCTACATCCTTAGGTACAACAAATTTAACAGCTAACTCAGCTACTCTAACCTGGATTTCAGGTGGAGTAGAAACACTTTGGAATATAGAATGGGGAGCATCTGGCTTTTCTCAAGGATCAGGGACTTTTGACACAACTTCAAATTTTCTAGGTTATCCTATAGGTTCTTTAACTTCTCTTTCAACTTACGATTTTTATATTCAAGGAATTTGTGGTATAGGCGATACAAGTAATTGGGCTGGGCCATTTAGTTTTACGACACCCTGTGCAGCAATTAACGCTCCTAATTTACAAGATTTTAATGGTGGGTTTCCACCAGATGCATGTTGGAATCAAGCTGATGGTGGGGATCCTTCTACTGGCCCTACTAATTTGGGAGTTAGTTCTTGGTTTGCAGACGGTTTTGGAAATGTAGGATTTACAGGTGCCGTAAAAATTAATTTATATTTTACCGGAACTAATGATTGGGTACTTTCTCCTCAGTATGATTTATCATCTGGTGGACCATTTCAATTAGAATTTGATTTTGGAGTTTTTACCTGGAACCAAACAGCACCTGGAATTTTGGGATCCGATGACAGAGTTGAAGTTTTAATTTCAAGAGACGGTGGTGGAACATGGACTGGACTGACTAATTATAATAATAATTATGTTACTAATATAGGTGGAAATCATGAGATTATTCCTCTTCCCAATGACACTGGAATTGTTCAATTTGCTATTTGGGCAACAAATGGAACGGTAAATGATATTGAAGATAATGATGTAATGTTTGACAATTTTGAAATTTTACCTATACCTAGTTGTCCTCAACCTCAGTACATTAGCTTGATAAATGCCACAACAGATAGTGCCACTTTTACATGGGCCACATTTGGGACTGATTCACTTTGGAATATATATGTAACACCTGCTGGAATTAATCCAGACTCATCTCATTTATCCACTGTAAATAATGACACAGTATTTATTGGAGGATTGAATTCATCATCAACCTACGATTTCTACGTTCAATCTATTTGTTCTGCTGGTGATTCAAGCTTTCTTAGTGGTCCATACTCATTTTCTACGCTTTGCGCAATAGCTAGTGCGCCTTATTCTCAAAGTTTTAGCGTTGGGTCATTACCAAATTGTTGGTCTCAAAGTGTTATTTCTGGAGATGGTTGGCGATTTTCTGGAACACCAGGTTATGATGCTGCAAATAACGGAAGACCGTCAGGTTCATTTGCTTGGATAGATTTTTCAAGCACTGATATAGGAACTGTAATGGAAGTGGTTTCTGTAGATGTTTCTTCTTTATCAGTTCCTCAAGTTGAGTTTGAATATTTTTGCTGGGATTCTAACAACCCTAATCCTCCTAATATTTTATACGTAGAAGCTAGAAATAATAATATATGGGATACAGTTGGGGTCTTGCAAATTAATAGTATTTCTGGATGGAATCCATATTCATTTTCACTTGTTGGGTACGATAGCTCTGGTATTGTAAATGTAAGACTTAGAGGTGAGTCTGGAGGTTCTTCAACCGATTTTTACAATGATATATTAGTAGATAATTTATTTATAAGAGAAACTCCAACCTGTCCAAGTCCATTGGTGTCTACAATAACTACTGATTCTTTGACAGCTACAAGTGCCTTTATTTCCTGGTTACCTGGATTGAGTGAAACACTATGGGGATTAGAATGGGGACCTGCAGGTTTTACTTTAGGAACAGGAAGCTCTGATACTACATCTTCCACCCCATTTGAAATTGACTCATTAATGTCTAATACCTTTTATGACGTATATATTCAAGCAATATGTGACTCTGTAGATCAAAGTTATTGGGCAGGTCCTTATGGTTTTACAACTGATTGTTTACCTACTAGTTCTCCTTACTACCAAAATTTTGATAATACAACTGCTCCAGATATTGACCAGTGTTGGAGTGTTTTAAACTCAACAAACAGCACTTTAGCATGGATTCAAACTACAAATAACACATTTGACCCTCAAAGAACCACTCCAAATTCTATTGAATTTTACAGCTCTAATGCAACTACGGGAAGTCTTCTCCTTGTAAGTCCATATATATCTGATTTAGATACTACTAAAAGAATAAGATTTTATCTGCAAAATAATGGTAGTGCATTTTACAACTCTGACCTTGTTGTTGGAACAATGTCTGATCCTACTGACGCTAATACATTTAATCTTTTACAAACTATACCTTATACAGTATTTGATGGGGCTAATTGGCAAGAAATTATCGTGAATTTTAACAACTATTTTGGAACAGATAATTATATTGCTCTTGGTCATGCTCTAACAAATACTTTTGATTATATATGGATGGATGATTTTCATTATGAAGAAATGCCAAGTTGCATATCTCCAACAAATCTTGGAACATCAAATCTGAACGCTTCTGGTGCTGACTTAACTTGGTTTGCTGGTGGCACTGAGAGTTTTTGGAATGTTCAATGGGGAGTTTCTGGCTTTTCTTTAGGAAGTGGATTTATTGATACTACTTCTAATTACTTAGGATTCCATATAGATTCTTTAAGCCCTACTACAACCTACGATTTTTATGTTCAAGCAATATGTGACTCTGTAGATCAAAGTTATTGGGCAGGTCCTTACTCCTTCTCAACACCATGTTCTGCAATTGTCCCTCCGTCATTAGAAGACTTTACTGCTGGATTTCCACCAGATGCGTGTTGGAATCAAGCAGGTGATGGGGACCCTTCAACAGGGCCTACAGGATTAGGAACAAGTTCTTGGTTAACAGATGGGTTTGGAAATGTTGGTACTACTGGTGCCGTAAAAGTCAACTTATATACTACTGGGAAAAATGAATGGGTGTTATCTCCACAATACGATTTATCTTCTGGTGGACCATATCAAATAGAATTTGATTTTGGAGTTTTTGACTGGCCTAATCCAACTCCTGGAACTCTAGGCTCAGATGACAGAGTGGAGGTTCTTATTTCAAGAGACGGTGGAGGTTCATGGTCTGGATTAACTAATTTTAATAATAATTACACTACAAGTCCAGGTGGAAATCATGAAATTATTGCACTTCCAAACGATTCCGGTATCGTTCAATTTGCTTTTTGGGCTACAGAAGGAACAGTAGATGATATTGAAGATAATGATGTAATGTTTGATAATTTTGAAATAGTTCCTATACCTAGTTGTCCTCAACCGCAATATCTTAATGTCATTAACATAGGAACTGACAGTGTTACAATTTCTTGGTCATCTTTTACTACAGATTCACTTTGGAATATTTATCTTACCCCTAATGGAGTGTCACCTGATACTAGCCATTTAACAGTAATAAATAACGATACAGTAATCCTTAGCGGTTTATCTTCTGCTACAACATATGACTTTTATGTTCAATCTGTATGTACTGCAGGTGATTCAAGCTTCCTAACTGGGCCAATTAGTTTTACTACCAATTGTACAGCATTTATAGCTCCATATACTGAAGACTTTAGCATTTGGCCTCCAAATTGTTGGGATTTATCTGGCGGGACTCAAAGTTGTGTCCATTACAATAATTCATCTGCAGAGGCAAGTTTTTGGAGCTGGACATCGGGTAATTATGCTTATATGACTTCGCCAGTATTTGATGTTTCCAATATGGTGAGTCCCGAACTATTATTTGATTGGTCTCACCAGTTCAATACTTTTTATCCAAACGATGCACTAGAAGTTTTAGTTTCTGAGAATGGTGGAGTTTCATGGACCCAAATTTGGTACAAAACTGGAACTGACTTAGAGTCAAACGATAATGCAACTAACGTTTCTCCAGGATCATTTGTTTCTTCTGGAAGGTTAAGCTTATCTAATTTTGGAACAACCTTGCAGATTAGATTTAATTTTGCTTCTGGATATGGTCCAGACTGCTTTATTGATAATGTTGAGATAAAAGAGGCTCCACAAAATGATGTGGGTATTGTAGTTGCCAATTTACCAACTGCATCTACTGGTTGTGAAGTGGATAGCTCTATAGTTACTGCAACTATTTTCAACTTTGGTTATTTGCCTCAGGCAGGCTTTGATGTGCAATATTCGCTGAATGGAACTCCTTATGTGGAAACTGTTTTTGACACCTTACAACCTGGTGATTCATTGTTATACACATTTTCTCTTCCAGTGGATTTAACCCAAGATGGAACGTATAGTTTTGACTTTACTACCAACCTTGCTAATGACGACGACATAAGTAACGATGCATATGGATCTACAATCGAAATTCAAAACTACTATACCCCAATAGCTCCAACAGTGACTGACGATACTGTTTGTGTAGACGTCTTCAATCCTAATGGTCAAATTGCAACTCTAATTGCCTCTGGTCCTGGAGGGGTGGATTTTGATTGGTTTGATATTAATGATAACTATATTGGGACTGGCGATACAATGCAAACTGATACTATCAACACTTCAACTAGCTTATTTGTAGCTTATAAAGAGCTAGCTCCAGGCAATATGGGTGCTACCAACAATACTTTCGGCGGTGGTGGATACTATAACTTCTTCACAGAAGGACTTATGTTTGATGTCTATAATGATTTAACTATTGATTCTGTTACTATTTATCCATCCGATACAGGAACTGTTGGAATCATTATTCAAAGTGTCTTAGGTAGTACTGTCTTTAATGGAACTTACACCATAACTGCTCCAGTAAATACAATTAGTGGTCACAAAGTGCCAATTGGAGTTAACATACCTGCTGGACTCGGATATGGAATGTATGTTTCAGCGATTAGTCCAGGTACTTTATCTCTTTATAGAAATACAACCAATGCATCCTATCCATACGATTATGGAAATGTAGCTTCTATTACTCAAGCTTCTAATGGTTCTACAGACTTTTATTTCTTCTTCTACAATTGGGACATCTCCACCATTAGCTGCTATAGTGATATGCAGGAAGCCGTTGTATTTGTAGATCCATGTACAAACATTAAAGAAAATAATCTTGGTGAATTTAATATCTCTCCAAATCCTAATAATGGTTCTTTTGAAATTTACATGACCAATATAACTGCTAAAACAGAAATTG
>Ga0233444_10000885_pt1 | contig 36014 bp, 43 predicted proteins | sample SI_124_October20_6_FD_182792 | JGI IMG/M metagenome (GOLD analysis project Ga0233444, IMG submission 182792) | Seawater microbial communities from Saanich Inlet, British Columbia, Canada - SI_124_October2016_10_MG | ecosystem: Environmental > Aquatic > Marine > Inlet | place: Canada: British... | reverse complement strand
TGGAATTCCAACTAGTGTTGGTATTGCAAGCACAAAAACTTTAAGCAAAGTTGCAAATCACATAGCAAAAAAAAATAAAACAGGAGTTGTATACTTACATAAAGATGTTGATGCCCATCTTAAAAATTTTTATGTTTCTGATATTTGGGGAGTGGGGAAACAGTTATCAAAATTATATGAAAAAAATGGAATAAGCACTGCATACCAATTAAAAAATATTTCCAATAGCTGGGTTAAAAAAAATACAAATGTATTAGGAGCAAGAACAGTGATGGAACTTAGAGGAATTCCTTGCGTTGATTTTGAAATAGAAGAAGTTAAAAGAAAAAGTTGCTGTGTTTCAAGGTCATTTGGAAAAAAAGTAGAAAGCTTAGATAAGTTAAAAGAGTCAATAACAACTCATTGTTTAAATGCAGCTGAAAAAATTAGAAATGATGAACAAACAACAAAATCAATTACGGTTTATATAAGAACGAGTCCTTTTGATAAAAATAGAAAATACTATTCAAACTCAATAACTATTGATTTACCAGTATCCACAAATAATAGTTTAGAGTTAGTAAAGACAGCTATAAATGGTTTAACAAAAATATATAAATATGGATATTTTTATCAAAAAGCTGGAATTATTTTATCTAAATTAAGAGAAGCTAGTGAAAATGAATTTAATTTATTGGCACCAATTATGGAAAAAAAATCAAAAACCTTAATGCAAGCGATAGATCTTACAAACGCTAAGTATGGGAGAAATGCAATAAGTATAGCTCAAGCAGGAATAAATAATGATTGGAAAATGAGAAGAGAGCATTCCTCAAAAATAGATACAGCTTCATTTGACTTCCTGCCAGAAATTAGTGTATAAAATAAGTACGGGGTGTCAGAAAGACTGAGATTATACCCGAAGAACCTGACCGGTAATTCAGTAAGGGAAATATGGAAACATACACATCAATACAAACATCTTTAACTACGGTAGTAATAGTCGGTCTATTCTTTATAGGTTTAGGCTATTTAAACTCAAAAAAAATTATAGACAACAAAAGCTACATAGTTGGAGATAGAAGCGAAAACACATTCTCACTTACGGCCAGTTTAACTGCATCAGCGCTTGGAGCCTGGATATTATTTGGCCCAGCGTCAGCAGCTACCTGGGGTGGAATAGGAGCTGTTATTGGATATGCCTTAGGAACAGCTGCACCAATGCTATTTTTGTATAACTTTGGGCCAAAAATAAGAAAAGAATTTCCAAAAGGACTAACATTGACTGAATTCATTAAAAAGAGATTTGGCATAGGAATACTTAAAATATGTTTATTTTTAATATTATTTTATCTAACAATATTTTTAATAGCTGAAGTAACTGCAATAGCCTCATTATTGAATTTTATTTCACAAGTACCATTATGGATTACTGCAGGCGTTACTTTAATCATATGTTTACTTTACATATTAAGAGGTGGGTTTACTCTTTCAATTATTACAGACAAATATCAATTTACTTTCATAATATCAATTATACTAGCATCATTATTAATAATTTTATCAAATATAGATTTATCAAGTTTTGAAATAATAAAAAAAAACGCACCTAATCTAATTGATAAAAATTATTTACCCAATTATACAGCTGGATTAACTTTTTTTATTGCCGTTGCAGCAACTAACTTATTTCATCAAGGAAATTGGCAAAGAGTTTTTTCAGCTAAAAATAATTCTATCCTTAAATCTAGTTTAATTTATTCATCAATTATTATTTTTTTTATTGTTTTTTGGATGGGGTACTCAGGGCTTTTGTCTTATTCCTTAAACCCTAAAGTAATTCCTGATCTTGCTTTCTTTGATTTAATATTAAATGAAAAAAATTCTTTATTAGTAATTGGAATTTTAATACTGGCCATGTCATTAACATTGAGCACTATTGATACGTTAATTAATGCTATCTCAAGTTTAATAATAGTTAATGGAAATCAAATAAATAAAAATTTAAGTGGGAAAAAAGTTAAAGACCAAGCAAATATAATAATATTATTGTTGAGTATGATGGTATTTGTTCTTGCCTCCAAAGGTTATAGCATTTTATATTTATTTCTTTTAGCTGATTTATTATGTTGTGCAGCAGTAATAACAATTTTCTACGGTTTTTTTAACAAAAAGATTAGTTCTAAACTCGCAGCTTATTCGATTATTTGTGGACTAATATCTGGCTTATTATTTTTTCCTAGTCAAAATTTTCAGAGCAGTATCTTAGTTGGAAATTTAATTTCTATAGAAAATTTTTCTATTTTGATTAAAACAAACTTACTTTTTATTTCATTTGCTATATCTTTGATTGTGCCTTTTTTAATAATATTTACTTATTCTTTACGTAATTCATTTAAATAAATTATCACAGCTATCCAAATAAATATAAACGAAATTAATTTATCTAAAATTAAAGGTTCACTAAAATAAAATAATCCTAAGAAAAATTGTGCAGTAGGAGTTAAGAAAAAAATCATACTAGCTGGACCAATACCAATAAGATTAAAGCCTTTTGTATACCAAAAAAGAGGGATTAACGTCATAAGTCCAGCCCAGAATAAATAAAAAGATAAAACAGGTTCATTAACAGAAAAAATATTTATGTTAAGTTTAACCAAATAAATGAAAAGGCATATAGCAATTGGTGAAATTAATAGAGTTTCAACTAACAACCCTATATCCGAAGAAACCCTAACTTTTTTTCTTATCAAACCATATAAACTAAATGTAACTGCTACAGTAATTCCAATCCAAGGCACCTCACCTAATTTTATAAGTAAGTAAATTAATGCGACAATAACCAAAAAAACAGAAATAACTTGATTTCTATTATATTTTTCTTTTAAAAATATTATTCCAAAAAAAACACTTAATATAGGAAATATATAATAACCTAGAGCACCGTCTAAAAGATTATTGGTTTGAACAGCATACAACCATGTAAGCCAATTTATTGAGACTAGAAGTCCTGTAAAAAATAAAATAATAAGGTTAATTTTTTTATTAATTACTCTATTGAATTCTTTCCATTTTGAAAAATAAGTTGTTGTAATCAACAATAATAAAGCTGTCCAAATAGTACGATGTATTGCCAATTCTAAAGCTGAGGCAAAAGAAACAAACTTAAAATATAGTACGCCTATTACACCCCACCAAAGAGAGGCCCCAACTGTAAATAACGAGCCTTTAAATAAATATTTCTTCATTTGACCATTTTTTTGATTGATTTATAAGGTAATTGATTAATAAATAGTACTAAATTAGCTTGGTAAAAATGGAAGAGTGGGTGAGCGGTTTAAACCAACGGGTTGCTAACTCGTCATAGGATGTAAATCTTATCAAGGGTTCGAATCCCTTCTCTTCCGCCAAAAATTAGTTAAAGAAACTATCAATTTTTACAGGTTCTTTACTTAACATGTATTTATAAACGTTAATATTTTCTAAAACTCTTTGAACGTAATTTCTAGTTTCTTTGAATCTAATTAATTCAATCCAATTAACATAAGAGAGTTGACCTTTAGACGGATCACCATTTACTCTTCTCCAAGTTTTAACTCGATTAGGACCAGCGTTGTATGCGGCTATAGCAAATGGAAAAACGCCATTATAATTTTCCATTAATGAATTAAAATAATATGAACCTAATTTAATATTATACTCAGGGTCACTGGTAAGTCTGCTTATACTGTAAGGTAACTTAGCCTGCTTAGCTACAATTTTTGCTGTATATTTCATTAATTGCATCATTCCTCTTGCACCAGCCCAACTGTTCGCTCTTCTATCGAATTCACTCTCTTGCCGAATAATTGCCAATACCACTTCTTGTCCTGGCATTATTTTATTATTTATTGTTTTAGGAGTATTAATTATTGGATAATTATATTTATTAAAAAATCTCTTCTCATAAGAAGCTTGTTTAGATATTTGAATAGCAAAATCATATCTTTCTACAGCTGTAGCAAGTTTAGCAGCTAAAACTTCGCTTCCTTTTTCAATATTTAAACTCGCCAAGTATTTTATAATGTCCTTTGAAAGTTGAGAAGCATCAAGTTCGTTAAGTAATATCACATGATTGACAAGTTTATTTTTTTTAAATTCTTTTTCATAATCTTTGTTAAAGTTTGAATCATCGATTAATTCAAAATTTTCACCTGGTTTTATTTCATTAAAAGAAAGCTGACCATAATAAGTCATTGGATATTTAGCTCCTTCGCTAAAATACTTATTCGATAAATCTTTATCACCTAAAGTTTTGTAAGTAATTCCAAGCCAATAAGCTCCCCTTGCTAAACTTATAGGATATCCAACATTATTGTAAAAGTTTTGAAAATGACTGATTGCATATTCTGGTGATTTTAAAAAAGTTAATGCTATCCATCCTGAAAGCCACTCTGCTTCTGCAAATTCAGGGCCTGCTGATAAAGCATGTTCGCTAGCAATCTTATAAGCAGTTTTATATCTTTTTTTATAAATTAAAGCTCTAGATACACTTTTACGTTGTTCCCACCATTTATCTGGTCTGACCATTTGTAGTTCTGTTCTATTTGAATTTTTATATAAAATTTCTAAAGATCCCTCTAATCTACCACGTCTGTTTCTCCATCTTAATCGATCATATTCTAAACCGGTATTAGATTTCAGATGATTAGGTACTTTTGAAATTGCATTATCGACACCGTAAGAATTACTCATCAAAATTTGCCTAGCATTATAGAGCGCTCTTTCATCTCCTGGTAAATACTTTAACATTCTTTTCAAGTCCCAATATTTTAATTCCCAAGCCAAATGGTCGGCTCTTTTAATATGATCTTCTGGTGTTAAATATTTTTTAAATTTAGCTCTATAATAACCTAAATCATTTTTTGGTATTTGAGCAGTTACCCATCCTTCTTTAATTAAATTTTTTACTAAATCTTTTTTTCCCTGCTCCAAATAAGCTTCTGCTAATTTTATTTTTCCTATGCCACCTAGTGGTGGGTGACGATCAAACCAATTAATTATAGATGTTGGTGAATTATTTTTTAAATAAACTTTTTTTTCAGCCAGGTATTTAATCCTATTTATACGAGGGTACTCTTCATGTTGTTCTATGAAATTTTTGTAGTCATTAAATGTTGCAGAATTTTGAGTCGTTTTTAAATGCATCCATGTTACAAGGGTTCTAAACTCTTTATTTTTTACTTTTTTTACACTTTTTAAAGCACTATTCCATTTTCTTGCTTTGATAAACTTGATTGTTTCTTTCGCTTTTTCAAAATCTTTTTGACTTAAAATAGTAGATTTTTGTATTTCTTTTGACTTAACTTTATATGTAATTGGTTTTTTTTCAGGAAGTAAAAAAGTAATTTTTTCTTTAATAGAGTCTATTTTTTTTTCATTTGCAGGATCTATTTTTTTTATGATCTCAGCTTTTTTTTCCTGAATTTTTTTTACATCTTTATTTTCACCTTCAACTATTGGTTTTTTTTGAGGTAAATTTTTCCAATTCTCAGACCCTATATTTTTTTCAAATTTTTTAAAAACAGAGGGTTTTTTTTTAGGAAAAAGGAACTGACCTTCAGAATGACTATAACCAGTAGTTAAAAAAAATATTAATAATACTAGACTAATTAATTTATTGATCATAAGTTAAGAAATATTTATCTTATATTGTTTTATGCTTAAAGGATCAATTGTAGCTTTAATAACACCCTTTAAAGGCGATAGCCTTGATGAGGAAAGTTACATCAAATTAATAGATTATCATCTAAAAAATGGCACTAATGGAATAGTTCCTGGAGGTACAACAGGAGAGTCTCCAACTTTATCTCACAACGAACACAAAAAAATTATAGAAATTTCTGTTAAAGAATGTAACTCTAAGATCCCTGTAGTAGCCGGCACTGGCTCTAATTCAACAGAAGAAGCAATTGAGCTATCAATGTTCGCTGAAAAAGCAGGTTCAGATGCTTTGCTAATAGTAACACCTTATTATAATAAGCCCAGCCAAGAGGGCTTGTACCAGCATTATAAAAAAATTAATGACAATGTTGGAATTCCAATTGTAATTTACAATATTCCATCAAGGTCAGTAATTGATATGTCTGTTGAAACTATGACAAAATTATATGAATTGAAAAATATCATTGGCGTTAAAGATGCTACTGGAGATTTAAAAAGAGTTGTGCTTCAAAAAAAATCTATGGGAAATGAATTTATACAATTAACAGGTAACGATGATAATGCTTTGGAATTTAATAAACTAGGAGGCGTTGGTGCAATCGGTGTAACAGCTAATATCGCCGCTAAATTATCCTCTGAATTTCAGAAAGCGTGTGTTGATGATATAGATAAAGCGGAAAATTTAAATAAAATTCTTCAACCGCTTCACACAGCTATGTTTATTGAGAGCAATCCATCTCCCGTAAAGTATGCAGCGTCATTGTTAAACATGTGTAATGCAACTGTTAGGCTTCCTCTTGTAGAAGTACAAAATATAAATAAAAAAAAAATATCTGAAGCGCTTAAAGTAGCCAAAATACTTTAATGAAACAGAAAACAAATCCTGGTCAAAAAATTATTTGTTTAAACCGTAAAGCTAGCTTTAATTATTTTTTCATTGAATTAATAGAAGCTGGTATTTCATTAAAAGGATCTGAAGTAAAATCCTTACGTGATGGAAAGGGTAGCATAGCAGATTCTTATGCGGTCGATAATAATGGAGAATTATTTTTAATAAATTCCCATATACCATTATATAGGCAGTCATCTTATAATAATCATGATCCTAAAGGTGAAAGAAAACTTTTGTTGAATAGAAAGGAAATTAATAAGCTTATAGGCAGAATAAATCAGGAGGGTTTAACTTTAATACCAACAAAACTATATTTTGTTAAAGGTAAAGTTAAAGTTGAGATTGCTGTGGCAAAAGGAAAAAAACTTTATGACAAAAGGCAAGTTAAAAAAACACGCGAATGGAATAGAGAAAAATCTAGACTATTTAGTAAAAATAATAAATGATACATTTAAATATTGGATCAAATTTAGACTCAAAATTTGGAGATAAATTTAAAAATATTTCTATTGCCATTGAGTTATTAATAAACTTAAATATAAAAATAAAAAAAATATCTAATTTCTATAAAACCCCCTCTTATCCAAATAAAAAATTACCTAATTTTATAAACGTTGGTGTAAGCGGTAAATACGAATATACTGAAACAGTGCTAATGAAAGAAATCAATTTGATTGAGAAAAAAATTGGTAGAATTAAATCAAAAAAAAATGACCCTAGAGTTTGTGATATAGATATAATTGATTTTAATGGTTTAATAATTGATAAAAAAAATCTCCAGATACCCCATAAAAAATGTCATTTAAGAAATTTTGTTCTTTTTCCAATTTTAGAAATTGATAGCGAATGGGTTCACCCTATAAATCAAAAAAATGTTAAATTTCTAATTAATAAGCTAGATCAAAAATCTAGGATTGAGATTACAAGATTGAATAAAAATGTTATTATTAATACATGATTAAAAACAACGAGTTAATAAATGAAATTAAATCGTATAATAAATTTTTAAACTCAGAATCTTTAAACAAAGCATATAATTTTGCTTTAGAAGCTCATCAAAATCAAAAAAGAGAAGAAGGTGTTCCATACATAATTCACCCAGTAGCAGTAGCAAAAATTTTAACTGATTTAAAGTTGGATAGCGCTACTATTACCACTGGGCTCCTTCACGATACAATTGAAGATACAAAAGTTACCTATGAAAGTGTAAAAAAAGAATTTGGAGAAGAAGTAGCTAATCTAGTTGAAGGAGTTACAAAGATTTCAGCATTAGAGAATAAAGCTTCAGCTGACTCAAAAGCAGAAAATTTTAGAAAATTAATTTTAGCGACATCTAAAGATATAAGAGTTTTATTAGTTAAATTAGCAGATAGACTCCACAATATGAGAACAATTCAATTTGTAAAAGATAAAGATAAAATAATTAGGAAAGCAAAAGAAACTATGGAAATTTATGCACCACTTGCTGACAGAATGGGCATGAATAGAATAAGAGATGAGTTAGAAGACTTATCATTTTCAGTTTTAAATAAACCAGCAAGAGATCTCATTTTGGAGAGATTAAAATTTATTAAAAATAATAGGGAAGATACATTTAAGTCAATCTCAGTCGAGTTGATAAATCTTTTAAAGAGCAATGGTATTATTGCTACAATAACAGGTAGAGAAAAAACACCTTTTTCAATTTGGAGAAAAATTCAAAATAAAAAAATTTCTTTAGAACAGCTAACTGATATTATAGGCTTTAGAATAATTGTTAAAAACATAGAAGATTGTTACAAAACATTAGGTGTTTTTCACAGTAAATTTTCAACTATTCCAGGTAAATTTAAAGATTACATATCTACACCAAAGATTAATAAATATAAATCGATACACACATCTATTATTGGTCCACAAAAAAATAGAATAGAAATACAAATTAGAAATTATGAAATGCATGAATTTGCTGAAAGAGGTATTGCATCTCACTGGAAATATAAATCTTCCGAAAAATTTTCCGATTTGTCTTGGAAAGAATACGATTGGTTAAGAGATTTAGTTGAAATTATTGAAACAGGAAATAGTCCTGAACATTATTATGAATTTACAAAACTTCAAATGTTTCAAGAAAATGTTTTTTGTTTCACACCAAAAGGAGCTGTAATTAAACTTCCTATGAACGCAACACCAATAGATTTTGCTTATGCAGTGCACACAAAAATTGGCAATAGTGCTATAAGTTGTTTTGTTAACGGAACTGAAAAAACTCTTCAAAGTATCTTAAAAAATGGCGATATGATAAAAATAGTTACTTCTAAAAATGCCACACCATCTTTACATTGGTTGAGCTCTTCAAAAACAGGAAAAGCTAGAGCGGCTATAAGAAGATACTGGCAAGATAAATCATTAGATAACACAAAAAATGTTAAAAAAAATTATTCCAGTACAATAGAAGTCGATTTGCCTCATAAACCCGGGGCACTAGGTAATATATGTCATTTAATTGGATTAAACAAAGGTAATATAATCAATGTAGAATTAGTAGAACGTAAAAATGATTATTATAAGTTTTCATTAGATCTTCAAATTAAAGATTTGAAAAATTTTACAAACTTGATAAGTCAAATAAAGCAAAGTAATTTAAATTTTAGAATAATAAGACACAAACAGAAAAAAAATGCTTTCATTAGAAGAATCTTTGAAAATTTTAAAAGAAACTAGGGCTTTAATTGAAGGCCACTTTGTACTTTCATCCGGTTTACACAGCCCCAAATATGTACAATGCGCCCAATTATTGAGTAAGCCTCATAAAGCAAAAAAAATCTGCTTGTCTTTAGCGGAAAAAATAAAAAGTGAATTTACTAATTTTGATCTTATTTTATCTCCTGCTATGGGAGGCGTAATAATTGGATACGAAATAGGGAGGCATTTAGAAAAAGAGACAATATTTTCAGAAAGAATAGAAGGAGTATTTCAACTCAGAAGAGATTTTAAAATAAAAGAAAATTCTAGAGTGCTAATAGTAGAGGACGTTATAACTACTGGAAAATCTAGTCTCGAATGCTCAAAATTAGTTGAAACTAATAAAGGAATTGTAATTGGTTATGCTTGTATAATTGATAGATCCAATGGTAAATCAAAAATTAAAGATAAAATAGTTTCACAAGTTAAATTAAATATTCCCACATTTTCAAAAGACAATATTCCTAAAGAATTGTCTTTAATAGAACCGGTTAAACCTGGAAGTAGAAATCTTTAATGAAAAAAATTAGGCTTGGGGTTAATATTGATCATGTTGCTACAGTAAGGAATGCAAGAGGAGAAATTTATCCAAGCCCATTAAGAGCCGCATTAATGGCTCAAAAAAGTGGAGCTGATTCAATTACTATTCACTTAAGGGAAGACAGAAGACATATTAATGAATTAGATTTAAAGCAAATTATATCTAAACTTAAGATTCCTTTAAATTTAGAGATAGCATCAACAAAAGAAATGTTAAAGATAGCTTTGAAAAGTAAACCACCTTTTATTTGCATCGTACCTGAAAAAAGAAAGGAAATAACAACTGAAGGTGGTTTAAACCTCAACTATAATAAAAAATTTTTAATTAATATTATAAAAAAATTAAAAAAAAATAAATCAAGAATAAGTTTATTTATAGAACCAACCTTGAAAGATATTTATGAGTCCAAAAGATTAAATGCAGACTGCATAGAGATCCATACTGGAAAATTATGCAACCTAATTAATAAAAAAAAAAATTTTTATAATGAATTAAGTAGGATTAAAAAAGCTGTGATACTTGGGAATAAATTGGGATTAGAAGTTCATGCTGGACATGGCTTGACATTAAGTTCAGCAAAAATTTTATCAAAAATAAAAGGCATTCATGAATTTAATATTGGTCATTTTTTAATAGGAGAAGCTATTTTTGTTGGTTTGCCAAAATCAATTAATTCATTTAAAAAAATTTTAAAAATATGAAAATTTATGGAATAGGCACTGACATAGTTAGTGTAGATAGAATTAAAAAAACACTTAAGAATAAAAAATTATTAAAAAAAATATTCTGTGATGATGAAATTTTTAAGTGTAGTAAATTAAAAAATATTCATAATTGTTATGCAAAAAGATTTGCAGCAAAAGAAGCTTTTTCAAAAGCTCTAGGTACTGGTATTTCAGATGGTATAAGTTTTAATGAAATTACAGTAATGAATAAAAAAAATGGAAAGCCGTTTATTAAATTAAAGGGTAAAAGTATGCAAATAATAAAAAAAAATTAAAAAAAAAAGCCAATATATCCTTGTCATTATCGGATGAAAAAAAATATGCCGTTGCATTTGTAACTATATCTTTATGATAAGAAAAAGTTTTTTTACTATAATATATGAAAATATTAAAACTCTTTTTGGAGCTTTAATTATAGCTATTTTAATTAGATCATTACTTTTTCAACCATTTTATATTCCTTCATCATCCATGGAACCAACACTTTTAATTGGAGATAGAATTTTCGTATCTAAATATACTTATGGTTACAGCAAACACTCTTTTCCATTCAGTCCAAATATATCTAATAATCGACTTTTTTATAACAAACCAAAGAGAGGTGACCTGGTAGTCTTTAAAACTCCCGCAGACAATAGAACTGATTATATAAAAAGATTAATAGGTATGCCAGGTGACACTATTCAGTTTACTAATGGAGACTTAATAATAAATGAAAGTAAAGTTATTAAAAAAAAAATGAATAATACAAATTTAATTAGATGTGGAAATTTTAACCTAGAGACAAACTCTTTCACAGAAATTCTACCTAATGGCGTAGAACATTTAACAGTTTACAAAAAAAAAGGCTCCCTTCAAAATACTAAAAAATTTAAAGTCCCTCTTAATCACTTCTTTTTATTAGGTGATAATAGGGATTGCTCAAGAGATAGCCGATATCTTGATAGTGTAGGCTATGTTAATAAATTGAATTTGGTGGGAAAAGCAAAAATTATTTTTTTTTCCAACGATACTAAAACAAGTAATTTACTTAAATTTTGGAATTTAAATAAATCTTTTAGATTAGAAAGATTGTTTAAAAAATTATAATGGTCGATAAAATAAAAGATCTAGAAAAGACTATTAAATATTCTTTCAAAAATACTGTATTATTAGAAAGAGCGTTAACACATAAAAGCTTCGATAATGCAAACAATAATGAGAAACTAGAATTCTTAGGTGATAGAGTCCTTGGTCTTGTAATTTCTCAAAAACTACTTGAAAAATTTCCTCATGAAAAAGAAGGAATTATCGATAAAAAGTTTGCGAATTTAGTCAATAAAAAAACCTGTTCTCTGATTGCTAGAAAATTAAATTTAAAAAAATTTTTATTTTTAGGATCTTCCCATAAAAATTTAGAAAGATCAGCTGAGAAAATTATTAGCGATTGTCTAGAAGCTATCGTTGGCTCAATCTATTTAGACGGCGGTTTAAAATCAGCTCAAAAATTTATTTTAAAGTTCTGGGAGATTTATTTAGATAAATCAATTATAACTTTAGTAGATTCTAAAACACAGCTTCAAGAATACAGTTTGAAAAAATTTAAAGAGTTGCCAAAATATATTTTTCATAAAAAAACTGGTCCACAACATAAACCTCTATTTAAAACTGAGGTGAATATACCTAATTCTAAGAAAATTTCAGGTACTGGCTCTTCAAAAAAAAAGGCTCAACAGAATGCTGCTTCTAAATTATTAAGAATATTAAAAATATGAATTGGGAGGACGAATGTTATTTACTATCAAAAAGAAAGTTTAAAGAAAATGCTAACATTATAAACATCTTCACTGCTAAAAATGGCAAAACAGACGGTATTGTCTACGGTGGTAATTCTAGAAAAATAAGAAATTATCTACAAATATCAAATAAACTTTTTGTTGCTTATTCATCAAAAAATGAAAATAGAATAGGTTATTTTAAGACTGAACTTATAAAACCTATTTCACCATTATATTTTAATGACAAAGAAAAAACATCAGCTTTAATTTCAATTTGTTCATTATTAAATCTTTTGCTTCCGGAAAATCAACCTAATAAAAAAATTTATTCACTATTTGAAAATTTAATCAACTCTATGAATTTAGACAACTGGATAATTTTATATATATTTTTTGAATTAAATCTAATTAAAGAATTAGGTTATGATACAAATTTAAGACAGTATATCAAAAATTTTGAAACCTCAGAAAGTAAAAAAATTAAAATAGATGGTTATACATATGATGTACCGATATATTTAATTTCTAGAACTAATCCTTCTATAATTTCTAATAGTCTTGTTAGAAAGTCTCTATACTTTACTAGAAACATTATTCTTAATAAATTTTTTATTCCTAATAATCTATCTTTTCCGAAAGCTAGAGTTATTCTAGAAAATTATTTTAATTAATTTTTAGACTTTAATTTTTTTGCAATTTCCATGGCAAAATAAGTTACAATTGCTGAAGCACCGGCTCTTTTAAAAGAAATTAGACTTTCTGTTATAGACTCTTCATTAATTATTTTTTTATTTATACCATTTTTTATTAAACTGTATTCACCTGAAACTTGATAAGCAAAAACTGGTATTTTAAAATTTTCTTTAATTAATTTAATTATATCTAAATAAGGCATACCAGGTTTTACCATCACTACATCTGCTCCTTCTTTAATATCAAGAGATACTTCACGTAAAGCTTCAAAACTATTTCTAAAATCCATTTGGTAATTTTTTTTATCACTCTTTAGTGAATTTTTTGAATCAACTGCATCTCTAAATGGTCCATAGAAGTTTGAAGCATATTTTACAGCATAAGAAAGTATTTGAACCATTTCAAATCCATTTTTATCAAGAGCTTTTCTTATTTTACCGACTCTACCATCCATCATGTCGGAAGGAGCAATTACATTACATCCCATTTGAGCTTGTAGTATTGATTGTTTGGTTAAGATCTCAATTGTTTTATCATTTAAAACGTACCCTGACTTCAGCAATCCATCATGCCCGTGAGATGTATATGGGTCTAAAGCAACATCGCACATAACTCCAATATCATTTTTAAATCTTTTTTTTATAAATTGGATTGCTTTACAAACTAAGTTATTTTCATTTAGAGCCTCGCTACCTAATACATTTTTTTTATTTAATGGAGTGGAAGGGAACAAAGCTACCATTGGAATTTTATTTTTAATCGCTTCACTTACTATTTTACCGAGCTGATCAATTGAATATTTATAAACACCAGGCATAGTTTTGATGGGTTTTTTTTTATTTTTTCCATCAATTAAAAATATAGGTAATATGAAATCGTTAGCAGAAAGGCTGTTTTCTTCAATTAACCTCCTAGACCAAGCATATTTTCTGCTTCTACGAAGTCTTAAGTTGGGAAATTTTCCTGTAATCATTGTTTATTTTAATTTCAAAATGCGACAAATGTATTATACAAATATATAATACAAAAAGATAAATAACAATAATACATGAATTCAAATTCAAAAAATATTTACGACTTAGAATTAAAAAAAAATACAAAAATTTTAGATTTTAACGATTTTCAAAAACAAAACTTAAAGTTTGATATCTCAAAACTACAGGAAGCATATAAACAAATAATCCAAACAAAAAAATTTGACGATGGTGGTGGCATATCCCACTTTGGAGCTATTTGCTTAACAAGGATACCTGGAGATCCTGACTCTGTAAAAGGACATAAAGCTAGAGGAGTGTATTGGACTAAGCCTGACAAATCAGGAAAAGAAGTTTCTAGAGATGTGAACATTGACGAATCTAAATATTCTGAATTTATACCAGATTATGAAAATACTTATTTTAAAGAAGTGTTTGATCAAATTTCTTCTAAATTTAAACTTGGCAGAGTAAGAATTTTATTAAAAGAACCAAGATCTACATTAAGTTGGCATAGAGACCCAGAGCCAAGATTGCATATACCAATTATAACAAACCCTGGATGTTTAATGGTTATTGATAATGTTGCGAAGCACATTCCAGCTGACGGATCTGTATGGATAACCAATAACACTAAATATCATAACGCATTTAATGGAGGTGAAGAAAATCGCGTTCACCTTGTTGCTTGCGTTTTGGATTATAAATTTAATTAAATTGAATTCTTTATTTAAAAAAGTTTGTATTGCCTCTGATCATGGCGGTTATAATTTAAAAGAAATTATTAAGGATTTTTTAATAAACAAAAATATTTCAATTATTGATCTTGGTCCCTTTGAAAATAAGACTGTTGACTATCCAGATTACGCAAAAAAACTTTCTAATAGAATAAGAGCAAAAAAAAGTGACGTAGGTATACTTGTCTGTGGATCTGGAACAGGGATGGCGATTAGTGCTAATAAAATCAAAACTATTAGAGCTGCCGTTTGCTATAGCGAGAAGTCTACAAGATTGTCTAGAGAGCATAATAATGCTAATATAATCGCCTTAGGTGCTAGATTAACTAATAAAAATCTGTCTTTAAAATTAGTAGAAATTTTTCTTAAGACTAAATTTGAAGGTGGAAGGCATTTAAAAAGAGTGAATAAAATATAATTATGTCTACAGCAATTAAAATTAATAATTATTTAAACGGTTTTTTTAAAATGAATCTAGAAGACTCAGATAAAGAACTGTTTAATTCTATCAAAGATGAATTTACAAGACAACAAAATCATATTGAGCTTATTGCTTCAGAAAATATAGTTTCAAAAGCAGTTTTAGAAGCTCAAGGGTCTGTGTTAACAAATAAATATGCAGAAGGTTATCCGTCTAAAAGATATTATGGTGGATGTGAACACGTAGATGTATCTGAAAACTTAGCAATCGATCGAGCAAAAAAATTATTCGATTGCAAATATGCAAATGTTCAACCACATTCAGGAGCGCAAGCTAATGGTGCTGTTTATCTTGCTTTAATAAAACCAGGTGACACAATTTTAGGAATGAGTTTAAATTCTGGCGGGCACTTAACTCATGGAGCAAAACCTGCCCAATCAGGCAAATGGTTCAATGCTATTCATTATGATGTAAATCGAGATACAGGTCTTATAGATTATGATAACGTAGAAAAACTGGCTTTAGAAAATAAACCAAAAATAATTATTGCTGGTGGTAGTGCTTATTCAAGAATAATTGATTTTAAAAAATTTAGAAACATATGTGATAAAGTAGGTGCTTATCTATTAGTTGATATGGCTCATTTTTCCGGTTTAGTTGCTGGTGGAGTTTATCCAAACCCAACAAAATATGCCGATGTAGTTACTTCAACAACTCATAAAGTTTTGAGAGGTCCAAGGGGAGGAATAATTTTAACAAACAATGAAGATTTAATTAAAAAATTTAATAGTGCAATTTTTCCTGGGCTACAAGGAGGACCTTTAATGCATGTTATTGCTGCTAAAGCAGTTAGTTTCAAAGAAGCATTATCTGAGGATTTTAAAATTTACACTTCTAATGTGATTAATAATGCTAGAATTCTGTCCGACAGTTTAATTAAAAAAGGATTTAAGATTTTTTCAGGAGGTACTGATACACACCTAATGCTTTTAGATCTAAGATCTTTTAAAGTTACAGGTAAAGATGCTCAAGCATCACTGGGTAAAGCGAATATAACATGCAACAAAAATGGTATACCTTTTGACACTGAAAGCCCTATGATCACATCAGGTATAAGATTAGGTACACCTGCATGCACAACGAGAGGTTTCGGCAAAGAGGAATTTCAACTTATTGCTGAATATATATATGAGGTAGTTCAAGGTTTAAGTAATAATAAATCAGATAATTCAAAAATAGAAAATGAAGTTAGAAAAAAAGTTATAAATCTTTGTGCTTCTTTCCCTATATATGATAATTAATTAAATTAATTATGCTTTGTCCATTTTGTAGAGAAAAAGATACATCAGTTGTTGACTCAAGACCCACAGAAGATGGTACCGCGATCAGAAGAAGAAGATTGTGCGGTTGCGATAGAAAAGAGAGATTTACAACATTTGAACGTGTCCAGTTTCAAGAGTTAACTGTAATTAAAGGTAATGGAAAGCGAGAACCTTTCGATCGGGATAAAATTTCTAAATCAATAAGAATAGCTACAAGAAAAAGACCAATAGAGTCAGAGACGATTGAAAAATTTATATCAAAAATAGTTCGAAACTTAGAAGGACTCGGAGAAAGTGAAATTCCAACACCTACCATTGGCAAATTTATTATGGATGGTCTATCTACATTAGACAAAGTTGCTTATGTTCGTTTTGCTTCAGTTTATAAAAATTTTAAAGAAGCTAAAGATTTTGAACAATTTGTTGGCAATTTAGATGACAACAAATCATAAATTTTTCCTAAATCTTGCATTTCAAATAGCAGATATAAATTTAGGAAAAACTAAATTAAATCCATCCGTAGGAACTGTCATTGTGAAAAATAATTCTATAATTTCATCTGGTGTAACCTCAATTAATGGTAGACCACATGCTGAATTTAACGCTTTAAATAAAGGACGTTCTTTTAAAGACTCCAATCTTTATACTACTCTAGAGCCCTGTACTCATTATGGTTTAACACCACCTTGCGTAAATATAATTAAAAAAAAAAAAATTAAAAATGTTTACTTTGCGTTCAATGATCCTGATAAAAGAACTTATAAAAAAGCAAAACAATTTTTAAATAAAAGAAAAATAAATACTAAATTAATAAAGAATGAAAATTTTAAAAATTTTTATGATAGTTATTTTTTTAATAAAAAATATAATTTACCATTTATTTCTGCAAAAATAGCAGTTTCAAAAGATTATTTTTCAATTAATAGAAAATCTAAATGGATAACTAACAGTCAATCTCGAAAAGTCACACATTTATTAAGATCAAAAAATGATTGTATTATTTCTACCTCTAAAACTATTAATAGTGACGACTCACTTCTTAATTGTAGAATTAATGGATTAAATAATCTTAAACCTGATTTATTTATAATAGACATAAATTTAAGATTAAAAAAAAATTTATCAATTAATCGTATTTCTCAAAAAAGAAAAACTTTTTTAATAACAAATGAAAAATATAAAAAACAAACTAATTATTTTAAAAAAAAAGGTTTTAAAATTATTTTGGTAAAGTCATTAGAAAAAAAAATTGATTTCATAAATATTTTTAAAAAATTATATATTTTAGGTTATAGCAGAGTTTTTTTTGAAACTGGTCTTACTTTTTTAAATTTATTAATTAATTATAAAATATTAAATAATTTATACATATTTCAAAGTAATAAGAATCTAAAAAAAAATGGTTTAAACAATTGTACTGCACGATTTCTTAAAAAAATCAAATTGAATAAAAAAATTCAAGTTAATTTAAATGATGACAGTTTATACAATATAGAATTTTAATTATGTTTAATGGAATAATTTTTAATACAGGTAAAATAAATTCAATAAAAAAAGATTATAAAAGTATTTTAATAAGTATAAAAAGTAATTTAAATTTAAAAGAAAAAGAAATTGGTTCCTCTGTTTGTTGTAACGGAGTATGTCTTACAGTCACTAAAGTAAAAAAAGATCTTATTTATTTTTATATTTCTAGAGAAACTATAAATAGATCAAACTTTATATCAATAAAAAAAAACCAAATTATTAATTTAGAAAAATCATTATTATACGGACAAAAAATATCAGGTCATTTCATCCAAGGACATGTTGATACGGTTGCAAAAATAAAAAAGATAATAATATTAGGTAAAACTTGGATAATAAGGTTTAAATTAAAAGACAATAAATATAAAAAATTAATAGTCGAAAAAGGTTCGGTTTCAATTAACGGTGTTTCACTTACAATTTCTAAAGTTTTAAACGATTATTTTGAAATAAATGTAATTCCTCATAGTTTAAAATTAACAAATCTTAAAAATTTAAAAAAAAACGACTTGGTAAACGTTGAGTTAGATATTTTTAGCAAATATATATATAAATATTCTAATTGATATGCGAAATAATAAATTTTCCAAAATTTCATCAATCATACAAGATGCTAAATTGGGTAAAATGTTCATTTTAGTTGATGATAAAAATAGAGAAAATGAAGGGGACTTGGTAATACCCGGATCTAAATGTAATTTTAAGATTATTAATTTCATGGCAAAACATGGTAGAGGATTAATTTGTTTAGCTTTAACGAAAAAACAAACAGACAATTTAAAATTACCCTTAATGTCCCCTGTAAATAAATCAAGAATGCAAACTGCTTTTACAGTTTCTATTGAAGCAAAAAGAGGCATCACAACTGGAATTTCAGCTCACGACAGAGCCAAAACAATTAAAACTGCAATTAATCTTAAAGCTAAAAAAAATGATATTGTTTCACCTGGTCATGTTTTCCCGTTAGTTGCAAGACAAGGTGGTGTTCTAGAGAGAGCAGGTCATACAGAAGCTTCAGTAGATATTTCAAAATTATCTAAACTTAATCCTAGCTCAGTAATATGTGAAGTAATGAACGAAGATGGTCGTATGGCTAGACTTAATGATCTGTTTAAATTTTCAAAAAAACATAAAATAAAATTAGCATCGATTGAAGATATAATTTCATACAGACTTAAATATGAAAAATTGATCTCTAGAATTAATTCAAAATCAATCTTATTAAAAAAATATGAAAAAATTCAGATCTTTAGTTATAGCAACAAATTAGGCAATAATATCAATTTTGCAATCACTAGAGGTAAATTGAAACCCTATAAATCTGTTCCCGTTAGAGTTTTGTCAGTCAAAATAAAAAATAAAAATATTTTAAATAATATTGAAATTAGAAAAACACTTAAACTGCTTTCTAAATACAAAAATTATCTTTTGCTGATAATTAATAACACAAATAATATTAATAATAGTAATAATACACTTAGATACTATGGTATTGGTGCTCAAATAATTAAAGATTTGAACGTTAAAAATATGATATTAATTTCAAGAAGAAGAAAAAAAATTATTGGACTCGATGGATTTGGGTTAAAAATTAAAAAACAAATTATTATAAAATGAAAAAAATACTTATTATTAATTCTAATTATTATAAATTAATTTCAAATAATTTAGTAATTAACGCTAAAAAAAATTTATTATCATCTAAATTTAATGTAAGTAAAATAGATGTACCAGGCGTTTTTGAAATCCCGATTGCAATTAGAAAAAATATAAAAAAATTTGATGGATTTGTGGCTTTAGGATGTGTTATAAAAGGTCAAACACCTCACTTTGATTTTATTTGTCATACAGCATTTAATGTAATTTTAAAACTGTCTGTTGAGTTTAATAAACCAATAGGCAATGGAATTATTACAGCTTTAAATATGAGTCAGGCAACTAAAAGAAGTATAAAAAGTTCATTAAAAAAGCCTAATAAAGGTTATGAAGCTGCTAATGCAGTTATTTCTATTTTAAAAAATGAACCGAAAAAAATCTAAAAAAACCTCACCTAGAATAAAAATTATTCAGAAAATTTATAATGCATTGATGAATCCTAATACTGAAATTGAGTATCCAAAAAACCAATATAAAAAATTCATTAAAGATGTTGTCACAGGTACGCTAGAAAGATCTGAACTGATAGAGGAAACGATTAATCAAAATTTATCTCAAGATATTGATTTAGTAAAAACAGACAAACTGTTAAAAATAATACTATTTGCAGCAGTTTTTGAACTAATTTTTAAACATAATACACCTTCAAAAGTCATAATTAGCGAGTACTTATTGGCTTCTGAGTATTTTTTAGAAAAAATTCAAATTGGTTATTTAAATGCAATTCTTGATAAAATCGCAAAATTAATAAGAAAATGACATTAAATCTTTTACTTTTTACTTTAAGTTTAGCTTGCCTTTTTTACTTATTTTTGGCATTTATGCCTCTTAAATACTTATAATGACAAATTATTTAGAAATACTTTATTTAATATCTTTTACTGGAATTTTAGCAGTGGCTTATAGTTACTTATTATCTGGCCAGATTATTTCTGCAAGCCCAGGAAATGCTCGTATGCAAGAAATCGCTGAAGCTATACAAATAGGAGCCAAAGCATACTTAAACAGGCAATATAAAACTATAGCAATAGTAGGAATTATAGTTTTAGCAATTGTTACATATTTTTTTAATTATTTAGTAGGTCTAGGTTATTTTATTGGAGCCTTTTTATCTGGAGTTGCAGGTTACGTTGGAATGTTGATTTCAGTGAAAGCAAATGTAAGAACGGCTGAAGCTGCTAGAAAAAGTTTACAGGCAGGTTTAACTATTGCTTTTAAATCTGGAGCTATAACAGGTTTATTAGTTGCAGGATTAGCTCTTTTATCAATAACAATTTATTATATAATTTTAATAAATCTAAACGTTGATAATAGAGAAATTATTAATGCTTTAGTAGCTCTAGGTTTTGGTGCCTCACTTATATCTATTTTTGCTAGACTTGGTGGAGGTATTTTTACAAAAGGTGCTGATGTGGGAGCTGATTTAGTTGGTAAAGTAGAAGCAGGGATACCAGAAGATGATCCAAGAAATCCAGCCGTGATAGCTGACAATGTTGGCGATAATGTTGGTGACTGCGCAGGTATGGCCGCAGATTTATTTGAAACTTATGCAGTTACTATTGTTGCTACAATGGTTTTGTCATCAATTTTTTTTCCACAAGATTATAATTTAATGATTTATCCTTTGGCTATTGGTGGAGCGTGTATTCTTACTTCTATTGTTGGAACTTGGTTTGTAAAACTTGGAAAAAGTAAAAATATTATGGGTGCTTTATACAAAGGTTTTATTGTTACCGCTATTACTTCACTTTTAATATTATACCCAGTAACAAACTCTATTGTTGGTTTGAGTGAAAGTTATAACAATAATGGAAAAATATTTTCAGGTATGGATTTATATATTTGTGGTGTTGTAGGTTTTGTTATCACTGGACTTTTAATTTGGATTACAGAATATTATACGGGCACAAACTATAGACCTGTAAAATCAGTAGCGCAATCTTCAACAACTGGCCATGGAACTAACGTTATACAAGGTTTAGCTATTTCGATGGAAGCAACAGCTATTCCATCATTAATTATTGTTGCAGGAATCTTGTATACAAATAGTTTAGCTGGGTTGTTTGGTATTGCAATCGCAGTAACATCAATGCTTGCTTTAACTGGTATGGTTGTAGCTTTAGATGCATATGGACCAGTAACTGACAATGCTGGAGGTATCGCTGAAATGTCTAAACTTCCAAAAAGTGTTAGAAAAACAACTGATGCTTTAGACGCTGTTGGAAATACAACAAAAGCTGTAACAAAAGGCTATGCCATAGGTTCAGCTGGTTTAGGTGCTTTAGTTTTATTTGCAGCTTATACTGAAGACATTAAATATTTTTCTACAGTTAATGGATCTGCCCTAGAGGGTATAAATGTAACTTTTGATTTATCAAATCCTTTTGTTGTTGTCGGTTTATTAGTTGGTGGAATGTTACCTTATTTATTTGGTTCTATGGGTATGCAGGCTGTAGGAAGGGCTGGTGGAGCTGTCGTTATAGAAGTAAGGAGACAGTTTAAAAAGATTCCTGGAATTATGAAGGGAAAAAGAAAACCGGATTATGGAAGGTTAGTAGACTTATTAACAAAAGCAGCAATTAAAGAAATGATTATTCCTTCTTTATTACCCGTCTTATCACCAGTAGTTTTGTATTTTTTAATTTTACAAATTGGTGGTATGGAAGCAGCATTATCTTGTTTAGGGGCAATGCTTTTGGGAGTGATTGTAACAGGACTTTTTGTTGCTGTTTCAATGACTGCTGGTGGCGGAGCTTGGGATAACGCAAAAAAATATATTGAAGATGGAAACTTTGGTGGAAAAGGTTCTGAAGCACACAAATCTGCCGTAACTGGCGACACAGTAGGTGACCCGTATAAAGATACAGCTGGTCCTGCAATCAACCCAATGATTAAGATCACAAATATAGTAGCATTACTTCTTTTAGCTGTTATTGCTCACTAATTTTTTTTACCATACATTTTAGATTTTAAACTAGTAAGAAATTTTTCAACAAAGCTTTTTTGTGTGAGATTATTATCTGTTTTACCATCTGAAAAGACTAGTTTATTTTTAGCATCTTTTCCAACAAGTTGTTTGCTTTCTAATATTCCATATTTATTAAATTTTAATATTAATATGTTGTTAGTTTTTAAAACATTTTGACCCAATTTATGAAATTTTCCCTTTGTTAAAACTCTCTCAAAAAATATCCATTCATTTTCATTATTTATTGATTTGGAATGAGGATAGCCAATAATGTTTTTTACGTCATTTTTATTAGTTTTATTTACAATAATTTTATCAGATCTGTTTTTTAAATTTAATATACCATGATTGTTATTAGGATCTTGTAATTGACAGCCAATTAAAATAATAAAAGAAAATAAGAACAATAATTTGTTATGAATACCGAAGATATTGATCATAAAATAGACTTGTATAATATATTACTATCGTTATCTAGAAATATTTTTTTTTATAAAAAAATAGGTCTATCTGATACATTTGAAACACGCATTTATCTAATGTTTATTCATTTCTCCATACTAATGATAATAAATAAAAAAAAAGGTAAAAAATTCAATCAGGTTCTTTATGATAATTTATTCCACAAAATTGAAAATAATTTAAGAGAATTAGGGTTTGGAGACGTATCAGTAAACAAAAAAATGAAAGAATTTAATAAGATTTTATATGACATTTTGCTTAAAATAAATCTTGAAAATAACCAAATAGAAAAATTTACGTTAAATCACAAGGTAATTTTTAAATATTTTAATGAATTAGATACCCCTAAAAACCCCAAATATATTGAATTAAGTTTATATTTTTCAAATTTTTTTAATTATTGTTTTGAACTTTCTCTCAATAATATGTTAAAAATGGTCTTAAAATTTAAAAATTAATTATGGCTGTACCTAAAAGAAAAACATCTACTTCGAAAAAAAGAATGAGACGATCACATCATAAATTATCGTCGGTTAATATTGTTGAAGATAAAAAAAGTGGTGAATATAAATTATCTCACCATGTTGATCTTAAATCTGGTTATTACAACGGTAAAAAAATACTAGATATTTAATCATCCTAACATGGAAAAAAAAATTACTATTGCTGTAGACGCAATGGGTGGAGATAATTCACCTTTCAAAACCATTAGTGGTGTAGCACTTTTTTTAAAAAAAAATAAACAAGACGATTTTATTTTAAATTTATTTGGTGATAAAGAAAAAATTTTTGATCAATTAAATAAACTAAATATTACATCAAAAAAAATCAAAATAACTCACACAGATTCCGTAGTCTCAGATAAGGAAACACCTTTAACAGCTATAAAAAATTCGAAAAATACTAGTATGTGGAATTGCATTAAATCACAACTCGACGGAGATACTGATATTAGTTTGTCTGCAGGTAATACAGGTGTTTTATTAGTTGTATCACGCATGATTTTGAAAATGATGGATAAAGTAAGCAAACCTGCTTTGGCAGGTTTGTGGCCAAACCATAAAGGATTAAATGTAGTTTTAGATCTTGGTGCTAATATTGATTGCAATGAATCAAATCTTGTAGATTTTGCAGAATTAGGTTCTGCTTTATATAAATCTTTATTCCCAAATGAAATATGCAAAGTAACATTATTAAATGTGGGGTCAGAAGAGATTAAAGGTACGGATGTTTTAAAAAGTGCATACAAAAAATTAAAAAATTTAAGTAATGAAAACAATTTTATATTTAAGGGTTATTCTGAAGGTAATACAATAATGACCGGGGAGTCTAATGTTGTAGTTACAGATGGTTTTACTGGGAATATTGCTTTAAAAACAGCTGAGGGAACCGCTAAATTTATTACTGATAATCTTAAAAAATCTTTAACAGAAAATTTTTTTTCTAAAATTTCTTTGTTATTTTCGTATTTTTCATTAAAAAAATTTCGAAATAAACTTGATCCTCGAAAATATAATGGCGCAATCTTTTTAGGTTTAAACGGCCCAGTTGTTAAAAGCCATGGAGGCACTGACTCTATAGGTTTTTATCATTCAATAGATTTATGTTATAGAATTGCTAAAGGTAACTTAATGAAGCAAATTAAAAGTAATCTTAATCATTTGAGTAGTGAATAAAATCAATTTTACAAAAAATAATATAATAAACAATCTAAGTAAAAAAACTGGTTATCCTGTCAATTTGTCAAAAAAACTAATTAATGATTTTATTGATGCTTTAATTCAAAATATTAAAAAAGATACATTTTTATTAAAAAACATTGGAACATTTAAGATCTTAAAAAAAAAAGAGCGCAAAGGTCGAAATCCTAAAACAAAAGAAGAGTTCTTAATTAGTGAGAGAAAAACTCTAAGTTTTATTGCTTCAAAACAAATACTGGACATTTTAAATGGAAATAAATGACTAAACTTCTCAAAATTTCAGAAGTATGTAAATATCTTAACTTAATTGATCCAAAAAGTAAAAAACCTAATACTCATGTGTTGAGATACTGGGAAAAAGAATTTAAACAAATTAAACCAAAAAAAATTAATAATCGTAGATATTATTCATCAAAACAAGTTGAAATAATTAAAATGGTAAAATTTTTACTTAAAAATAAAGGTATGACAATAATTGGGGTTAAAAATATATTAAATTTGAATACTAATAAACTTGACGATCATAATTCATATGGTTTAAAAGCTGATTATTATAAGATTAAAATTAAAAATAAAAGCAAAAGCCTTTTAGAAAAAATTGAGAAGTTAAAAAGTTATGGCAAAAAAAACTCATTTAAAAGTTAGAATGGTTCCCGAAAGTAACCCAGATAGCAAATTTATTTACTATGCAAAAAAACCAACTAAAGGTGAAAAAGTTAAAGATAAGCTTAAATTAAAAAAGTATAATCCAAATACTCGAAAACACGAGTTTTTTGTTGAAAAAAAATTACCTCCTCACAGCAAATAATATTATTTATTTTTTAAAATTACGGAATTCATAATCGATAAAAGCACTTATCATTGATTTCCAAATTTTTTTTGTAACTAATGGGTCAATTTTCTTATTCTTTGATTTTGTTTTTATGTTTCTTAATATTATAGAAATTCTCTTTTTATCAACTATATCTTTTTTAAACTTTTTGTTTTTTATCACTAAATCAACAAGCCTGGATCTCTTTTTAATTATTTCCAATAAAGAATCATCTAATTTATCAAGCTCTTTGCGTATTTTTATTATTTTTATATTTACCATAGCGACAATATTTAAATTTAAGATTAATTATTTCAATATATATTATAATAAATGAACATTAGCGATAAACAAATTAATAATTTATTTTTATATTGGTTAACAACTTGTCTGGCTCTTGTATTTATTATTGTTATTATTGGTGGATTAACAAGACTAACAAACTCAGGTTTGTCTATTACAGAGTGGGAATTATTTAAAGGTATACTTCCTCCTTTAAATAACCAAAGTTGGAGTACATATTTTGAGGAATATAAAAAAATACCACAATTTGAATTAATAAATAAAAATATGAACTTAAATGAATTTAAAGTTATATTTTACTGGGAATATTTTCATAGGTTCTTTGCCAGAATAATTGGACTTTTTTTTATATTACCGCTTATTTATTTTTATTTTTCAAAAAAAATAAATAAAAAATATATTAAAAATTGCTTTATAATTTTTTTGTTAATATTATTTCAAGGATTAGTTGGATGGTATATGGTTAAAAGTGGTTTAGTTAATGATATAACCGTAAGTCATTACAGGCTATCTATTCACTTAATTATAGCTTTCGTAATATTATCTTCAATTTTTTGGCTAATTAAAAATGTTAAAGAGGAAAAAAATAAAATTTTTTTCCAATTTTCGAAAAAAAATATTCTATTTTTTATTTTACTGATGCTTATTTTTTTTCAAATTTTAATTGGTGCATTTGTATCAGGACTTGATGCGGGACGTGTTTATCAAACTTGGCCATTAATGGGACATTCTTACTTTCCAGACGATACAATAATAAAAGATTTAAAATCTTTTCTTAATTTTCATAATTCTTCGTTAGTGCAATTTTACCATAGAAACCTTGCTTATCTGATTGCAATTTATATTTTTTGTTTAAGTGTTTATATATACAAAAATAAATTAAAAAAGTTATTTAAATCTCTGAAACTATTACTTATATTTTTACTAATACAAATAATTTTAGGTATTTTAACCTTAATTAGTGGCTTGAATATTTATTTGGCTTCAGCCCACCAAATAAGCAGCATGTTTTTAGTGTTTACTTCAATAAATCTTTACTATTTTAAGTCTAAATAAATTGACATTATCCCTCAATCTTTGTATTTATCGCCCATATTCATGACACCATTTATTAAAAAAAAAGATATTAAAAAAGACTGGTACATAATTAATGCTCAAAATGTTGCTGTAGGAAGGTTGGCAGCATATATATCAAAAGTTTTAAGAGGAAAAAATAAGCCTACTTATAACCCACATATGGATAATGGAGATTTTGTAGTTGTGACCAATATTGATAAAATTAAATTTACTGGAAAAAAATTTGCTGAAAAAAAATATTATAGACACACTGGTCACCCAGGTGGAATAAAAGAAACAACTCCTTTAACTCTAAAAGAAAAAAATAAAACGGGTGAAATATTAAAACTTGCTGTTAAAAGAATGTTGCCTGGCGGACCTTTAGCAAAAAAGCAACTTACTAAATTAAAAATTTATAAAGGTGATGATCATCCTCATGAGGTTCAAAAACCAAAAATAATAGACTTTGAAAAATTAAATAAAAGAAACATAGTTAAATAATGGAACAAGCAAATCTAGTGACGAACAAAGCTGCAAAAATTAAATTAAATTTTAAAGATAGCAAATATGCTACTGGTAGAAGAAAAAGATCAATAGCTAAAGTATGGGTTAAAAAAGGTTCAGGAAATATTCATGTAAACGGTTTAAAAATGAATGAATATTTCAAAAGACCTGTTCATCAAATAATTGTAACACGACCTTTAGAAATTTCAGAAGTTGCGACTAGTTATGATGTTAAATGCTCTGTTAAAGGAGGGGGTTTATCGGGTCAAGCAGGTGCAATTATTTTAGGAATATCTAAGGCATTAATTTCTCATGATGAAAATTTAAAGAAGAATCTAAAAAAAGATAAATTAACTACAAGGGACTCAAGAGTTGTAGAGAGAAAAAAATACGGTCATAGAAAAGCAAGAAGAAGCTTCCAATTCTCAAAAAGATAATCATTTAAATTTAATTATTGCGAATAGAGTGATATAAATCATCATGTCTATATCAAATAAAATCAATATTGCTGTAATAGGTGCTACTGGCTATACAGGTTTAGATCTTACTTATATGCTTTCAAAGCATTCGAGAGTAAATATAAAGAATTTATGCGCTACAAAAAATCTAGGAAAAAAGATATCTTTTTTTGACAATAGAATTACAAAAAAATTACCGAGATTAATGTCTGTTGATAAAGTAAATTGGGAAAATTTGGATTTAGTTTTTTTATCACTACCTAATGGTGAAGCTCAAAAATTAATAAAAAAAACGTTCAATAAATACAAAAAATTAAAATATATAGACCTTTCAGCAGATTTTAGAATTGTAGATCACAAAGTATATACACAGATTTATAAGATTAAACATAAAGCCCCAAACTTAATCAAAGATTCAATTTACTCATTAAGTGAATTTAAAAAAAAAGATATTGAAAACTATAGAATAATTGCTAACCCTGGATGCTATCCTACTTCTATTCTACTTGCATTAGTTCCTTTGTTAAAAAAAAATTTTATAAAAAGCAAAGATATTACTATTGACTCAAAATCTGGCTTTTCAGGAGCTGGAAAAAACTTAGAAAATAAATTCAAACATAAAAATTTATACCAATCGACTTTTGCATATAGTCCAAAAAACCACAGACATATTTGTGAAATTGATCAAGAACTATATAAATTGACTAAAAAGAAAGTCAGTTATACTTTTAACCCTCACTTACTACCTGTCTTCAGAGGTATTTTGTCATCTATATATGTTTATACAAAAAACAAAACAACTGCTCAACAACTGAGAATAGCTTTAATAAAATTTTATAAAAATGATAAATTCGTTAAAGTTCTTAAATTAAATACAAACATTGGTTCTGGGAATGCTTTAAATACGAATTATTGCGAAATATCTGTTTGTCAAACTAGAATTAAAAATAAATTTGTAATTTTTTCCTCATTAGATAATTTAGTTAAAGGTGCCTCAGGTCAAGCCATCCAAAATATGAACTTGTTATTTAAATTTCCAATCGATTATGGTTTAAAATGAAAAAATTTTTAATTTTATTAACGATTTTTTTTTTACAAAATTGCAGCAAGCCAAAAACAGTTCTTATTTGCGGTGATCATATTTGTATAAATAAAAAAGAAGCTACACAATATTTTGAAGAAAACCTATCTATTGAAGTAAAAATTGTAGATAAAAAAAAAAATAAACAGATAGACCTTGTTGAATTAAACTTAAAAGAAAATACTGAAGAAAATAGAAAAATAACAATAAAGAAAAAAGATATGCTAAATAAAGAAATTAAAGTTTTATCAAATGATGAAATAGATAAAATTAAAGAGAAAATTAAAAAAAATGATAAAGATAAAAAAATTGCAAATAAAAATTTTAAAAATGAAAGCTTAAATAAAAAAGAAAAAGTTAAGAAAACTAGTATTAAAAAAAATACTAACAATAATAAAGAGAAAATAAACGTTAATAAAAGTAAAACTAAAGTCGTTGATGTTTGTACAATAATAGAGAAATGTAGTATTGATGAAATATCAAAATATTTACTAGACAAAGGGAAAAAAAAGAAATTTCCCGATATAACAAAAAGAGAATAGAAATTATTATGAAAAAGTTAAATATAGCAATAGTTGGCTTAGGTAATATAGGATCCTACTTATTTAAATATTTAAATGAAAATAAGAAAATATTAACTGAAAAAAATAATTGCGCTCCAGTAGTATCTTACGTTTCCGCTAAAAATAAAAATCGCAAAAGAAATATTAAGATCAAAAAAAACCAATGGCTTGATAATTACCTAGATGCTACTAAACATAAGAATATAGATTTAATAGTTGAATTAATTGGTGGAGCAGAGGGTGCAGCCAAAAAATTAGTTTTTAATGCTTTAAAAAATAAAAAACATGTTGTAACTGCAAATAAAGCTTTGATTGCTAAATACGGAGACCAATTATCTAAAATTGCAGAAAAAAACAAAGTTAACTTAGAGTTTGAAGCTGCTGTATGCGGTGGTGTGCCTATTATAAGATCTTTGAAAGAAGGGTTGATTGCAAATAAAATTACTAAAATTTATGGAGTTTTTAATGGAACATCAAATTATATTCTTTCATCAATGGATAAACATAATAAAAGTTTTAAAGATGTACTTCATAATGCAAAAAAATTAGGATATGCAGAGTCTAATCCTTCAGCTGATTTAAATGGTGATGATGTTGCAGCTAAATTAAAAATTCTTGCTTCTTTATGTTTCAATTCATTTTTAAATCATAATATTCATGTTGAAGGGATAAGAAATATAGACAAAACAGATATAGATAATGCTAATAAACTTGGATATAAAATAAAATTACTTGGTTATGCTGAATTAATTAATAAAAAAATTTATCAAAGAGTTCATCCAACTTTAATAAAAAAAAGTACTTATGTTGCAAGTATTGATGGAGTTTTAAACGCTGTAATAATTAATGGTATTCCTGTAGGTCAAAGCACAATTCAAGGTGAAGGTGCTGGTCCGTCAGCAACTACCTCTGCCCTGGTATCCGATATTTCTTCGATACTTCGTGGTAATATTAAATTTCCTTTTTCAATATCAGATGCAGAAAGAAAAAAACTTGCCTTTAATAATATTTCAAATAGGCTTTTTTCAGCTTATATTCGTTTAGAGGTTTTAGATAAACCAGGTGTTTTATCAAATATAACTAATATATTTTCAAAAAATAAAGTCTCAATTAAAAGATTGGTTCAAAATCCTAATAAAAGTAAAAAATACTCTTCTATCATTATTATTACACATGACTCTAAAGATGATGATTTAAAGAAAATTTTAAAAGAAATTGAAAAAAAAAATTATATAAAAAAGACTCCTAAACTAATCCGTATTGATGAAAATTAATGTCAATTGATCCAAAATATTTAGATTTATTTATTAAGGCCACAGAAAAAGGCGCTATAGGTGCTTCAAAATTTATAGGTAAGCAAGATAAAATTGCCGCTGATAAAGGCGCTGTTGACTTAATGAGAAAAGAATTAAACAAAATAAATATGACAGGAACAGTTGTGATAGGGGAAGGGGAGATGGATGAGGCTCCAATGCTTTACATAGGTGAGAAACTTGGTACTCTAAATGGCCCAGAGTTTGATATTGCCGTGGACCCTCTTGAAGGCACTAAATTTACAGCTAACAATGAGCCTAATGCTTTTTCTGTTCTTGCGATAGCTAAAAAAGGGGATTTGCTATCAGCTCCAGATACTTATATGGAAAAAATTGCTATAGGAGCAAATTTACCCAAAAATTTATTGGACTTAGACAATACTGTTGAAAAAAACATTAGTATTTTAGCTGAGGCTAAAAAGAAAAAAGTATCAGAACTAAAAGCATGCGTGCTCAAAAGACCTAGACACGATCAAATAATTAAAGATCTAACGAAAATTGGAGTAAAAATTAATTATATTACCGATGGAGATATAGCTGGCGCACTAACTGTTATTGGTGATAAACCCAAAAATGATATTTATTATAGCACTGGTGGTGGACCTGAAGGTGTAATAGTAGCTGCAGCTTTGTCTTGTTATGGTGGACAAATTCAAGGTCGTTTGATTCTAGATGATGAAGAAAAAATTAGAGCAAAAAAACTTGGCATTAAAGATTTTAATAGAAAATATAATATTGATGAAATGATAAAAGGAGATGTAATTTTTTGCGCTACAGGTGTCACCTCAGGTGAATTAGCAAGTGGTGTTGAAGATTTAGGCAATGAATTTAAAGTAACTACATTTGCATTACATAAAAGTCAAAATATTATAAAGACAGTGTCTAACATATATAATAAATGAATTCACTTTCTATAAGTGGCAAAAACTGGATATTAAAGAAATATAATCAAGATGAAATTATTTTTTTTAAAGATAATTTTTCATTAGATGAAACTATATCTAAATTATTATCAATTAGAAAAGTAAAAAAAGAAGATATTGTTTCCTTTCTAAATCCATCAATTAAAAATTTTTTACCAAATCCAAATATCTTAACTGATATGGAAAAATCTACTAAAAGATTAATTAAATCCATCCAAAACAAAGAGAAGGTAGGTATTTTTGGAGATTATGATGTTGATGGTGCTACCTCTACAGCTTTACTTGGTAAATATTTCTCTGAATTGAAAATACCATATGAAATATATATTCCAGATCGTAAAAAAGAAGGGTATGGACCAACAGTAAAAAGTTTTGAAGAATTAATTAACAAAGGTGTAAAAATAATTTTTACCGTAGATTGTGGCACATTATCTTTTGAAGCTATGGAATATGCAAATAAAAATAAAATTGATGTAATTGTTTTAGATCATCATCAATCTGAAATCAATTTACCTAAAGCATACTCAGTTGTTAATCCCAATCGTTTAGATGATAATTCTGGCCTTCAATATTTATGTGCTGCTGGAGTAACTTTTATGTTTCTAGTTTCAATGAACAGAGAATTAAGATTAAATAATTGGTTTAAATTAAATAGTATAATAGAACCAAATTTAATTAATTATTTAGACTTAGTTTCCTTAGGTACTGTTTGTGATGTAGTTCCTTTAGTTGGATTAAATAGAGCTATTGTTAAACAAGGATTAAAAATTCTTAAAACAAAAAAAAATTTAGGTCTAAAAACATTATTTGATATTTGTAAAATTGAGTCTAAACCTTCTATATACCATTTAGGCTTCATGTTAGGCCCAAGAATTAACGCTGGTGGAAGAGTTGGAAAATGTTCACACGGAGCAAAATTGCTTTTAAACACTAATCCTAAAAATGCATTCAAATTAGCCTCTGAATTAGATCAATTTAATAAAGAAAGACAAATGTTAGAGAAAGATTTGTTACAAAAAATTTTGCATGAATCAAAGAATTTTTTGAATGACCCTGTTTTAGTACTCAGCGGGCATAATTGGCATGAAGGTGTGATTGGTATAGTAGCAGCTAGAATTAAGGAGAAATTTAATAAACCAGTAATTATTATTTCAATTGAAGGAAAGTTAGGAAAAGCATCTGCTAGATCTATAATTGGTTTTGATATTGGTTCAGTGATAATTGCAGCAACCCAAAATAAGATATTGTTAAAGGGGGGAGGTCATAAAATGGCTGGTGGTTTTTCTATCAATGTTTCAAATATAGATAAATTTAAAGATTTCATTTTTAGAAAATTTAGAAATATTAATGAAGATTTAACTAGTGAAAAGCCATTATTTTTGGATAGTGTAATATCACCATCAGCTTTAAATTTTGATTTTTACAGTAAAGTAAATACTCTAGCACCTTTCGGTTCTGGAAACCCTGAACCCAAATTTATGATTGAAAATCTAAAAACAATTAATGGTAAAATTGTTGGTGAAAAGCATATTAAATCAGTTTTAATTGGAGCTGATGGCACACCTATTAAAACAATAGCCTTCAATGCTGTTGAGAGCGATCTTGGAGCATATTTACTTAAAAAAAATAATAAATATTTTAGTATTGCTGGGAAATTATCCCTAAATGAGTGGAAAGGGCAATCAAATGTAGAGTTTATTATCGATGATATATCTGCTAATAAGACACTCAAAAATACGGTCCCATCGTCTATCGGTTAGGACAGTTGGTTTTCATCCAACAAAGAGGGGTTCGATTCCCCTTGGGACCGCCAAATTAAAATGTATAAAATTGCTATAATAGAAGAAATTGATAAAGAGGGTTTAAAACTTTTCGACAATAATTCAAAATTTAATTACGAAATAATTACTGACACTACAGAGAAAAATTTAATTAAAGTTTTACCTAATTTTGATGCTTGCAGTTTAAGAATTTCAAAATTAACAAGTAAAATAATGTCTGCGTGTAAGAAACTTAAAATTATATCTAGACATGGCGTAGGTTATGATAACGTTGATCTAAATTATATTAAAAAAAATAATATTACATTAACAATAACTGCCACAGCGAACGCAACGGCCGTCTCTGAACATGTTATGTATATGATGCTTGCTTTATCTAAAGCAAAACTTGCCTATGACAATGAAGTCAGAACAGGGGCATTTAAAAAAAATATGAAAACCATTAAAACTTTTGAACTAATGGGTAAAGAAATTTTGATAGCTGGATTTGGAAGAATAGGAAAAAGTTTAATTAAAAAATGCCTTGGTTTCGACATGAAAGTTTCTGTTTATGACCCGTATCTTGAAGAAAAAATGATTAATAATTTTGGAGGCAAAAAAGTGTCATCTTTAGAGGAAGGTCTAAAAATAGCTGACTTCGTATCAATACATATGCCATTAAATGACAAAACAAAAAATCTATTTAACTATGAATTAATTAAAAAAATGAAAAAAAATAGTATAATTATTAATACAGCCAGAGGAGGTATAATTAATGAGATTGATCTAAATAAGGCTTTAAATGAAAATCTTATATTTGGTGCTGGGCTTGACGTTTTTGAAAAAGAGCCGCCTAATCCAGATAATTTATTATTGAAAAATAAAAAATTAATAATGAGCCCTCATACTTCAGCTTTAACTGATGAATGTAAAGTAAGAATGGCAAAAGAAACTGTAAAAAACATAATTGATTTTTTTGAAAATAAGTTAGATAAATCCGTAATAGTTAAATTATGATAGATTTTAAAAGAAAATTAAAAAATTTTGGTCCATTAGAAACACTTGTTATAATTTCATTTCTGTATGTCTTTACAATGCTAATATGGACCGCATCAACAAGATCAGAAGTTGTAAAAAAAGCTAATGATATACAATCTAATCATAAAATTGTTGTTGAGTTTATAAATAACGAAATTAATAAATGTAGCTCAAACAATAATATATCAACTTCATGGGGAGAAAATTGCAGTTCTGTATGGACTTCATCTAAAATAGTAAAATATATTTTAGTTAATTTTAAACTTAATAACCCCTACAATATTGAAACACCTCTTATTCAAACTTCGCAAGATCCACGCATACAAGCAGAGGGTAAAGCAGGTCAGTCTACTGATAAAGGAATTATATTTGTATCATCAAACAATTTTGATTCAGAAGCTGGTGCAGAGTGGGTAATTGGTGCTTGTGTTAAATCGCCTTGTGTTGCTGCTGGTAATAACGAATTAGTTTCTGCATACCGTTAATTAATAATTTCAAAACCACATTCTTTGGCAGCTTTACTTAAATAATTATATCCTTTTTTAGCATATTCAAACGGATTTGCTTTTGCTGGATCCTGCTCTGCTTCTACAACTAACCACCCAGAATAATCATTCTGCTTAAGTGTTTTTAGAAAAGGTTTGTAGTCAATACAACCATCACCTGGAACAGTAAATGCCCCATCTAAAAATGCCTGTCTAAATGTATTGTCATTTTTTAAAGAATTATCTAAAACATCTTTTCTTATATCCTTGCAATGTACATGTATTAATTTTTCACTAAATTCTTTTGCTAATTTAATTGAGTTACCTTGTGCAAATAACATGTGACCAGTATCGATTAATAATTTTACTGAATCTATTGTGCTTTCCATTAATCTTTTAGTTTCTTCTTCAGTCTCTATAACGGTTCCCATGTGATGGTGATAAGCTAAAGGCATATTTTCATCTATCATCATTTTACTAATTTCATTTATTCTCGATATCAAAGTATTCCATTCATCTTTAGATAGTTTTGGTCTTTGTGATAAAGGAGTTTTTGGATCTCCTTGGACAGAATTAGTTATCTCTGCAAACACCATGCAAGGAGATTCACAATCTTTAAATAATTTTAACTGATCTTTCATAAATAAAAATTCATCTTTTGCAGAATTTTTTAAAAGCTGTGCTCCATACCAACCCGAACATAACGATAAATTTTCTTTTTTTAGTTTAGGTAAAAGTAATTTAGAATTTTTTGGGAATTTTCCACCTGATTCAATACCAGTAAATCCAGCTCTACTCGCTTCATTTAAACATTGTTCTAATGATGTCTTCCCACCTAATTCAGGCATATCATCGTTACTCCAGGCTATTGGTGCTACACCTAATTTTATAGACATAATAATAAGAAAGTATTAAGTTTTTATATTACATTAATTGAA
>Ga0233444_10000876_pt1 | contig 36304 bp, 39 predicted proteins | sample SI_124_October20_6_FD_182792 | JGI IMG/M metagenome (GOLD analysis project Ga0233444, IMG submission 182792) | Seawater microbial communities from Saanich Inlet, British Columbia, Canada - SI_124_October2016_10_MG | ecosystem: Environmental > Aquatic > Marine > Inlet | place: Canada: British... | reverse complement strand
TTTGATTAAATTTTTTGCCAGTGGCTTAGTGTCTCGACGGGCATTGCCTGCATATAACATAACCTCGAGCAATTCGAGTTCAGTCAAACTGTCAGCGCCCTTATCAAGAATGCGCGCACGCATGCGTTTGCGGTGACCCGCCTTGCCAAGGTCTTTGTCGATGCGTTGGTGCGGTTTTCTGTTTTCCGCGTCATGTGAGTCTGTTGTGCCCATATACATAGGCATAATACAAAAGAACTAAAAAACCGTTAATCTAGTCATTAGTTATTTTAGCCATTGTAAGGCGGTAATGAAAAGCCAGCTGGCGATAAAGTGAAGATTTCCGGTTCATCTTCGGTAATGCCAATCGAATGTTCGAATTGTGCCGATAGACTTTTGTCACGCGTGACAGCTGTCCATCCATCATTCAGAATTTTGGTATCATGTTTGCCAGCGTTAATCATTGGTTCGATTGTAAAAATCATACCAGGCATCAATGTCATGCCCGTCTTTGGATCGCCATAATGCAAAACAGTGGGTGATGTGTGAAAAACCTGGCCAAGTCCATGACCAGTAAAATCGCGCACCACAGAAAAGCGTAACCCTTCGGCATATGATTGGATAGCATGACCAATGTCGCCAAGCGTATTGCCTGGCCGTGCCGCCTCAATCCCGCGCATCAGGCATTCATAGGTGACTTCTGTCAGGCGCTTGGCTTTTACAGAAGGGGTGCCAACATAAAACATACGCGAGGTATCACCATACCAGCCATCCAGAATAACGGTGATGTCAATATTCAGAATATCCCCGTCAATGAGTTTTTTGTCGCCGGGGATGCCATGACAAACAACATGGTTCAACGAAATACAGGTGGCTTTGGGAAAGCCTTTGTAATTGAGAGGGGCGGGGACAGCGTTATTTGCGACGATATATTCGTGGCAGATTTTATCGAGTTCGCCAGTGGTAATGCCAGCAATTACATGTGGGGTAATCATATCGAGTACGCTTGCGGCTAAACGGCCAGCGTCACGCATTTTGGCAAAGCCGTCTTTGCCATGCTGAATTACCGTTTCGGTGCGCATTATTTCATGTCTCCTGATTATCACAGCAGTTTTATAGAGCTTTTGTTGCTATTAAACCCGTTTTGCCACAATGCCAAGTCTGAAATAGGGTTTGCATGTAAAGCCATGGTAAGGCGAAGTGATGGTTTTTTGCGCCTGCATTTTAGCCTAAAGTATGTATAAAGACGTTCAGATAATTTTGCCGTCTTCTTTTGTGTTTTAGTCTGGAAAATAAAATGTCAAATCCAACCGCCGCTATTATCGTTATTGGTGATGAAATTCTTTCTGGTCGTACCAAAGATAAAAATATCGGGTGGTTAGCCGAGCAGCTATTTGCACAAGGCATTGATTTATGCGAAGCGCGCGTTATTCCCGATATTCGTGACACCATAATCACTACAGTGCAAAAGCTGTCATCTGAGTATGATCTGGTTTTTACAAGTGGTGGTATTGGTCCAACGCATGATGATATTACCACCGAAGCGATTGCGGCTGCGTTTGATAAGCCTGTGATACGGCATCCGGATGCGGAAGCGGTCTTGCTTAAGCATTATGCCAATACTGATCTGGAGTTTAATGCGGCACGTCAGAAAATGGCAGATATTCCATTAGATGCTGATCTGATCGATAACCCACTAAGCGCAGCCCCCGGGTTCATTCTGCATAATGTTCATGTGCTTCCCGGGGTGCCCTCCATACTACAAGCCATGTTTGAAGGGCTTCGTGCAAGATTGCCTGGTGGCGTGATGATGACGCGCATAACAGTTCAATGTAGTTCAGGTGAGGGCAATATAGCCACGATTATGGAGCGCGTTCAAAGTCAGTATGACGGTATCAGTGTCGGAAGCTATCCGTGGTTCAAACCAGGTAATTTTGGCACTGCCGTTGTTGTTAGCGGGCTTGACGCGCTTGTCGCTGGCAAAGCAGCCGAGGATATTGCCGCCGCGGTTTTTGAAATGGGTGTGACTGCCCAAATAGTGATGCCAGGTGATACGGCCTGATTTGTGCTTAGCCCCAAGGCGATTTTTTATCCGAGGGACGTTTGAAACCCGGCACTGAACCAGATTTTGTTGGTTTAGATGAGGGTGTTGAGAGAATGCGCGATCCCAGCGGGTCGCGGCGATATCGTTGCTTTGCTTCGCTTTTGATAGTGGCAAAAGAAATTGGTTCGCCGCTCCATCTTTGCGGGGGTAAGGCACGGTCAAACAAGGCAATATTGCGATTTTTGAAAAGTGGAATAAGCGCCATTCCAGCCAGAAATCCCCCAATATGTGCCATATAGGCAACGCCGCCTTCATTGCCAGCCAAAGCCTGTGGCACAGCAACAAACTGTCCGGCGATCCAGACGCCAAGCACCAGCCATGCTGGTAGGTTGATAAAACGGAAAAATACAAAAATTAACATAAAGGTTCGCACCGAAGCCTTTGGATGCAACATGATATAGGCACCTAGAACACCAGCTATGCCGCCAGAGGCACCAATCATCGGTATTGTTGATTCGGGGTCAATCATACCCTGTGCAAAAGCGGCAGCAACACCGCAAAGCGCATAAAAGATGATGAATTTTACAGGTCCCATCGCATCTTCAACATTGTCACCAAAAATCCAGAGATACAGCATATTGCCACCAATATGCATCCATCCCCCATGCAGAAACATTGATGTGAAAATTGTCATCCATGCTGGCACCAGCACTATTTCAGACGGCAGTGTCGCGTCGCTGAGAACAAGAGCTGGGACAAAGCCAAGTTGATAAAGACTATGGTTTGCGGCTGATCCAGTCAGTGAGAGTTGCCAGAAAAAGCCCAAAATACATAAAATCAGTATTGTCCAAGATACAAACGGGCGTCGGCCAGTAGGATTGTCATCAAATAAGGGGAAAAAGAACATTAAATATGCCCATAATGGCGTTTCAAGGTGAGGTGTTCATTATAGATATGGGGGCAGATAGTTATTTTGTAAATAAACATCGAAAAGAGGGAATTGCCATAATTTAGATATAATTACCTGTTTAACATTGTGAAAATTTAATGGTGCCTTGCTGTTGATTGGAGATTGGGATGCGAATAATGGCTATGGTTGAAAAAATTGGATATGCGCTTTTTGGGGGCATGGCCATGTGGGCAATGGTGGGTACGGCACAGGCACAGGTAACGGTTTATCTGGAAGATGATGTCAAAGTAACCTTTTCATCAGGTTCGTTTGATAACCGCAATTTAAATGGCGAGATACAGGATGTTGCGATCTTCATTGATGATCATAGGTTGTTGACAGCTGATGAGGTGGAGGTTGATTCATCCGGTCAGCCCGGAACACCAGATCACGTGATTAAACTTTTGCGGATGAAAAATGTTTATTTTGATGATTTGCCGTTGAGCATCAAAACAATGTTTATTCAGGATATGGCACCAGGCGTTTTTTCAGATCTTTCAAACCATTCAGCCCATATGAGCGCGATCACTGATTCATCAAAATTTACCCTGACCGGGATGGCTTATTCGGCTCACGGCATGTCGATGACGATTGATAGTATTACCAGCATGCCATTCACATTTGGCGCCCTTGCCAATGGTGATCCCTTTTTAAGAAAACTTGGCTCGAAGGTCGAAAATATGATTCTGACGCCCTTGCAAAACAGAGGTGTTTTTGCCCAATTCATCGCCGCAACAGGCGAGCAGAACCTGACGCTTAATATGACGCAAACGCAGGTGAATGAAATCAGGAACGGGGTCATATCTACCGATATCACCTTGAACACCACAATGAAGGGAATCGGTAATCTTGATGCCCAGCTTGGTATGCAAATGTCAGTGGATAGCTATGATAAGCTGTTTATATCTGACGCATATGATCTGGAGCCAGATAACTTTGTGGATGTTGCGCTTGATGATATGTCGGTGATGTTTACCGATTATGGGGCTGTTAACGCTGCGCTTCAGGTGTCAGCACTCGAACAGAATGTGGATTATAATGTGGCGCGCGATCAGACTATCAAGATGATGCAATCGGCATTGAGCAGTTTTCTGCCAAATAGCGCTAGGGATTTAACGCCGCCACTGGATAGATTTATCAGAGATAGTGGGCAATTACGGCTGAGCGCCGTGCCGGATAGACCGTTCCCGTTTGCTAACATCATGCAATATATGTTTGCGCCAGACGCGGCGATAAAGGATTTGAACCTGAAGCTAGTGCATTTGCCACATGATAACGATAATAATGCTGAGACGTTGCAAAAGACCAAAGCGGTCGTCAGGTAAGCCGAACTTTCAAGGCTTTAGAATGGTGTGGTCAGATGTGCGCTTTTAAGAGGTAAGCGATAAAAGACTATTCTTATCGTTTGGCTAAAAAATCATGGTACGAGCGGGGGGACTTGAACCCCCACGGCCTAAGGCCCACGGATTTTAAGTCCGTTATGTCTACCATTCCATCACGCTCGCATCGCTTGCCGTGCCTAGCTGACGACAAGTCGCTATGTGATAACGTCAGTTGCGAAATGATGCAAAGAAAACCGACCATGCTAGGCAAAATTCCTGTGCTGATCGAATGACTGATATTTAGATCCCAAAACCATATGGACAGCATTACTGAATTGGATTTAGGATTTTAGCCTGTCATGACGGGCATTGATCATGTCAGCGACACTAGGAGGAGGACATGGACAAACTGATATGCGACATATGTGGCACAAGCTTTAATTGCGGCGCCCCTCCGGGCAAAGATAATTGCTGGTGCATGGAACTACCTAATCTGCGGCAAAGATTTGATCTGGCAGGTAAATGCGTCTGTCCAGATTGTATGACGCTTGGGCAAGCCAAGGATATAACCAAAGCGCGCAAAGCCCGAAAAAGCCAACGTGATAATTCGGCTGTCAAAGTATCACGACCTGTCAAAGTATCAGGTTAATTTTTATGTATTACGGGATAAGCTGGCGTCTGGCGTTTAGGTGCGTTGCCAACGCTATTTTGATTTTGTTCGGCCACCCAAAATTGAAAAGCGATGCAGGAAAGCGGCGCTGGCATCATTGGCTGACTGTGCGCGAAGTTTAATGTCAAAAATGCCGCGTGGCTTTGACAGGATTTTTGCCGCGTCTTCTGGGCTGAAACCGGCAAGCTGTGTGGCCTCAAGCCATGCCGCCATGCGGTCAGCGCGTTTGATTGACCGCACAATATGTTCAGGCAATACAGGGGGCAATCCAAAGCGGATATGCACTGCCTTTTCCAGACGATCTTCAATATCGTGATAAATACCACCAAGGGCGTATTTGAATGGTGTAATCATGTCACCAATCACATATTCCGGCGCATCATGCAGCAAGGCAGCTAGCTGCCATTTCTGTTCGATTTTTGGCGCATTGTGACGCAATAGACGTTCAACAAGGACGGAATGCTGGGCGACCGAAAACAGATGCTTGCCTTTGGTCTGTCCGTTCCAGCGGCTTACACGCGCCAGACCATGAGCAATATCTTCAACTTCGATATCCATTGGTGAGGGATTCAAAATATCAAGATGACGGCCACTTAGCATACGTTGCCATGCACGAGGTTCAGGAGAGGGGGGGGTAATAGATTTTATTTTGGGCATAAGCATATCTTGCCGACAGGATAATGATTTTTCAAGCGCATGTTCATCGCTATATTGGCCTTTATGCTATATTGTTGTATTGATTTGCAGTTGTTTTTTATGCCAAAGGCACTTTATGGATTTTTTCGAAACACAAGAGCGTTATCGTCGCCAAGAAATGCGAGGCTGGATACTGTTTCTGGCACGCGTTATTGTTGTCGGTGGTGTGCTATGGGTTGGCTGGCTGTGGGGACATGCCGAGCAGACAAGTCTGCAAGCAGAAGCCGATTTAGTTATTTATGAAAACAACCAACGCATTGATGCCCTAACCACACAGGTTCAGGATCTTGAACGCGTTATTGCCGAAAATAACGCCAAAAAGAAAACTTCCGATCTTATCGGTGGTAATCAGGCTGAATTGCGGTCCATCATTACCAAACAAATTGCCCGCGGTGTTACCCCTGAACAAATAATGTCGTCACTCAAAAGCCTGGGTGAACCGATTAACTGCCGTGAAGTTGCCAGACATGACATAGCGGTGGCAACACCGCTTTATGCAGGACCTGAATCCAAACTCGAACTATTCAGTGGTGGCCTGAATATGTTTGTTGAAGGGCAAGCTGGCAAAAAATCAGAACGTGAAACGCCTTGGTTTAATCCCACATCACCTGTTCGGGTCAGACATGCTTTTTTGAATGGTCAGAAAATTATCGAAGGCGTTTTACCTCTTGAGACCATAATTCCGGCTGAAGAATGGGTGCTTAAGCTAAATTACATCAAGGCAGATTTGCGCGGCTATGTCACGGTAATCGTTTCGAGTTGCGTTCTGCGCTAGCCTTAGGTTGTTGTTGTCGGGCGGGTCATTTCAAACAATTCTGTAACTTTTGAATAGTCTTTATAGCCAAGCCGCGCGAGGGGCTGAAACAGCGTATTGTCTATTTTACCATCGACGATTACATCATCGTCGATATAAATGCCGGTAACACGGCCAATAACCATAGAGCAGGGATGCGCGCCATCATCGGCAGGTAAGACAATTGTTTGCCAGTGAGTGCATTCCAGCGCGGCAGGCGCATTTGCCACACGTGGCACATTGATAGTTTCACCATCGACCATGCCTAGATTGGCCAGTTCAAATTCATTTGAGCCATAGGCATAACTGCCTGAGGTGATGTTCATCGCATTCCCGTGAGCTGCCCCCACAATATTGACAGTGAATTCGCCCGTTTCTTTTACATTACGCAATGAATCCTTGTCTGATCCATCAGGATTAGATCCAGCCGCAAACATCACCATAGGTGGTAATTCAGCGACAGCGTTAAAAAAACTATAAGGCGCAAGATTTAGGCTTTTGTCGTTTCCACGACTGGCAATCCAGCCTATTGGTCGTGGCGCTACAATCGCTTTTAACGGATTATAATGCAGGCCAGCGTTTTTATGTGTCCCAGGGGTAAAAAACATGCTTTTCTCACAATTCAGATTTTGGCGTAGATTGATCTTAACGTTATATATGCCTAGGACTCTCCTATGCTAGCATTTACGTCGATAAATGTATGAATTCTATTTTTTGTGTTTTTAAATGATCTCCAGACCATCCTAATTGATAAGGAATTAACTGATGATTGATCTATATTTTTGGCCAACCCCGAATGGACAGAAAATTTCAATAGCCCTTGAAGAGCTTGGTCTGCCGTATAATGTTCATATGATAGACATCAATAATAACGAACAATTTGCGCCTGATTTTTTGGCGATTTCTCCAAATAATCGAATACCAGCTATTGTCGATCATGATGGTGCCGATGGCCCTGTTAGCCTGTTTGAGTCTGGGGCAATTTTACATTATCTTGCAATCAAGACCGGCGCTTTGATGCCAGATGATACGCATGGTCAGAAAACAGTTATGGAATGGCTTATGTGGCAGATGGGTGGTTTTGGCCCTATGCTTGGACAAGCACATCATTTTAATTTTTATGCTAAGGAAAAACTGCCTTATGCCATAAAACGCTATAGTGCCGAAGCGAACCGTCTTTATGGCGTGCTTGATACCCAACTTGCAGGCAAAGATTTTGTTGCGGGTGATGCTTTGTCGATTGCCGATATAGCAATTTTTCCATGGACGCGGACACATGCTCGCCAAAATGTTGAAATCGAAAATTATCCCAATGTGGCGGCGTGGCGTATCCGTATGATTGAACGCCCAGCAGTTTTACGTGGCATGAAGTCAGGTGCAGGATTGCGTGAGGAAATCAAGGGAATGGATGATGCTGAATGGCGCGCCGCTTTTGGAGCGTCAGCATAGCGTAATTCAAAGCTAGGAAGCTGTTTGCTTTCCATCAAATTTCAATGTGCATGCGCCCGTAAAAATCTGTATGAACAGCGATTCTTTGCATAAGGTCCATTTTGGATCAGGTTGCCCTGATTCACTATGCCAGATTGTTGCAATTGAAAGTGTCGCCAATAAAGCTGCTAAAATCCACATGGTCCGGCTCATCAAGGTTCCTTTCGTTATATTGTCGGCGTCATGCACGCTAGGCTACCTACCATTCGGTAATATGGTTGGGCAAATCACTCTCGGGAATGTCCTTTTCGGAATAAATACGCCCCGCAACCGCATTGCCTGATGTGCGTGTGCTATTTTTATCACCGCTCACCAATGGATGCCATTCAGGTAGGTCTTGTTGTTCAAAAATCAGTCGATAAGCGCAACTTTTTGGCATCCATTTTAAATCAGCCAGATTGTCCGGTGTCAAAATTACACAATCAGGAACGATCTGTTTTCGATTGCTATAATCTGTGCATACACACGTTTCACAATTCAGTAATTTGCATCCAACGTCGGTGTAATAAACGTCACCACTATCAATATCTTCGAGCTTTAAAACACAACATTTTCCACAGCCATCACATAATGACTCCCATTCTGAGGATGACATTTCGTTTAGCTGTTTTTGTTTCCAAAAGGAGGTGTCTTGCACAATATGTCTCTATAAATTTCCTGTTGATTGGTTATGTAGTTTCGCGCTAGCGGCACAGCGGTATGATCGTGGGCTAGCTGAAACTGGAATACCATACCTTCTTGCACACGAAAAAAATATTCACAACCGACAAGATAAAACTCCCACATACGGATAAACTGATCGTCATATTCGTTGCGAATAGTATCAATATTGGCGCGAAAACGTAGGCGCCACTCGCGCAAGGTTTCCGCGTAATGGTCACGCATGATTTCCACATCAAGTATTTTTAGCCCCTGTTTGGAAACGCTTGTCAGTATCTGTTCAAGTGAAGGCAGATAACCGCCTGGGAAAATATATTTTGCCAGCCAGCGGTTACAAGGATGCGGACGCATATACACACCAATCGAATGGATCATGGCAACGCCTTTTGGTTTGAGAAGGTCTTTAACCATTTTGAAATAGGTATCATAGTTTCCGGGACCAACATGTTCGAGCATGCCTACCGAAACAATACGGTCAAAATTGCCTGTTTGATGGCGGTAGTCACGTAATTGAAAATCAAGCTGGTTCTGTCGGCCGCTTAGATCACGCTGTTTATTGGCAAAATCAAGCTGGCGTTCAGACAAGGTGATGCCAGTTACATGTGTTTCAGGGACGCAATCGATCAGCGCGTTGGCTAGGCCACCCCAGCCGCATCCGATATCCAGAACATTTTGCTTGGGCTGTAGGTTAAGTTTAGCGGCAATGCGTGCCAGTTTATTAATCTGCGCCTGTTCGATTGTTTTGGTGTTCTCGTCAAAATAGGCGCATGAATATTGCCGTCTTGGGTCAAGAAAATTGTCAAAAAGGCTGTCTTTCAGATCATAATGATGCGCTACGTTGCGTTTGGATTTTCGTACCAAATTGCTATGCCGTAGAAAAGCAAATCGGTTGCTTACGGCCAGACTTAACCGTCCTGCCCAATGCATCAACCAATGTTTGTGATTAGACATCAAAAACAGCATCAGGGAATCAAGATCATCATTTTCGATTGTAAGATTGCCATTCACATAGGCTTCGCCGATGGCCAAATCAGGACGCATAACGATTTCGCGAAAAACGCGGTTTGACCGTAATCTGACCATGACTTCGGGTCCGTCATGATTTCCAAGGCATGTAACAGGTTTTTTGTCTGCAATCTTGATAGTGATTTTGCCGACATTCACAAATTGTTTAAAAACGGACAACGTAATCCGATCAAGCATCTTTCAGCCCTCATGTTAGTTACGTTTGTTAGTTTATCCAATCATGTATAATAAATAGTTAACCGAAATCACTAAAGTTTAGCTTTGTTTGTATTACGGCATCATTTTATTGATTAATATATTGGTTCATAATGAGCGAAAATCTACATATGCATGATGGTGCGGACTATCGTCTTGCCGAAGCCAAGATTAGCTGGCGTGATAATGTTATACGTGCCGATAGCTATGATGACGTCTATTTTTCGGTTGAAGGGGGGCTGGGGGAAAGCCGCCATGTATTCCTTGGTGGGAATAATTTACCCGTTCGTTTGCAAAACATATCCCATTTCACAATTGCTGAAACGGGCTTTGGCACAGGGTTAAACCTGCTGGCAGTAATGGCGGAGATGCATAAATTTCCCGCGCTTCAGCTGGATTATATTTCTTTTGAAGCCTGCCCACTTGAGGTCGATGATCTCGAACGTGCGCATGCGCCTTTTGGCGAGGTGGCCGCCTATGCCAAAGCGCTACGTGACGCTTTGCCACCACGCTGGCATGGGACGCATATGGTGCCTTTGCTTGATGGGAGGGTGCGCTTGCATCTGATTTATGGGCAGGCCGAGGACATGCTGGCAAAGATGGATTTTCGCGCTGACGCATGGTTCCTTGATGGATTCAGTCCAGCCAAAAACGCAGCGATGTGGAACAAAAACACGTTGGCACATGTTGGCCGTTTGACGCGTCAAGGCGGCACCATATCTAGCTTTACCGTGGCAAGTGGTGTTCGAGATACGCTTCAGGATGCTGGATTCATTGTTGAAAAATGTCCCGGATTTGGTCGCAAACGTCATATGCTGACAGGTCAAAAGCCGCTCGTTACCCCAAAGGTTACAACGTCAACCCGAATCAAACAGGTTGCGATTATTGGCGGTGGTATAGCCGGAGCCTCAATTGCGGCAGGCCTTAATAGGCGCGGTATTGCAGCGACTATCTTTGATAGTGCAGAGCGATTGGCGCATGGGGCATCAGGTAATCGGATGGCGGTGCAAAGCCCGCGTTTGGCTGTCGATCATAATGTTGCTAGTCAGCTATCAACCTTATGCCTGTCTTTTGCGGCCAGATTATCTGATACGCTGGATTGTAGCGTTGCCAAACAGGTGATTTCGCTTGATTGGCCGCATCGCGAGGCAGTTCGGCAAGATAAATTCAGACGGCAATTCTGGCCCACTAGTTTGATGCGTTTTGTTGATGCCACCGAAGCGTCAGCACTTTCTGGTATCGCGCTTCCTCTTGGGGGGGCGGTGCATGATTATGGCCGTATTATTAATCCGGTAAAATATGTTGAACGCCTTGCCAAGGGGGCGACTTTGGCATTGGCAACAAAGGTAACTGATGTCAGCCGGCTGGATGACCAGACGTTTCATATGAATGGTGATAGGGATATAACCTATCAAGCTGTTGTGCTGGCTGGCGGGGCGGATATGACCGATATTCTGAAGCTAATGCACAAAAGCGGCATCCCGGTTGAAATTACTTCAGGTCAGGTCAGCCATATTCCATCAAATTCAGGCTTGAAACCATTGACAGCAGGATTGAGTTTTGGGGGCTATCTTACCCCAGTAGATGAGGGATTTCATGAGCTTGGTGCCACATTTGACCGCACCGCCGCAATGGCCGTCACCGATGAAGGGCATGGCCATAATGTTGGTTTGTTACCTAAAGGTATGGCTGGGTTGATAGATGCTTCAAATGTTTCAGGTGGTTTTACCGGACGCGTGAGCCAGCGTGCCAGCACGCCGGATCGCAACCCGATCATGGGGCATCTTGCTGATCACATCTATTGTCTTGGGGCATTAGGCGCACGTGGTATGACCTTTGCGCCTTTACTTGGTGATATGCTGGCGGCTGAGATCGCAGACATGCCAGTTTCGTTGGCACGCGATATACGACATGCGCTTGATCCGTTTCGATTCAGGATGCGCTAAGACCGCGAAATATAATTTTAAAGACCAAGCATTTCCCGCGCTGACATAACTTTGCCATGTATTTGACAGGCCGGACTAAGCAACGTGGTGAAAGCAGGGGCGATGTCCTCGGGTGCGGGGATCGTGCTGGCATCTTCGCCCGGAAAAGCAGACGCGCGCATGCGTGTCGCCGTTGCGCCGGGGTTAAGCATATTGATACGTAAATTTGTCTGTTCGGTTTCCGCCGCCCAGCATGTGCCTAATGCCTCAAGGCCTGCTTTTGAGGCGGCATAGGCGCCCCAGAAAGCGCGTGGGTTAGTTGCCGCCCCCGAAGATACCAGAATGGCGCGCCCCGCGTCACTTTGCAGAAGCAATGGCTCCATCGCCTTTATCAGGTGCCATTGCGCGGTCAGATTGATCAATATGGTGTTGTTCCAGACGCTTTCTTCATGATGTGAAACAGGCGTCAAGGGGCCGATCATGCCCGCATTGGCAACAAGGCCATCTAGCCGTCCCCATCGGCTTTGAATGGCGCCAGCCAGTCTTGGAATAGCTGGTGTGTCAGCCATGTCCAACTCAACAATCGTTGCTTTGCTTCCGGCTGATTTAATAGCATCGTCGGTTTCTTCCAGCGCGCCTGTGGTGCGGCCAGTAATAATCAGTTCGGCACCAGCTTGCGCGGCAAGAATGGCCACAGCACGCCCAATACCACGGCTTGCACCTGTCACTAGCACCAACTTGCCATCAAGGTCTTGATTGCTCATCGCCGTTAATTACCCCCGTATTAGTTAATCACGCCATGTGAAACGCGCTTTGCCGATAGGCCTGTTGCCAGCTTAATTGGATAATCGCCAGTGAAACAGGCATCACAAAATTGTGGGCTGTCGGTATCACGGCGCGCTTCGCCCATCGCCCGATACAGGCCGTCAATTGATACAAAGCTGAGGCTGTCAGCACCAATTTCCTTGGCGATCTCATCAACAGTCATATGGGCGGCAATAAGCTGATCTTTATCAGGCGTGTCCACTCCATAAAAGCAAGGGTTTATCGTTGGTGGGCTGGCAATGCGCATATGGACTTCGGTGGCACCTGCGGCACGCATCATTGATACAATCTTGCGCGAAGTGGTGCCGCGTACAATCGAATCATCAACCAGTATCACACGTTTGCCAGAAACCGTCGCCGGATTGGCGTTATGCTTCATCTTGACCGAGTCATTCCGGCCTTTCTGCGTTGGCTGGATAAAGGTACGTCCGATATAGTGGTTGCGGATGATGCCTAGTTCAAACGGTATATTTGCCGCCTGCGCATAACCAAGCGCGGCAGGCACGCCTGAGTCAGGCACAGGAATGACCAGATCAGCATCAATATGTGACTCAGCAGCCAGTTCGGCACCAATCGATTTGCGCGCATGATAAACGCCGCGCCCCTCAAGCATGCTGTCCGGACGGGCAAAATAGACATATTCAAAAATACAAAAGCGTGAGGGCTGTTCCTGAAATGGCATTATTGATGTGATGCCATTTTTATCAATGACAACCATTTCGCCAGGCAAAAGATCACGGATAAATTCGGCGCCAATAATATCAAGCCCACATGTTTCGGATGAAAGCACATAGGCATTATCACGCTTGCCAAGCACAAGCGGGCGCACGCCATGCGGATCGCGAACGCCAATCATCATGTCGTCGGCAATACAGACTAATGAATATGCCCCTTCAATCTGTTTCAGCGCGTCGATCAATCGATTGCTGACGCCTTGCTGGTGTGACCTAGCGACCAGATGAACGATGATTTCTGTATCGGTTGATGACTGGAAAAGGCTACCAGTTTCAACAAGCGATGCCCGCAAACGCGCGGCATTGGTTAAATTACCGTTATGTGCTAGTGCAAAGCCACCAAAGGCAAGCTCGGATGAAAAGGGCTGTATATTGCGTACTTCGGATGGGCCTGTTGTCGAGTAACGATTATGCCCAATTGCAATATGGCCTTTAAGAGCCTGCATTGGCGCTGAATTGGCATCAAAATTTTCACCAACATGTCCCACACCGCGATGAGCATGAAAATGTTTGCCATCAAAGCTGACAATCCCTGATGCCTCTTGCCCGCGATGTTGAAGTGCATGAAGACCCAGGGCAGTATGAACGCTCGATTCGGGTGTGCCAAAAATACCAAAGATTGCACATTCTTCGTGAAAATGGTCGTCGTCAAATGGATTCGTGGAAACACCGGTCATGCAATTTTCCTATTAAAACGCGCAATCATATTGAGCGTCAGGTTATCCCCTTTAACCTGTTGGCCGTCAAGAAGCAGATAGACAGTATAACGCGGTCACTCAGTCATTTCGACCTCGTCAGCTAATAGATCAAGTTTATCACTTGCTGTTTCGCTGACATCAGATAATGGGGCTTTATCAGTATCAATAAGCTCTTTATCGTCAGTGCTACTATCTAAAGGAACGTTTTCCAGCAGGCGGTTGCGCATATCCTCAGGGATCACACCGGACAGACTATGCACGCTTTGCCGCATATATGGTGTGCTATACGATTCAGTTACGATGTCAGGTAGTTTGCTTTCACCATCAAGGGCAACAACGGCTGTCATATAGGCGATAAGGACAATGACATAGCCTCTTACAACCCCAAAAATGACACCAAGCCATCGATCCAGACTCCCCAGACCAGCCCGCTTCAAGCTAGGTGACATCAGGCTTGCTATCACAAACCAGACGACGACGGTAATGGCGAATGGTAATGCCCAAGACAAGGCAGCTGCCAGCCCTTCAACATTGATGATGTCGGATATTAGCGGCTCAAGCGCAGGCGCGCTTAGCTTGGCGACAAAGACTGAAATAACCCAGCCGACAATGCCAAGAAATTCCCGGGTCATGCCACGTAAGGTTGAAAATAATGCCGATACAAGCAATACAACGAGCACTGCATAATCAACTAGATTTAGGACAGAAAAATCAAACATCTTTGGGTCCAAAAGGGTAGTGCGGTTCCATAGATACTAGCATCATGTCATTCCCCCCATAATGTCAATTAGCTCTGCGAGCGTAGATGGCTGCGCAACAGATATTTTTGATGACGTTGATAGTTTTTTGCGTGGACGCGGCATAATGGCATTGTCAAAACCCAGTTTTGCTGCCTCTTTCAGACGTGATTCGGCCTGTGCCACCTGTCTTAATTCGGCCGATAGTGCAACTTCGCCAAAAAATACGGTTCGTTTTGGGGCAGGCCGCCCTGTTACCGATGAGATCAATGCTGCCGCCACCGCTAAATCTGCGGCAGTTTCGGAAATTTTCATACCACCAGCAACATTCAGGAAAATATCCCGACCTGATAACGGTACCCCGCATCGCGCTTCCAGAACCGCCGTCAACATGGCAAGACGACTGCTATCCCAGCCAACAACGTTCCGCCTTGGTGACGCCAGTGATGAAGGGGCAACCAAGGCTTCAATCTCGACAAGAAGGGGACGGCTTCCCTCGATGCCAGCAAAGACAACCGCACCAGTGACTTCGTCACGGCGGTCAGCCAGAAACAGCTCGGACGGGTTCGGTACTTCGGCAAGTCCGGTTTCGACCATTTCAAAAACACCAATTTCATCCGTGGCACCGAAACGGTTTTTGACACTGCGTAGAATCCGGAAATGATGCGATCGATCACCTTCAAAATACAGCACCGAGTCCACCATATGTTCAAGCACGCGGGGGCCAGCAATGGCGCCGTCTTTGGTCACATGCCCGACAATCAACAAGGCGGCGCCCTGTTGTTTTGCAGATCGGATCAATTCCTGTGCGGTGGCACGTACCTGAGAGACTGTGCCAGGTGCCGAATCCAATGTTGGCAGATACATCGTCTGAATCGAATCGATAACAATGACGTCAGGTCCATCAGCACCCCCAAGTGATGCTGCAATATCACTAGCATTTGTCGCGGTTGCTAGTTGCACATTGGTATCGCTTAATCCCAGACGCCGCGCACGCATACGCACTTGATCGGCTGATTCTTCGCCGGAAATATAGGCAGCTTTCAACCCGCCCGATGCCAGTTTGCATACCAGTTGTAATAATAATGTTGATTTGCCAATACCCGGATCACCACCAATTAATGTTGCCGATCCGGGAACAAGTCCACCGCCAGACACACGGTCAAATTCAGAAATATGTGATAGATGCCGTGGTAAAGGTTTGGTGTTGGGGGGTAGATCAAGTGCTTCAAGTGATATGCGGCGTCCCTGAGCGCGTTTGCCTGGGCCAGACGGGGCTTCGTTGCGTTCTTCGGCAAGCGTGTTCCATGCTCCGCAATCGTCGCATCGGCCTGACCATTTTGGAGATATTGCGCCGCATTGCTGACAAACAAAGCTAACCGATGATCGTGCCATTAATTATTTGCCTTTTGCGCTGATCTTGTCAGGGGACCATCAGCAAGGCCATGAACGAACTGGTGTACTTCGGGAATGCCGCTATCATCCATTTTTGCGACTGACCCGCACCAGATAATGACGCCGTTATGTATCATCGCGACCTTGTCGGCAATCCGCCGCACAGACGCCATATCATGGCTAATGGTAATGGCTGTTGCACCAAGGCGTTTGACAGCATCAATAATCAAACTATCAATAACGCCGCCTGTTATAGGATCAAGCCCAGATGTTGGTTCATCAAAAAGCAAGATTTCAGGCTTGTCGGCAATTGCGCGCGCCAACGCCACGCGTTTTTGCATGCCACCGGATAATTCGGCTGGATATTGATCAATTACGTCAGGGGCAAGGCCAAGTTGGGTAATTATGTCTTTGGCTATCTGCCTAGCGTCATCGCGTGACATTTTTTGGCTCTGGACCAGCCGGAAGGTTACATTTTGCCATATTGGTAATGAGTCAAACAGCGCGCCAAACTGAAAGGTCATACCAAAGCGTCGCCGGATGGCTTCTAGTTTTTTTCGGTTTGCGCCCAGTATTTCCTGTCCATCAATTTTGATTGATCCGCCATCTGCCACTATCAGTCCAAGCAGACATTTGAGAGATACGGATTTACCGCATCCCGAAGTGCCAATGATGCAAAGTGATTCCTGTGCATCGACGGAAACATCAATACCGCGTAAAATTTGTTTGCCATCAAATGATTTGGTAACGCCTGCAAGTTCGATTTTTGGTGTCGTCATCATTTAGACTCCAAAATACAAAGCAGTGACAAGATAGTTAGAAATCAATATCAGGATTGACGAAGACACGACGGCGTTTGTTGTGGCGCGACCAACACCTTCGGCACCGCGTCCTGAATAATAGCCATGATAACATCCCATCAAGGCAATCAGAAACCCAAATACGGCGGCCTTGACCAAGCCAAGGGTTATGTCGGAAATTTCCAGATATTCCAATGTCCGTGACAGATAAACTGACGGATTAAATCCTAGCCTATAGACGCCAACAATATATCCGCCAAACACGCCAATTATATCGCCAATCAACACAAGAAATGGCAAGCACAAGGTTCCCGCCATGATACGTGGGGCAACCAGATATTGCATCGGGCGGGTTGAAAGCGTGTCGAGGGCATCAATCTGGTCAGTCACGCGCATGGTGCCGATCTCGGCTGCCATTGATGCGCCGATCCTTCCGGCAACCATTAATCCGGCTAGAACCGGACCAAGCTCGCGTGTCACAGACAGAACGACAACGGTTGCAACGGTATCTTCAGCAGAAAAGCGCGCAAATCCAGTATATGATTGTAAGGCCAAAACCATTCCCGAAAACAGCGTTGTCAAACCAACGACGGGTAATGAATAGTAACCTATATCAAGCATTTGCCGCCATAATTGGCGCCAATAATAGGGCGGAAAAAAAGACCAGCGAACAGCTGCCGAGGTGAACAGCGTTATACGTCCAAGTGACGCCAGAAAATTTAGTACGGCGTGGCCGATATTACGCACAAAGCCTGTCATAAATCAGTCACCTTGGTAGAACGTTGCGACGGTTATTTATGACAATGTTTGCCCTTTTTGGCTATAGGTAATCTGCATATCGTCGGTTCGCGCGCTGGCTTAAGCCTGTGAGAATTTCATAAGGAATTGTGCTGGCATCATCTGCCATGTCTTCGATGCTGTATAAATCGCTTAGTAAGGCGACCGTTTCGGCCTTTTGCATGATGTTTCGGGGCATGTCGGTAACATCAACCGTAATGCTATCCATGGAAACACGGCCAATGACAGGTGCACGGTGTCCAAGAATGTTCACGTAAGCTTTACTGCCAAGGCTGCGATGATAGCCATCTGCGTAGCCAATCCCCACAGTTGCGATGCGTGATGGACGGGTTAATTTATGCGTACCACCATAACCAACCATTGCGCCAGCCGGTGCGTTTTGAACCTGAATAATGCGGGCATGCCAAGCGACCGTCGGTTTCAAACCGTCGGTTTGTTGCAAGGCATAGTCTTTGCCGCAAGGGTGAACACCGTAAATAGCTATGCCCGGGCGGGTCATCTGATAATGAAAATCTGTATCCAAAAAGATACCGCCACTATTGGCCAGACTGGCTTTCATGCCGGCAAAAAAGCTATGATATTCGTCAAACCGTGCTTTCTGGACATTGTTGGCTGAACCATTGGTGATTTCGCCTGAAATGAGATGGCTCATAACATATGTGATGTCCAGATTGTTCAAGGCCTGTTTGTTTTCAATGAGCCAGTCAGTCTGATCTGGATCAAAACCAAGTCGGGTCATACCAGTATCCAGATGCAATAAAGCTGGCATCGTTTCATTGGCATTTTGGGCAAATAGGCGCCACCGGCTTAATTGTTCCAGATCATTCAGAACAGGCGTCAGCCGATATACGCGCATATCATGTTCTTGGCCGCGTTGGCATCCATGGAGCACCATGATCTGGGAATCTGTTGCGTTGATGGTGTCCATATGGCTGCGAAATGAAATCGCTTCACCAAGGTTAGCAACAAAGAACTGACGACATCCAGTTTTGTAAAGCGCGCCACCAACATCATTCGCGCCAAGCCCATAGCCATTCGCCTTGACCATGGCGGCTGTGCGTGTGTTTTTGGATGATTTGCTGTCCAGATAGATCCAATTATGGGCGATTGCGCCAAGATCAATGTCAATGCGGCTATCGGCTGCGCCAAAGGTTGCCAGCACATCTTGATCATCTTTGGACATGGTTAGAAGCCCTCAGGCAGATGGGTGCTTTCGGTCAGATCAGTGAAATGGGTAAAGCGCTTTTCGAAATGCACATTTACCGATCCTGTGGGGCCGTGCCTTTGTTTGGCAACAATGATTTCGGCTTTGTTTTCGGCGCTTTGCATTTTGCTTAACCAGTCAGCGTGCCTTATGTTGAAGGTATCAACCGATTCTTCCATTTTCTGTTCAGGTTCGCGTTTGTTGAGATAATATTCCTCGCGATAAACAAACATCACCACATCGGCATCCTGTTCGATTGATCCAGATTCGCGCAAATCAGACAGATTTGGACGCTTGTCTTCGCGCATTTCAACAGCACGTGATAGCTGTGACAAAGCCAGCACAGGCACATCAAGTTCTTTGGCAATCGCCTTTAAAGTACGGCTGATATTTGAAATTTCCTGTACACGGTTTTCAGAACGAACGCCAAGCTGGGCTGTGAGAAGCTGTAGATAATCAACTACGATAACGCCAAGCCCTGTTGTTCGTTTCAGACGACGGGCACGGCTGGCTAGCTGGGACACCGAAAGAGACGGCGTGTCATCGATAAAGAAGGGGGCTGATGAAATTTCCGTGCTGGCAGATACAAGCTGGTCAAATTCCTGCGAATCCAGCTTGCCACGGCGGATACTTTCCGAATCAACGCGTGCCCGTTCACTCAGGATACGTGTGCCAAGCTGTTCGGCGGCCATTTCCAGCGAGAAAAAAGCAACTGGGCTGGAGACTTCACCGCTTTTTGTCGTTGTCGCGGCATGAAAGGCGATATTAGTAGCCAGTGCGGTTTTACCCATCGCAGGGCGTCCAGCCAGAATTATAAGATCGGAACGTTGCAAGCCACCCAAAAGATTGTTCAGGTCAGTCAATCCGGTGCTGGCGCCAGATAGATGCCCATCATTTTTGCGGGCAAGATCAGCCTGATTCACACTGGCCGCGATAATCGTATCAAATCCCCGCAATCCGGTGCTGGCAGTGTCATTTTCGGCAAGGCGGAACAGATGCGCTTCGGCAGTTTCGATCTGGGTTGATGCGGGGGTGTCAACTTCGGGTTGAATCGCATCGGTAATGACCTGATCGCTTATCAAAATCAACTCACGGCGTAGATGCGCTTCGTGGATGGTATGCGCGTAATCGGGTGCCTGACTGATGCTGATAACACCATCGGCGAGATCGGTTAGATACTCTTGGGCATCCATATCCGGAAAATCATCACTGCCCGTGAAAAAGCTTTTCAGGGTGACTGGATTCGCCAGCTGTCCGCGTTCGGTCATCCGCGTGATCGTTTTAAAAATACGTCCATGAAGGGGATCATAGAAATGCTCGTCGCGAAGCCGGTCGTCAATACGCTCCATCACGCTGTTATCAAGCAGCAACGCGCCAAGCAAATTCTGTTCGGCTGGCAGATTATGCGGCATTTGCCGGGTGGGACCAGTGCCAGATACGCCAGTTGGAAAGGGTTTTATGTTGGTTTGTTCTTCAGCCATATTTCAGATATAGCAAATTTTATGCACATAGCTGTCATGTTATTTGTGGGGAAGATGGGGATAAGTTGTTTTTTTAATTTGTGGGTAAGACACAAAAAAGCCGGAGACACGCTCCGGCTTTGATGAAAAGTAAAAAACGGGTCTAAGCGTCTTCGGAAGCCTCATCTGTATTTGCAGACTCGTCATCTTTAGTACTCTCGGCATCTGTCTCAGCCTCAACTTCAGCTTCAACTTCAGCTGTTTCAGCCTGTTCAACAGCTTCAACCGCCGCAACAGCCGCATTGATGTTATCATCTTCATCATCAACGTCCTGAACGCCACCCGTGACAGCAACACCTGTTTTAAGCTGGGTTTCAGCCTCTTCGAGCGAACGCGCAATGTTGACAATGATATCAACATGCACTTCCGGATGAAGCCGGATGCGTGTGTCGGTCAGCCCAAGGGTTTTGATAGCCTTGTCCATGATGACCTGTGAACGGCTGATGGTAAAGCCAGCTTCGCTGACAGCTTCGGCAATATCGCGTGATGTCACCGAACCGAACAGCTGACCCATTTCAGAGGCAGCACGGACCATATTGACAGCAAGGCCAGCCATTTTCCCAGCTTCGGTCTCGGCTTCACTGCGCTGAGACAGATTATCAGCTTCACGTTGCGAACGTTCGGTTTCAAACCGTTCGCGATTGGCTTTGTTGGCACGAAGTGCTTTGCCCTGCGGCAACAAAAAATTACGTGCATAGCCTGGCTTCACGGTAACAAGATCACCCATCTGTCCAAGTTTTTCCACGCGTTCTAGCAAAATGATTTGCATATCGTATCTCCTAAAATCGAATGGCTGTTTCTATGACAAAACGTAAGGCATGAGCGCCAAGAAGCGCGAACGCTTGATAGCAGTTGCCAGTTCACGCTGTTTTTTTGCTGATACAGCTGAAATACGTGAGGGAATGATTTTACCGCGCTCTGACGTATAACGTGCCAGAAGCTTGGTATCTTTATAGTCGATCTTTGGCGCGTTTGCGCCAGAAAAAGGACATGACTTGCGCCGCCGATTAAATGGCTTGCGAAGGGCTTCGCGTTTGATTTCGAGCTGGGTCATTTATGCCTCCTCTTTCTCGGTAGATGCGACGCTATCGACAGATGCGCTGGCATTATCGTCATTTCTTGGACGGTCATCGCGACGGTCATCGCGACGGTCATCGTCACGTGGTCCACGAGATGGACGCTCAGACTTGGCCTGCATCATGATTGATGGCGCTTCATCGACTTCTTCGATACGAATGTTCATGAAACGCAAAACATCTTCGTTAAGACCCATGATACGCTCATATTCTTTAAGCGCCTCACTGTCAGTTTCCATATTGAACATCACATAGTGACCCTTCCGGTTCTTCTTGATCCGGTAGGCAAGGGAACGTAGGCCCCAATATTCGCGTTTTTTGATAGAACCGCCGGCGGATGTGATGATTCCGGCAAACTCGTCGGCCATGGCTTCAACCTGGGTAGACGAAACATCCTGACGTGCAATAAACACGCTTTCATACAAGCGCATGATAACTCCTTTTGGCTCGTTGTCTGAGCATCAATTTATGACCAGACCAACCGGTTTCCCGGTAAGGATTACAAAGATTTTTAAGCTATTTAAGTTTAGTTCACAATTAGCTTGTCGCGCACCATACACAAATATCCGACAGATGCAAGCGTTTCAGCCAAATTCCATGTGGCCAGATGACATAGCGGCACCTGTCTGCTACTAGTGAGCAATAGCATAAAGTTATTTTGAATATTGTGAGGGACATATGACTACAACTAAGATGGCGTTTTTGTTTCCGGGTCAGGGCGCGCAAGCAATCGGAATGGGAAGTCAACTTGCCGCGTCGCATGACGTGGCGCGGCATTTGTTCGATGAGGTGAATGATGCGCTTGATGAAGATTTGTTTTCGCTTATGCAAAACGGCCCTGAAGATGATTTACGATTGACGCGAAATGCCCAACCAGCCTTGTTTGCATCGTCAATGGCGGCGGTACGCGTGCTTGAGGCGGAACTTGGTAAACCATTAACATCGGTTGCCACATATGTAGCTGGGCACTCATTGGGAGAATATGCAGCACTTGCGGCAGCAAATAGCCTTGGTGTTGCCGATTCAGCGCGACTGTTGCGCCAGCGTGGCGATGCTATGCAAGCGGCGGTTGCGGATGGTGATGGCGCCATGGCGGCTATTCTGGGCGCGGATGAAGCTCAGATAAACGCCATATTAGATGAAGCATCGGCAAAAGGCCTTGTCCAGCTGGCTAATGATAATGCGCCAGGTCAAATTGTTATTAGCGGTGCAACAGAAGCTGTTGATGCGGCGATAGAAATTGCCAAGGATGCGGGTATTCGCCGTGCGATAAAGTTGCCAGTCAGCGCACCTTTTCATTGTGACCTGATGGCACCTGCTGGCGATGTTATGCAGGCCGCTCTTGAGGCGGTGACAATATCTGACGCGGTCAAGCCAGTCATATGCAATGTTACCGCTACCGCTGAAACCGATGCCGATATGTTGCGTACAAATCTGGTAACCCAAATTTGTAGCCGTGTACGTTGGCGTGAAACGTTGACAATGCTTGGCCAATCCGAAGTAACACATTTTATTGAGCTTGGCACAGGCAAGGTGCTATCGGGTTTGGTTAAGCGAACGCTGGAAGATGTCACAATCGCCAATCTTGATGGAAGTGATGATATAGATAATGTACTGGCACAATTTTAGAACAGATTTAAAAATACAGCTTTTATAAAGACTTCAGAATCGAAAACCTATCTACAGAACCTATCTACAGGGAGAATAGTGAATGTTTGATCTTACCGGCAAAGTTGCCCTGATCACTGGTGCCAGTGGTGGCATTGGCACTGCAATCGCAACCGCATTACATAAGCAGGGGGCAACCGTTGTGCTTCATGGTACACGTGCCGAGGCACTGGAAGCCTTGAAAGCATCACTTGGTGATCGCGCCCATGTTTGCACGGCAAACCTATCAGATCGTGAAGCCGTGGCTGGCTTGATTGACGCCGCTACCAAAGTTGCTGGCCCTGTATCTATTCTGGTCAATAATGCTGGAATTACCCGTGATGGTCTGGCAATGCGGATGAAGGATGAAGATTGGGACAGTGTTCTGGAGGTTAATATGACATCTACGATGGCATTGTGCCGCGCGTCCCTTCGCGGCATGATGAAAGCGCGCTCTGGTCGTATCATTTCAGTGTCATCGATCGTGGCGGCTACTGGCAATCCGGGACAAACCAATTATGCAGCATCCAAAGCGGGTATGATTGGATATAGCAAGTCTTTGGCGCAGGAAGTGGCCAGCCGCGGCATCACAGTGAATGTGGTGGCACCCGGATTTATTGCCACACCTATGACTGACGTGCTGGATGATGCCCAAAAGGAAAGTCTATTAACGCGCGTGCCCGCAAACCGGCTTGGCAATCCCGAAGAGATCGCAGCAACAGTCGTTTTTCTGGCCAGCGACGAGGCGGCTTACATAACTGGTGCAACCATGCATGTGAATGGCGGGATGGCGATGCTGTAATCGATGGTGGGCGTAATATAGGCATCACCTTACTTTATATAGATTTATTTCAATAGAACGTGAATGGCATGCCATGTTATAAACATTAAAATACATAAAAGCCGATTTTTAAGGCTTGTAAGGGGTGGCACAACTCAAAAATTTATGGTAATTGCCGCCCAATTTTAAATTTCTGAGTCGTCTAGGCGGCAAGAATCAACCTTCTTAAAGGGGCACAATATGAGCGATATCGCAGATCGTGTTAAGAACATCGTAGTAGAACATCTTGGTGTAGATGCAGATAAGGTTGTTGAGGGCGCAAGCTTCATCGATGATCTTGGCGCAGATAGCCTAGATACAGTGGAATTGGTAATGGCATTTGAAGAAGAGTTTGGTGTCGAGATTCCTGATGATGCTGCCGAACGAATTCTCACTGTGAAAGACGCTGTGTCATTCTTGGAAGAGAGCGCTTCCTAGGTTAGGATGCAAGAATATCTAGCGTAGTCCTGTGCGAATGGGGCTACGTTTTATTGCCTAAACAGATCCGGAGGACAGTCTTGCGTCGTGTTGTTGTTACTGGCATGGGAATGGTTACACCCCTAGGGGTTGGTGTTGACCATAATTGGTCTAATATTATTGCCGGAAACAGTGGTATATCCCGCATCACAAATTTTGATGTATCGGATATATCCTGTCAGATCGCAGGACAAGTTCCCGAAGCAGGTGTCGAAGGCGGATTACAAATGGACGATTTTGTTGATCCACGTGATCAACGCAAACAAGATCGTTTCATACAGTTGGGAATGGTTGCTGCCATCGAAGCTGTTGAAAATTCGGGTTGGATGCCTGAAGACCGTGACGCCCAAAACCGTACTGGCGTCATGATCGGATCAGGTATTGGTGGCCTTGACTCGATTGTCAAAACAGATCAGTTGATGCAGGAAAAAGGACCGCGGCGCATTAGTCCGTTCTTTATCCCATCTGCTCTTATTAATCTTATTTCTGGTTTCGTTTCAATACGATATGGTTTCCGTGGTCCGAATCACGCTGTTGTAACAGCTTGTTCAACTGGTGCGCATGCGATTGGTGATGCCGCACGGATGGTCATGCTTGATGATGCCGATGTCATGATTGCAGGTGGTGCCGAAGCGGCTGTATGCCGGATTGGTATGGCTGGATTTGCGGCTGCCCGCGCATTATCAACAAGCTATAATGATACGCCTGAACTTGGTTCTCGCCCCTGGGATAAAGGTCGTGATGGTTTTGTGATGGGCGAAGGTGCCGGCGTTGTGGTTCTGGAAGAACTGGAACATGCCAAAGCACGTGGCGCGACCATATATGGCGAAATCAAGGGCTATGGCCTTTCAGGTGATGCGCATCATATCACTGCGCCAGCTGAAGATGGTGATGGTGGTTTTCGCGCCATGCAGGCGGCACTAAAGCGCGCAGGTCTTTCAACCAGCGATATTGACTATGTCAACGCGCATGGAACATCAACACCGCTTGGTGATGTTATAGAGGCACGCGCTGTTGCCCGTCTGCTTGGCGATGCGGTCAAGGATATTTCAATGTCATCAACCAAAAGCGCGACAGGTCATCTGCTTGGCGCGGCTGGGGCAATTGAAGCGATTTTCTCGCTAAAGGCTGTGCAAACGGGCGAGGTGCCCCCAACATTGAACTTGAATGATGCCGAAGACGCAGTCGCCAATTTTGATCTGGTGCCACTAAAATCGAAAAAACGCGTCGTGCGTAATGCCATGTCTAATTCATTTGGGTTTGGCGGTACTAATGCGTCGCTCATCATGGGGCAGGTTACCTAATGATACCGACGCCGGTCCGTTGGTTGCTCTGGTCGGTTGTTGTTTGCGGGATCATCATTGCGATTACGACTGGTGGATTATGGACATGGCGTGCGCATGTACTCGAATCGCCGGGGCCACATACCGAAGATGTCCTGTTTGTAGTTGAAGCCGGAAATGGTCATGCGACCTTGCGCTACCGACTAAAAAGCGCAGGCGTGATACATCAAACTTATCATTATGATGCAGCGCGTATTATGGCGGGTGACCAATTTGTACCCAAAGCTGGTGAGTATCTGCTGCCAGCTTCATCAAGCCTGAAAATAGTTATGGATATTCTTCATTCAGGGCGAAGTTTTCAACGGCGCATCACAGTTGTCGAAGGTTTGCGATCATCGGAAGTCGTTGCCCAGATTGCGGCAATGGATATTTTGATAGGTGATATTAAAACTATTCCTGAAGAGGGTAGTTTGTTACCCGAGACTTACTTTTTTACTTATAACACCAAACGTTCAGCGCTTATTGCGCGGATGCAGGATGTGATGGCTATCACATTAGCTGAAGCCTGGGCATCGCGTGCTGACGGATTGCCTTATAATCGTATGGAAGATGCCTTGATCATGGCATCAATCATTGAAAAGGAGTCAAGCAAGGCTAGCGAACGTCGTCTGGTTGCCGCGGTGCTGGTTAATCGGCTGAAAAAAGGTATGCGGCTTCAGTCTGATCCAACAGTTGTGTATGACACTGATCCGAAAATTAGCATGAGCAGGGTCATTACAAAGTCAGATTTAAAACGCAAAACAGCTTGGAATACATATGTCATTAAAGGCTTGCCAAAAACACCAATTGCCAATCCAGGCCGCGACTCTATCCTTGCGGCACTAAATCCAGCCAAAAGTGATTATTTGTATTTTGTATCTGACGGTAAAGGTGGTTTACGATTTGCAAAAACACTAGACGCACATAACCGTAATGTAAGATTATTCAGACAATTCCAACGTGCGGCAAAACAATAAAGCGATAGAACAGGACGTCATTATGGCCAAGCATGAAAAATCAGATATACATAAGAATATCATAGGTCGTCGAGGCTTTATGCTGGTTCTTTCATCCCCATCCGGGGCTGGCAAGACAACTATCGCACGGCGCCTTATTGAAGAAGAAAACAGTCTGGAAATGTCTGTTTCAGCCACGACAAGACCTCGCAGACCTGGCGAGGTAGAAGGTAAGGACTATTATTTTGTTGAGGACGAAGCCTTTCATTTGATGACTAATCGTGGTGAATTTTTAGAGCATGCCAATGTATTCGATCATTATTATGCGACCCCTGCCGCGCCGGTGATGAAGGCTTTGGGCGAGGGACGGGACATTCTGTTTGATATAGACTGGCAAGGAACTCAGCAAATTGCTGATAAAAGCCGTGACGATCTTGTTTCGGTTTTTATTCTACCCCCTTCAACAAAAGATCTGGAAAAACGGTTGCTGAATCGTGCACAGGATAGTGCCGATGTGGTGGCCAAACGCATGGCCAAGGCCGCTGATGAGATCAGCCATTATCGTGAATATGATTATATTCTGGTTAATGAAGATGTCGATCAAGCGATCAGCGAAATTAAAGCGATCATGATTGCCGAAAGGCTGAAACGCGACCGCCAGATTGGTTTAACTGATTTTGTAAAAGAGCTACGAAGCGAAGTTTAGTTAAGCTGAGTTATGTTGATCTGAAGGCGTTGCTTTCATGCAGGTTGGCAAGCTTGCAAAATGACGCGATATCAAGGTCTTGTGGTCGTGCTTCTGGATCAATGTCAGCAGCAATAAGCAGCGCTTCGCCTCCCATTTTTTTCAAGGAACTTCGTAGCATTTTGCGCCTTTGACCAAAAGCATGCCTTGTCACATCTTCAAGGTGTTTTTGACTGCAGGTAAAGCGCGGTGCCGCAAGGGGAACAATGCGCACAACTGACGATGTTATCTTTGGTGCAGGTACGAATGCTTCGGGGGGAATATCGAACAAAATCTCGGCATCGGCAAGCCATCCAGTAAGGATACTTAAACGTCCATAGGCGCTATCGCCAGGCTTGGCTGTTATTCGCAAAGCCACTTCACGCTGGAACATTAATGTCATCGACTCAAAGCGTGTGGCATGTTCTAGCCAGCGAATTAACAATGTTGTAGCGATGTTATAAGGTAGATTGGCAATAATGCGTCGGGGTCCAGGCTCAAGATCCCATATTGGAAAATCCATTGCATCAGCTTCGGTTAGCTCTAGGCGGCCATGCGCGGCCGATAGAAGCGACGCAAGTACATCAGGAGCGCGCCGATCCTTTTCGATAGCAAGGACTTTTGTTGCACCTTCAAGAAGCAAGGCACGTGTTAACCCCCCGGGGCCAGGGCCAATTTCAATTGTGGTACCTGTCAGAGGCGAGGCTGAGCGCGCAATACGACGGGTTAGATTGAGATCGAACAAAAAGTTTTGTCCAAGTGATTTGCGTGCACGCATATCCATCGCACCGACAAGATCGCGCAAAGATGGCAAAGCATCAATTTCGTTGTTGCTGGCGTCTAGGTCAGAGTGATCAAGGATGGCTTTGTTGGATGTGTCATGCATTGCTGGTGGCCTGACTGTCTGCCATTCGGCGCGCTTGAGTAATGGCTGCGATCAGACTGTCTGGCCGGGCAAGACCTTGTCCGGCAATATCAAAGCCGGTGCCGTGATCAGGTGATGTGCGGATAAAATCAAGACCCAAGGTTATATTTACCCCACCATAAAAATCAATTGTTTTTAACGGGATAAGAACCTGATCATGATACATGCCCAAAGCAACATCATATTTGGAACGCGCTTTGGGATGGAACAAAGTATCAGCTGGATATGGCCCTGTTACATTTATGTTCTGAGCACGTAGTATAGCAATGGCAGGGGCGATAATTGTGGCATCTTCCTGACCCATGGAACCTTGTTCGCCAGCATGAGGATTAAGGCCGCATACCGCAATATGAGGATCATTGATTTGTTCAAATTGGCGAAGGCTTTTCGCTATCAGGTGGCACGCATCAATAATCGCTTCAGGGGTTATGCGTGACGCAACGTCGGCCAGTGGGATATGAACGGTCAAGGGTACGACACGCAAATTATCACAGGCAAGCATCATTAAAGGTGCGCCTTTATCTGGGGAACATAGGCTACCCAGAAATTCTGTATGACCAGGATAGGTAAAGCCTGCTTCATACAAATTTGCCTTGGCTATGGGGTTGGTCACCATGGCGGCGGCTTGGCCATTTTGGATATATTCGGCGGCGTCTTTGATGGCTTTGATAATCATTGATGCATTGGCTTTTTCGGGAGTGCCCGATTTGGGTGGAACAGCCCATGAGATGGGTAGTACCTGCATTGCGCCACAGTCAGGGTCAAAGGAATCAAGCTGTGGTATCGATATGATTTGAAAATCCATTCCTAGATCACTGGCCAGCGATTGAAGCCTTGCGGCATCTTCAAAAATGACAAAATCTTGACATCCTTGTTGCCATGCTTTCAGCGCAATTTCAGCACCAATGCCCGCAGGATCGCCAGATGTTAGGATGATTGGTTTTTGTATCACAATAGAGCCTCAGTCGATCAGCTCAATTGAAGCTTTGCGCCGAAGACGCAACAGATACCGCTCGCTTAGAGACCCAAAAAGGCGATTGAACTGAACTCGGTAAATTTCATCACGTGTAGGCAAATTCAATTCAGGCTTGAGGCGTTTGCACACCATGAATGATGCAATACCCTCACTAAAAGATAAGGCTTCGCTTGGCTCACCCACATTAAGCTCTTTAACCAGATTTTGCATTTGAGGTGCCAACTCGCCCAGACGAAGATCTTCCAGTAGTGGCGCGGTACCAGAACCATATTTTTCGTGAAGCGCAATCATATCATCACAGGCTTGAATGTTGGACACATCACGTTCCAGTCTGGCGGCAGCTTCCAATCTATCAGACTTTGTTGCATCTGCATTTACGGGGAGAATGGCACGAACAAGCCAGATTCTTGATTGTGAAATATCATTAGCACCATTTTTACGGTCGCCAGTTTTTTTGAAAATATAAACAGCACCATCAAGTTGAACTGGATCACTGACCCCATTAACCTCAAGCGGGGCGATGATCGCTTGCAATTTTTCTGGCAGGCGTTCTATTAAAACCCATCCCAAACGCCCACCTTGCTGAGCGGTGCCAGCGGCAGAATATTGCTGGGCAATGGCATTAAAATCAGCTCCCTTTTTTACAGCGCTGACCATTTCTGAAGCCAGTGTCATTGTGGCTGCCAATGGACGATTTGGCTCAGGTGCCAGAACAATTTCACTTATATTGACCTGTGGCTGAGACGCGTCAGCTGAAATGCGTTCAAGTTCGGCATCAATCTTGTTGTCGATATCTGCGAATTTGTCAGCAAACTTGTCCTGTAAATAACCGCTCCAGATAAGGTCAGTGGCAAATTTGGTTTTGACAGAGTCATAATTCAGGTTCATGCGTCTTAGCGCGGCTGATCCTGTCTCGTCGTCAGATGAAAATGATTGTTCTATCAGATTAGCGGCTGGGCCATCGGCTTGCTGTCTAACTGAGGCATTTGTCGTCAGGGCAACTTGCATCTTCAACGTATCATCAACAAGCATCTGCAAAGCATCCTTGCGAATTTGCTTTTCGATGTTTTCTGTTTCCGGAAGGTTGGTCACTGCTTTCAGAAATCTGGCACGTTGATCAACATCATAATTTGTGATTGGTTTTCCATTTACCTTTGCAACTATTTTCAAGTTTGCATAAGCGCTGAATCCTCCCCACGTCATCATGCCAAAAAGCAAGACAGATGCAGTTATGATTCGGATTAATGAAGTTTGTTTCATCAAATTTTCCAGTCAGTTTTCATCAAGACGTGCCAGCATAATAGACCCAATAAGAAATACAGATATTGCCGGCGTCCAGCCAGCGACCACAGCGGGAACAGTCAATGAGGTTCCCATAACGTGCATAAGATAACTAAAAATAAAAATGCATGTTGCGATTCCAAGGCCCTTTATTATCAATTTCATCTGTCGTCCGCGGTTTATTGAACGAAAGGTGATACGCGTAGCTATCATCGAAATGCCCACTAACAGAAGCGGAAACGCCAAAATCTTGTTAAAATGAATTTCATGATTGATTGTTGGTAAGCCTGCTCGTTCTAAAACATTAATAAAATGGGGTAACGCATAAACTGAGATTGAATGAGGAGACTGGCCAGATCGTGACAGATCAACAGCGCCCAAATTGGTTGGAATGATGAATGTGCCAAGATCGGCATTTAAGCCATCACTATCCCATTGTGTGCCATCGTTAACTTCCCATCCCATCTGGGTCAATTGCATTGACTGGGCTTCTACGCGCCAATTTAGTTCAAACCCATTAACAAAACTATATATTGTGGGGTTACTAATTTGCGCTGTTTTCATATTCAACGCATCTCCATTGATGATAATTTTCACATCATCCTGCATATCACGAAGCCAAATGCCACTTTCTGATATTGTTAAATTATTTGATGTATCTCCACTAAGCGTCGCCATTTGGCTATCATATCGTTTCGATGTTACAGCCCCAATCGGATTTATCACCATAACAAACAAAATGCCGATACCAAGTGCCGAGACTAGCACAGGGCTTAATGACAGCCATATGGATTGCCCAAACCCCCGTGTCACAATGAATTCGTTTGATTTATTCCAAGCATTAAAGCACAGCATCGTTCCAATAAGCACGGCAAATGGTAAAATTACCTCAATGATATTTGGCAGATTTAGTATTGCCAGCACAGGCACGCTGATTTCTTGAACATCGGATTTGTTCACGCTTTTCTGGCGCATAAGTTCGACGCTCTGGATAACGCTTATTATGATGGTGAGGCCAAAAAGACACAGTAAAATCCATCGAGTATAATAGGATGCAAAATAGCGGAATAATGTACCGAAAATAAAAAATGGATTCATGTTTTACACATTACTCCCATATTTTACTGGTCTGATTAGGACAAAACCACAAATAATGATTGGTAATATGGATATAGCGTGAACAGACATCCATAATTGCGGCATTGTTATTGTCCAGCTTCGGGCAAGAATCAGCCCGACAATCAGTCCAAGACAGCAACTGATATTTATCAAAGACCGCCGTAACCAAAGATCGCGTCGCAGTTGCCCATGTAACGTGATAGTAATCACCGTCATAACAAGGGCTAATGCCAGTAGCGGCGAGGCAATGCGATAATGTCCTTCGGCAACTCTTTGAAATGCATATTCTGGATAGGGTGATTTTTCAACATCAAGCAGGTTGGTTATGCTGTCCTCATTCATGTCGTTTGCGACACGTTCACTTGGTTTTTTTTCGTTTGTCGTAAGTGCAAGCGAATGCGTTTCAAACAATAGCAAAGCACCTGATTCGCCGTCACTATTCACCTCTGAACGCTGACCATTTGCCAGAATTAACGTTGGACGATTGTCTTCACCTACAAATTTTCCATTTTTGGCAGTCAGGATGATTGTTCTATCAACCGTTCGGGTGTCTTGAATGAATACATCATTTACAACGTTATTTTCACTGCGAGAGCCGATAAACATTGTTAATCCAGGTACCACCTCGGTAAATACACCATCCTGTAAAAGAATGACGGGTATGCCATTTCGAAGATTAAATTGTAGATCTTTGTAGGTGCCAAACGAAGTTGGCAGCAAAAACACAGAATTAAAATAAAGAAAGCTGGTCAGCAAAACACCCAAAGCAATAGGTGCTTTGGCAAGTTGTGCTGAGCTGAGACCGACCGCTTGCATGACAGTCAGTTCACGATCGGCAAGTATGCGGTGGAACACCCAGTTTACAGCGATGAAACCGGCGATTGGTAGGGCGATTGTTAACCATAAAGGAATGACGGTGATCGACATCAGCAGAAAATCAAAAATGGGTGCGCCCTTATTCACAACAAGCTCAAGCAACTTGATCGTTTGGAACAACCACATGATTCCAATTAGCACCATTGAAATGATGCAAGTGGCACGAAACAGCTGGTTGAAAATATAGATATTAAACTGCATGATAGGGCGATTCCTCATTTATAGTCTAAATACCACATACGCCAACGAAAACGCAAAAAATATGACGCTCTTACAATTCAAAAATGATGATATATATCCAATGATATGTGATATCTATTCGTTACCGAAGCCATTAAAATGTTCCATGCAAATTTTAGCCAAAACAAGAGGTTTTTATGACCAGTAAATTGAAGCTTAGTTTTTCCAATGATGCCCCAAAGGGTGATTGCATAACTATATGTCTTATTTCTGAAGATAGCGTAATTATCCCAACGCTTGATAAAGATGTTGCGGCTCAAGTGATTGCAAAGATGGCAAGCGCGCAATTCACCGGCAAAAAGGGAACAAGCCTAAGCTTGTATCTTGACGAAGGCACCTATTTACTTGTTGGTGTTGGTGAGACCGTTAAGGCTGGAATTCATGCCGAGACTGTTGGCGGTAAATTATTTACCGCACTTGCGGCAACACCGCAAAAACGTGGCTGGCTCCCCCCACATAAATTTGCCGATGAAGTGGCTGGTGACATTATCTTTGGTGTTGAGCTTGCCGCTTATCATTTCGAACAGTATTTTACCGAAACCGACAGTGTTGAAGCGTCTGTTCAGCTAGTAGTCTCAAATGAATTTATCACCGAAGATGATCGTGTTCTTGCTGACCGACAAGCACTTGCTAAGGGTGTGGCGCTTGCTCGTGATCTTATTTTTGAACCAGCCAACAAACTCTATCCTGAAGCGTTTGCAGATCGGTGCGCAAGCTTATCCTCGTTAGGTCTTGAAGTGGAAGTTCTTGACGAGGCTGATATGGAAGCGCTTGGCATGGGTGCGCTACTTGGTGTTGGTCAGGGATCGCGTCGTGAATCACGTATGGTCGTGATGAATTGGCGTGGCGGTAAAGATGAAGCCCCGCTTGCACTTGTTGGAAAAGGTGTTACCTTTGATACAGGCGGTATTTCGCTTAAGCCTGCTAAAGGCATGGAAGACATGAAATGGGATATGGGCGGTGCAGCAGCTGTAACAGGGGCTATGGCGGCTATTGCAGGCCGTAAAGTTAAACGGAATGTTGTGGGCGTTATTGGGCTGGTTGAAAATATGCCTGATGGAAACGCACAACGTCCTGGTGACGTCGTTACGGCCATGTCAGGCAAAACAATCGAAGTTATCAATACCGATGCAGAAGGTCGCTTGGTACTTGCCGATGCATTGCACTATACTGAAACACGTTTTGAACCAGCCATGATGGTTAATCTGGCAACTTTAACTGGGGCTATTATTGTTTCGCTAGGCAAGGAATATGGTGGCTTGTTCAGCAATAGTGATGAGCTGGCTGCGCAATTGACACAGGCTGGCATGGCAACCGAAGAAAAGCTGTGGCGCATGCCCATGGGCAAGGCCTATGACAAAATGTTGAAATCACATATTGCGGATATGAAGAATATTGGTGGCCCTTATGGTGGGTCGATCACGGCGGCTTGTTTCCTTGAACGCTTTGTTTCCAAAACCCCTTGGGCGCATTTGGATATTGCGGGTAAGGCGTGGTCAGATAAAGCATCGGCGACAGTACCAAAAGGCGGTACCGGCTTTGGTGTTAGATTGTTAAACCGTCTTGTCGATAACTGGACACCAGCTCATATCACAACCAATGACAACTAGAACCCAAGGGTGAAATAGCAAAGCTATCGGGTGGTATTACGGCTAATGAGTCAAATCGATTTTTATCATCTTACCAAAACGGAACTGAAAACGGTTTTGTTGATGTTGCTGAAAAAAACACTGGCAGCGGGAAAAAAGGCGTTAGTCTTATGCCCTCAGCCAGCGGCATCAGCACTTGATACAGATTTATGGACACGAGAACCAGATTCATGGTTTGCACACGGTCTAGATGATGCAGATGGTCAGGATGTAGCTAGAATCTGGATTTCAACTGATATGGCAGTTAATCCGATTAAGGCAGAATTTGCCTTTTTGCTGCATGGCAGTGTGCCCGCTGATATTGGTCAGTTTGAAAGGGTTTTTAACTTGTTTGATGGTCGATCTGAGGCACAGATACAGCAAGCGCGTGATCATTGGAAAAGCTGGGGTGATCTTGGCCTGGCCGAACGTGGTTACTTTGCCGAAACCGAAGATGGAAGATGGGAAAAAAAGGCCTAAATTTAATTGTGAAATAAATGCATGAAGTTATGACTTGTGCCAAACGGTCTGCTCTTGTATTGAAGCCCAACATTCCATTTTAGCTGATATCAGAGGATCGCAACATGGCACTCGAAAGAACTTTTTCTATTATCAAACCTGACGCAACACGCCGCAATTTAACAGGCCAAGTCAATGCCCGCCTTGAAGCTGCAGGCCTTCGCATTGTCGCTCAAAAACGTGTCCTTCTAAGTGACCGTGAAGCCAAAGAATTCTATTCGGTTCATGCTGAGCGCCCGTTTTACAATGATCTGGTGTCATTCATGACATCTGGTCCTGTTGTTCTTCAGGTTCTTGAAGGTGAAAATGCAATTGCCAAAAATCGTGAGACAATGGGCGCCACAAACCCAGCTGATGCAGCCGATGGCACAATTCGCAAGGATTTCGCTGAGTCAATTGAAGCCAATTCAGTGCATGGATCTGACAGCCCAGAAAACGCGGCTATTGAAATCGCATATTTCTTTGCTGGTTCAGAAATCACTGGGTAAATGCGGAAGCCGCAAAGGCAAAAAAATAGATTCGAATCACAAAGGCGGGGCAAAACCCCGCCTTTTGTATGCCGATAAATTTTAACCGGACGAAGCGAGCCTACTAAAGTAGGGTAGCAGCCATGGCTATAAGCACGACAATGACCAAACCGATAACGATCTTTGATGCTGTCATAAAACCGTTATAGATCGCTAAATGCGATTTGGCCTGCTTGTCAAAATCTGAGGTATCCATCTTATCTCTCCCACTTTACGCATCACATTTAATATTATTTTCTATTTTATGGCCTATGCCATAGCAAAAATCAATCCGCCATTATGGCCAAATTAATGAAGCTTCAAGTTGCGCACGCTTTGATGGAGCAAGACGGTTCAGGGCAGATTGTCTGGCATGCCATATTACATCTGATCTGGTGATTTCAAGGTCACCATGAGCAAGGCTGCTGAGTACAAATGGATATAAGAGATGTTCCAGCACCAAGACACGTGCGGCTAATGTTGTAGCTGTATCCGCAGATTTTATATCAAGTGCTGCTTGTAGAATCGTAGGGCCATCATCAAGTCGCTCGGAAACGATATGAACGGTAACACCATGCTGTTTTACACCGTCAGCAAGCGCGCGTTCATGTGTATGAAGCCCTTTATAGGCAGGTAAAAGTGATGGATGGATATTCAGAATTCGGGGTGCAAACCGCGTCACGAACGTGGTTCCAATAAGGGCCATATATCCGGCCATGAAAATATAATCAGGGGCAACATCGTCAAGAACAGC
>Ga0233444_10000874_pt1 | contig 36428 bp, 27 predicted proteins | sample SI_124_October20_6_FD_182792 | JGI IMG/M metagenome (GOLD analysis project Ga0233444, IMG submission 182792) | Seawater microbial communities from Saanich Inlet, British Columbia, Canada - SI_124_October2016_10_MG | ecosystem: Environmental > Aquatic > Marine > Inlet | place: Canada: British... | reverse complement strand
TACCACTTCAGGTGATGGAAGTATCACAAAAATCATGATTGAGCCTGATGACGGTAGTGACCCAGTTGAAGGAGACCCTGCAGATAATGCAGTTATTTCTTACACTTGGATGACTCACGGTGTATTTACTGTCACCTTATCTGCAGAAGATAGTGAGGGGAACTCGCATAGTATTATGATCAAAGTGAAAATCGACATGCATATGGTTTGGACAGATTCAAGCACCACATCTTCTACTATGCAATTTGATGCAACCCCTGATTGCGAAGATGGTGACCCACTACCTGATAGAATTACTATTTCTTCCACTGTATCAAACCCTGGAGCTGGTTGGTTCGGCGGAGGTGCAAATTCAGATGTCACGTGGTCCTTGAAGAATCCGGGCGAAGAAGAAATTGCTTCGAACACAGGAACTATTCCTGATGATAACTCTGAAACATGGGACTATACAACAAGAGACATCGTTGAAGGATTTTGGACACTTTCAGTAGATGTAGCAGAAAACGGTGACAATGTAAATGTCAACAACGATGTTACCATTGCATACGCAGAAGGTGCTGAAGACCCAACTAACTCCCGCCAAGAGTGAAAGTAAAGTGAAAGTAAACTGCAACCTTGCAGTGCACGATTTACAATGCATGGGTTGAATAGATACCACTTTCAAGTTCACAGTAAGGACCCCTTATTCCCTTGATATACTTAGGCTGGACAGTTCGGTTCATGGCAGCAAAGAACAAGTCAACTAAGCAGAAGAAAGAAGAAGCGTCTGAAGCAGAGGTTATCACAATGGAAGAAGAACCAGAGCCAGAGGCAGGGATCGAAGACCTTCCAGGCGTAGGACCAGCCACAGCAGAGAAGTTGCGTGAAGCAGGTTTTGATGAACTACTAGCATTAGCAGTAATGAGCCCTGGTGATCTTGCAGAGCAAGCAGAATTGGGAGAAGCAGTAGCTGGTAAAATTATCCAGGCTGCAAAGAAAATGGCAAACATTGGTGGATTCGTTTCAGGATCTGCACTCCTTGAGCGAAGAAGAGAAGTTCAGAAACTTTCCAGTATGGTTCAATCAATCGATGACCTATTGGCAGGTGGATTTGAGACACAATCTCTCGTCGAAGTCTACGGAGAGTTCGGTTCAGGTAAGACACAGATTGGCCACCAATTAGCAGTCAACTGTACAATGCCTGTTGAACAAGGTGGATTCGATGGAGACGTATTCTACATCGATACTGAAGATACATTCCGTCCTGAAAGAATCACTCAGATGGCTCGTGGCCACGGCCTAGATCCTGAAGCGGTTCTTGACAGAATACACGTAGCTCGTGCATACAACTCTGCTCACCAGATGCTTTTGGCTGAGGAAATTAAGAGAATGAGTAGAGGAGTAAATGTCAAGATGATTATCGTTGATTCTCTAACAAGTCACTTCCGTGCAGAATTCGTAGGACGTGGAATGCTTGCTAACCGCCAGCAGAAATTGAATAGGCATCTGAAAGACCTCAAGCAACTAGCAGATGTCAACAATGCACTGGTTCTTGTCACTAACCAAGTAATGAGCAAACCAGATGCAATGTGGGGAGATCCAACGAAGCCAATTGGAGGACACGTACTAGCACACGCATCAACATTCAGGCTTTATCTTCGCAAGGCAAAGGGCGGGCGCAGAATCGCTCGCTTAGTAGACTCTCCAAACTTACCAGATGGTGAGTGTGTCTACCAGGTCTGTGAAGACGGTCTCCGTGACTGAAAGCAACCTCGACAATCGCCTTCTCACCCCTTAGGGGTGGCGGCACATTCAAGGTAGGTGGAATGAGGATGAAGCAATATGCGTCACCTCATTGAGCGTGTTCTTGAGCTTGCTGAAGAAGAAGAAGGACCTGCCATTAGACCAACTAGCGTTGAAGAAATGGATTCGAATGATGAAGAATTACGTACTCTTCTCGAATCGCTACAACCTAGGATCAGAGTGTATGGCGCAGGTGGTGCTGGATGCAACGCAGTTAGCCGTTTACATGAAGAAGGTTTATTCGAAAATAGGTATGTTACTGGGCATGCAATCAATACTGATGCACAAGCATTGTTGATGAGTCCTCTGGAAAATAAAGTCCTGATTGGAAGGACTGCAAGAGGGCGAGGGGCCGGTGGAGACCCAACGAAAGGGGAAGCCGCTGCTCTTGAGAGTGAAAACAATCTGCGCCGTATTACTGAAGATACCCAACTAGCGATAATTACTGCTGGAATGGGAGGAGGTTCTGGAACTGGTGCTGCTGGGCATATTGCAAGACTCGCCAAGGAACAAGGCGCCCTAACTGTCGCGGTAGTTACATATCCATTCAATTCCGAAGGAACACTCAGAAAACAAAATGCTGAATGGGGATTGGAAAGACTTAGAGAATACTGTGATACGATTCTTGTTATTCCAAACGAACGTTTGTTAGAGATAGATGGTGTTAGAGACTTGCCACTTGCAAGTGCATTTAGAGTAGGAGATGAGTTACTGGTTCGCGCCATTACAGGAGTTACTGAACTCCTTACCACTGACGGAATGGTCAATCTTGACTTTGAAGATTTGAAGGCTGTTATCAATTCAGGCTCCGGTGTCGCAATGATTGGACTCGGTGCTGCAAGTGGGCCAGGAAGAGCCGAGGCTGCCACCCTTGAAGCGCTACACTCCCCTCTATTAGACCTGGATGTTTCTGATGCTAGAGGTGCACTGATCAACGTGGTCGGCGGACCTAACCTCACTTTAGGAGAAGCTGAAAAGTGTGCAAAACTGATTCAGGGAAGAATCTCTGAAAATGCTAGAATTATCTGGGGCGCTGCTGTTGATGATAGCCTTGGTGAAGATATTCGTGTGATGCTAGTCCTTACCGGAGTTAGGTCGGAACAGATTCACGGAGCTAGTGAAAATAGACAATTACGTGCATTGAAGTCACGCAATATCGAATTCGTGAACTGATTAGTCTCTAATTGCGACTATTGCTAGACCGATTACACCTATCAGCGCAATTACAGCGAACGCTTTCTGTCGAGCGGATACTGAGTTTGACAAGTCCGGGGGACTGGTGTCGCCTGTGTATTCAGGCCCCGGAACTGCTAGTGATTGTGAGTTCCACTCGTCGTCACCAGAAGCAGAACCGTCTCCATTAACGGCATTTCCGTGGACTATGAAAGTCGCCAGAACATCATCTTCGGCAGGTGCAACCCAAACTGCATTCCAAACACGTCTGTCATTTATTTCACTAGAGTGAGTGTATCCTCCATCCATTAGTTGCCAATCACCAATAATTTCTCCTTCAGATATTATGACTCTGAATCCGCCCTGTATGTCATTTTCTTCAACAGGGGAGTCTATTGTGAGTGTAATGTTGTATTCTTGAGAGACATTATATTGATCTGGTAAACCATCTAGAGTCACAGATGTTGAGTCATCGGCTCCCCCGTGACATACGCATCCGTTGTCGCCTCGTCGATCAATTCCATTTGGCAATGCTTGGATTTGTCCAACCATTAAGATCAATAGAAGGAGAACTACCAGTCGCCTCATATGTGGTCCTGTAAGCCCCTTGACTTGAATGTTCAACATCACATATTTGTTAGGTGTGTAGAATTATCCAACTTTTTCTGGCCTTCTTCCAATAGATTCCATCTTAGAGAACGTCCCCTTCCTGATGATTCCACAAAGTTTCTTTCTGACAATTGCTTCATGTGATAGGATAATAGTTGACGACTAGTTGCTAATTTGGTCCTCAACTCTCCTGTATGAATCCCGAGTGCTCCACTTTCAGATAAAACTTGTAAAATCGCAATCTGCATCCCGGTAACTGGATTCTGAATATCCTGTAAACGAGTTTGGTCAACTCCTGATGATGCAAAGCGCCTGACGCGACCATCCATCCACGTTATCACGCGCCCTTCCTTCTCTAAAATCTGGATATGATGAGCCGTTACTCCGTTGCCTAATTCTAAAGCATCCCTAAGTGCGGAGAAATGTATTCCAGGGTGTGCTTCAATGAATCCCAATAAACGACCTCGGGTGAATATACCGCCTTCTCCACGTTGTGTGATTGCAAGGAGAGGCCCCATTACTGCAAGAAGAATTGCAAATCTGGCACCCTCACTTGCAAAGATTGCTGTTGCTGTAGAGGTTAGTAATCCGACTGCCATGATTGCCATCATTGTCAGAACAATAATCTGAGTTGCAGGTAGAATCCATTCAGGTTGCTCAAGATTAACGGTCTTGAGCGGGGTAGAATCGCCGCTTAGGTCATCAGATTCAACAGTCGATTCTGGCGAGTTGCCATCATCGGCTGATTCGATTTGAAATTCATCTTCTGAAGAATTATCTTCTGATTCGTTAGAAGAATCTTCGTTCTGATAGTCTTCTTCAACCAAGTCAGGATCGGGTTGCTGCTCACTAACTACATTTGATGAATCAATAGATTCTTCCCACTCGGATTCGATTTTGTCAAGATTAGGTATTGTCGCCGCAAGGAGTGCAATGAATGTCAAAGCCAACAAACGCCACCCGATGACATCCCGACTCAGCATGTTAATCCCTACAGTTATACCATTAGAGTTTCATGGTAAATGGCTTTGACCATAGGATGCATCAATACATGGTTTCAATAAGTAAGTGAAACTTCAGATAATTTAGTTGAGCAAAATGTACCCGTTTGATACCGATGAAATTCAACAGGAAGAGGAGGAAGATATCGATCCTTTCGAAGAATTACAAATTGGCACCAGAGCAGCGCCAGAAAGCGGCAGTTCTGCACTTGACCAGTTTGAAGAAGACGACCTTCTTGCAGCATTTTCTGATGATGAGGATGATGAAATGGAGGAAGTTGTGTTATCTTTCGAGGAAGACAATGTGCCCGCCATAGAGTCAGCAGCGCCTTCCACCAACAACAGTTCTGAAGCAACGTACAAACTACTTCTGGAAACTGTATGGGTTGACGATATACTAGACCCTTCGGAAGTCGAATTATTAGCTCGCAAAAGAGGAGAACTCGGTCTAAGTTTCGAGAGACACTTACAATTGGTTCGCGACATCATTGGAGGCTAAGCAATGGCCCCCACACCTTTCGTGCATGGCCTAGCATTAGCTTGGTCTGATGGCGCTTTGTCACGTGACGGAGCAATCATGCTCGAAACATTACAGAAGCAATTAGGAATTAGTGACAAAATCAGAGCTGAGCAGGAACAGTCCTGGCTAGCAGATATTTCCAAAACCGATAGAAGATCATTCGGCGATGGCGACCAAATACTTCGTGAATGGTTAGATGCACTAGGCGATAAAGAGAGCCTTGCTCCAGCAGCAAGATCGATGGGGAGAGCAGCATTAGATGTTGGATTGTCAAAGACATCCTGGTTCGAAGCATTGCAATTTGCTGAAGGCTTAGGGCTAGGGGGAGAACTGGCTCACGGCGTGTGGCTAGAAGAAGAGGCTGAACCACTGAATGGTTGGCCTCCAGCGCTTGACCCATTGGCGGTTATTCTTGGATTAGTAATGTCTGTTCCAGGCGTTACAATTCGTAGTGAAGCCCAGTTTAGTAATGGAACCCCTTCGGTTTCAATTAACCATCCCGACGCTAAACCCAGCCATTTGTCTTGGATGCCGAGTCTATTGCCAATTGATTCTGAAGGTTGTGAATGGGGATGGGATAATGACTCAAAATCAGACTCGGAAATGCCGTCCAGTTCGATAAATTATTCTCACAGTGTTCTGCTTGCATGGATTAGAAGATTGGTTACTATGAGAAGAGATAGAGGCGAAGATGGCTTGACTGGTCTACCCCCAAATTGTCTTCTAGTTCCATCATCTACTGATGTCACATACGAAGGAAATACAATGACCCTGTCGATGATTGTTGACTTGGGTGAATCAGGCTTGGTTAGACCATGGGCTTCTGTAAAGGTGGATCAGTCTCCAGAAATCATCCCTGCTCCAGATGGTATCTCTGAAAGTTGGGTTAAGATTCACGATGCTTTGGGCGGACTACTAATTACTGGACTAGAAACACTGCCTAGACAGTTGCTTACTGCAAGTGGAACAGAAGTCAGTATCTCTGCGCCAACGCTAGATGGTTCGTGGGTAGTTCACGATATCGTGTGACTCATTCGCTGTGAATCTCAACATCGTATGTCATCTTGCAGTCATCCCTGATGCTGTGCGAAACGCTACAATACTTATCATGAGATTTCTTAACAACTCTTTCAACTAGTTTCAAAGGGACATCCCCGACTACATGGTAGACCATGTGCATGGATGTGAAATAGCGTGGAGATTCATCTGCTCTAGTTGATTCCATCTCAACCCATACTTTGGAGAAATTACGTTCTTTGAGACCAATTACCACATCGACCAATGAACATGCCCCTACCATCTGTAGTGTGATTTGCATGGGGCTTGGTCCATCGTCCCAATTCATCTCTATGCTCTGGCCGTTGGAGTTAATTCCAACCAAATTTTTGCCACCCGTCCATTCGACTTTGCCTTGCATATTTGACCCATAAAGCCCTAAGAGAAGAAACCACCGTTGACCGCTGTGTTGATGAAGGGGCTCAAGTTGGCCCGTAATGAGCATCATGTCAGGCGACCCTATCACCATGGAAAACGGAGTATTAGTAGTTCCAGAAAATCCCATTGTATACTACATTGAAGGAGACGGAATTGGAGTAGATATTACTCCGGTTATGATCAAAGTCGTAGATGCTGCTGTTTCTAGAGCATACTCTGATAGTAAAACCATCACATGGAGTGAAACCCTTGCTGGTGAAAAGGCATTCAACGAAACTGGAGAATGGTTACCTGAAGCTACACTCGACTCTATGCGCTCTGGACTTGTATCCATAAAAGGGCCTCTAACCACACCTGTGGGCGGAGGAATCCGTTCTCTGAATGTTGCACTGAGACAGAAACTCGACCTTTACTCATGCGTAAGACCTGTCCGCTGGTATGAAGGAACACCTTCACCAGTCAAGTCTCCAGAAAATGTTGACATGATTATTTTCCGTGAGAACAGCGAAGACGTATACGCTGGTATTGAATGGGAAGCAGGTTCAGAAGGAGTTGCAAAGGTCATTGATTTCCTAGTGAATGAAATGGGAGTTGACAAAATCAGATTCCCAAACACCTCTGGAATTGGAATCAAACCAATTAGCCAGGAAGGAACTGCAAGAATCGTACGCGCTGCTATTCAATACGCTGTAGATAATGACAAAGACAGCGTTACCCTTGTTCACAAAGGTAACATCATGAAATTCACTGAAGGTGGATTCAGAGATTGGGGATACCAACTTGCCAAGGATGAATTCGGAGCAACTGAATTAGATGGTGGCCCGTGGTGCACATTCGTAAACCCAAGCACAGGTAATACGATTACCATCAAGGATGTAATTGCAGATGCTATGCTACAACAAATTATCACCAGGCCTGCAGAATACGGGGTCTTAGCAACTATGAATCTCAATGGCGATTACATTTCAGATGCCCTTGCTGCCCAAGTTGGCGGAATTGGTATTGCACCAGGTGCTAACATCAATTACGATACAGGAATCTCAATCTTCGAGGCCACTCACGGTACGGCTCCAAAATATGCTGGACAGAACAAAGTAAACCCAGGTTCACTGATCCTTTCTGCTGAAATGATGCTCAGGCACATGGGCTGGGGCGAAGCAGCAGACTTGATTGTCAAGGGAATGGAAGGCGCAATTTCTGCAAAGACTGTTACTTATGATTTTGAAAGGCTAATGGACGATGCTGAACTATTGTCGTGTTCTGCGTTTGGAGATGCAATCATCTCCAATATGTGATTAGAAATTAGGCACTGAATAATCAGCGTAACCAGGAATTTAGGTTTCGGCTGTTCGCAATTACGCCGAAGCCAAATCGCTCTTCGATAGCACGAGCGACTAGAGTAAAGTCAGAATCTCTAGTTGCGATGAGAATACTTCCAAGTTCACCCAGAGGCCTGTTTGCCATTGCTGTAGCCAGGCACATCAGTGTCTGGTCAGCTGTTTCAGGATAGATGTCCTTGTCATCAATAACTGTCCTCATCGGTTCGCCATGAACTCTCTTCATGGCAGTTATTTCGTCATACACTTCAGTATGCTCGGAGTAGAATGTCTTCATTTCAGCCCTGATGTCTTCATCATCAGCTTCGCCTTCAAGGTGAAGATCCATCGGTTTCCAAGTAGAGAAATCCTTGATGATTCCTGACGCAATCTCTTGAAGCGCATCGGCGGTTAGAATCTCATCTAACTTTCCAGCCCCAACCATTGTATCTACAAATCTGGCTCTAATTCTATCGAGGTCCCCCGCGATTGTTTCCAGTTCGCCTCTAACAACCTTAGGCAGCCAAATCTGGATAATTCCTTCATCAGACCTGTGCTTTAGAATTCTATGGAATTGACCATTCCCGCTGATGTCAAGTGATGCTTCTGAACTTATTCCCAACTTCTCAGAAATACGGTGTTGGAGTTCATCCATCAGGATATTTGTATCAATGATTACCAAAGGAGTTAGTGCGAGGTTTCGAAGATAAGCACGTTGCTTTACAGGCAAATTATGACGATGAGTAGCGAACAATCCACGCTCAGCAGCCGCAAGTCTCTTGATATCAAGAACACTGAATTTACCAGAATTTTGAGCTCTTTCGAGTAGCATCAAGCCTTCTAATGGCTTATCAGCTGATGCCTCTAGAGCGATTTCGTAAATCTCCTCACCGGTCGAGTCGTGCATCATTGCCTGAGCATAGCGGTTTTCATGAGTATGGCGATTACGCCTTCTCTCTCTCTGTAATGTATTCAAAGCAGCCTTAACTCTACCAGAGAATGGTTCCCTTGGTAATGGACGCGGATGAGAATTTGGATAGTTTCTCAGCAAATCCAATTCTTCTTCAGAATGGCGTACTCTCTCAACGCGTTGAGTGTTTCCTTGCTGGTCTTCTTGGTTTACCATCTCGGTTCTCTTCACGAAACTCTTCAACATTCTAGTTGCTTCATCCGCCTTGCCTTTTTTGGATGCGCTGAATGAAACGTTCAGATATAATTGGAATCTTCTTGTAAGTGCTGACTTTAGTGCAGGCTCTTGTTCTAGTAAAGCAACTGCTTCCGACCACTGCTCTGCGTGAGCAAGGTGAATCAGGGCCTTGCGGTGAAGTAGAATTTTATGCTCATAATCGAATGCATCGTGATCGCCAGCTCTTCTGTAGTCGCGTGCTGCATTCAACTCGTCATCATTGCTAACATGTACCGCTGCTCTTGCGAGAGTGTGCCATGGTGATTGAGGGTCATTATCTTGGAACCAACTGACTAGATTTGCCAAACCGATATCGTATTCGAGCACAAGATGGCGCACAGCCTGCATCATTGGCATTGCTGTAACTTCGCCAGAAAGAAGGCCTTCGAGAAGATTTACAACACCGTCTGATTTTCCAGTTTGTAATAGCCAAGAGGCTCTATTGAGTCGCAACGTATCGATTACTGCATTAAATAATCTTGACTCGACATCGCTTAACGAAGCATCATCTACACTCTTCGCCAATGTATCAAGAACCTTTGAATCTGCTAGGCCATCGCCTCCATCTTTGAGTGCTTGCTTACAATTGTTGAATGCTTTAATTCCATTCTTGTCCAGAGTGTCAACAATCCAGTCATCATCAGATCGTGCTGCTCCATCAAGCATCAAAATAAGCCCTCTACTAGCAGGAGAGAAGGCACTAGGAACTTCTGCGCTTTCAACTGTAGACAATGCACTTCTTCTCGCTGTCCTAATGTTTTCGAAATCCCAGCCCTTCGTACTAGCAGGTAGAAGGTGTGCTACCAATAGTGTTGCATATGGGTGGTCTGCGCACCTTTGTTCGTCTACCAACAAGACCTTTGCAAGTCTTGTAAGGTCTAAACCTCGTGTGAAAAGATCGATGGATGCATCGATTCCAACCGAGGCTCCCATGTCGTGCATGCGTCTTGCTGCTGCCGCCCTGAGAGTGAGGCTGATTTCATTATCAGTGATTATCTCAGACAGTGATTCTTCTGCTAGATTCTCAATTTGTAATGCTAACCAAACAAATGCTTCTTCTCCTAACTCCTTTACCAATGGCATCAAAATTGCCATATCTGCATCAGACTCTACAGATAATGATTGCAGTAATTCTAGTGCTGTTTCAGAGGAGCCTTCGCGAACGAGAGCTGCTAATTTCCACCAGGTAATTGTCTCTCTTTGTTGTGGAGTAGACACTAAATCTAGCCCTTCTTGGAGTTCATCGCTACTTAGTTTAGATGCTTCTTCAGGCATTAATTCCCATGCTGTCTTCTTTCTAGCAACCGACAATTCATCATCGCCAGAAAGTGAACGTGACGCATTCCAATCGTTTGCCTTGCCATCTCTAAGTTGCAATAAATCTGCAAGAGAATTTGATAAATCGGAATCGAATTTTGACAATTCTTTCAACGAATCTGTGGCGTCTTTCCCAAGATGGATATTCAGTAAAGCGCTTACAACACTAGCCTCGCCTTCGAGGTTTTCTAGACCTGAAATGTCTCTCAAGCCCTTTTTCCCATTGAGTTGTGCTTTAGCTTTTTGAAGTGCAATTTTCACAGTTGCATTAGTAACGTTGCTCTCCAACTTGGATAGAGTATTTGCCAAACTCTTAGAATTTGAAGGGTCTATTTTGGACTCACCTAAATCGTATGAGTCTTCTTCTTGTTCGACAACCTCGGATTGAGAAAAGGCTGCAAATTGAGCCAGAATTGGAGTTGCTTCAGCCATCTTTGACCAAACCGGGTGAACTCCGTCTGAAGTAGCAGTGTTGCGCAAATCTTCTACGGTTTCATCCCAAGATTCTTCCCAATCATCCGCGAATAGAGTCTTGCGAATTAGAAGTACTGCTAGGCGGAAAGCTGCTGGTGAGCCATCATCAAGCAATACTGCACTTGCTTCAGGAAGCCATTCCATTGGCCCACTTGCACCTCGAGAGGTTCGGCGTCCACGTAGTGATCTGCGGCTTCTCATCATAGAAGATGACGGCCCTGAATTGTCATCATCATCGCTAGGAATTTGCAATTCATTCAAAGCAATAAGAAGCAGTGACTTCCAAGGCTTTTCCAACATACGCCACTCGGGAGTCTTAGTTACAATTCTTTGACGAGTGGCTGGAGGAAGATTCTCCTTCATACCGGAATCGAGGCAGGATGCTAGGTTGTTCTCTTGTAACATCTTCACCCCTCCGGGGTGGGCGCTATGTCGGAGCCCTTTAGAGCCACCGGCTGACAAATCTTTCCAAACATCCTTGATGTGGAGCCCCCTCAAGCCTAATTGATGGAGACGCTCGACACCATTATCCTGTTGCTGCACCCCATTACTGCAGTTGCAATCCTCGCTTGGATGTGGTGGCAATACGGTTGGAAGCGTAAAAGTCACGAAATGAAAGGGGAGACCCGCCGAGAAGAAATTGAGCGCCACGAAAAGGTCGGAGAAAGGATACTGCTGGCTGCAATAATTTCTGTGATGATTGCATTCGTTGCTAGATGGTATGCTGGCTTAGGTTTGATTCCTGGCAGCCTTCACGGGTTCACCGGCCCACTAGGAATTTCTTTACTTTGGATCACTGCCAGATGGGGACGAAAATCACGCAAAGACAGGGTCACCAGGATGAAGCACGGGAGAGCCGCAGACCTGCTGATTGCAGTGATGTTTTTCCACTCATTCCTTGGATTCCTCTACATCTTCAGTATTCTTTGAACCGCCAAGCCACTTCGGACTCCACCAGTTCCACTTACCCATCAGTCTCATTGTCGATGGTACAACGAGGGCTCTGACGATAGTCGCATCAAGTAAAATTGCTAATGCAAGTCCAAGTCCAATCTGCTTGAGAATTACCACTGAAGATAATCCGAACGCCATGAAAACTACAACCATAATTGCTGCAGCGCCTGTGATTAAGCGGCCTGTTTTCTGAAGCCCGTTTGCAACTGCTTGGGTATTGTCACCAGTTGCTTCCCATTCTTCATGAATTCTCGATAACATCAGTACTTCATAATCCATCGATAATCCAAAGACAATACAGAACATGATCACAGGATTTGTTGTCTCAATGGGTTGAGGTGTGAAATTTAGGAACTCAGCGCCGTATCCCCATTGGAATACAAATACCAGCATACCAAATGATGCTGAGATGGATAGTATGTTCATTACTATCGCCTTAAATGGAATTATCACACTTCTAACCTGTATGAAAATCAAAACTATCGTCGATATGAAAATGAATGCGATTGCTATCGGCAGTTTGTCCTTTATTGCGTCTAAAATATCCAAACTGTATGCAGCGAAACCAGCCACCAATAATCGTGAATCGTCGCCGACGGTAAGTTCCCCAAGAAGGTCTGATTTATCGCTTCTAATATCTTCGACGAAACTTCTACTATCCTCTCCAGTAATCGGCCCCTCGAGAGAGAATATTACGTAGGTTACATTATCGGAAACGAATTGCTCTTTCATGTACTCTCTAGTAGCAATTTGTTGCGAGTTTAGCTCGTCATTAGGAGTCAACCAGAAGTCGACAACATCCGACTCGTTCAAACCTACTAATGGGTGCATTGCGTAACCGAATGCATCAATTACACGCGAATCATCAATATGTTCAGTCATCCATCGATGCATAGTCCTGATGTTGTTTTCCAAAAGTGGATCTTCCCCGTCAAAATCAACAACTATCATCGCAGAATTGACTGCTGATTCTGGCCACTTTTCATCCATGTGTTCGAATCCGACTCTTGTCTCATCATCGGGAGGCAAAGCATCCCTTGATGCGATAGAAAAGTCTGCTTGCAAGAATGGCAATCCTGCACCCAAGAGGATGATGAGAGTTGGAATCAATACCGCCCAAGGCCTAGCCATAACGAAATTTGCAATCTTGGCCCAAATTCCATCTTCGTCGTCTCCAGAACTGAAAGAAAATGGTATCTTCCATTTGAAGACGCGGTGGCCGAGGATAGCTAAAATTGCAGGCAGTACGATTATTGAGAATAACATTGCAACTGAGACAGATAATGTTCCACCAATTCCAAGACTTGGGAGTCCTGTGTTTTCGAAGAAGAGCATTCCCATCAGACCAATTGCTACAGTTACGCCACTGAAGAACACGGCCTTACCTGCTGTTGCTACAGTCATTGCTGTTGAGGTCCTGATATCTCTGCCCCGGTTCAATTCTTCTCGGAACCGGTTGACTAAGAATAATGAATAATCAACAGATACACCTATTCCGATTAAAGTGATAATATTCAATGCATATTGAGTTACATCTGTAGTATTCGATAGCCAAATAGTCATCCCCATCGCCGATAATACTGTCAGAATTGCTATTCCAAATGGTAGCAAGGCAGCCACTAATGTTCCAAATACAATCAGAAGAATCAGCACTGTAAGCGGTCCAGAAACCAACTCTGCTGTAATCAGATCCTCTTGGATTCGAGTATCAAATGTTACATCGATTGCTACAGCACCTGTTCTCCAGGACTCGAAGTCAGAGTCGACCTCTATCGACTCGTAATTATCAGCATACAACGCTTTGGCTTCTTTACGGTCAAGGTTGATTAATACCCTATTTTTAGCCCAAAAACCATCATCATCTTCGAATACGAACTCTTCTCTTTCATCACCGATTTTATCCCATGAATATTCGATTGTGACATCGTCTAGTTCTGCAAATGTAGACAGGGCGTCTATGACGGCGTTCTGCCAAACATCTGAAGAGTCATTTAGGGAATCATGATGAACTAATAATACGAATCCTTGGACATCTTCTTCTTCACCGAAAAAGGCATCTTCAGCGACATTGCCTGCCTCAATAGATTCGAGATCTCCCTCTCCCCAAGATTCCGCCCAGTTTGGGCCCATAGCAATCAGTGATGCCATTGCAATACATGCTAGCATGCCAACTGCAACAACCGCTTTACGGTTATCATAAGTGAACAGACCCAATTTGAAAAACAGACGGTCTTTCAACATGTTAGGGTCTGTTACACTTTCCATGGCTGCCCCCTTGGGGCATACTATTTCAGTTGATGGTTGATACCGTGTACCTCTTGCCTATATATCAAACCGATATAGAGAAGATATGCACAATGCGAATACGGAAATCAAATATCCAAAAAATCGCTGGGTGATTTTGGCTGTACTGGGACTTAGTTTGATTATTGTAATGCTGAACAACGTGACTCTAAATGTAGCACTTCCAGAATTATCTACTGACCTAGAAGCGGATAATTCTGAACTTCAATGGATCATGGATTCTTACGCATTAGTATTTGGCGGCACTCTACTAGTAATGGGAGCATTAGGTGATAGATTTGGTAGAAGGGGAGCTTTGCAAATCGGACTTATAATTGTTGGAAGTGCTTCTGCATGGACCGCCTTCTTCGCTGAAACGTCTACCGATGTGATTGTGGCAAGAGCGGCAATGGGTCTCGGGGCAGCGTTAGTAATGCCTTCTACGTTGTCTGTAGTCCTAGTGGTATTCCCGCCTGAAGAGAGAGGTAAAGCAATCGGAATATGGGCTGCCATGGCTGGAATTGGAGCCCCTATTGGGTTACTAGTAGGCGGTTGGGCTGTAGAACATTATGATTGGCAAATGGTATTCTTGATTAATGTTCCAATCATTCTTTTCGCTCTAATCGCTGGCGCCATTGTTGTTCCGCGTTCAAAAGATGAAAACCAAAATCCGCTCGATATAATCGGTGCAATTCTTTCAGTTGTTGCACTTGCCAGTTTGTTATACGGGATTATCGAAGGGCCTAGTCTTGGATGGGGCGATGGACAAGTCCTAGCAGCATTCGCAACCTCAATTGTATTTGGTTCAGGATTCATAATACGTCAGAAAAATACCGATTACCCATTATTGCCCCTAGAGTTTTTCAAAAACAAGAAATTTACTCTCGGTCTAATCGCAATAGCATTGGCTATGTTCGTAATGTTTTCATTCATGTTCATGCAAATGCTTCATTTCCAATTAGTCAGGGGTCACTCAGCGTTATCTGCTGCAATTCGATTCTTCCCTCTGCCGATGGGATTGATGCCTGCAGCAGCAAATAGTGACAAACTAGTTGCAAAGTTTGGAAGACCGAATGTAATCACTACTGGATTAGTCCTAGTTGCTGCTGGCCTATTCTTGTTCACCTTAGTTGAAATCGATACGAGTTACTGGCAGATTGCTGCTACATTTGTTCTACTTGGTGCAGGCATGGGTCTGACTATGGCTCCTTCTACAACAGCCATCATGGATGCGATTCCTGAATCTAAAGCTGGTGTTGGAAGTGCAACTAATGATGCTAGCAGAGAGATTGGTGGAGCATTAGGGATTGCGATTGGCGGGAGTGTTCTCAATGAGATTTACCAAAATTCAATTTCAATTCCTAACTCGGCGATGGGCAACTCTGGTTTGATTGAAAGTTCATTCCCCGCTGCGATGAAAATCGGGGCTCAGATGCTTGCAAATGGAAACGCCGAAGGTGGCGCCTTAATTGCAAGCGCGAAGGAGGCTTTCATTGAAGGTATGGTCGGGGCCTGTATTGTTGCAGGTTGCGTGGCACTAATAGCTGCATTTGTCGTGAAGTGGAAAATGCCTGAGGACGAGCCCATTAGTGAAGAAGAATAAGTCGATTAGAAATTTATTCAGCATATACTTCAAACGAACCCAATATCTTTGATTCCTGAGTATTCTTGATTGTTACATCAATATTACATTCAGCGGAGCATAAATCGTTTTGGCCCTCTGAAATCATAATACTTTCTCCTACGCTCCATGATTGGTCACTATCAATATCGTAGGTGCAAGGCGCCGACGAATCTTGGGCCTCACATATCATAGGCGCTTCATCGTCAACTGAGATTGTGACTTCCACTGCTGTCCAATCTATTGAATCTCCCTGATCCATCACGACTTGAAGTAACTCATCCCCACCATTCACTGAATTGTCTTGGGCAGAATCTGAGCCCTCAAACGTATATAGAGACAATTGAGAGCCATCGCCAGGTAATTCTTCGTCATCTTCTTCTGCGTCGCCTGTGCATCCTGCCAACAATAGTGTAGCGACCAGTAACAATACTTTGAATATCTTTGATTGATTCATGGTTTCCTTAACAAGTCGAAGTGTATTAACTTTAATGTATTAACGAAGCATTTTGCTTTCCCTGAGTTTCCACAAACTCATCCACTGTTCGAGATTGTATTCTTTATCTCCGTCAACCAATTTTCGATTAGTGCCATCGGCTGGTTGCACCCTACAGCCGCAAGCGTTTGCGTGGCCCCCACCTGTTTCATCTAGAAGTGTCGCAAGCATTGACAAATCAAAGGGGTTAGATTCCTCTCGAAACGAATTAGCATAGAACGAGGCCCCTAATGCTGGTCTACTGGAGTCTTCAATAGTGCCGTCAATATATCCATGAATTACGCAGCATGCTAAGGCTTCTGGTCCAGCTAAAGATGTGATTAGGTATCCATTACTGCGCATTCCAGTTCCACTCAAATCACATATTGCCAAACCATCGATTATTGAAGTCCTCTCCTGAACAATTGCAGATTGTTCTCCTCTTTCTGACCCCAATTTGTCCAGCCTTTCCTTGTGGCTTGCTAAGATTTCATCCAAGGGCACACCTGTAGCGAATTGGTTCATGACTACTTGCATATGGTCTGGATCAGACATTGATAGTGAGCGGGAAAGACGCATTACAGGGCCGTCTTCAACGAATTCATTTAGCGTAATTCCGCCAGAATCGAGAGCATCGACAATTGGCATAATCTCTTCTAAATGTGATAGGTCTAACTCATCTTTCAGTAAATCATACGCAGCCCTAGCCGCGGAAGGAGTGTCTCTCCAATGACAAATACCGCCTTTTTCCTCGAATACAACTTGCTCTTCAGGAGAGGGTCGGTTGGTTAGATGATGATCAAGATATAATCCGCAATCAGGATGGAACGGCAAATCACAAATCGCAGTATTTCGATCGATAAGGTGGTCAATATTTCCCATTCGAAGTAATGCAGGGTGGGCGAAATGAATTTCCATTTCGGGTTTACTTGCCTTGAGAACTGCAGCCGCCATTAAACCGTCTAAATCTGAGTCGGCGACGACCCTCTGTATCCCATCCAAAGGTGACATGACAACCGGCGAGAGCGTCCAAGACATGAATGTATAGGGTGAATATTAAGCGATGGGGCTATCAATGTGGAGTCGGGCCAATAGTCCCATGGAGACTTCATGCGGAGTGGTTTTAGTCAACTTTGGCTCCATCTTGTTACTGCAATATCCGCAAGGGCATTGGGATTTCCCAAAGGGCCATGTCGAGGAAACTGATGCAAACAGAAAAGCCACTGCTGGTCGCGAATTAGGTGAAGAAACGGGCATTACAGATATTGAATTTGTAGACGGGTTCGAATATCGAACCGCTTATGATTTCCGCCACAAAGGTAAGAGAATCGATAAGCAAGTATTCTGGTATATCGCAGAAACTGAAACTATGGCTGTCAAGATTAGTCATGAACACAGCGAACATTTGTGGTTAGAATGGGAGAGTGCTATGAAACAACTCACTCATCATGAGAGTCAAGGTGTACTAGCAGCAGCACATGCTCACATGAAATCAATCGGAAGAGATTGATTAACGGTTAGCGTTCTGTCTTCTGGTAAGGTCTGCTGTGCCACTCCCTCTCTTGCCTTTTGGAACCCAGAGACTCTCATCTTCTCCGAGTCTGAATGAAACCCAGCGAGTCAGAACAAACAACCAGTCTGAAAGACGGTTTACGTATTGCAGTGTAAGTGGGCGCATTTCATCCTTAATTCCAACCATCGAACGTTCCAAACGCCTGGTAACCGTCCTTGCCAGATGCATTGCTGCAACGGGCCCGGTTCCTGATGGAAGAATGAAACTCTCAAGCGGTTGAAGTTCTTCATTCCAAGCATCCATTTCTTCACACAAACGGTCTGAGTCATTCTGATCTAGTAACTCCATATATTCTGGAATCTGATCAGGAGGGCAAGCAAGTTCAGCGCCTAAATCAAATAATTCACTTTGAAGACGGCCTAAAGCCTCTGTACAAACACCTTTGACGCGGCGAACCGTTGCTCTTTCTCCACCATCGGGATGAGTGTCAGGAAGACGGTGTGATTCCATCAATACAACGCCTAACAAAGCGTTGACCTCATCGCAGGTTCCTACGATTTCAATTCGCGCATCGCTCTTCGAAACTCTACTACCATCTACTAGCGAAGTTTCACCTAAATCGCCGCCGCCGGTATGCACCTTGGTGATTCGGACCATGTGCACCCGAGGTCATGCTTCAACAAGAGGTCTGCGGCCGTTGATGCCAGTATCAAGCGGATGCCACCATTCGATATCGGCCTCTCCTTCAGACCAAGAATACAACACGAGGTATCCATCGACAACGCCGTGCCATTCTAGATGTCCGGGATCGAATCCTGCGATTCTGGCCCCCAGTAGTTCTAGAGAATCTCCGATTCCTTGCCATTCTTTTACCAGACCGCCTAATTGATCTGCAACCTCTGCCACATGTTCATGATGAGGTGGTAGTTCTTCTACGAGGACCTCTAACTCTTCTGTTAAATCATGAGCTTGGTCTTGTAAGGCCTGAAGAGAATACAACAATTTCTTCGCTGTAGGCAATTCTTCTCTCGCTTCTTCGATTGTTACAACCTTTGAACCGTCCGGTATTGCTAGTAATGCCATTTCATCAAGCAATTCGGTCAAACTCATAGGTTGGCCTGCAAGTGGCGGTGGATTCCATTCATCGTGCACGAACGGGCTACTCAAACTGAGGCTTCTTCAAGCCTGTGGTAGAATTGTGTCTGAAGAAGTGGTTTCCGACTGATTTACCTGTAAGCGATTTGAAACTTTACCGCCAACGAAAATCGCTATCATGACCCAAACCACCAATTCGATAACGATTAAGAGCCACGCAAATGGTCCTGCTGCTTCAAGCATAATGTTGGCATCGTATGGCACTCCGTAAAATGCTATGTAGACCGATTGGGAGAACAGTGATGCTCCAAACCAAATGAAAACGGCGTACCAACACATGGTTGACAATGGCCAATCCTCACGTTGTTTTTCGTTTTCCATGATATTATTTGTACTTCGTTCCACTTAAGTTAATCCCTTTACTGTATCACTTAAACCGTTGTTTCTGATTTATGACAACTAATCTGTAACGGGTTGCTGAGAATTTAACGCAGAATCTATTGCTTCAACCCACTCTTTCGCTACTGCTTCTTCTCCGCCTGATTCTGAAAGTCTCTTACTCCAATGCTCAGCTTCTTGGTCGTTCCCAATAAATGAATTTATTTTTTCTAATGCAATCCATGCCATTGGATTCAGATGCTCTTCTTCTAAATCCCATGCTTTCTCGAAGCATTCTAATGCGCCGTGGGCACCTGAAATTTGCCCCCTTTCAAGAGCAACAAGACCTGCTTTCGACCATGCTAATGGTAAACGTCCGATGAGTAACCCTCTGAACACTAACCAAGTTTGGCAACCCCCGATAATGACGATTGTTGCAAATGCCGCATACTCTTCAAAAACCGAAAGTTCAGCCCATTGTTCTGCCATCATTGCAGTTGCAGATACAGAAAATAAGATTCCAGCCATCGGTGCGACGATTACTTCTTCTCGAGATACGAGCATATTGTGAACTCCTCTGAAAAGACCTATTGAACCGTAAAAAAGCAATATGAACAAATGAACTTGTATTCCAGTGGGCCTTGGAGCCGTTTCACCAATTAGTAATAAAAATGAAATTATTAGAAGTATCATCCCATATCTTTGGGAGGGGCCGGGGAAAGGTTGGCGCTTACTCATTGTGATCAGAGTAAGTGCAACGGCGAACTCCAGTATGAGGAACCACCATGTCTCCATATTTCTTGGGTGAAGTAACTTATTCTTGATTGTTGTCAAACGCGGTGATAAGAACTGCCTCGCGAAATTTCAAACGAGCGATACAGTTGTTCCATCAAAATTACTGCTGCTAATTCATGTGGAAGTGTCATCACAGATAGCGATAATGATTCGCGCCCATGCCCCTTAGGAAACCCGTCAGCAGGCCCTATTGCGAGGTGAGTATCATCGATGGAAATAGACCAGTCATCAAATTCCTTGGATAGTTCAACCGAGGTCAGCATTCGGCCCCCCTCGTCTAGCAGAATCGAATTATCAGGAAGGCGGGAATAATATTCAGCATTCGATAATTTTGAATTATGAATTTCCAGTCTCACTTTAGATTTCAGACGATTTGAGTAATCCTCAATCAGTCCTGCCATTTTCTTATCGGATGGTCGGCCGTGAAGATGGACAATTATTCGCCCCATAACTATCCCAACAGGTTCAACCCCAAGACTCTTGATGGTGCAGCCCGAGCAGAGGGCATGGGTTGGTGGCCGTTTGGTAAGAAACCGAAAGGCCCCGCCATTCCAGATGTTATTCGCAGAGACACTAGATCGTGGCTATCTGACCTTCAAGAAGCCTGTGAAAGAAACTTCGATGCTCCTGAAGAGGCACGAAGGCAGATTCGGCAAATGGCTGGGGAATGGAAAGATGCCAACGGTGAAGGGGTAATGGAGGATTCATTACTAGAGGGGTTAAACATGCGTGCATTCAGGCTACTGAATTGCACCGATGATGAATTCTCAAGGTGGTTAGATGACCTCAGTTTCTGGAAGCCAGGCTGGAGGCCTGAAGGAACCAGAGAAACGGATGAGTCATGAAGTAGTGCCATTTCCCCGGGTTCATGGGGAGTGCTGGTAACCTACACATGTTGTACACATGCCCGTTCTGTTGGAAGGTTCGAGGTTTGCTAGAACACCTCGATATTGAATACGAACGAGTTCAAGTCAATCCAATGAAGGCGAAGAAGACTTTGCCAAGTGCCCCTGAGTGGAAAAAGGTCCCTGTGTGGGTCGATTCTGAAGACAAGGTCTTCGTCGACTCTACTCCAATAATGAAACACATTGATGAAGTTCATAACAATGGAAAGTTATGGGAATCTGACAATGAAACAAGAAGAGATGAATGGATGGAATGGGTCGATTTGCACATGTCTAAAGCAACGATTCCGATTCTATATGGTAGCCTATTTTCAGCACTAAAAACAACTACAAGAGTTTCAAAATTAGAAAAGTTTGGATTCATATCCAAGCGCCTTTATGCTTGGGCAGGTTTCCCTGTGATGTGGGGCATTATCGCTAGAAGTAGAGTCAAGAAAGATGGTAGAACTCCTAAGCAATTATGGCACGATTTGCTAACCGAGTTTACTGAACAATTTGCTGGAAAACAATTCTTTGGAGGCGAGTCTCCAGACCTTGTTGACTTAGCTGCATTCGGTTATGTCCGTTCGATATCTCCCTATCCACAATTCTCTCAGTTAGAAGACCACGAGAGTGGTATGCAATGGTACCGAGCAGTTGAAGCGACACTGAAGGTGTGAATATGGAAATGATCGAGGGCCCGTTTGGTCTTCGTTTCATCAGTGTCGAAGAACAACATATCTTCCTTGGAACAGACAAAGGTGGCTGGGTGCATGCAAATGAACGGCCCAAACATCGGGTTGAACTCCCTTCATATCTGATTTTAGAAAGCCCACTAACTAGGAAACAATATTCTGCAATAATGGGAAAAGAAGAGAACTCTGATGAATTGCAAGATATGATTACGCATGATGACATATCAGAATTATGCTCAAGACTTTCCTCCTATTATGACGAAGAAATCCGCAGACCAACTCAGTCTGAATGGGAGGCCGCCAAAGATGTGCTGTCGTTACCTTGTGGGTGGACCGAATTATTGGCTGACGAAGCCACCGGTAACCATCGAGGTGCCCCTTTGGATGGGCGTCCAAGATTAGGCGAGGTGGTAGGGCCATTATCTGGGCATCGAGTTTCTCAATCTGCACACCCCACTCGCGCAGGTGTGTACGCACGCGTAGTAACTCCAGGAGACAGACCCTTGCCTAAAGTTGGATTCAGGCTAGTAGTATCCCCAAAAAGAGAAGGTGAAGTAAAGAGAGTCCCAGACAATGCCAACCTTGCCATGAATATTCGTAGTGAATTGTTTTGGACTACAATATTGGGAATAATCCCTAGCTTTACAATCCCTGTACTCAGAGGATTTGGCACGTATGCCCTTGATGGTTGGGCTAACCTACTGTTCGGCGGACTATGTGCTGGATTCGTAACTGGAGCATTCTGGAGACCCAGGCGTCCAACATGGGCATTGAACTCAGATGGCGAGATTATTCAGTTGAAAGACTAGACCAATACGACTCTTTTCTTATCGCATCTAATGCACAAATAGCTGCCATATTGACAATGTGCCTAACTCCGTCAGCACGAGCAAGTAGTTGCACTGGCTTATCCATCCCATCAAGAATAGGCCCCGTCATTTCTGCATCTCCTAACTGCTCGAGTAATTTGTAAGCAATATTTGCAGATGCTAAATTCGGACAAATCAAAATGTTGGCAGGCCCATCGAATGCCATGAATGGATATTCTGATTGGACATCAACATCTAGAGCGGTGTCGGCTTGCATTGGACCGTCAATACTCAATGACTGGTCCATCTCTCTCGCCATATCAATAGCATCTTCGATCCTCTCAGAGCGTTGAGCACGACTGCTTCCGAAATTAGAGAATGATAGCATTGCGACCTTTGGTTCAACTCCGAATCTCCTGGCTACCTTCGCAGTCTGAACTGCGATATCAGCAAGTGTTTTACTATCAGGATAAACGTTGACTGTAGCGTCTCCTAAGAAGATAAGGCGTCCTTTTACGACCATCATGTAGCAACCTATTGCACAGTGACTGTCTTCATCGCTTCCAATGATTTCGAGACATGGCCTCAATACATCGGCATAATTTCTACTAACCCCTCCTAAGAAACCGTCTGCATCACCAATCTCGACCATTTGTGCAGCAAAGTATGGTCTACTCTTCAACAGTCTCTGGGCGTCTAATATTGTCATCCCCTTCCTACTGCGATTTTGTAACAAATGAATATCATAGTTCCCAATTCTTCGATCATCATATCTTGGATTGATAATTTCACAGTTGAATTCAATATTTAGTTCGGACATTGTTTGCCGAATGCTTTTTTCATTGCCTAATAGAATTGGAACGCATATTTCTTGTTCAACGCACTGCGCTGCTGCTCTGATGACTTTTTCATTATCTCCTTCTGGGAAAACAATTCTCTTATTGCGGCCTTTAACTTGATTGAAAACCCCTCTCATCACAGAATATGACATTCCCAATCTAGCCTCGAGCGATTCCTTGTACGCTTGTTTATTGAAATCTTCAGGCTTGATTGCAGCAACACCCTCATTGACTGCAGCTTCGGCAACATCGGCTGCTTCCCAAATCAGTACTCTTCTGTCGAATGGTTTTGGAATAATGTAATCCGGGCCATACTGCATTGATTCGCCAGAATAAGCATGTGCGATGTAATCCGGCACTGGTTCTTTCGCCAACGCTGCCAATGCTTTAGTTGCAGCCATCTTCATTCCTTGAGTAATATCTCTAGCCCTAACATCTAGAGCCCCCCTGAAAATATATGGGAACCCAAGAACATTGTTTACTTGGTTAGAGAAATCTGAGCGACCCGTTGCTATGATTGCATCATCTCTCACGGCTAGTACTTCATGAGGCATAATTTCAGGAGTTGGATTTGCTAATGCAAAAATGATTGGTTTACTAGCCATTTTAGACACCATCTCCCCATTTACCAGCCCTCCTCTGGAAAGGCCCAACAATACATCGGCTCCAGCAAGAGCGTCTGCTAAACTTCCTCCTTCAGTATCTACAGCAAATAGTGCTTTGAACTCATTAAGTTCACCAGCATCTAGCCTTTTCTTGGTCATAATACCCTGGGAATCGCACATCAGTATATTCTTGCGATCTACCCCTAATGCCACATAGTGAGTTGCGCATGCAATAGCTGATGCTCCAGCGCCAGCCACTACGACTTTTATTCGGGACAATTCTTTACCTTGTAATTCAACAGCATTAAGCAATGCTGCACCTGAAATAATCGCTGTACCATGTTGGTCATCATGCATCACAGGGATGTTGGTCGCTTCAGAAATTCTTCTTTCGATTTCGAAACATTCTGGAGCCTTGATATCTTCTAAATTTATTCCACCAAAGGTAGGTGCAATATTGCAAACTGTTTTGATAAACTCCTCGGGGTCTTCGGTGTCGATTTGAATATCGAAAACATCGATATCTGCGAATGTTTTCAGAAGCAAGCCCTTGCCTTCCATTACTGGCTTTGATGCTAGGGCACCAATATTTCCTAACCCTAATACAGCGGTACCGTTTGAAATAACTGCAACCAAATTACCCTTGGAAGTGTAACGATATGCATCGTCTGGATTATCTGCAATCTCTAGGCAAGGGTATGCAACTCCTGGCGAGTAAGCAAGTGACAATTCATGCGATGTCGAATGTGGTTTAGTGGGCATGACTTTTATCTTGCCGCGGGGTGATGCTTCGTGATATTCGAGAGCCTCTTTTTTGATTGCCTGTTCTCGCCAGTCCTCATCCATTTCAATCTCTCCGAAATGGTTCTCATACTGTACCGTGTTTGACCTTTTTGTGAATTTTTTCAACTTGACAGTGAAAGTTGAAGGGTTTCTGGAATGCGAAAATGGGCTGAAATCTGTGATTCAGCATACTAACACGAGTGCATTCGCTTGATATACCATTGAAGTCGCATGGAAATTATGAACAAACTCAACATGGCCGTAGGCCATGCGAATGCTGGCGCCCGAGCCATGTTACTCGTGACCGTTATGTTGTTGTCCTCACTAGGGCCAATTCTGTCAGCGCCACTAGCCAGTGCGCATGAAGGAGGGAGTAGTACGATTTGGCCCAAGGAAGGTGTTGAAGACACCGGTTGGGTATTGCTGAATGCCACTGGTGCTAATTCGATTAATGGCTCCCAAGCAACCGCTGACTGGACTATGAATTTCGCCCCTGGTGCCATCCTTGGAAACGCTACAATGGAGATAATGGTTGATGGGGCGGATGGCGTCTCAATACAACAACCACTCATACTTTCACCAGATACTGGGCAGGTGTTGTTCGATTGGAGAGGCAATGGATGGCTAGGTCAAACTTACGGATTTGATGGATCTAATCCCCATCAGGGTCGTCTCGCTACCAACGCAGATGTTGGTGCGACTGTAACCGTCCCATCTGGTTCTGAAATTACAGATTTTATCTTGGAAGTTCTTGCGCCAGCAGACCCATTCACATCTCTTGAACCGGTCGACCTGTACATTGAGGATTATCAAATCCATCCAGTTGATGGCCGGATGTATCTCGCCATTGGCTCATACATCGTCATTTTAGATGCTAAATCATCACCGAACATAATCGATTTATTTGAAATAATGGATTCAAATGGCGATGTTTATGATGTTATAGATCTCGAGATTGATACTGCAAATAATCGAATGCTAATAGCCACAACTGGAGGTGAGATTCGTTCTGTTAATCTAGACGATACAAGTTGGAATTCTGACTTGCCAAGCGAACCTTCGGGCGGCTCTTGGACACAAGTATTCGTCGCCAGTAACGGGGACCTTTTCGCATTCAGTGAATCTGGTATATTCACATTGAACTCTGCTGGAACTGGGTGGACTTTAGAACAGGCAAGTGGCACTAGCAACTGGCCGACTGGTGTTCCTGAAACGAACTTAGAATACAACGGAGTAATCTATTCGTCACTACTTGGAGGAGGAGTTGGAAGGTGGGATGTTGCATCTATGTCACCACTATCGCCTTGGAGCACTGCAAACAATCTTCATTCAGATTACATCAGTGATTTCATAGTGGCAGGTAACCAATTGTTAATCGCATCTTATGATGCTGGAATTGCACGCAGAGACCTTTCTGGAAACTTCTGGCTAGCTACCTGGAACAGTGGCAACTGGCTATCATCTGATGAAGTGAGGGGCATGACATTTGTAAATAATCAAATTCAGATTTTGACAACTGATTCTGTGCACATGTACAACACCGCATCAGGCACATTCGAACCAACAACAAGCCTTACATCTATTGGCCAAGCAAATGATGGAAAGAACATACTTTACTGGCCAGCTTCGGGCTCTAGAAGCCCTACTAATGATACTGTTCTTGTTACCGACGGTAGTGCGGTTCTTGCAATGATTGAGCCTGGAAGCACACCAATGTATGTTGGAGACTTGGCTATCGGAAGTGGTCCATATTCAGGAGACTTGAGCGATGCCATGCAATTCAACGGAATAATCTACGTGGGTAGCGAGGATTACCTTGACCGATATTCTATCATCCAAGCAAGATGGCTTTCGCCTATTAGTACGGGAAGTACTGTAACTCAAATTGTCAATGATGGCGTCGATGTTATTGTTGGAACAATGGGAAGTGGAGTCCACATTATTGATACTCAAGGCAATGTTCTCGACACTTGGGATACCACTGATGGACTACAGTCTAATGATGTCACGGGTCTTGATGTCGAAGGCGATATGACCGTAGTAATACACCCACAAAATGGTGCTTCTGTTTTCAACAAATCATCACCTGGTTCAGTTGTCTCACTCAATGAAGGCAATAGTGATTTAGATAGTGATTCTCCTACCGGAGTTGCAATACACAACGGAGTTGCTTACATTGGCACAGCTGATGACGGATTAAATCGATACATTATCGCTAACGATACCTTCCTCGGATCTTGGGTATCGACTGGAATAAACGATGTCGATTATGCCCCTGTGGCAATTCTTGGTTCTAATCCTCAAGTTCTTCACATGGGATTACCGGGCTATGGTGTCGCAAGAAAGGACCTATCAACTGGTGAAATATTGATCCCTCTGACTCAACAACCTAACTCTCCAAATGCAGGTTCTACTGAGGTACTTCCTTCCAACCAAGTATATGCCTTAGAATCCGATTCTGGCAATTCAATAATGCTCATCGGAACTTCAAACGGAGCGATCAGATGGGACGGAAATACTGCAACTGCGCTTCCAAAGGGTAGTAGTTGGAATCTACAGCCATCCCAATTCTTTGATTTTGCAATAGATTCTGGAATTTTCGGTGGCTCCATTTATGCTGGAACAAATATAGGTGTTTGCAAATATTCGGTTGCAACCCTTGGCCTCAACGACTGTGTGAATGCGCAAGATGGGATGCCGAACTGGGGAGTAAGAGCTGTAGGATTTAACAGCACCACTGTTTTTGGAGGAACGACTAACGGTGTCGGCTTAATCGACAAATCCTCTTTCACATGGACTGAAAATTGGCAGGCTGAAAATGGAGCATTAGATAATGCATTAATCGAAGTGATTGGAGATGTTGCATACGTGGGGCTCAACGGAATTGGAATCGCAAGATATGACATTCCAAACAATATTTGGCTAACTACTTGGACAGAAGATAATGTTCTGGATGATGGCAATCAATTTGTTACAAGTCTTGTTGCAGATATCAGACAGGGCCACATATGGGTCGGGGGAGAAGACGGCTTCCAATTAATCAATGTCACAACAGGTTCTGAAGTCTATGATATCGAAACTTCGAGTTCTTTGTATTCAGGTGTAAATGAAGATCCTTTCGATTTGGCCATATATGGAGATACAATGTATTACCACCACCAATACGCCTCAGATAGTGTATACCGTATTGATATTGCTAACTTTACATCGAAATCAGCATTAGATGCTGGAGCTCAAGTCGATGAAAATGGTGGTGACGTATACGGAATGAAAATTATCGGTGATGTACTCCATGTTTCAGTGGCAAGTGGACAATGGTGGAACACTGAAGGAAGCGGAGGCGTTGCCCTATACAACCTGACTACTGACTCGTGGCAGGCAGAGTTGATGCCAGAAGGTTCTGTAAATCGTGTGACTTCGTTTATCTCATCGACTGGAACAAATTGGATTTCTTGGGGAGAGTCAAAACTCGAAGCTTTTGCTGCAAATGGCAGCAAGATCGGGGAATGGGATAACCTTGAATTCCCGATTAGAGAAATTGTTGAGTTCGACGGAGAGATACTATTCGCAACAGAAGACGGAATAACACGCTATGATGAATCTACAAATCAGTGGTTGTCAACTTGGACTCCCGGAAACGGTCTACCTTCTTCTGCAGACGACACCGTGTATGAGTTGTGGACAAATGGCACAGACCTAGTGGTGGGCACTGCAAGAGGCGGTGGATTTGGCGGTTTCGATGGCGAAATTCTACATCTCGACAATAGTGGAACATGGACCACATGGGACACTGGCTCCAATGGAATTCCTAACGGGTATCCGATTGGCATGGCTATGTGTGCAGGAATATTCCACGTTTCAATAACTGCAAATAATGGAGGTGTTGCAAGACTTGACCTTGCAAATGGAACCGCTCTTTCTTCATTCACAACATCCACTCGATTAGCAGATGGTGATGCTGCTGCTGTGGCTTGTGATGATTCCAGCAACATCTTGTACATCGGTTACAATGATGATTCAGAGCCGATTTCGAGGTACGATTACAACGGCAATCAGTGGCTTTCAGCCCTCACATCTTCAACTCACAATATTCCTACAGATCCTGTTTGGTGGGGAGCAATGGAATTCGCAGGTGGTAAACTTGCCATCGGATATGACATCGGAACTCAAGGAGCCAATCCAATAGGAGGAGGTTACGTTCTACTATCTGCAAATGGTGCGACTGTAGGAACTGCTAGCATACGTTCAACAGGCTCCCCTGTATCCTCAATCGATTGGTTAGGAACTCAGTGGCTAATTGGTCAGGCTGGTGGAACATCGGGCTATTCTCACGTTGACACATTAGGGCAAGCGGGACAGAATACAATTCATGCATTACCTAACTTAGTTAGCGGACAAGTAACTTCCATGGCAGGAAATTCAACCCATTTATGGGTTGCTTCTTCCTCTTGGCAAAGCACTGGTTCAGGTGTTTTACAAGGTGTAAAGCTGGCAAACGGATCTGTTGAATGGCAAAGAGGATGGTCAATCCCTTCAAATGCAGTAATTACTGATATCGAATTGGTTGGTACTGATTTGTACTTAGCAAGTAACAATCGCGGATTAAGAATGCTTGACACACTCACTGGCTCTTTAGTAACGCTTCCAGCTGGAATACATAATTTCCAAGATGAAATAAAATTAGTAGGGGATGATTTATTCATCGGACTGCAAGGTTCAGGCGCTACATCTGCAGGTATTCAAGTTTTCAATACTACTACCAATACTTACACTGCTGGAAGATTGATTGCAGGCCTTCCCTCAAACAATATCAATTCGATAGAAGCGGTAACTGTCACCAATAATTTTGGCCAGATTTTATCTGAAACGATTTATATCGCAACCAATAATGGTGTTGCGAGATGGAATGCAACCGGAGAAAACTGGGAAACTGCTCTGACCGCTATTGACGGATTACCAATCTCTTACGTCCAAGATTTAGTAGAATTTGATGGGAAAGTTTGGATGGCAACCCCTAGTGGTTTGGCGATGTATGACGAATCCAGTGATACGTTCACAACATTTACTCCGGCAGATGGTCTAATGGGAACATCGAACTGGGGATTAGTTGGAGCCACTACCTCAACAACCTCTGCAGGAGGGAGTACGCAAACTCATGAGAGTTTGTTCATCTCACATGATGGAAGAGGCACCGATAGACCAGGAATTACTCAGATGAAGACAAGTGATAATTCGATAACAGCCCTGCACCAATTCGATCAATTACCTTCTAATTCCGTTACAGCAGTAACTGCCGATACTTGGGGAGTACATGTCGCAACAACAACCGGACCTCTTGTACACTGGGTAAGAAGCACTGGTGATTTCAATTCTGGAGTTAACATATTCTCAATGGAAGACTGGCCTGTATACAGCATGCGCTCTGATGGCTCTTATCTAATTGCGATTGGAGAAAATGGAGCCACTGTTCTACAGGCAGGACTGAATGGCAATTCTATTGTTGACAGGTTCTATGCTGGAGGCTCAACTGGTGGCAGTGTGATTTCAAATTCATATGTTGCAGTAACAACAGATAATGGACTGAAAATATGGAACTTGAACTCTGGTGAAGAACTAGACTCTACCACTCTACGAAGGGCAGACCCTCTATCTCTTGGATTCGAATTGCAATTCCAAGACGTTACTGATTACACTCATCCTGGAATGCAGGTGGTTTTGGTTAATTCTAGCAACGCCGTAACATTGAGCGAAAATGGCGTTTCAGGGGCACACGGGGTGCCAATGCAAACTGTTCCATTGACATTCTCATCTCCTGTTGGCGGGGCTGCTACTTGGTCAAAACTGGTTGATCTAAAGTGGAATGCTACTGTCAATCTATCTAATGACCCCACATTCCTATCAAGTATGCAATACGCTGTTGATAATGGCATATTGCTGAATGGTACCAGGCATGTGAACCTCCGAGTCAGTTCTCCTACCAATGGAAGCATGTGGATAAAAATGACCTATGATTGGTACAGAACAGAAACTCCAATCCAGGGATTATCCCTTTGGGATAGACCAGATGATGGAGGATCGACTCTAATGGCAAATTGGACTTTAGTTCACGATGAAGACTTCTCAAGATATTTGGTTTATCTGAACGAAGGACCTTGGGCTACACAGCCTACTGTTCCGGATTTACAATCCCGTGCACCTGATGCATCTGTCAGCCTACATTCAAGACTGCAGACCGAGGTATCTACCATCGGAGGTCAACCGTTACAGGATGGAGTCGAATACTCGGCAGTAGTTGTTGTCGAATACAATGATGGCCGATTCGGAGTTATTTCAACTCCATTCGGACCAGCAACTCCTACCGATGAAGTACCAACTCCTCCTGCTTGGGCAACAGCCGTTTCCGGGGATCAATTCGTGGCTGTTGATGGCGAGGTTTTCGCCGAATGGGCCCGCTGTAATGCCCTCGATTTAGCAAGTACTCGTGTTTACGCTTCAACAACTGAAATCAGTGATGCACTTGGTATGAGTGTGCACACTGAAATAATACCCCAAGTCGGTAATGTAAGTACACTAACTCTTGAAGCTGGAAAACCACACTGGCTGGCTTTCACTTGTGTTGATGAATCCGGTCAAGAGGACCTAGCCAATGCTACCGTAATTGGGCCTGTAGTTCCGACTGGGGGAATCGATGACGGGGTTCCTCCTCCAAAATTAACTGGAGTTTGGGCGGAAGATGTTCCTGCTGATGACGGCGGTCGTGTCCAAATTGGATGGGATAATTCCGTTGCTTCGGATTGTGCTTATGTCGTTGTTTACATGGCCCCTGTGGCCATAGAAGGCGGATCAATGCAACCTTCAGATGTCGGCAATATGGAAAGGGCTGCAATCGTTCCAGATTGTGAGACCAATATGACAATCATTGACTCGATTGGAGAAGATGTACTAATTGACGGTCAAACATATTGGATTGGTGCGGTAGCATATGATAAGTGGCTGAATGGTGATACAGGAGATGTTACAATTCTCGAAGTTACGCCTTATGTCAATAACATAGACGGTGTAACTGAACCTGACAGAATCGATGAACTGAATGCGTGGGACCACCCTGACGATGATGGCACTGCGATTGATGTTTCATGGGTTCCATCTCAAGCAGATGATTTCGATTACTATGTCATCTGGGCATCGGAGTATCCATTAGACGACCTTAGTGAACTATGGGAAGATGCTGGAACTGAGCCAGGTAAATGTGGATGTACTGTATTGGACAAGCAATGGATAGATACCGAAAAGAGCCCTATTGAATTGACGTTGAATACGGCTCTTTACGGTGGAAGTGGAGTCTTATCTTCACTCCCTAGCCAGATTAGACCTGATGTCAATTTGTATGTCGCTGTAACTGTACACGACATCAAAGGAAATGTCTACCTTGACAATCTGAATACTGCTATGGTCACTCCAATCGATAATCTAGCAGACACAACTGCTCCGAACAGATTAGAAGACCTAAACCTGTATGACAGGCCTGGTGATGACGGCACTGCTGTACAGTTAGAGTTCTCTCTATCCGAAGACAGTGATATTGCATACTACGAAGTGTATGCTGCTGCGTTTACATTCACATCTGTTGGACAAAGTGGAACTGTCAAGACACCAATTGCTACATTGGATAGAGACCCTTCCATTCCACTAACCATCAATATACTAGCATTCGATGTTCTAGTAGTCCCTAATACTCCAGTCACTGTAGCTGTCGTACCAGTAGATTGGTCAGGAAATGCATATCGTGACAATTTGATTACTTCAACTGCTATCGCTATCGATGATGGAATCGATGATGTTGGGGCTTATCTGCCAGATATTGATGGAATCAAACTACAATGGGTTGATGATTCGATATCAGTCACTTGGGAACACACTAACGACCCCGGTGTTCGTTCTTACATAGTGTATATTTCAGATGAAGAATTCACTGCTGTTTCAGATGCTACAGAAGTTGGGATGTCCAGTGTAGCATCATCATTTACTATAACACCTGAAAATTATCCAGATCTTACGAATGATTCTGCATGGTGGATTGGAATTGCTGCTAAAGACAATATCAACAGCCGTCAAATTATTGATTCACAGGAAATTGATCCAGTAGACGCCACAGGTGGCGACGGAGAAGGAGATGGTTCTGATGGAGAAGACACTTCTACTGACCTAGGAGAATTATTTTCCACAGGAAACATGATTCTTGCTGGAATGGTTCTGATTACCATGCTCTTGCTAGTATTGGTTGTTCGTGGCAGAGGCGGGAAAGGTGCTCGTAGCAAGGACTGGGAACTACAAGAAGCAACATGGGGAATTCAAGCAAGAGATGGTTGGGACGACGGTGGAGGTTTCGGAGGACAAGCGCCCCCACTGGTGGCTCCGCCGCCTTCTATTCAGCCTGCGCAACAGAACGACATCTATGCTGCTGCTCAAAGAATTCAGCAGCCTACTCAGTCGGTTCAACCTCAAAACCAAGTTCAACCACAACGCTGGACTCAACCTGCTCAACAGCAACCGGCTCAAGGAGGAATAGATACCTCATTCTTGGATGATCTGTTGTGATTGTATGGTGATTGGTCCCAAAAGCGCTGTATTTACTACGGTAAGAGCCAGAGGTGGAAGTTTATTCCACCTCGATTTACACTTACAGAGGCTAGCAAGGCATGCTGCGGTTCTGGGTATTGAAGTTCCAGAGATTAGCATTCCAGAAGGGCTTGAAGGATTAATACGAATTCAGATTGACAACGGAGGGGTGAGTTTTCACTCTAAAGAGTTCTATCAGGAAATACACATGGATGCTGAGGGAATTACTGTGCCTGCGCCGAGGTGGAGTAGGAAGATTATGGGGACTAAGCACGGTGACTGGGACGCATACCGCCAAATTACCTCTGAAGTTCTTAACAAAGGTGCAGATGTTGCAATCTTGATACATGATTACTGTGTAATTGATGGAGATAGAGTAATGCCACTAATTCTAGATAATGATGGAGTTGTTTGGATTAGTGACTCTAAACTTGGTGGTGTAGACTCTGTCACTTTTGATGTATGCAAAGGTGCGATAGAGGATTCTGGTTTCATCATTAGTGAAGGTAGACTGAACGAGAGACTTGTAGCAAGGGCGAAGGAAATCGTCTTACTTGGAACAGGGATGGGTGCTGCCAGATTAACAGTACTCGACGATATTGACATTGGGGATGGCAGTGACAATTTACAGAAGGTTTGCATCGAAGCTCTTGGAGATGATTGGCGATGATTGACCGCCTACTTGATGCTCGGGGAGAAGATCGTATTTTACTGCTATCAGGTGGACCAAAGTCCCACCTAACTAAGAGAAGTATGTTCGCCAAAGGTATGACAAAAAGATTAGTGATTACTCAGCCTCAAATCCAGCCGCAGAATCCTCATTCGCCACTAAATGGTGAAACTATTGTAACTATGCAAAATACTCCGATGGAAGGCACTTTACAATCACTAACAGATGACGGTTGGAAGGCAACAAACATCCTCAATTCTATGACTATTGAATCGATGCTGAGGGCTCTAAAGCCACATACTCCGATAGGATCAGTTTGGGCTGGTGCTCTAGGATACGACTTAGTTCAATGGACTCAACCAGTAAGGTTGCAGCATCCACCTGTGCCCGGAGAAATACTTGCTATTCTTTGGTTAGTAGATGAATGGCAAGAGGATGAAGTAAAATTCCCCGAACTGCCTGAACCTATTAGGGTCGAAAATGAAAAATCATCTCATACCGATGAAGAACATGCTGAAATTGTTCAGCGAATTAAGGATTCAATTGTTGCTGGAGAAATATACCAACTTAATTTTGGTAGAACGTGGGAGGGAGGACTAGAAGAAGACCCGGCTAATATTTTCCATCGTTTGGCAACCAGTAACCCTGCGCCTTTTAGTGGATATATCGAAGCCGCAGATTTAGGTCTCGCACTAGCATCATCCTCGCCTGAAATATTAGTTGAGACAAAGGATAGAACTGTTATGACGGCCCCGATTAAAGGCACTAGGCCTAGAGGTTCTGATGCAGACCAAGAATCGTTACTTAGAAGGGACTTAGTCCATGACAAAAAAGAACGTGCTGAGCATAGAATGCTAGTAGATTTAGAGAGGAATGACCTAGGGATTGTAGCAGAACCTGGGAGTGTTATTCAATCCAGATTCAATGTTGAAGCATATTCTAATGTTCAACATTTAGTATCCCACATCACTGGTAAACTATCTGAACAAAATGATGGAATTGATGCATTGCAGGCTCTGTTCCCCGGAGGCAGTATTACCGGATGTCCCAAAACAGTAGTATGTGCATCGATAGATGAATTAGAACAGAGACCACGGTCGTTTTGGACAGGTTCAATGGGTTGGATTGATGTACATTCTGGAGATTCCACATGGAACATAATGATACGAACATTGGAAGCACGTTTTACCCCAGATGGTTGGCAAGGAACTGTTGTAGCAGGTGGTGGAATCACAATAGAAAGCAACCCTGATGCGGAGGTTGCTGAAGCTATCTGGAAAGCCGCTGCGCTGAGACGTGCTTGTGGATGGCTGAATCCTGAAATCAAGACAATACCCGAGGGAGAGTTAGGGATTTACCCGTTGTATGTTGAGCAAGAAAAGTATTCTCTTGAGAAGAAATTCGATCTCAATATCGCCTTTATTGATAATTTAGATTCCTTCTCACAAAATATAATCCATGCATTACAATCTCTAGGTTGCTCTGTTGAGACATTTGACGGCAGAGGCGAAGTTGTTGATTTAGAACATGATGCTGTGGTAATTGGACCAGGGCCTGGGCGTCCAGAAGTGTCGCCATTATCCCTCCATGCCGCCAAATTGAACATTCCTGTTCTAGGGATTTGTTTGGGGCATCAAGCGATTGGGCTCAGTAGAGGAATGGAACTCATTGAAAGCCCGTTGGGACCAGTTCACGGAGTACCGTCACCTGTTTTAGCAAACGGCGGAGGATTATTGGAAAAGGGTGAACATGTAATGACTAGATACAACTCATTAGTGTTGAGTGGAAGCGGTGGTTTGACTATCACTGCAACCGACGAAACCGGTACATTGCCAATGGAAATCCGAGATGGAAATACGTACGGAGTTCAGTTCCATCCAGAGTCGATTGGCTCCAAAAATGGCATAGCCGTCTTAGAAGAATTTCTTCACCGGGTAGCGCATTGTTGAAGTGGAGGCGGTTAGTGGCGGTAATCATGCCGACCTGTCGTCACTGCTACGGCACCTATGCCCGTGAGCAATTCATACATGGAAATGGACCTAGAACTCAGGTCTGTGTACGATGTGGTGTTGAGAAAGGACTAGTCACTCAAGAAGAGGCTGCTTCCCTTTACGATAGTTCCACGGCTAACGCTAGATTCTCAGCAATGGCGAGGCGCTGGTCTCCTTTGATGTGGTTGTCAGTACTCTGGATTGCATGGATTCTTTTCATCAAAGATGTCGATCCATGGGGAATGTATACGCTAGTTCTTCTTGCAGTGTGCACATTATTAGTGCCGATATACATGTTCTTCTTGTCTTCAAAGCACATGGCTGTTATGGCGAGACTTACTCCTGACTATGAAAGACCAAAGGGTCATTGATATCCAATACTGAATTCTGATAAAGTGCCGATTCGGCAATTTTACTAAATACCCAAGCAATCCAGAGTTATACAGAGAGAAGCCGTAGTTCACTGGGTGTTCCAAAATCGGTGTCAATCAAGAGTGGTGTTTGAATGAGTGAAGAGTTCGATAAATCAAATTTATTCAATGTAAAAGATGGCTTGAGGGACTTGTTTAATCGCCCAACATTCCATCAGCCTGTAATTGATGGAGTT